>Ga0209542_10015938_pt1 | contig 12534 bp, 11 predicted proteins | sample RifCSPhighO2_01_FD_184028 | JGI IMG/M metagenome (GOLD analysis project Ga0209542, IMG submission 184028) | Soil microbial communities from Rifle, Colorado - Rifle CSP2_plank highO2_0.1 (SPAdes) (version 2) | ecosystem: Environmental > Terrestrial > Deep subsurface > Rock core/Sediment ...
ATCGGAATATCTTGCCCCGCACTTTCTATGATCTCGCTGATTTTCGGGATAATGTTCGTCATCATAAACGTCATCACGCCCACAAAAACCACCATGACAAACGCTGGATAGACCATGGCATTCTTGACCTTTGAGGTGACTTCATATGACCGGTCCAGATAATTAGCGAGATACTCAAAAGTCTGATCCAATTTCCCCGACTCTTCACCAGAATGCACCATATTGACATAAAAGTCAGAAAAAACCCTCGGATGCTTAGCGAGCGCTTTTGAAATAGAACTCCCCCCCTGCAAATCGTCCGCGACCTCACTTAGATGCTTGCGAAGCTCTGGACTGTGGTTCTCCGCTGCAAGGAGAGAGAACACGCGCAAGGCTGATACCTGCGCGGAAAACAGCGTCGCCATCTGCCGAGAGAGGATGACGATATCTTTTGTCGAGATACGATTAAGAAACGAGATGCTGAAGTTCAAAAGCGACTTCTTCTCGGTATTCTTTATGGAGATGATGACAAGACCGCGATGCTGGATCGAATTGATAGCCGCGTCCACATTGAACGCATCTATCGTCCCGCGGCTTCTGTTTCCTTCCCTATCGAGAGCTTCGTAAGCGAATAACATGTTAACAAGCTTAGGGCTTGAGGCTTAGGGCTTGAGGCTTCTCTTTGCACAAAGCTTTAAGCGCTAAGCACCAAGCTTCTGTTAAAGGAATCTATCCAGCAACTTTGGATTGAGCGAATACTGGTAGGCGCTGTCAACCGAAATCTCTCCTGAACGGACAAGATCGGCAAGCGAGCGGTTGATATCGATCATTCCCTGGTCCATACCCGTCTCGATAACCGTGCTTATCTCGTGGGTCCGCCCTTCGCGTATTAGATTGGCTACAGCCGCATTGGAGATGAGAAGCTCGTACGCCGGCACCAGACCGCCCGCTATCCGAGGTATGAGACGTTGCGAAAAAACCCCGAGGAGACTGCTGGACAATTGAAGCCGCACCTGTGTCTGTTGCTCGGCTGGAAACGAATCAATGATGCGGTCTATGCTCTGGGCTGCATTATTGGTATGGAGCGTCGAAAAGAGGAGGTGACCTGTTTCAGCTGCGGTGACCGCCGTGCGCATGGCCTCGATGCCTCGCATTTCTCCGATCATGACCACATCAACATCCTGACGTAGCATGTTCATCAGGCCTGACCCGAAGTCGCGCGTGTCGGTACGCACCTCACGCTGGTCGATGATGCACTTCTTCGGTTCAAAAACATATTCCACAGGGTCCTCAACGGTGATGACGTGCTCCGCACGCTCACTATTAATAAGCTCTATGAGCGCCGCCAACGTCGTTGTCTTGCCATGACCGACGGGACCTACCACAAGAAAGAATCCCTGCTGACGATGCGTGAAATCTCCGAGGATCTTGGGAAGTTTGAGCTCCTCCAGAGTCCTGATACGGCTTGGGATGAGACGTAGCGCGATGGAATACTTCCCCATCCGCTGATAGGCATTACCACGGAATCGCGAACCGTTCTTGAAGGTATAGGAAAAATCTGCCTCTCGGTTGTCCTCAAAGAGCTTCTTATTCTCCGGAGTAAGCATAACCTCCATGAATCCCTCGATGACTTCGCGGGTCAGTACCGCCTTCTTGATGAGCGGAACGAGAGAGCCCGAAACGCGAATGACCGGGTAACGTCCCTCGGAGAGATGTAAATCAGAACCGCCTTCGCGGGAGAGGTTGGAGACATAGTCATCAAGTTCTCGCCGATAATCCATCCCGTTATAGATAGGAAGCGCCCCAGCCTGTATCAGGTGAACCGCTACCGTTACCTAGTAATTGTTGTTGTGGTTTCATTGTCTTGGTATAAGGGCGCTTCCGTAGGTAATTCGAGCGCAGAGAGATTTACCAAAAGTGTACCTTGTATATTTCCGATCAAATATTCTTAACAGAGTGATTTCTAACGGGACAAATCCACGAGTCCCCTTCTATCCTTTCTTCCCTTCTCGCTCGATACATCTGACTACTTCATTGAAGACCTCGGAAGGAATCGTGCTTGCTTTGACGATATACCCATTGGCACCCAGCTTTTTGGCTCGTTCGATATCGGCTGATTGTCCCTGATTCGTGAGAAAGATGACAACGGAACGGGAAGCAAGCTTTTCGGCGATTATCTCTTCTAGGAGCTCAAAACCATCCATGCCCGGCATAACGATGTCGAGGACCATGGCATCAGGAGAAAAACCTTCCCTCAATTTCTTCAATGCATCGTCACTGCTTGAGGACGTAGCAACCTCAAGCCCGCTCTTTGCGAATTTGATCGAGTACATATTGAGGAGAAACTCATCATCGTCCACAATCAATACTTTGTACTTCTTCTGTTCAGCCATAACGTAGCTATAGTATACCCCATGAGATGGTCACTGACTATGCTTCCTGTGGTCCTCCAAAGGTCATCTGAGAACCCCGTGCGAATACTCCTAAGCCATAGGTACCTCACGGGGTATACCAAACGCAACCGAAAGCGCGAAACTAGAGATTCCCGATCTCCTCAAAGGGAATGAGCTTTGTCGCGGCTTTTACCATCGCATCCTCCTTCATCGAGAGCATGCCCTGTTTTCGGGCGATTTTCATCAATTCTGATTCCGGAGCGCTCTTTAGAATGGCCCCTTCAAGCTCTCGGTTCATCTCAAGCACTTCAAAAACAGCGACCCTGCCCGAAATACCCTTGGGATACTGCGGCATAGGGGTAGCTTCGTACACATTCTCAAAGGCGGGAAAATCGGTCTTGAACTCGCTCGGGACATCAGAAAACTGGCGATCATACATCATCTTGATGCTTCCCTCGACAGGAATGGGCTTGCCTCCTCCTTCACAGAGTTGCACCACGAGCCGCTGTGCCGCCGCCAAGATGAGTGTCGGCGGAATAAGGTACGGGTCAACACCCATATCAATGAGACGCGGGATGACACCGATGGCGTTGTTGGTGTGGATAGTGGAAAGAACAAGATGGCCCGTAAGCGCGGCCTGCACCGCAAGCTGAGCGGTCTCCTTATCGCGTATCTCACCCACCATGATCACATCCGGATCCTGACGTAGCGTGGTACGCAAACCGTTAGCGAACGTGTAGCCGATCTCAGGACGGACTTGCGACTGACTCACTCCTGGAATGTTGTACTCGACCGGGTCTTCGAGGGAAAGTACATTTTTCCTGTCTCGATCGACTTCATTGAGCATGGAGTAGAGCGTGGTCGATTTTCCGGAACCTGTCGGACCTGAAATGAGAACCATGCCATAGGGACGCTGGATAGCTGCGCGTAGGAGCGAAAGGTTGCGACCAGAGAGCTTAAGATCGTCAATGCTCCGCACGCCGCGTTCTGAATCAAGGATACGCATCACGACCTTCTCTCCGTAATACGTGGGAAAAGTAGAGACTCGGAAATCAACTTTGCGTTTGTCTATCGTGGCCGTAAAACGCCCATCTTGAGGCTTGCGACGCTCATCGAGCCTCATGTTAGAGAGTATCTTTATCCTTGCGACAACGGCCTGATGCACCTTGATGGGCAAGATGAGGCTTGTGGTAAGTGCACCGTCTACGCGAAACCGCACACGAACCTTCTCTGCCATGGGCTCGATGTGAATATCGGATGCATTCCCTTCGGTAGCGTAATGCAAAATCGTCGCAACGATCTTCGTGACAGGAGCATCTTCAATGATCCTCGTTTCTCCTTCCTGGGTCCCTTCAAGATATTCTTCCTCTTCCTTCCTGTCACCCGAAAGCTCGGTCTCAAGCTCGGTCAGTGCCTTGCCAACCTCTCCCGAGAGACTCTTATAGAGTTGTACGATACGTTCGTAGTCTGTCTCGGTGATAAGATAAATCTGGTACTCTATATTGCTCTTAGAAGCAATGAAGTTCAGTGCATCGCGCGCTTCGATATTATCCGGATCCACGATTCCCACTTCAAGCGTCCCGTTCTTAAAACCGATGGGAACAAAATGATAGTAGACTGCCGACTCTTCAGGAACATAGCGGAGAACCTCATGGGATACCTCCCTATTCTCAAGATCAGCGGTGGGGATACCAACCGATTCGCCTTTCGCAGTTAAAATATCATTCGCGTTCACGCCTCGCTTGAGAAGCACCGCCTCAAGCGTTTGTCCGGGAGTGGAAAGTTCTGTACGGATATCGGCTATATCTCTCTTATCCACTACCCCCTTTTTTACGAGTACATCAAGGATTCCCATCCCGTTAGAAGCAGAAACCGAACCAATCGGTTCTGCTACTTATTACCTTGATAATATATCGGTTGTTAATGGTTAGTATCATAATTTAAGTATTGATTGTATATTCGTGTTCCGCAGCTTCTAACGGGACCCCCTGGTAATGCTTATTTCTTTGTCTCCTCAACCACAAACTCAAACGGGAGCGGAGCGAAAGGATCAGGACGCCCCAGAGGCTCCGAGGTGGTCGCGATAGTGTGGTCAACCAAGCTCTTGAAAACCGCGCTCTCAAATACCAGTCCGTCGATATTGAGCTGTTTGAGCTCATTTAAAACCGAAAGGATCTGCTGTCCTGCAAAAGAAGCCTCTGACGAAATACCCGGAACAAAACCCGACGAGACAGCGAGTGTGGAATTATCAGCGTTACCGCTATTTTGCGCATTATTGTTCCATAGCCAGTAACCACCTGCGACCGCAAGAAGTATCGCCAGCCCCAGAAGAATATTTTTGTACCTTTTAAGAAGCTCCATAATAAGTTGTACCTATTCTACCCAATACGTCTGAACCGTCATCTGAAACCCATACAGAGGACTGCTGCTAACAAGGCCATCTCCCTCTGCAGATGCGGAGCGACTTATTGAAATGCTATTGACATCGGTAAGCTCCAAATTTCTCTCAAGCTCTCTGAGAAACCGCAGGAAATTGGCGTAGTCAGTCGTAAAACCGAAAGACATCGTGAGCGCTTTACTGGTTAGAGCCGGGGCGGTCTGAAAGGTACTAGGAAAGACGTCTCCCGTACCCCCTGTCGGTGGAGCCATCTGCACGCTAGAAGTCTGGGCGGCGCCTTCAGCCTTTTCAAGACTTACACCTTCAAGCTTGATGTCGAAAATCTTGGCGATTCCAAACATGTCGCGCAACCCCCGCACCCCGTCTCCCTCGAGAGGGAGCATCTTGGCCAATTTCTCCCTATCCGCAACGGAAAAAGAATTGTACGTTTCAAGCAAGCGACCTCGGCGAATGCGAACTTCGTTCGCATTATCAAGCGCCTGCTGGTACCCCTGCTTTTCCATTTTAAGTACCTGAATATCAGAATACTTCGGGCGAAGATACCCGATCAAAGCCCAGACTGAAGCAGCTATCATAAGAACTGGCAATATATTTTTCAGTGAATCAGACATTATTACTCACCTGAGACATACCGCTTATAAGCAACGAGGTTGGGTTCGACATTGGCACTGAATGTAAATGACACGCTCCCTGTTTCACTCAAACCGAAATCAGAAACAGAAGCATTCTTCAAGAATGGGAGTCCCTCAAAGAGGTGTGTCTGGAGGATGATGGTGTTGTAACTCGCTGCCATGCCCGAAAGAGTAACGGAAACCGCGGAACCACTCCCAGAGGCAGTTATCGAGAGATCAGAAAAGGAGACATTGGCATAGGTAATATCGCCGAGCATCTCAATAAATTTTGAGAGCGCGACATGATTCTCTAAAAGCGCGCCTGCAATGCTAGTCCTCGCGCTCACTTTCTTGAGGTCTTCTATGGTAGAGAGCTCAAATGACGATTTGGCGGTGATGAGATCCTGATTCAACTTGGTGATATCCTGATTCAGAAACCGTTCTGCGATGACAGAAGCCCCGAGTAGACCCAGCGTCACGATAAAGAATATAGACGCGATGACATAGAGCACGCTGATATGGCCCGTGATGCCTCGAGAAATCGATGACACCGACTGTTTGGGAATGAATGAAGGTTGAAATTTCGCATCCATCCCGTTAGAGGTAGGGAGCGCACCACCTAATCTCTCTAGGCGCTCTCATGCTTATTATTAACACTGCTCTGTGACCTTGTTTCATTGATGTATTTTGTAGATGCGCTCCCGTTTTACTCTTACCTTTTCTATCTTGTTACCTCCAGAGTGGTAGTTCGAGGAAAATTCCCTGTACATAACTATGTGAGCTCTAACGGGATCCATAGTTGCTTTTCTACTATAGTATACCCCATGAGATACTTGTGGACTATATCCACCGCTGTTCCCTATAATTCATGACAAAACTCCACAAGTATGATACCGATTGCGCGTTTATTTCACGGGGTATACACCCCCTTGATACCTGACCCTATCCACACAAAATTTATAGTGTTCCTTAAACTAAGAGCGAGGTTTGGACTTTTTGTAACATTGCGGAGCGCGGCGGCGCGAGCATAACAAAAATTCAACAGAATTTTATGTGCGTTTCAAAAAGCCCAAACCGAGCGACCTCTATGACATTTCCTGCAATTTACGAAGTGCAAGACCTATTGCCACAGCGAATTCAGGGCCTGCACGCGCCAGTACGGGACGCAAGAAAGCGGGGGCTTCCACCTTGGCAAAGGGGTCTGCGAGAGAAGCTTCGGTTTCAAAAAAATTCTGTGCAAAACCGTGGAACCCCTTCAGAAGCGCGCCCCCTCCCGTTAAGAATACACGTCCTATGGTCTGTCCTGTCCTCTTCTCGTAGTTAAAGACAGCACGATTCGCCTCTGAAAGGATGTAGGAGAGCGTGGTCGACGAAAGGTCGTAGATATCGCGGCGCCCACCGGCCATCTCAAGACCGGTATTCCTCTTGAGGAGCTCTGCTTCTTTGACAGAGAGATTTAATCCTCGGGCCAGAGAAAGGGTGATGTCTTGGGAACCGCGGTTGACCATGTGAGAGCTCTTGACCACCCCCCGATCAACCACATAGAGCTTCGTCGTTGCCGCTCCCAAGACATCACCCTTTCTCGGTTTCAACTCTTGCGCGAGCGTTGACCGTATCGTGCTGAAGATCTCGACTTCATAGAAGGAGGGAATCAAACCCACTGATTTCGCAAGATCTTTGTAATTGTTTATCGCATCATTGTGAATCACCGCGAGAAGCACGTCCACCAATTTCCCTTGCTTCACATTCTGATCATCCCCGCCACTGAAGGGATTCGAGACGCTGTTCGTCTCTTTCGGTATCACCCACCAGTCAAGCGCGACTTCGGTAATCGGTACGGGGATATATTTCCTCGCCTCGATAGGGACCATTTCCGAAAATTGCTTATCGTCCACGAGAGGAAGCTCGATAGTCGTCACCAGGCTTGAGGAGATAGGAATTGCAATGCCGCACTCGCGGCTCGAGACTTTAGCTTCGCGCAATACATCCGCGAGCGCCTCACCCATCTTGGCAAGGGGAAGGCGTACAGCACTCCCAATCTCCGATTTCCCGTAGGGACCGATGGAGAGTTCACCGTAGGTCTCAAGCACGGCATGTCCTTTTCGCTTTCGAAGCTGAACGACTTTGATGGCGGAGGAACCGGCATCAATGCCAAGGGCACTTGCTCCACCTCCCTGAAATACATTCAACAAACTTGCGAATGAAGCTTTCAAATCCATCCCGTTAGTGAAAAATGGCATCGCTCAAAAGAGCTGTCCATTGATTTCTCTATTATTTAGTAAACAGTTGATTTTCATTGAAGCTTAGCTACAAAATTCTATTTCAATGCCATTTTCTACCACGAGATTCACGTGCGATAATTATAGCATTGAAGCCCTTGAACGGCCGTACACAAAAAATAAGCGCTGTAGTTTCGGCGGCTATCCAAAGGATACTTGATTTTCTCTTACCCCGGTCGGCGGCCGAAAGATTACTCGATAACGCGGATGTACAGAGCTTCTCTCGGCATACCCGCCCTTCCTCGCAGAATCTGCCGGATATCGTTTCTCTCTATGAATACCGCGATCCCCTGGTCAAAACCCTTATCTGGCAGGTGAAATTCAAAGGCAACCGCCGGCTCGCCAAGCTTGCGGCAGAGCTTTTGTACGAACCTCTGCTTGTTGAGCTCTCAGAGCATGCGCTTTTTGAGGGCATCTCCGTCCCTGTCATCGTGCCTGTGCCACTTGCCACAGAACGCCTGCGAGAGAGGGGTTTCAACCAAGCACAACGTATTGCGGAAGAAATGAAAACGCTGGATGGCGGAAAGAATTTTGTTGTTGCAACAGCAGTCGCTCGCATCAGAGAAACAAAAAGCCAAACAAAGAGCCAGAACCGCCGCGAGAGACTGGAAAATCTTCGCGGCGCGTTTACCGTAACTAAGCCGCGCGAGATAGCAAATCGTTACGTTATCGTCCTTGATGACGTTGCGACGACAGGAGCAACGATTGGAGAAATTAGAAAGGTGCTTATGGAGGCAGGCGCCGCATCAGTCATCGGACTTACGCTCGCGCACTAAAGTTGTAAAGAATCCTACACTCCGCGCAGATCAGGGTATTCTTTGCTGGAGTAGAGCGAGCTCCGCTCGCTCACATTGTTTATGCAGTCTTGCACCTCTTCAAAAAGGCAGAGATGCAAGACTGCCCCCAGTAAGTTCCAAGTAAAAGTAAACCCCGTCACCTTTATAGGTTTTAGAAATCAAAATGCGTTTTCTTTCGTAAAAAGACAACCCAGGGTATAATGCCTTGCAATTAAGGTGTTTGGGTCTAAAGTAGTGGAACTGGAGGAGTCGGATAATGGTTATTCCACCGGTTTGCTAAACCGGGACCGCCCATAAAGCGGTATGTGGGTTCAAGTCCCACCTCCTCCGTTTTTACAAAAATTGAGCCGCGCAAGCGGCCAATTTTGTTAACGGAGGAGGCAAGCGAACTGCTTCGCTTGTGAAGTGGGACTTGAAGACCGCAGTGTTGCGCGAGTTTGAGCGAAGCGAAAGGCGAGCGCCGCGAGGGGTGGGCTGCAAAAAATTTCCGTTAGGAAATTTACTTGTAGCCAAGTCCCACCTCCTCCGCCAGATTACCAAGTTAGAACCGAGTTAGAATAAGGGTTCTTGAACAAAAGTAACATGCAAAAACGAACATTAACCCAAATTAAGAAAGCGCTTCAAGAGCTCTCGAGAAAGGGGTGGATTAAGTCTAATCGCAGTCATAATACTGGAATAGGTAAAACTCTAGAGGACCATCTCGGTATTACGGAAAACAATATTGCTCTGCCAGACTTTGGAGTAATGGAATTGAAATCTCAAAGACTCAACACTCTTTCGATGATGACTTTGTTCACTAAAAGTCCTGAGGGTATTACAAACTCTGAAATAAGAAAACGTTTCGGTTATCCTGATCCTGAATTTCCTAAGATTAAAATTCTTCATCAAACCATCAGTGATGGTAAAAGAAACGGTATGGGGTTTCAAGCCATAGTTGATGAAAAACAAGGGAAATTACTGATTCTCAAAAAAGGCAAACTTTTTGGATATTATAGTCTGGCGTTTTTGAGAAAAAAAGCTATCGAAAAAATAGGAAATGGGTTGATATTGGTTCGCGCAGTGACAAAGAAGATTCGTGGACATGAGTATTTCCATTATAGAGATGCTTATATTCTGAAAGAAATTGATCCGACTAAGTTTCTTGCTCATTCAAAATATGATATTCGTTTAGGTGTATATCATAGTGGCAAAAATGCTGGGAAGCCTCACGATCATGGGTCTGCTTTTCGTCTTACAGAAAAAGCTCTGCCACTTTTATTTAAGATTCACAAAAAGATTCTTTAATTTTTCCTCAACACAACGATACTTTCTTTGTTCATCGTTTCCTCTAAGGCACCAACGATATTTGTCGGAGAATTTTTGATTGGCATTCTTTTGCCGGGGATATTTCGAACGATTATATCTTCACAGGTAAAACCTATCTTTTCTGCTAATTCAGCAATAATAAAGTCAGTGGGAATTCTAACTTGTTTTACTAACCTGTTGCCGACCACAAGGCAAAAATACTTTCCTGGTTTAAGGATTCTATGAGCCTGTTTCAAGCATTCATTCAATCCAAGATTAAAGCTCAATACATCTTTTGCCCTTGCTTCGTCTTGTTTTGCAATTTTTTCTAAGGATTCTTTGAGATAACCAGATGAGAGAGTGTGAATTAAATTTTTAGTAGCTCTACCGCCAAGGAGGTCATTATCTACCCCAGAGGCATCATTTGAGTCCTCAAACACATCAATCCATTGAGCAGAAAGGCGTGAAAACTGCCCATAAGCTACTGTAGTGCGACTATCGCCATATGGCGGTGAGGTAACGATGCAATCAATAGAATTGGCTTTAATCTCATTATCTTTTGAAGAATCCCCATAGATTATTCTTGTCCATGAATTTTTTTCAGCATCTTTGTAAAAATCAGCCATGCCCGCAATATTTTTCTCTGCGTGTTTGCGGAATATACCTATAACATCTGGATCGTGTTTTTCCAATTTGTCGCCTTTAACTCGAACCAGTTTAAACTCTCCAGTTTTTGTGTTCGAGGAATAACGGACGGTCTCGCTAAAGGCAACCATCAAGAAATCTTGGATTGTCTTGTCTTTTACCTCGCGCATAGCCTTTTTCAGCTTGGCAAGTTTAACAATTACTTTATCCTTAAACCAAAAGTCAATATTCTTAAAACCCGGTCGCTTTATTTCGTTATCTTTTATTTTTTCCACTCTATCGAGTAAGGACAGATATTCTTTTGTTAGCTTTTGAGGATTGATTGGAGTTGTTTTTGCTTTCGCAAGAACGATAGCTAAAGGATTAAGGTCAATGCCATATGCATTTCTTCCTATCAATCTACTTTCTACTAAAGCCGAACCTGAACCACAAAAAATATCGCAAATTGTATCGCCCTCTTTACTATAAGTTTCCAATAATCTTCGTCCAACTTGTGGAATAAACATCGCAGGATAGGTATGTATTCCGTGTGTGTATGATTTTGTTTTTTCACCTCTATAGTCCCATGAATAATCTATTTTGCGGACATATTTTTCATCCCTTGATTGCCCTTGATCAAGCTGTGATTCAAGATTGCGAATTATTTTTACAACAACACCTCTGACTTCCACTTCGTCGCGATATATTGGGAACAATGTAGGATTAGCCGGTTGGAGTCTGAACTTTCCATTTTCACGATACAGCTTTTTGAGTGTTGCCTCATTATCGTCAATGACTGCGACAACGGTCTGGCCGTTCTCGGCAACATCTTGTTTACGAACTACAACAATGTCACCATCAAAAATACCCTCATCAATCATACTGCTACCTTGTACACGCAAAGCGTAGTGTTTTCCTTGCTGTCCGATTTCGTCTTTTGTGATAGTGATAGTTTCATCGGGAATTTCTATCGCCTCAATCGGCTGTCCGGCGGCGATTGCTCCTAGTATAGGAATTTCAATAGTTTGCTTTGCCTCTACTGTTGAGACAGCGCGGGGCTGATTGTGTTCTTTATGCAAAAAGCCAGCATCTTGAAGTTTGCTGATGTAATAGTGAGAAGTAGAAACGGAGGCAAGCTTAAATTTTCGCTTAATTTCCTCAAGAGAGGGAGCGTAACCATTTCTTGCCCTATAAGTTTTTAAGAAATTAAGAACTTGGGTTTGCTTTTTTGTGAGCATATATAGTATTATAGAAAATAAATAGAAAGTATACAAACCAACTTATCCACATGTTAAAGATATGGCGAAATTAAATTTTTTTATGACACCCGAGGAACGACACGAGCAACTAAAGAAAGTAAGAGCGACATGCCTAGCGAGCGCAGAGGGAAATGGGGTCAGGCACCATTTTCCTATCAGAAAATCTCAGACGAGGAGGTCGAGCATGTTGATTGGAATTCTGCTACAACATCCTTACAAACTGGAGTTTATAAGGATATTGTTTTAAAAAAAAGAAGAGGAGAGCGGTAAGAAATTTCGTTCTGATTTGTAAATCTTGCTGATCGGTTTAGAATATCCCAATGACCCAAGAGCAAGCTCTCGCGATACTTAAAACCGGAGCGAATGTCTTTCTGACCGGGGAACCCGGGAGCGGAAAAACGCATACCATCAATCAGTACGTCACGTACCTGCGCTCCGCGGGCATCGAGCCCGCGATTACTGCGTCGACCGGTATCGCGGCGACCCACATCGGGGGGTACACGATACATTCATGGAGCGGTATCGGGATACGGCGGGAGCTCACAACGTACGACCTTGACCACATTGGACAGAACAAAAATGTTGTACGGCGAGTCGGCAGCACGCGTATCCTCATCATCGACGAAGTATCCATGCTCTCGGCCGCAACACTAAGCATGGTTGACGCCGTATGCCGCGAGATAAGGCGCACAGAGGAGCCTTTCGGAGGCTTGCAAGTTATTCTTGTCGGCGACTTTTTTCAACTGCCTCCGATCAGCCGTCGTGAAGCGCAGGAAAAAATCCAAGAATCATTCGTGTCCGATGAGAGCCACGCAGAATTCGCCTGGGTCTCACCCGCATGGAGTAGCCTCAATCCCTTTATCTGCTACCTCTCCGAACAGCACCGTCAGGAAGATAGCGTGTTCCTTGA
>Ga0209542_10015941_pt1 | contig 12531 bp, 15 predicted proteins | sample RifCSPhighO2_01_FD_184028 | JGI IMG/M metagenome (GOLD analysis project Ga0209542, IMG submission 184028) | Soil microbial communities from Rifle, Colorado - Rifle CSP2_plank highO2_0.1 (SPAdes) (version 2) | ecosystem: Environmental > Terrestrial > Deep subsurface > Rock core/Sediment ...
AGTTTCTCTTACAGCTTTTGCATAATAACCAAGAACTCTTATCTTTTCAGCTAATAAAGGGGATAAACTTTCATCTATCAGAAAAAAATTCATTTTAAACTGCTATTTCTTCAAAATTTGTAAATTGGGCAGCAAATTTTAATGATTCTAAAATATCTTCCTTTTTGATATCTGGATAAGTTTTAATTATCTCATTATAATCACAGCCTTCTCCGAGCATGTTTAACACAACATAAACAGGAATCCTTGTTCCTTTTATTACAGGCTTGCCTACCATAATCATAGGATTAATAGTTATTCTCTTGAATTGTTTTATCTTTTGTTGCATCTTATTAATTTTATATTTTATTCCTATTTAAAATTATCGGAACTCAATTTTCAGCACTTAACATTCCAGATCTTTTCATTAAAAGATTCATAGCAGTCATTATTGAACTTTGTGGTGTTTATATTTCCTGTTTTTCCTACGTGGATATAAAGAGGCCTTTCATAATCTTTCAGCATTTCTGTTACATTGTCTGACTTCCAGAATTCCTGCCATTGCTTTACATCCCATTTGTTGTATTCAAATAATCCAGGAGCTATTGTTTTTCTTCCTGAATATCCTAAAACCCATGGAGAATAATAAGAATGGGTAGCCATCACATAAGCATTTTCCTCTGTTTCTTGTAATTCTTTTATTTCACTTAGCTCAATCTCACTAATTGAAGGACTTATTGTTAATGATTCCCCTATCACATTATAGCTTAAAAACCCGAAAATGATCAATATTGTTATTACCCCTATTTTTCTGCTGTCCTTTAAAATTTCTAATAAGCCAATTGAGATTATTATTAATATGATTAGGTCTAAATGGATTATATACCTGTTAAAGAAAAATAACCTAAAAACTACTATTATAAAATTGATTATGAACCAGATGAATAATATATTGTATTTTTTATTATGAATTAAATGGTATAAGCCAATTGTTAAAAAAGGGATGTAAATTAAGATTAAAGCCTTGTATGCTGTTAAAGTTATGAAAGTTCCCGGTCCTATTGCTAAACCTGCTGCTTCTGTTATTCCCGGCAGAATTACTGTTTTTATCCTTCCTATGTAGATTAATAAGGTTAAAATGATGATTGCTATACCTGAAATTATGTTTTTCTTTAGATTATTTTTGTAGTTTAGTATTGTAAAAGCTAAGAAGCTTAAAGCTAATAGTAAAAAAGTTGGCTTATGAATTCCTGCTGTTATCACTGAAAAAATTGTGAAAATAATATATTTCTGTTTTTTAAGAAAATAAAAAGAGAACAGTAAAAAAGACATTGCTATTATGTTTTTAAAATATAATAAAGTAAATGCATTAAACTGGACTATGCTTAATGAAAATAATAATGTTGATAATATAGCTGCATTTTTATTGAAATATTCCTTTACTGTTAGGTATATTGAAAATCCTAGTAAAAGTTCAAATAAAATTACTGCAGCTGTTAAAATAAAAGTGCTTGGAAGAATTATGTTTAAAAATTTTATTAATAAAGTGAATATTGGTGTGAATGTTGATCTTGTCCATTCTTCAGTTAATGGGTTTTCTATGGCATATTTATAGATTCCGGCATCATACCCTAAAGGTATTGAATTCGTTAAATAAGGGATTACTTTTGGAATTAAAATTAGCAAAAAAGCCAAAATTAGAAAGTATTTGTTTAGCTTTATATCTGTTTTTTCTTCCTTTGCTATTATAAATATTATTGCTATTATTATGGCTGCAAGGCTATATATAGGAAAAGAGCTTGGTAAAACAGAGAAAAAAGATAAAAGTATTAAAATTAGGTATAAAATTGGCAGGTATTTTGCTGATTGCATAGTCTTTTGAGATTGAGAAAGTTTAAAAAAGCTTTTAGGCTTGAACTTTTTTTCTTAGTTCTCCAAGATCAGGCCATGCTTGTAAATAATCTCCTAAACTACCGCCTTCAGCAGCTATCTTTCTTCTTAATTCAGCTTCTTTCCCAAGAATAACTAATCCTGTTTCACACCCCCCAAAACCATTGGTTGGAATTTCATTACTGAATGCATAACATTTCCATTTAGGATTGCATTCATTCCAAGGTCGGTCAAAATAAAAGCAGTAAAAGTCCGCATGACTTACCAGTGTCCCTTGATCTATAGAACCCCATTGAAAAGCAATTGCAAATGTACATCTTTCTCCCCTAATTCCAATGTGAAATCTTGAATAATTTACATGCATTAATTCAAAGACTTCATCCAATACTGCTTGCCCCGAGAGTCCTAAAACTTCTCTGTAACTAGCAAATACCTGAACCTTCACAGGGAACTCATAGTGATAAATTAATGTTCTTTTTTCAATAGCGCCTTCTCCTGTCATACGATTGTAGAAAGAGAGAAAATTTAAAAGGTTAATTATTTCTGGATTAGAAGGATTTTTAAGGTTTTATTTATCTAAAGATTTTAGATTTTTCATTAGTATATAAGAAAAAATTGGACCCAGAATAAAAATAAAAAGCAATTCTACACTTCTTTTTAAAACAACACCTGCAATGGCTTCTGGTAAATTAATACCGATTAATCTTGCAGAAAACACACCAGTAACATCAGATATTCCTAAACTCCCTGGTGTAATTGAAAATAACAAAGAAATGGAATTTATAGAGGAAATAAAAAGAGATTTAGACATATCAATTTTTACAGATATAATCTTAAAGATTAGAATAAAGATTAACGCATTTGATATTAACTGAACTAATGTAATCCCTGTAATGATAAACAAAATTTTTTTATCATTTTTAATCAAATGCCATCCATTTCCGATTTTAACGAGAAAATTTATCCACTTGTTTTTAGATTCCGAACATCTAGGCGAAAAAATAGTTATTAGGAGGAGAAATAAAAAAATCAATAGAAGTATGAAAAAAATAAGAGGGCTGAACATATCATAGCGGATCCAAACTAACAGCATACTCAAAATTCCTATAAAGCTTCCTACCAAGAAAATTATAATATATATCGCTGAAAGTGTAGAAATAAAATGCGAGTAAGAAAAATTATACTTTCTTTTAAGATAGATGGACCTTATTACAGAACCCCCACGGAGAGGTGTAATGTAATTATAAAAAAATGTTACTACTGACAAAGCCATCCATTCTTTCTTTTGAAGAAATATTCCAAAAGGTTTCATCAATGTATTCAAAAGAAAACCATTAAGAAAAAGAACAAATATAAAAATAAAACCGATTATAAAGATAAACCAAAAGTTAGAAACACTAATAAACAAAAGTCTCTTAAAATCAGAGAGATGATTCATAACATAATAAAAGAAAAAAATAACTATCCCAATCATCATACTAATAGAAATTAAATTTTTAATTTTTAAAGCCATTTACATTACAGTAATTAGATACCTTTTTAAATTATTTTATCATACCAAAGTAGTAATGAAAAAGAAAGTTGTAGGGGGATTAATAATAGGATTTTCAATATTGTTATTATTGGTAATACTCAGTTTCTTTATTGATTTTAAAGCTTTTAGTCAAGTAATCTATATTATTTTTTTAATTGATTTTTTAATTTTGTTACTAGTATTTATCAGAAAAGCTATTAAGAGAAAAAAAGGTATTGAAGTAAATGAAACTGTATTTGAAAAAAAAGTCAAATGGATTGTTTATCTTATCCCCATAATTATTTTTGGGTATATTTTATGGATAAATTTCAATCCATTTACAGAAATAATCGTTTATGATATTGGCAGTAGTGGTGATAGGGGAATATTAACTCCAGATAGAGTTTCTAACCCTATGATGACAGATAATCACAAAATCTCTTATAGGGAAGTAAAGAACCCTTTGGTCTATTTTGATGTTCCAATACCAATTGGAACAAAATCTATCACCATTCAAATAAAATTTAAGGATATCATAGCTCCGGATAGTCTTATTAAAATTGGAGGAAGAGATAAAGAAAAATGGAATTATTTGTATAAAACTGTTTATGATAAACGATTGCAGAATAAAACAGTTTATTTTTTAGACAATATACCTGTTGTATTTCCAAAAGAATCTATAATTTATATCGACCCTCTTCTAAACATAACTTTTGAAAATGAAAATAAATTAAAGGATGATTATTCTTCCGAATTAATTATTAACAATAGTCTACGTGGAAATCATACAATCTTTCTCTATGTGAAAGGAAATTTGGAATTTGAGATTTGGAAAAAGGATTTAAACTTAAGAAGTAATGATTTAGATGAATTAGAGGTTAGTTTTTATAAAAAAGATAAGCTAATCAAAACTGTTACCTTACCAGATGACGGTAATGATTATTCAAGCGGAAATATCACAATTCAAAAAGGAAGATTAGAAGCCAAAAATCTAAAAGAGGGGGTATATAGAATTAATTTAATAAGTAATGAAGATGTAATAATAAACAAAATAATGTGTAATTGTGGTAAAATGGTATTTGAAAACAAAATATCCATTTATGAACCAACACAAGTGTATACTGAATCCCCTACAGAGGTTGAATTAAAATTTAAAACATACCATAATACTAGTTTACAAACAATCACTATAAATAAAGAAGAAAAATTAAAAGTAGATAAAAGTAATACCTTCTTTAGTTACAAAATTAATAAGGGAGAACATCTAATCGAAATACCTAAGGGAGATACTCTTATAGTTTCGCCATACTATTTTTCTTTTTCAAAGGATTCCTATTTTACCCCTTTTGACCCAGTGGTAGTGGAAGACCCTAGTATTGCTGATTTTATCCTATTAGAGAGAGGAGAAAATAAGATAATAAACGAGAAAAATGGATGGATAATAGGTGAAGTAGAATTTGATATAAAAGACCTATATCTATCAGAAGGTAATAAACAAAATTTCATATTAAACTTTCCCATTAACAACAACACATTCGTTCCAGTAGATTGGATAAAAATTAGTATAAAAAAGTAAGATGCTAAGCAGAGAAAATAGTAATTCAAATTTAGAGAAAATATTTGAGTTAAATAAAACACTATTTTTTTTAGTATTTGTTTGTTATTTAATTTTGTTATTAGCTAATTTTCTTTTCCCAAGATTAAGATTATTTAATCCAGATTTTTTATTATTGTTTTTAGTATTCTTTGGTATAATCCTTGTAGTGCGTGTAGAACATACCAATAAACATACCACCAGTAAAAACAATAAAAAAAGCTCCACTAGCTTACCATACTTTTTAAGTTTAGTGAGTATCATAATAGTAGTCTTATACACAAATAAAAACTTAGGGTCTCTTAGTTACAACTTAGGAATTATTTCGGGAATGTTAGTACTTCTTTTAATTTTACTCCAACAAAATAAATTCTCAGCTCAATTAAAATAATAAATTTCTTTTACTGACTCTCCTTTCTTTACTTTAATTTTTAATGTCTTAAAATAGGTTACAGTTTCTAAATCCTCGATCAGATTTATTGGTTGTGTAAAAATATTTTTTTTAAGACCTAGTACTACTGTTTTTTCAACTAAAATTTTATTATCGACATAGATGTAATAATCAAATTCTGCATTTTCTTCAATATAATTTTCAATTGTAAAATTAACCAATATTTGATTATTTTTCTCTTTTGGAAATTCATTAAAATAAAGTATAAACCCTAGGTTTTCTGTTGTAACTAAACTCGTGTTATATTCATTAACCAAAATGATAACTGAGATTAAAAAAGTTAAACAAACCACAATTAGGTAGTATGTTTGTAATTCTTTGGGCTTATAGTTTTTCATTTTTTTGAAAATATTGTTATTGTATCTCCTTGGTATATTTTAAAAAAATTTCTAGATTTTAAGAATTCACTATTCACTTTCTGTGTGTTTTGGATAATATAAGTCACATTGTTCTTTTGCATATATTCTAAACCTTTAGGGGAGTTTGGTTCGGTCATCATAACCCATGTTTCTTTTACAGGATCATTATTATACCTAAAATAATAAACTCTTTCAATAACTTTATTATACCCCCCCAACAAAAATACTCTAGTCCAAGTATCTGGAAAACCACTATTTTGATGCTCAGTTAATACCACTTCATTTTCATTTATTAAACTCTTTAGATACATAGACGCATGATAAAGATTCAAAATTCTTTCTTTTGGCATATTTTCTTCTAAAGCTCTCTCAGGGAGTGAAAAGCCAACTATTAGTATTAAGATGATGAATAGATAGAATATTGTAATCTTTTTGCTATTTTTATAAATTCTCAAATAACATAGAGGATAAATCATTAAGATAGAAAAGGGATAGATCATATAATTTAATACTCTTGCCTGAGGGAGACCAATAAAAGTCATTTTTTCCCAAGATAGGAGTAGAAGGGGGATTAACCAAGAAACAAAAAAGATTTTTATATTTTTATTTTGTTTAGAAAACAATAACATAGATAAACCAAGTATCCCAAGAGAAAATCTAAGAGAACCAAGAACATTTTTAAAATAAGAAATATCAAGCTTCTGTTTTTGAAGTTCCATAATAGGTTCAGTGGTAATTTTTTCTAGATTTTCCTTGGAGATATAGGTAGGCAAATAAATGAAAGAGATTACTAATAGTAAAAGTAAAGTAAACAAAAAATACCTATTTTTAAGAAACTTAGTTAGCATTTTAATTTTATAGAGTGTGTTTATCCTATCAAATAGAACCAGTAGGTTTAGAAGAAATATAATTATGAAGAAAAGTATCAATAAACTTAACGTATGTGTATAGACTAAAGAAAAGAAAAATAATAGAAAGAATAAGAAATACTTCTCTGACTCATAGAGTGTCCTATACAAAATATACAAAGAGGCCATTATTAAACCATCTCCAATTACGTTACCAATAACCCCCCCATACACATAAATAGTCCCTGGAGGCCCAAAAGAATAAAAAATACCAAGTGTTAGCATTACCAATAAAGCAACAGTTTTAGACTCAAATAGTTTATAAGCCAATAAATAGATTAAAAGAATGGTAATCATCTTAAACAAAAAAAGTATTATAATTGGGAATATACTTAAGGGGTCAATATTAAAAATTATTGAAGGAATTGAGATTATCAAATTTTCTCCAATAACAAATACTGGAAGGTGGAAATTAGGTAATGTATGTGTAAAAAAAACCTCCCTAATATAATAACCATGATTGGACAAATCCGTCGCAAAAGGAAGAGGATTTTTATATAACGTTACCACCATTAAAATTAAAGTCAAAAGGAAGACAAAAATAAATGGTAGGTTTATTAAATTTTCATTTTCATTTTTTTTGATAGTTTTTATATCTTTTTTTGTAGAGATTATTAATATCCCCGCTAAAACAAGGAAAAATATTGATAGGTTCAAACCAGTAAGTTTTATTCCAAACCCACTAAAAGCTATAGCGACAACATATATAATTGGGATAGTCAATAAAACAGAAAATACTAAAATTTCAAGCTTATTAAACTCATAACCTAAATTTATAATTAAAAATCTTAGTAGAATATACCCAACTATAAAAACAAAAATTAATACACCTATTACGGCAAAAATATTTATTATCATTTTATCAAACTTTTTTTATTACTGTTTTAAATACCAAAGCATGACCAAACCATGGCAAAATCCTTCTTAATATGACATCTAAGGGGTAAAGTAACCAAAAGAAGGGGAATAATATTACACTGGGGATTCTTACTCTTCCTTTTCCTATAGGAGGATAATACCAAAATCCATAAAATTTTTTAATTTTAAAGTGTTTTAATAGTTTTTTTCTTAATGAAAACGGTGTTGACCAATTGTCAATCAATTGATTATCGGAAGTTAATGGTTTTCTAAATAAAATCTCACCAATTTTACGCATTACTCCATAAATACTCCACCAATTTGGTGTTGTTATTATAAGAATTCCATTATCTTTTAATACCCTAGCAATTTCAATTAATAATTTTTCACTATCTCTAACATGCTCAATTACTTCACTACAAACTACTACATTAAATGAACTATTTTTAAACTCTAAATGGATACCATCCATAACATAATAGTCAAATCTAGGATATTTTTCTTTACTTTTCATAATAGCAGTTTGGGATATATCTATCCCTACCCCATCACAATTATTATTAATGATGCTCATTTCATCTTTTGAGCCACAACCAATTACCAAAACTTTCCCCCGAACTTCCACTAATAAGTTCCTCAACAATTTATACCTTGCATTTTCCATCATTTTATTTATCAAGTTATTATCTAGATTATGAAAACCTTCATAAAATTTGGCAATATCTTTATCTTTCATTTAGCACTCCTTTTTTCGAATACTTTTATAAAATGATTCGAAAAAAGTTTTTTATTTAATCTAAATATCAAAAAACGGTCCACCCTATAAACAGTCCTCGGAAAAAATTTTGTAATGATGCTTAAATATAGTCTATTACCCAAAATGTGTGTTGGCTTAGATCTAATTTCTTTAAATCCTAAACTTTCTAGTTTATCCCTCAAATAGGAGTATTTTCTAAATTTAACATGAGGTAATGTATATGGAGGAAGATTATTACTAAAGCTTTCATGTAAAATAATGTATTTCCTAGATAACTGAGAAAATTTTTCTAGAGTCTTACCCCACTCCTCATCATCTAGAATATGGTATAGAACATCAAAACAGTGAACAATATCAAAATCATTTTTTGGTAAGTTTAACCGATACAACGGAGAACATATAACTTTAACATTTTCTATATTTTTTTTAACAAGCTCTGTAGCATCTTCTGAAATATCAGCTCCAACTACACTAAAATTTTCATCTTTTAAGAATTTAGTAAAAGTTCCAATACCACACCCAGCATCCAAAACTCTCAAGTTTTTATTCTTTAAATCTAATTCCTCTAGTAGTTTATCATACACCTCCATTACTATTTTATACATATAGAAATTATATATTTCGGAATACTTATGTTGACCAACACCTATTAATCCCTTAGTTTCTCTGTGCCTTCTTACCCAATATCTATGATCATCTATTTTCTTCATTTGCAATTTCTCTAACTATCAACTTAGAGGGACTAAATTCTCTTTTTATTTTTTTCTTTTTAAATTCTTTATAGTTCTTAACAAAGTAATCTATCTTGTCTCTACTAAACTTAGACAATAATACATTTTCATTTAATCCCTCTTGTCTTTCAGTTTTATATCTAAATAACAAACAAGGCACCCCCAAATAAAAACCTTCTTCTTGATTGCTCCCACCATCAGAAATGACAAATTCTGAGTTCATCATTAACTTAATAAATTTAAGATAATCATAACGAGGTCTTAATTCAATATTTTTATTTTTTTCCAGTTTTGTGTATAAGTTGAATCTTTTTAATTGTTGTTCAGTGGGTTTATGAAGGATGAAAAGTAATTTATTTTTTCCAGAAATCTCCTCCAATAAACCAACAATTTTTTCTAATTGATCTTTTTTAAAAATATTTTCAAATCTGTGTAATGTAACTATAGCATATTTATAATTAGGAATATCGACATTGACGCACTTAATTCTTTTTTTTGCTAACTGTAAGGAATCGTAGAGTGTATTAATTCCAGTATTAATTTTCACACCCTTATAACTTTTAAGATTGTTTAAAGCCCATTCCCCTGGACAAAAGTAATAATCGCTTAATTGAAATGTTAATATCCTCGTTATCTCTTCTGGAAATGGATTAAAGTAGTTAAATGATCTTAATCCTGATTCTACATGACCAACTCTGTTACCAGAAAGCTTTCCCATTAGTGCACCAAGCAAGGTTGAAAAAGTATCACCATGAACTAAAACAATCCCCATTTTATCCCTCTTAAAAATTTTTTTCTTATTAAAAATAGTTTTAATTAGATTTCCGTTTATCCAAAAAATCATTTGAAAAATACTAGTTACATCTTTTCCTTTTGACATTATGTAATCTGGTTCTTTTATCCCAAAATCTTCTCTAAGTTCATCCATTACATCTTGATGTTGTCCAGTTAGAATAAAGTTATAACCAACATTTCTATTTTGAAGTTCTACCATTATGGGAGCCATTTTAATCAATTGTGCCTTAGTCCCTACAATAATATGAATCATTCCCATATCTCCTTCTTCTTATAATACAATAAATCTTCCTGAATTCTTCTTTGTCTATCCAGCATATCAGCTATTAAACCTAATATTATCAATAAAACTCCTAAAACAGTCAAGCCAACAGAAACCATTAATAAACTTTTAAAAGGAGAAGTTCTCCCAGTTAAAATATACCTAATTATCATAAATATCCCAGAAATTAATCCTAAAAGTAAACTAAACAGTCCAATAACACCAAAAAAAGCAAGAGGCTTATAATCTCTAATACTTCTTATAATAATAGTTAAAGCCTGAAATATGTACTTAGGAACTGATTTAACAACTTTTGATTTTCCAAATTCTCTTTTAGCTTTAACATAAAGCGGAACTTCCATTATCCTTAAGCCTTTATTAGCAAGATCCAAAAACACTTCCTGAGTGTAAGTAAATTTTCCATACAAATTCAAGCGTAAAGCTGCTTCTCTTGAATAAACCCTAAACCCGCATTGAGTATCTGTAAATTTCTGCCCGACTAAAAACGAAGTTAAAGAAGTAAACATTTTATTTCCTATTTTTTTAATAAAAGGCATATTTCCAATTAAATGGCCATCTTTAAACCTGGTAGCAGTTACAAAATCAGCTTTATCATCTAAAATAGGTTCAATCAGTTTAGGAATATCCTCAGGATTAAACTGCCCATCAGCATCAACATTTACAATAATATCAGCTTTTCTTTTCAAAGCTTCCTCAATTCCAGTCCTGAAAGCCATCCCAACACCTTTATTTGAAGAATGACTGACAACTCTAGCTCCATTTTCCTCAGCTATTTCTTTAGTTTTATCTTTAGAGCCATCATTTACAACAATAACCTCAGTTTTAGAGATCCTTCCATTAACCTCAGGAATTGATTTAATAACACTTCCAATAGTTAATTCTTCATTATACGCTGGAATTATAACAATTAGTTTCATTTACCACCCACCCAATACAAAACCCCCTTTTTACTAAATATCTTAAGAAAACTTAAAAACCTTTGTTTTAAAAATTTAATCATCGCCAATTCAAACCCCTATTAAAACCCTCATTTAACCCCCCAATACTGTTTAATGGTTAAATAAAACTTAAAAAGCTTCCTAAAGAATTATTTTTTCTGGATAAAAAGAAGATCAATTAAAAAGCTCCTTGTAAAAGATTAAGAAGAATATCTCATATTTATATCGCCAAGTATTTTCTGACCCTGCATATTGTTCCATAAGACCATTATCTTTGACATTGTTCCTGGCTCTTTTTTCTTTTTTAAAAGACTCATTATATTTTCCTTGGACTTTTCTCTGGATTTTCTTACTGCCTCTATTGCAGAATTGCCTTTAATAAGCGTTTTTGCAAGAAGATTTGAAGGTTCCAAAAAAAGTTCTGCAGTCTTATCTTTTGGAGGTATTGACATTCGCTCATCAACCCAAAATTGAAATGGAACATCATAACCTATAAAACAACCCCCATCATAAGTACATTTTTTTCCTAGTGACCTTGCAGCCCAACATGATCTGGCATAAACTAATTTGCCTTGTAGCAATAAATGATTTTTCCCTTCTTCTATTATTGGTTCCTCAACCCCATTTATTCTATCTCCATAAACTGTTTTATCATCTCCATGCCCGTTTAGAAGAATAAGAGAAGGTTTATTTTTTATTATATAGTTCTCTACTTCTCCCCTTCTTAATTTAGGCCTTTTTACTTCAATATGCTTTATCCCTTTTAATTCAATAAATTTTAGCAATTTCTTAGTATAATAATAAAGATATCCGGTTGTATCATCATAGTTTGGATTTGTTATAAGTATTGTCATTGTGCTAATATCTTAGATACATCCCCTTTTGCCAGTGCTCGTAAGAAATTAAGTTGCATCTCTGCATACATGACCCCTATCTCATCTTCCCTTTCCACATGATCTCTTAAATCTTCTTTTGTAAAAACACCCTTACTACCAATAGACAATTTGTGATGGGGAGGAATTTCATCTATCTTCCACAAGACAAGTTCCTTTAATTCCTTTGATATTTTACTCATATTATCTTCATCTCTTTCAAACTTTTAAGGATTTTTTCTCCTATATTTGTATCATTTTTTATTTCTATAGCTGCATTATTCCAAGTATAGGGTTTTTCATCAATCAATGCTATGGTGTCTTCGTCCCTTATTTTTTCAGGTACTTTGGCAAGTGCTTTTAAGAATTTCGATTTTAAACCCCCATATACCATTTTTTCCATAATATAGTGTATTAGACTAATTTTATATATAAAGTTTACTTAAGCTTATAAACAGACATTCAAAGATATAAATTCTCATTTCCTCTCAACTACCTCTTTAATTGAATAAGTTTTTCTTCCATTTCTGTCAAGAATTCCCAACTTTACTTTTTTCTATAACCAAATAACTTATTGTACCTATCATGGTCCATATATTCTAG
>Ga0209542_10015945_pt1 | contig 12530 bp, 11 predicted proteins | sample RifCSPhighO2_01_FD_184028 | JGI IMG/M metagenome (GOLD analysis project Ga0209542, IMG submission 184028) | Soil microbial communities from Rifle, Colorado - Rifle CSP2_plank highO2_0.1 (SPAdes) (version 2) | ecosystem: Environmental > Terrestrial > Deep subsurface > Rock core/Sediment ...
CGAATATTTATAACTTTAGTTAGAAAAGCAAGTAATCCTCTTTCTTCCGATGACATTGCCGAACGCCTGAACTTAAGTCGCGGAACGGTAGTGCACCATCTCACCAGGTTGATAGATTCAGGGATCGTGATTCGAGAAAAAGAAGGATATATACTACGGGAACAAAGCCTGTTGCGCCTGATTGAAGATTTGAAACGAGACACAGAATCAGTATTTGCCGAACTTCGGGAAGTAGCAAAAGAAATAGATGAGAGAATACATTAATTCAAACATATAATATTCTTAAATAATTATTTTATCAAAAAAGATAAGTATTTATAGGTTATTGCTTTCTATTAAACTGTTTATGGTACTCAAAAAGAGGACGATGTTCTTATTAGCTATACTTCTATTAATAGTAAATATAATCACTTTTGTCGTAGTCTTTGTTAATACTGGAATCAACGCTACAGGAGCTGCTTCTGCCAGCGCTACGGGAACTGCTTCCATATGTATTGCTAAAGCACCAACAATTATTGCAATTGCTAATCAGGCCGCGACTGCGGGTACAGCATTTACGCTCCAAGTAAGCGCCACTTTTTTCGGCGCAAATACCAGCACCAGCTATGCAGATAATACTTCTTTATTTGTTATCAACCAGAGCGGATATATCAGCTTCACTCCGGCGGAAGCTGATGTTGGTACCCATCCCATCCTTATTACTGTAAGTGATGCTTCCAACTGCAACACTAATTTAACTGCAACTACAACTTTCTCTCTCACCATTGCTTCTGCTGGAGCTCCTGCTCCCGCACCAGCCGCAGGCGGCGGCGGTGGCAGAGGCTCATCAGAAACAGGCTCATCGAAGAAGCTAGCGGGAGGAGGAGGGAGACGACTAGGGTCAAAAGACGACTGGCGTCGGCTGAGTCTGGCGGCCTCTATGGCCTTCATGACCTTAGGAGATCTAGGTGGCACTGCAGGTTTCTGACGGATGGCCTTTTCTCTCTGTTCAATAACAGCGATGACTCGACTAAGGTGAGCGGCAGAGCGCCGATCCCCAGCGGCTTGAGCCGCACTCATTTGTGCTTGAAGGTTTGCCTTCTCTCTCTCTAGCTTCTTCAGAAGATCGGTGTTTGGGGTGCGACGAAATCTTGCGCTCCATCGTCCTCTTTTTGCCTCTTGCACCTGCCGTTCTCTTACAAGGGCGCGGTTCAGATTAGCAAGATATTTTTCTGAATTTGGGTCAAAATAAAAGTTTTTGTATAAAGTTTCTCTTGTTTTTCTGTCAAAACGAGCGAGAAGGGAAGAATCAAGACAATGTTTTGCACAGAGAGCATCTGTTTGCTTGTCGGCCGTCGAGCGGGGACCCAGACAGTTTTCTTTACAAAACTTGTACACACAATTCCCCGAGGGGCTGGCACAACCCATCTTGTATTCACTCTGAAATGCTGTCGGATCTTTGCAGATATTACTGTTATGGAATTTGCAGCGCACGGATTGGGCATATGTCTCGCTCATCAGAAAAGACGAGGTAACAACAAGTAGGGATAAAAGCAATTTGTTCATGGTTATGGGCCTCCTGTTACTTTCAGTATCACCCCCCTTTGGGGGAGGAGTCAAGAATAAATTACAGGCAGGGGTGTCAGAAAAAAGAGCGGCTCAAGAAGAACAAGAACCGCTCTTTTGATTTCCTTCTGATGCAGAATTTATCTTGAGCTTCTGTGGGATTTTCTACTTTTTGTGGGGGGGGCTAGTCTTTTATACTTCACAAGAAGACGAGAGTTACTCGGGCCGATTTCCGTTACACGCAGAACTTTATTAGGGCTCGTTTTATCAAACCCGACATAATCTCCCACTTTTAATCCGTAAACTTTATCGGGGTGAATAATGACATATTTTACAGAGAGAGGATCGCTTCCAGGGGCAGTTTCCTTTATCTCGACGGCTGTACCTCTATCCTCTGACCGGATTGCTTGCCCGATATAATTTACGATTATACCGTTCTCGAAAGTTTTTCCTAAGTAGGTGTTTCTGTAAAAAGATTTTATACGATCTGCTTCCTCACGAGCTTCGCGTTCTTTGCGCTCTGCTTCTCTCCGTTCATCATCCGTGTCACGGGTATCGGCAAGGGTGCGACGTGTGGCTGTGAGGTCTTCATAAAGCTTCGAGTTTTTGGTTTTACGACCGAAAGGCTTCCATTTTTTGTTCTTTGCTTGTAGAACGTACATTTCTTCAGAAAGGGCTCTTGTGACATTTATGATGGCCTGTCTTGGGGTCAATCCTTCAGTTGGTAAAGTACCAGCATACAAAGCGCGCCTTTGGTCCATATTGAAACGAGAAAGAAGCCTGGTGTTCAAACACTGTGCCTTGCAGAGGGGGCGAACCTCTGGGAGGGAGACGTCCCTACAGTTTGCTTTACAAAACTTGTACCGACAATTTCCTGCAGGGCGGACACAGCCGGAGGCGAGTTCTTCCTGAAATTTTACCGGATCTATACAGTTGTTACTGTTGTGGAATTTGCAGGGCAAAGATCGGGCCTGCGTTTCTCCCAAAAGAAAAGACAATGTAAGAAAAATGAACGATAAAAATAGTTTGTGCATGGTTATGGGCCTCCTGTTCATTTAAGTATCAATGCTCTTTTGGGAGAGGTCAAGAAAAACTTTGAGAGGGGAGTGTCAGAAGAAAAAGGAACAAAAACTGTTCCTAAATTTTTCTTCTGACTTACACTTATCCTACGTTTTGAGGCCTGGGTCTTGGTCTTGGTGGAGATGGAGGCCGCCTTCTGGGGGCAGGCTCCGGACGCATAGGTGTGGCCATAGATTGGGCAGCACACTGCTCTGCATGTTCTTTGATATCCTTTATGAACCAACATTGTTGGGCACAAGAAGGCCAACGCGTGTCAGAGGCCGGGCCTTTAAATTGGCAGGATTCTGGAGCATTCTCATCATAGTCACACTGGTCCTCACACCATATTTTCATGCTGAGAAGTTTGGCTATGGCTGCAGTTATTTCGCGTTTTCTTCTGAGGGTTCTGTCATTGAATCTTTCATCGAACGTTTTTCTTTCTCCTCGTGAAAAACCGCTGTCTTTTTCAGTATCGAAATTTATCCCTCCGCTATCGCAATTTATCTGACACAGGCGATAAAGATCACTTCCCTTTTCGGGAATGGTGGCGCCGAGACAATTGGCTTGGCAAAATTTACGGCGGCAGTTTCCATCGGGTTTCGCGCAGCCATCTTTTTTGTCTCTTAAGAAAATATCAGGATTTTTGCAATAATTGCTGTTTCGTAGACGGCACGGCACCTTAGAGCTGGCGGCAAAAGAGCAGGACGGCGCTAAGGCAATCCAGCCGAGAATGAACATAAGACTCAGAAAAAAACGTGATACAATCATGATTTAACTCCCTATTATTCATTAGCGTAACGGAGAGAAAAGATTTGCACAAGACCCTTGTTATTTTTTCTTTAAAGGGGTGCCGGGCTCTGGGCTAAAGAACTTTAGTTTGTTAGGCTTTCCCACCCATTCTTCGGCGTCCAGGGGAGACAAACCGGCAACTGTGATAGAGGGCCATAAGGCAGCATATTTTTGGTTATGCTCCACCCATAGTTCGCTGCCGGGGGTTGTTTCAGGCAAAATGGCGTTAATGGGGCAGGCCATTTCGCAGACGCCACAATCAATACAGATCGCGGGATCGATCACCACCATATTTTCCCCTTCATGGAAACAATCCACAGGGCAGACTTCGACGCAGTCCATGTATTTACATTTGATGCAATTTTCTGTTACCACATAGGTCATGATGTTTCCTCTGTTTCAAGATTATAAATATGTTTAACATCTATGGAAATAAAAGATCAATTTTTTTTGGGAGACTAGACACATGATCATTACCATCGATGGTCCCTCAGGGGTCGGAAAAGGGACCGTTGTTCGGTTGCTGGCGCAGCATTACGGGTTTGCGTCTATGGATACGGGCCTTCTCTTTCGTCGGGTGGCTTATCTTTTGTTGCAACAAGGCGGAGACCCGCACAATGAAACCGATATTTTAAAAGCAGCAGCGGATTTAGAGAGAACAGAAGCGGTGCCAGCTACAGAGTTTAGAACAGAAGCTATCTCTCAAACAGCATCTAAAATCTCTATGGTTCTCCCTTTAAGAGAAAAATTGCTTGAAGTGCAACGGCACTTTGCTGAGATAAAAGGCAACGCTATTTTTGATGGTAGAGACATGGGGACTGTGGTGTTTCCCCAGGCAGATAAAAAAATCTTTCTAACAGCGTCAACGAAAATCAGGGCTGAGCGTCGTCTCAAGGATTTAGAAAATCAAGGATTGATAGGTGATTTTGAGGAAATATTAAGAGGTATTGAAGAGCGTGATCTGAGGGACGCCACCCGGGTGATTGCCCCCACCAAACCAGCAGAGGATGCCTTCATTCTGGACACAAGTCACCTCTCCATTGACGACGTTTTCAAAAAGTGTGTGTCGTTTATTGGGCCAGTGGGATAGGGGGGCGTTTTTTTTGCAACAGAGCCAAAGTTATATTGAGGTTTTATAAAGAGAGAAAAAATACTAGGATTAAGCCTTTTGAGAAAGGGGTGCCTTTGAAAGTCTCAGTGCATTAAGAATGACTGAAACAGAACTCAAAGCCATAGCGGCACTTGCAATCATAGGATTTAGAAGGAGCCCAAAGAAAGGATATAATATGCCGGCTGCTATTGGAACTGATAAGATATTATAAACAAAAGCAAGGAAAAGGTTTTCACGAATGTTTCGCATCGTAAATTTACTTAAATTTCTTGCTTTTATAATGCCCTTTAGATCTCCTGAGAGGAGGCTAATCTTTGCATTTTCTATGGCAATGTTGGTTCCTGTAGCCATGGCTATTCCGACGTCTGCTTGTGCGAGAGCTGGAGCGTCATTTATCCCATCTCCGACCATGACTACTTTATGTCCTTTGTTTTGAAGAGAACGAATAAATTTATATTTATCTGCAGGTAATACGCCGGCCTCTACATTGGTTATTCCTAGTACGTGGGCAACTGATAAAGCTGTTGTTCGATTGTCTCCTGTGAGCATAAAAATTTGTAATCCCATTTTCTGAAGTTGAGCGATCACTTCTTTCGCAGCAGGTTTGATACGATCTGTAACAGTTATGAGCCCCTCAATTTTATTATCTATGGAGAGAAGCGTTACAGTGTGCCCTTCTTGTTGGTAGGAATGGACTTTATCTGTGATCGTTTTAGTGTTGATATTAAGGCCTTTCATAAGCTCTATATTTCCAAGAGCTATTTTATGATTTTTTATTTTCCCCGTTATTCCTTTTCCAGCTAAATAATGAAAATGAGTATAGGGGGATAATTCTATTTTATCTTCTTGGGCTTTCTTAATCGTAGACATAGCCAAAGGATGTTCACTCCCCCGTTCCAAGCTTGCAGCAAAGCTCAATATTTCTTGTGTCGTAAAATCATTAAAAGAGATAATAGTCTCAACACTTGGTTTACCTTCCGTAATTGTCCCTGTCTTATCTAAAACGAGAACGTCTGCTTTTTCCATACTTTCTAAAGCTTCGGCATTTTTGATTAAAACGCCCTCTCGTGCCCCTAATCCAGTTCCAACCATAATAGACATAGGGGTTGCAAGCCCTAATGCACAAGGGCATGCAATAATCAAAACTGCTGTACTTGTTAAGAGCATATGCCCCATTTTAGGGTCTGGACCCCATATATACCAAGAGAGCGCCGTTATAAAAGCAATACCTATCACCGCAGGAACAAAATAAGAGGAGATAACATCTGCTAATCGTTGAATAGGAGCACGCGTTCTTTGTGCCATCGCAACCATATTAATAATTTGGGAAAGAACGGTATTGATTCCTACTTTTTCAGCTTGCATTGTAAAGCTTCCTGTCCCATTGAGGGTTCCTCCAATGACAAAGTCTTTGGGGCCTTTTTCAACTGGAATGGCCTCTCCTGTTATCATGGATTGATTGATACTACTATTTCCCTCCAAAATGAGACCATCTACGGGTATTCTTTCTCCAGACCGAACACGAAGAATATCCCCAACATGAATGGAAGATACGAAGACATCTTCCTCGCGTCCATCCGGATACACTTTTCGTGCCGTAGAAGGCGCTAATTCTAAAAGGTGACGGATTGCACTACTCGTTTTAGAGCGTGCTGTAAGTTCAAAAACCTGACCGAGTAAAACCAAAGTCGTAATAACAGCTGCTGCTTCAAAATATACATCCAATTTATAAGGCACGTTCATCCAGCTGCGCAGAAAATTAGGGGCTATTGTTATAAGCGAGCTGTATCCATAAGCAACACCAACTCCAAGAGAAATGAGCGTAAACATATTTAGACTTTTATTTAAAAGAGATTCCCACGCACGAGAGAGAAAAGGCCATCCACACCAAAACACTACAGGTGTTGCAAGGATGAATTGTATCCAATTAAAAAGTGGATTTGACGTTATTGTATGAACCCATGCTTCTCCTAAAAAATGAAGGCCCATATTTCCTATTAATAAAGGAACAGATAGCAAAGAAGCCACCCAGAAACGAAGCTTCATATTGTGCAATTCACTTTCATCTTTTTCTGTATGAGAAAGGCTTTCCGGCTCTAAGCTCATTCCACAGATGGGGCAATTTCCAGGGCCTTCTTGCCGTATTTCTGGATGCATGGGGCATGTATATATAACAGGGGAATTAACTTTTTCGTTTTGTGTGTTTTTGAGAGATTTATCAGAATGACAACACTTTTTGGAAGGAAAGAGATTTTCTTTTTTTATCTTCTTCTTACGGGGCATCTTTTGAGGAATATCCATATGATCTTCTCCTTTTTATCATTTCCGCACTTCCCTATTGTTATTCCCGCGGAGACGGGAATCAAGTCTTTCTTACATCGATCATGCAGAAGTTTCTTCTGAGCCCCCGAGAAGCACACTGATAAAAATCAAGCCAAACACAACAATTCTCTTGAAAAATAAAGAAAAATCTTATAAGGTGTGGGCGATGTTTTTCGTCAGGCTTCGGCTGTAAAAAACGACAAAGCATCATATCTTTTAGAAAATCAAGGTTATTTATATGACAAAAAATTCATACGCGGAAAACTTTTTAGAACTTTTAGACGAATCCTTTAAGGCTCAGTGTCGGGTCGAAGGAACCGTCGTCAAGGGGACCATCATCGGACAAGATAAGGATGCCTTTGTGATTGATGTGGGATTAAAATCAGAGGGACGCATTCCAACGCGTGAGTTTGGATCGTCACGGGGAGCCGATCTAAAAATCGGAGATGTGATCGATGTTTTCGTCGAGCGCATGGAAAATCGGGAAGGAGAAATCGTTCTCAGTCGTGACAAAGCCCGTCGGGAAGCCGCCTGGGAAGAACTCGAAGTGATGCATAAAAAAGGCGAGCATGTGACAGGGGTGATCACCAGTCGCGTGAAAGGGGGATTCACCGTGGATCTCTCCGGTGCTACGGCCTTTTTACCAGGAAGCCAAATTGATGTGCGCCCTATTAAAGACACAAACTCTTTAATGAACATTGAGCAACCTTTTGTTATTTTAAAGATGGATCGCTTGCGGGGTAACATCGTTGTCTCCCGCCGTGCCATTTTGGAAGAATCCATGGTGGAAACACGCAAAGAACTCATGTCAACCATCCAAGAAGGCAGCATCCTCGAAGGCGCTGTGAAAAACATCACGGATTATGGAGCGTTTATCGACCTCGGGGGGGTAGATGGATTGCTTCACGTGACAGATATTTCTTGGTCTCGGGTCAATCATCCGTCAGACGTTTTCCAAGTGGGGGACATTGTAAAGGTTATGGTTATTAAAATTAATGAAAATAACCGTATTTCCCTCGGGGTAAAACAACTTCAAGATGATCCTTGGAAATCCATCGAAAATAAATATCATGCTGGTATGGAAGTGGATGGTATCATCTCTAACATCGCAGATTATGGGGCGTTTGTGGGATTGGAATCAGGGATTGAAGGCTTAATTTATAATACAGAGTTAAGCTGGACAAAGAAAAACGTTCATCCCAGTAAAGTTGTGTCCATTGGTGACAAAGTTAAAGTACGCATCTTAGAAGTTGATAGAGACAAGCGTCGTATTAGTCTTGGACTAAAGCAATGCACCCAAAACCCATGGGAGAGCTTTGCTGAGAAGTACCCAGAGGGTAGCATTATCGAAGGGGAAGTCAAAAACTTCACCGAGTTTGGCTTGTTCGTAGGGCTTGACGGAGATATTGATGGCATGGTTCACATCTCTGACCTTTCTTGGGACAAACCAACGGAAGAGGCAGTGACTCAATTTACCAAGGGTCAAAAAATCAAGGTCAAGGTTCTAGATGTCTCTGCTGAGAAGGAACGCATTAGCCTTGGGATCAAACAGCTACAGAAAGATCCTTTCGTTGACGCCTCGGCAGATGTGAAAATGGGCGAAGTGGTGACGTGCACCATCACCAACATTTCTGATCGCGGCTTAGATGTTGTCACAGAAAAAGGGGCAACCAGCTTTATTCGTAAGGTTGATTTGGCCAAAGATCGTTCTGAACAACGTCCGGAACGGTTTGCCATCGGTGAGAGAATCGATGCTCAGGTAATGAGTGTGGATGCGAAATCAAGAAAGGTTACTCTTTCCATTAAGGCCCGGGAAGTGACCGAAGAGCGTGCTGCCATGGCAGAATATGGATCGTCTGACAGTGGGGCTTCTCTAGGAGACATTCTAGGGGCAGCCTTCGATCTCGGAAAAATCCAGAAAGCTAGCCAAAAAGCTGAAGAAGGCACAGAAGCCGCTGAACCGAAGGCAAAGAAATCTGCCGTTAAGAAGGCGCCTGCTAAGAAAACGAAGGCGGCAAAAGAGGACTAAAGTCCTTTTTTCGTCTGAAATAAAAAAGAGGGCATCGCCCCTCTTTTTTGTTTTTCTTGATAGTGTCTCATTTTCTTCCATCACAAACTGAGACACTGTCGTCTTCTATTTATCCTCTCTAATTAATTGAGAAAGGATCATATAGTTGATCGGATTGTTCAAATTATTTTGAAGAATTATGTAAGACTCTTCATTCACATTTACGTTCACGACAATTAGCCGTATTTGTCCTGCAAATCCAACATTTTCTTTCTATAAGATTTTTATTTTTTTTTAACTAGCATGTTATTTGTTATTCTCTAAATTCTCTTCCAATTCTTCCTTAAATTCTTCTTCATCTGGCAGAGCTTCTTTGAGTTTTTGTTCCAACTCTTTATTGAGTTTATATTCCGACACTCCCAAAGGTCTCTTTATCCCATCTAAAGAATATTTGACCGTAACATTTCGTTTGTCCCTACACAGGATAATCTCGATGCTTGGGCTATCGGTTGGATGACGTAGTGTGTTGTCCACAAGGTTTAAATAAAAATTCATTTTCCCCGCATGCTCTGGTAGAAATTTTCCTGCCTTTAGCTCGATAATGACAAAACAGCGTAGTTTGATATGGTAGAAGAGTAGGTCTAAAAAATAGTCTTCTCCTTCTAATTCTAAATGGTATTGATTTCCTACAAAGGCAAAACCTTTTCCGAGTTCTAAGAGAAAATCTTTTATATTATCTGTGAGAGCTTTTTCGAGAGATCGTTCCTTGATGTTGTCCTCGATATTTAAAAACTCTAAATTATAGGGGCTTTTTATTAACTCGTGAGATAGGTCTGATTGGGGGGAGGGAAGGGCCTCTTTAAAATTTGTGATGGCTTTTCCCTGTCGTTCATACAATCCGCTTTCTATTTGATGGACTAAAACATTGCGAGACCAACCGTTTTCTATGGTTTTGTGAGCATACCACAGTTGTTCTTCGTCCTTAGTTTTTTCTAATAAAGCCAGATTATGATACCACGTAATTTGTGCAAGGGGTGCTTGCACAATTTGAAAATCTTTCCATCTGTCTGCAAAAGCTCTCATATATTTAGGTTAGTGAGAGAAAGACCTTTCATCTCAGGAAACTCCTTTCTTAAATCTTGGGAAACTTGTTCGAGTATTTTTGCTCCCCACCCTTCTTTCTGCTGCATTTCTAGAATTTGATTCCCTATCTTCCAATAAAGAAGAACGAGCTCTTTGTTGACAGAAAGATTCGCTTTTATTCGTGCTTGAGAGATCTCCTTTTTGAGAGTTTCTATGTAGGTCTTATACGAGAGATCCATTGTCATATTATGTTGCTCCTTAATTTTGTGTGGACTATAGTACGATTTGTATTGTTCATCAATTGTGCTGGAATCGAAGGGACCTGTTTTAGAACTGACCCACGAACTTTTTCTTGACTTATTTAAAAAATTATTTTAGAAGGGTCGACATAATCTATTCTTCTTAATCAAAAAGATCTTTCTTAATAGCTTTTTTTAGTATACCAGCTTACTCTTGTTTTATGTACAAGGGAGAGATGGTTCTTTACAGGTTAGTGTGACGCATGAAAAATGGGCAAAAACTTATATTTCCCTATGCGCTTGTGTTTTATGAAGCGGTTCTTTATTTGGCAAATGATATGTATTTGCCAAGCCTGCCGAGAATCGCGCGGGATCTCGGTACTTCCCAAGACATGGTCCAATATACTCTGTCGTTGTGGTTTATGGGCACCTGCAGTTTGCAGATTTTCTTGGGGCCTCTCTCTGACCGGTTTGGTCGTCGACTCATCTTGGTGTGGGGGGCCGTTCTGTTTTTTGTCAGCACCTGTTTTTGTGCTATGGCAGACTCCATCGAAATGCTTTTGGTGGCGCGATTCTTCCAGGGGTCTGTGGTGGGAACAGTGACGGTGGCAGGCTATGCGGCTATTCACGAATTTTATGACAGCCGTCGCACTGTCCAATTGCTATCCATCATGGCGTCCATTATTATTTTAGCCCCCGCTGTGGGACCCATCTTGGGAGCTTGGGTGATAGAGTTTTATTCTTGGCGGGTCATTTTCTTTGTGCTCGCTGGATGGGGCGCTTTGGGGGTTGTTGGTCTTTATTTCACTATGCCTAAAGGAGGTTCGAGACGAAAAATCCGCATCAAAGGCGTGATAGAAGATTATAAATCTTTGATGAGGAACAGCTCTTTCTTGAAATACGCTTTGGGGTTTTGTTTTATCCTCAGCTCGTTCTTCATTTGGATTGTGGAGAGGCCTTTTGTGATTATTGAGGGGCTCAAGTTAAGTCCCACCGTTTTTGGCTGGATGCAACTTTTTGTTTTTGGCTGTTTTGGGGTGGGGGCGCAGATTGCCAAAATTCTTATTAAAAAGCGTCCTGTGTCCGAACTTGTGCGATTGTCCATCCTTGTTACCCTAAGTGGCGCTGGGTTGTTCGTGTGGATGAGTCTCATGATGAGCACCCATTGGGTGTTGATAACGGCCGCCGTTATGGTGATTTCGCTGGGGGCGTCCATGGCTTTTGGCTCTTTGAATCGCCTGGCCATTGAAGCCAGCACGGTGACCATGGTGAATCGAACCGCCGTTTTCTCTTTGTTGGTAAGCGCCATTGGTACGCTGGCTTGTTTTGTCATGACGCTCTTTAATAACCACACGTTTTTGAACTTATCTTTTGTAATGACTGCTTTTCTGATCTTGGGGGCAGCACTGATCTGGCCGGGATCGAAAAGAATCCGATTCTTGGAAGACGCTTAAACTGACTGACAGAAAAAAAGATCACCCCTCAAACCCTCCTCACCGAGGGTTTTTTTATGTGTAAAGAAAGGAGACTTGAATGTTGAACTGGAAAACGTTGATGGGATGGAGAAAAGAGAAACCCTCTGCGAAAGACCTCGCGTGGGTGCAGGGAGGCCGACCCATGGGGGCCTCGCGCACCTACACTCGATTGGCAGAGGAAGGGTACGAGCGCAATGTGATTGTTTACAGATGCATCAACCTCATTGCCAAAAATTTGGCCATGCCTCCTTGGATTTTATACGAGGGAGATCGCGAGGTAGAGCGGCACGTTTTGGCGGACCTCATAGAAAACCCCAACCCCTTGCAAACGCGCACCACGTTTCTAGAATCTCTGGCCAGTTATTTGCTGCTCGACGGCAATGTGTATGTGCAAGCTGTGGGGGAGGAAGGTGTCCCTCGTGAGCTTTTTCTTTTAAGGCCCGATCGGGTGCAGATTATGGCGGGGGACGGTACTCTGCCGCGGGGATATGTGTATCAGGTGGAAGGCAAAAAATCCTATTACCCGGTAGATCCCGAGACGGGGGCATGTGCCATTCTGCACCTCAAGTTATTCCATCCCAGCAATGATTGGTATGGCCTGAGCCCCATTCAGGCGGCAGCGGCAGCTATTGATCAACATAATGCGGTGGGGAGTCATAATCTTTCTTTGCTGCGCAATGGGGGACGACCTTCTGGTGCCTTGGTGATGCCAGGGAATGAGGGTTTGACGGATGAACAACGGATGCAGCTCAAAGAAACGGTGCGAAATCTCTATCAAGGCTCCGAGAATAGCGGGCAGATTTTGGTGCTGGAAGGCGGCATGAAATGGTGCGAGATGGGCCTCACCCCCAAGGACTTGGATTTCATGGCGGGCAAACATATTTCCACCCGCATTATGT
>Ga0209542_10015946_pt1 | contig 12530 bp, 13 predicted proteins | sample RifCSPhighO2_01_FD_184028 | JGI IMG/M metagenome (GOLD analysis project Ga0209542, IMG submission 184028) | Soil microbial communities from Rifle, Colorado - Rifle CSP2_plank highO2_0.1 (SPAdes) (version 2) | ecosystem: Environmental > Terrestrial > Deep subsurface > Rock core/Sediment ...
GGCGCATCATGCTCCAATTCATTTTCATAAAAATCTTACGAGCAACTCGTTTGGTAAACGTGTTGTCTGTCCATGGCAGCGGGATATCTGATGCCCACTGAAGTATATCTTTTACCGGCTCCCACTTGTTGTGTGGTTGAATGAAAATGTACCAGTCTTTTTTAAGAATAGGCAGTTGCCATTCGTTGTTATCACGAGCGTATCGGTGGATGTAGAGTTTTTGGTTGGGGTTGTGGTACGGGAGACAGTCAATGAGAAACATAAACGAGGAATCGATAACATGAATCTCCTTTGCGTTTTCGATGACGGTACAAAGGTCGATGATATTATCGGCGAATTCTCTTCTTGGGGTAAAGATTTCACAATCTTTACCAATTAAATCTTTGTTAATGGTGTACTTACGGGGAACGTCATCGTGGACGAATGCGTAATCTCCCCTTGGGGCAATTTTTTCAAAAAGCGCTTGTTCCTTGTCGAGATCTCTTTTAATAAAAAAGCTACTCCATTTTTTCTCGATAGGGACACCCGCGAGTTGGTAAAATTGCCATTCGAGAGGAACACCACTTGTCCTATCAAGGTATTGGAATCCTAAAATTTTTATTTGATTGTACTGTACTCCCTCGGCATAGGGGCTACTTTGATCGAGGAGTTTTTTTGCTGCAGTATCGTCACCTTGAATGATTGTGAGATTGGGTATGTCTCGATACATAAATGACACCGTTGGATAATTATGAGGGTAACAAAAGAGGCCTACCGTGTCGTATTTTTTGCAATACTCGCGCACGATGCCATGGCACATAAAATGATCGCCGAGGCCGAGGTGGTGATAAAGTAAGATGCTAGACATGGTAGGTTTTTTGTTGAACTGTTTGTTCTTGGATGATTGCGTCTCCAATGGGGCAAGTATACCATTTATCTAAAAAGTTTTTTATGGTAAGATGCCCGAATGAAAGCAGCTATTCTTGAGACAATAAATGGGCCTCTTGTGGTCGGTGAAGTGGGGCTAACAGACCTTGTTTTTGGACAGGTTTTGGTAAAAGTGTTAGTGAGTGGTATTTGTGGGGCGCAGCTTCAGGAGATTGCAGGTAACAAAAACAATGCAGCATACGTTCCGCATCTTTTAGGGCATGAGGGTGCAGGTATCGTGGAGAAAATTGGCCCTGGGGTTACCAAGGTTAAAATTGGCGATAAAGTAGTAATGCACTGGAGGCAAGGCGACGGTATCGAAGCAGACTTTCCGAGCTACACTTACAAAGACAAGGTAATCAAGAGTGGCAAAGTCACGACGTTTAGTGAGTACTCGATTGTATCTGAGAATAGAATTACCCCAGTTCCCCAGGACACACCAAACGAACTTTGTGCACTTCTCGGGTGTGGCCTTTCTACGGCGCTCGGTACAATCAACGACGAGGCAGAAGTAAAGTTTGGTGAGAGTGTGATGGTTATTGGTGCAGGTGGACTTGGCCTCAATCTGGTACGCGCAGCAACACTCGCGAGTGCCTACCCAATCATCTCTGTCGATATCTACGACAATAAAAAGGAGTCAGCTGAATCACTTGGTGCACATTTTTTTATTAACTGTAAAAAAGACAGTATTAAAGACAAGATTTTTGAAAAGTTTGGGATTAAGGATGTTGATGTGATTATTGATACGTCTGGCAACAAGCAAAGCCTAGAAGACACCATCCCGCTTCTTTCTGGTAAAGGAAGATATATTTTGGTTGGTCAGCCAAAACCAGGTGAGGACATTGAGATTAAAAATGCACATCATTTGTTTGGCGGTGAGGGTAAAATGATCAAGGCAACCCAAGGAGGGAAGTTTTCACCAAGCAAGGATATTCCAAGGTACATAAAGTTACATAAGGCAGGGATACTCAAAATCGACGATATTATTACCCACCGTATAAAACTAGATCAGGTTAACGAAGCAATTGATCTCGTACGTAGTGGGCAGGCGGGAAGAATAATGATAGACATATGGTAAATCGACCCCTCGAAGCATATAAAAAAATGATGCTTATCCGTGCCGCAGAGCAGGGGATTGCTGATTTGTACCTCAAGAACAAGATCATGAGCTTTGTTCATTTTTATGTGGGGCAAGAGGCGGTGGCGGTTGGGGTGTGCGATGCTTTAAAAAGAGAGGACCGCGTGCTCGGTAATCATCGCTCCCACGGGCACTATTTGGCAAAGGGGGGCGATCTGAAAAAGATGATGTGTGAACTTCTGGGAAAGGAGAACGGCCTCGCAAAGGGTAAGGGCGGTTCAATGCACATGATTGATAAGTCAGTAGGTTTTGTGGGTTCAACGCCGATCCTCGGGAGTATTACGCCTATTTCCGCTGGTGCTGCTTTTGAGCAGAAATATAACAAAACTGGCGGAGTGTCGGTTGGGTTTATCGGTGATGGTGCTTCAGAGGAAGGGGTTGTATATGAGACATTGAACCTTGCGGCGCTCCTCAAGCTCCCGTTCTTGCTTGTTGTTGAAAACAATTTACATTCAGTGAATACAAGGCTTCATGAGCGTCGCGGTGAAGGGCATAGCGTTGAAAATATTGTTACCGGTTTCGGCGTGAAGTATCTCAAGGCTGATGGTAATGATTATCAGGACGTCTTTGAAAAGGCGAAGTCTCTCGTAGATGCTATGCGAGAGGGGAAAGGACCAGCGGTTCTTGAATGTATTACGTATCGCCACATGGCGCATAGCGCACCAATTTTTGATGAGGCGTACCGCGAAGAGGACGTTTTAGAAAAACGACAAGAAAAAGATTCTCTGAAAAAATTGCGCGCAGAACTTCTTGCGGGGAATACTGCGGAAGAAGATTTGATAAAGATTGAAGAAGATGCTCAAAAGACAGTTGCGGAGAGCATTCAGTTCGCGCTTGATGCAAAATATCCGCTAAAAGAAAGCTTATATACAGACCTCTATGCTTACTAAACTAAAAAGAAAAATTTATAATTATCTTAATTTTGATAATAAGATAAAAGCACTTGAACATTTGATCATTCAAGAGTCTGATTCTCAGAAGGTTCTTCTTGGCAAACTCTTGACTGATAATTTATTGAAAAAGGGGACTCTGAAAAGTATCCACGAAGCAGAATTTAGTATATTTTCACAAGGAGGTGACGACGGTATCATTCAGTATCTCGTAAGTAAGGTGGACTGCCCTAAAAGATTTGTAGATTTAGGAGCAGGTACTTATGGTCAACCCGACACTCGATTTCTTTTACAGCATAGTAATTGGTCGGGATTAGCAGTAGATGCTTCCCCCGTAAAAGAAAAACTGCCCCTTTTTGACCTAGAAACCAAGCAAACATTTATCACTGCTGAAAATGTAAACGAGTTAGTTGCAGGAGAAGTTGGTTTGCTCAACATAGATATCGACGGGAATGACTATTGGGTGTGGAAGTCAATAAAGATTAACCCAGCCATCGTAATAGTTGAGTACAACCCATTTTTTGGGTTACATCCAGTTACAATTCCATACAATAAGGATTTCGTGAGAACAAAGAGTGATTATGGAACGATTTACTGCGGAGCTTCCCTTGTTGCGCTCTGTCATTTAGCAAAAGAAAAGGGGTATTCTTTTGTTGGGTGTAGCCGTCAAGGAGTGAATGCTTATTTCGTGAGAAACGATAAGGTTGGAGATTTGCAAGATTTAACACCTGAAGAGGGGTTTGTGATGACTCAATGTAGAGAACATCGAGATAAATTTAATAAGAAGTATTTAATGAACCCAGAAGAAGCAACAAATTTTTTCTTAAAAGATGCACTTTTCTTTGATGTAGAAAGAAAAAGAGAACACATAGGATTATTAACAAAAAAATAATACCATGGAACGAATTATTAAATACACGGAGGCGCTTAAAGAAGCGACCGACCAAATGATGGAAAAGGATCCGAATATTGTCGTGATCGGTCTTGGTGTTTCCTATAAAAACGGTGCTGATGGAACAACGGGGGGGGGGCTCAAGGCAAAATATGAAGACCGTGTGTTTGATGTGCCAGTATCTGAGGCGGCATTTACGGGCATGGCAGTGGGAGCTGCGATTAATGGTTTGCACCCTATCGTGCACCACGGACGTGTTGAGTTTGCCCTTTTTGCTGCTGATCAAATCTTTACCCAAGCAGCAAAATGGAATTACATGTTCGGTGGCGGCCACCCAGTCCCCATCACGTTGCGTATCGCGGTCGGCCGCCAATGGGGCAACGGCCCACAGCACACACAGGCTTTATACGGCCTGTTTGGCAGCGTTCCCGGTCTTAAAGTTGTCATCCCCTCGACGCCGAGAATGGCAAAGGGGCTCATGATCTCTGCGGTACGTGACAAGAATCCGGTCATTATCCTTGAGTCGCGCTGGCTCTACAAAGTAAAACAAGCTGTCCCGACGGAAATGTTCGAGGAGCGACTTGACAGAGCAAAGGTGGTGCAAAAAGGGAAAGACGTGACTGTCGTCGCCTATGGTGACGGATTAGTGTCCGCAATCGAAGCGTGTGACCTTATCGGAAAAAACGCGAGCGTAGAATTGATTGACATCGTTAGCATCAATCCGATCGACTACGACACCATCAGGAAGTCGGTCGCAAAAACAGGCCGACTCATTACGGTGGATACAACGGCCGCGGCGTTTTCCCCCGGGTCAGAGGTCATCGCAGCGATGGCAAAGTCTATTTCACTCAAAAACAGGCCCGTAGCGCTTTCGACCCCCGCGGTCCCCTGCCCAACCTCCCCAGTGCTAACCGAAAGTTACTACCCGACGAAAGTCGACATCGCGAATGCTGTCTTGCGAGCCGTGAAGAAATCTGCTATCAAGCGTGTGCTCACATTCGAAGAATTGCATCTTGCCCCCGGCCTCACACTTCCATGAACAAAAAAATACTCATCATCGGCGAGAGCTGTCTCGACCTATTCGTGTATTGCGACTCGACACGGCTCGCACCCGATATCCCCGTGCCGGTGTTGCGAATTGTCGGAAAAAAGGAAAACCCGGGCATGGCGAAGAATGTGCAGCGCAACGTGAAGGCACTTCACAAACTCTGTGACCTCGTGACGAACGATAATTGGCGTCGTATCGCGAAGACTCGTTACATGCACGACAGGACGAACCAGGCTTTTTTCCGAGTTGATACGAATCATCAGATACAGCATGTCGACGTGCGCAAGCTCCCGCTAAAAAAATACGACATAATCGCTATCTCCGACTACAATAAAGGGTTTTTGACCGAGGAGGATATCCGATATATCTGCGCGAACCACAAATGCGTGTTCGTCGATACGAAAAAGCCCGTTGGCACCTTCCTGAAAAGCGCTAAGTTTATAAAAATAAATAAGCACGAATACGAACGATCACGACCTATCCCGCCGAGTATCGAGCGGAAAATAATTTGCACCAAAGCGGAGCAGGGAGCCGAGTTCAGAGGCACCACCTATCCGGTGGAGAAAATTGAGATGAAGGATTCGTCCGGCGCGGGAGACAGCTTCTTTGCGGCACTGTTGGTCCGTTTCGCAGAGACCGGAAATATAGAAGAGGCTATCTCGTTTGCAAATGCCTGTACAACTCATGTTGTCCAACAGAAAGGAGTGTCTGTTATACGAAGACCTAAACCTCCGAAGTCTACAAAATAAAAGTTGAACTTACTTTTTCGCTGATAGAAAACGACCTGATATACTGCATTTCATTGCCAGAAAACGCCAGTGGCAAACTTTATGCAGTACATAAACAAAGACCTCAAAGTTCCCCTCCCTGATGCCATCGATAGGATAACCATTCTCATGCTGAAGCGCGAGCGACTAGCCGACGAAAAGAGCCGTCTCGTCGTCGAGAAAGAGTACGCTCTCTACCAGAAAGTGTTGGGTGGCTATCGGGATGATGGTTTTGTCATCAAGGACGAATGGATCGAGCGCATGAAGGAAACTAACGCCGCGCTGTGGGATGTCGAAGCCGCTATACGAGAGGCGCGAAAGAACAAGCTGACCCTTGAGGAGATCGGACGTCTTGCGGTGGCACTGCGCGACAGGAATGACGAACGAACTGCAGTTAAGGATCAAATTGCGGGTGAAGTAAGGGTTGATTTCTACGAGATGCCGACCGAATCCACGGCCTCCGATACCAGCCTCATGCTGCCGCTCCACGAAGCTATCGATAGAATCACCATTCTCGTGCTGAAGCGCGAGCGACTACCCAACGATAAGGATCGCGCTCTTGTTGAAAAAGAATACGCGTTCTACCAGAGGGTACTTGATAGCTACCGGAATAATGGGATTGATGTTAGGAAAGAGTGGATCACAGAAATGAAAGAGATCAATGGCCGCATATGGGATATAGAATCTGCGATACGCCAAGGCCGAGAAGGCGAATTCGGCCTCGAGGAAATGGGTCGCCGAACTCTTGATCTGCGGGAATTGAGCAAGTTGCGTGTTGCCTGTAAAAAGAAAATCGCCGAGGAAGTTGGATTGGATTTCCACGAAGTGAAAGCCGAGATTACCTAAATGATTGCGATAAAAATAACATGATTGTCGTCACGGGAGCAGCGGGATTTATAGGGAGCGCCGTTATTTGGGGTCTCAACCTCCGCAAAGAGCACGACATACTCGCCGTCGATACCATCGATGACCCGCAAAAGAAGCTGAACCTTGCACCACTCAAATATACAGGGACCGTTGAGAAAGATGCCTTTCGCGACCAGCTCTGCACTGGGAAATATAAAGGTCTTCGGGCAATATTCCACCTCGGTGCCATCTCAAGTACAACCGAAAACAATTGGGAACTGCTTAATGATGTTAATGTGCAGTATTCAAAAGATATCATCGAATACTGTGTGCAAAAAAACATACGCATCATTTACGCTTCGAGCGCTGCGGTGTATGGCGATGGTTCGAGTGGTTATACAGATAGCGAACAGATGTTCGAGGCTCTGCAACCTTTGAATCTCTACGGAAGATCAAAGCTATTGGTGGATACGTGGGCGCGCGACAAAGGATTTCTCAAACGTGCCGTCGGTCTTCGCTATTTTAACGTGTTTGGTCCTAATGAGTACCACAAAGGAACGATGCAGAGCGTCATCGCAAAAAGCTTCCCGCTCGCATATGAGCGCGGTGAAATCAGGCTGTTCAAATCGTACAATCCCGCATATGCACATGGTGAACAAAAACGGGACTTCGTATACATCAAAGATGTCGTGCGGGCCACGCTTTTCTTCTTGGATCATTCAGCACAAAGCGGCATATTCAATATCGGCACGGGCGTAGCCCGCAGTTGGAACGATGTGGCACACGCGCTATTTTCCGCGCTCAACAAGAAAGGCACTATTACCTACGTCGATATGCCAGAAGCGCTTCGGGGTCAGTATCAATACTTTACGGAAGCAAACATATCTAAACTGCGTGCCGCGGGATGTAACGACTCTTTCGAGACACTTGAAGATTCGATCACAAACTACGTCCAAGACTACCTTCTGGGAAACCATCACTTATAGGTGGTTATTTCATCCAAAGTCCGTATACTTTGATTTTATGCAGAAGAAGATCCGGGTGGCAATTATGGCCGACGAATTCGACCGCAGGCCGGAGCGCACGCTTCTCCCGCGGCGCCTCATTGAGAAGCTTCTAGAAGACAAATCGGTTGAGCTCACGCTCGTTCATTCCAAGCGCATGCCGGACGAGCCGCTCTATCAAAAGGCGCGCGAGATACTTCTCCCGCGGACCGAGCTACCGTGGGCAACGCGATTCATCTCGTTCATCAGATTTTGCCTTACTACGAAAGAAAGATTTGATATCGTACATTGGTTCGTCCCCCGTCCGTTTCCATTCTTCTGGCTTTTTCCCGCCACACACACGGTCGTTATGGCGCACGGCGGGGGTGATGTCTTAAATTCCGGTACCTGGACCTTGGGGCGCCTCATATTTAACTACACCTTAAAGTGGTTCCACAAATATATTTTTGCGGTCATCGCCGTTTCCGATTACGGCAATCGCGAAATCATCTACGCCTACGGGATACCGCCATGGAAAGTGCACACCATCTATAACCCGGTAGATCCGATCTACCTCGCACCCGTCAACGAGGATTTCGGCTTGCGGGTGCGGCACGAGTACGGAATTCAGGACGTGCAATACTTTTTCTCCGTAAGTAGATTCCGCCTTCACAAAAATATCGGGCGTATCCTTGAAGCATACGTGGAGTACCGGTCAGAGAATCCTAACGCCGTGGAACACCTGGTACTCGGCGGCGGCTCGGTTCAGGAATTTGAGAAAGTCTACGGAAAGCTTCCCGATTCTCCCTATGTCAAAGACATACACTTTCTTGGATATATCCCTACTGATCATATGCCGGCATTGTACCGGGGTGCACACGCCTATGTATTCATATCGCTGAACGAGGGGTTCGGTATGCCCGTTATCGAAGCGTTCGCCTGTGGCGTGCCCGTCATCACGGCCTCAACTACTTCGCTGCCAGAAGTGGCGGGCGACGCTGCAATCATAGTCGACCCGCATGACCCGCACGCGCTCGCTGAGGCTTTCAGGTTCGTGGGCAATCCCGGTACCAAGGCGGAGCTTGTGCGGCGGGGTTTCGCGCGCAGCCGTTTCTTCACGTGGGAAAAAACGTACGCGCGAACACTCGGCCTCTTCAGAGAACTCATTGATAAGAAAAGGTCCGTCGCACTTACGCCCGTGAATGAGGCCGCTATCTCATGATGCCATTGCCTGAGGCACTCGATAATCTCTCCAGACTGACATTTATTTCTTTCGTACATGCCGTTTTTGTAAAACTACCATGACGTGCGGGAGTATTGCGCTGTGATGGACGCCGAATGCGGCAAGCAGTCTCGCGAGAAGCCGCTTGATGCCGCCGGAACTTCCGTCCAGTAAGCGGACGGTGAACGGAATATCGTGCTTCTTCAAAAGGCGCTTGAGCCAGAAGTAGCTGAGAAAGTGAAGGTTCCAATCGGGTATCGAGTTCCGGCCGAATAGCGTCAGAAGCGCTCCCGCAACGCTCCGGGGCAGATACCCCAAGAACCATATGCCCGTGTGTGTTTCCTTCGGATTCCACCTGTTCGGAAATGCGAGATAGAACGTCCCTCCCCGCTTCAGTACCCGGTATGATTCTTTCAAGACGGCTACGGGGTCGCTCACGTGCTCAAGCACGGAGACAGAATATATGTAGTCGAATGCGCCATCGGGAAACGGAAAGACTGTGCCTTCGTATAGACGCAGGTCCGCCGGTATTCCCCGCTCCTTCAAGTAATCCATCGCGATAGAGAAAAGCTCTTCGGAGACTTCGACGCCCGAAAGTTTCGCTCCCCGCCGGGTAAACGCGGCCGCGGTGATGCCGTTGCCGAATCCGATATCGAGGATAGCTTTTCCTGAAGGATCTCCGGCACGCTTCGCAAAATCGTCGCAGATTCCCTTCGCGGCTTTTTCTTTCTCAAACCAGTCATCCAGAAGCTTTTGCCGCTCGTGCACACCTGCGTGCGGTAGCGCATTCGCAACATACGCCCGCGCCCGCTGTTCAAACGCGGATCCGCTCATAGTGCCTTATGATACTCCTTCAGAGCGGCGTCGATTGTTTCGTATACCTTCTCAAGGTTATGTTCGACCGAATATTTCTGGGCCTCCGTGCGCGATGCCGCCCCTAAGCGCACCCGGAGAGCGGCATCATCCGCAAGAACCTGCATCTTTTTCGCAAGCGCGGCGGCGTCCTTTGGCCGCACCAAAAATCCGTTCGCTTCTGACACGAGTTCCCGTGAGCCGCTCACGTCCGTGGCTACAATGGGCAGGCCTCCCGCCATCGCCTCAAGAAGTACCAACGACATTCCCTCCCAGAGCGACGGCAGCACAAAAACGTCCGCAACGGCGGTGATATCGCCTATCGGTGCGACACCCGGCAGGACAACCTTGTCCTCAAGTCCGGCTTTTTTCACTTGCTCCTCAAGCGGACGGCGATACGCGCCCTCGCCGAATATAATGAGTTTGATTTGCGTCCCCCCGGAAGCGCTGACCGTTCCAAATGCCTCGATGAGATACCTCTGCCCCTTCTGTTCGACGAGCCGCCCGGCAGTTGCAAAGACGAGCGCGTCCGCGTGAATGTCGTATTTCTCCCGGGCGAGAGAGCGCAGGGAGGGAGTAGCGGGTTGTATCGCCTTTGTATCAACGGTGCTGTAGTTGAGAAGAAATTTTTCGCGGGGCAGGTCGAGTTGCCTCGAGGCGGCCTCGAGGACCTCTTTGGAATTCGCCATGATGCGATAGGTGAATCGTGCGAGCAATTTCTCGATGTATATCCACCTCCTGCTCCGGTCACCATACACGTTGAGCTCGGTGGCCAGGATGACGGGGACACGCGCCGCGACGGCGGCAGTACGCAAAAGCAGTCCCGTGAAAAAAAGGTTGCTGATGACCGCATCAAACCGTTCGTGCCGCAAATAGCGGTACAACTTCCACCACGATACAACATCAAGGGTTCCTCTGAAGGAAAGTTTTTTCCAGTTCGCACCGAGGTATTCGACCTCATGGTCAAAATTGGGTTCGGTGGGCGGCAGCAGCGTGACCAAGTACGGGTCGTATTGAGTCCGGTCAATAGCATGCACCTGGTTGAGTACAATGCGCTCCGCACCGCCGACGTTCAACTTGTTGATGCCGAATAGTATTTTGACCCTCCGGCCATCTTCCGTAGCCGTGCGCCTGGACAAGTGATGGGGCATACACTGATGCTATACGCTGCTTCGCTTATTTCCGTCCGTGCCCTGCTCTACGTACCAGTCAACGGAACGTTTCAGACCCTCTTCCGTCCCAAAACGGGGTTCCCACCCCGTCCCTTTCAAGACGTCTATATTTGCCTGGAAGTTCCAAACCTCACCCGGCAGGTTCTCGCCGATGGTTATCTCCGATGAAGAGCGCATCATCTCTTTTACGCGTCGCGCCACGGCTACAAGGCTGTCTTTCGTTTCTGAAGCGACGTTCACCTCCATCGGGAGCGTATCCCAGTTTTTCAAGACCTGCATCGTCCCGCTGATACAATCATCAATATAGGTAAACGACATTGCTTTCTCTTCTCCATATATCACGAAGGGCCTGTTTTCTTTCAGTGACCGTATGAGTTTGGGGATGAACCTGTCCGAATTGTCCCATCGTCCGTACACGTTGGAATACCGCATGATCTTGGTATCTATGCCGAACACGCTTTTGTACGCGTAGCAGTAACTTTCTCCGAAAATCTTGCTCGACGAGTACGGGCTCTGTGAGTACCGCAGGCTCGCGCGTCCTTCTTCGACCGGGAGAACATCCTGGTTCCCGTATACTTCTCGCGACGAAGCAAAGAGAATACGGGGTATGCGTTTCTTCCGGACAAACTCGAACACGTTGTGGGTAGTGACGGCGTTCTCGAGTGCCAGATCCGGATTGACGACGAGGTCATGTACCCGCGCGTTCGCAGCCAGATGGATAACAACGTCAAAATCGTCCGGCAACCACTCTGGCCCCCGGGATTGCAAGAGGTCCAGTTGCTCGAAGTGCTCCAATCCGTTCATTTCTATTTGCGGACGGTTTCTGTCGACACCCCAGACTCCGTAGCCCGCCGCATGCAGTTGGATGCAGAGCTCCGTTCCGACCATTCCTGAACTCCCTGTAACGAGTATCCTGTGCATGTGCTTCATCTGATGCTGTTAGTGTCCCCGCCGGCCTCCTTGCATCCGAGAATACAACTTTTGTGTTGAGGAAGCAATTCTGTTTCTAGATCAAGTTCGATTTGACTTCCGGCTCGCGCAATGCGAAGGTTCTGCAAGCGAGAATCGGGTCTCACGAACAAGGGAGAGAGAAAGTGCGCACACTTCTAGCTACATTCGGCCATTCAGCAGTCATAGACGATGACAAGTGGATGCCTTCGGCGTTATTCCAGGAAGTGGAGTTTCCCGAGGGTCGCGGGGGACGTATCGTCCGTACTCACCTTCATCGTCCGGCGCTGACGGGTAATAAAGACGAGGCGTATTTGGGTGGCGGACGGATGTGCGTAAAAGCACTCTTCCACCTGTCACGCATTCACAGAGATGCTCACCTGCTGATTACCGGCGGCCGACCTCGCTCGATGGAAGAGCGGTTCGCAGGAAAAGTCGGTGGGGTCTCGGAAGCAAGCGTCATGCGTGCGTACTTCAACGAGCTCGCCGGTCAGGCACGAAGCGTCAAAATCGTCGCGGAAAGCAGGACCACCGAAGACGACGCGACGGCAATCCTTGATGTCGTGCAAAGTGGGCAGTTCGAAACGGCAATCGTCGTCGGCATGGGATTTCGGCTACCGCGTGCACGGCTCATCCTGGAGAGATTGGCCGAGCGAACAAAACGAACGAGCGTCGCCGACCGAGTCCAATTCGTCGATGCGGAGCAGTTCCTGCCGGAACATTTCGACGAATTCGTCGCGATGAATCAGTCGGCGGCGTATGCGCTCACGATGAGGCAGGAACGCTACGGCGTTGAGAAGCTCTTAAAAGGTTAGGCGATTATCCCCGGACGGCGTAATCGTCGAACAATCGGACAAATTAAGGTC
>Ga0209542_10015947_pt1 | contig 12529 bp, 13 predicted proteins | sample RifCSPhighO2_01_FD_184028 | JGI IMG/M metagenome (GOLD analysis project Ga0209542, IMG submission 184028) | Soil microbial communities from Rifle, Colorado - Rifle CSP2_plank highO2_0.1 (SPAdes) (version 2) | ecosystem: Environmental > Terrestrial > Deep subsurface > Rock core/Sediment ...
AAGCAAGAACCGTTCTTGTTTATGTAGAAATTGTCAATATAATAGGAATAATAGCGTCCGTTCCTTTTGACCCTTGGTATATTATCCGTCGTGTATCTTTGGCCAACACAACTATGGTATCATATTCCTATGGATAGGAAGTCAAAGATATTGCTGATGATTATTATTATTTTGGCTGTGGTTTCTGTTGGATTTACTTTTTATAAAACAGTGATTCTGGGTGATTTTGAAGTAATTTCAGAAACTGAAAAGTAAGAAAGAAAGGCGCATTTCTATTTTCTTTTTAATAAATATTGAGAGCAAATATTGTAACAAAGTTGAGCCGCACCGTATTCAGTGCGGACATCATCAGCTTTTGGCGCCACCTCGAGAATTCCTGCTCCCACAACTTGAAAACTAGTTACTAATACACGCAATAGTTTAATACTGTAATTCCATTCCAGTCCACCTTGGACCGGTGTACCTGTTGCTGGAAGATACGCAGGGTCTATACCGTCAACATCTATTTCGATATAGATTTTTTTTGTTTTGATTGATTTTATAATAGCTTCTATTTTTGGTGTCGGTCCCAATCCCCATTCAAACGTTTTTATGGTCTGCTTATTTTTTTGTGCATATTCGTACTCGTCTTTTGAATATGATCGTATTCCTACCTGAACTAATTTGTAACCAAGCTCGTGAACTCGGCGTAGTACAGAGCAGTGAGCAAATTTACTTGGTCTACTTTGGTCGGGGTTAGCATTACTGTCATCATTTCTTAAATCTGGATGCGCATCGATATGGACTACTGTGATTTCCGCAGGATTTTCAATTTCTGCTAAAGCTTTGAATGCACCAATGGATATGGAATGTTCTCCACCAAGCATAAAAACGAACCTATCTTCAGTCTTTATTTTTTTATATTCTGTGTATACAGTTTTCACCATGTCTTCTGGATAAAGATCATTCAAATTTCCGAGATTATGGTGGTAAAAATTAAAGTCATACCCTGGCTCCGTCTTTGAGTATCGGTCAAAAAATTCTATGTCTTGGTGCAGACACTTGACAATAGATTCTCCACCGTTTACCGCGCCCTTTTTATGCGATGCTGTTCTATCGTAACCAACAGTGGTAAGTACAACATCAGCTTTGGTTAAGTCTTTACAGGAAATTATAGAATCTATTGATTGCGTATTCTTGTTCATGTTGGTATAATTTTGTCACCTTAAATCTTATTTTATCATGGAATTCGGTAATTTAATAGCCTGTGCTGATGCAACGTCAAATTTTATCGGACTTTTTGATCTATCCATAGCCCCATCTCTTCTATACTATTCTTACATCCCAATAATTTTTGTTTCAATTTTTTTTAGTTTTTTTATTTTTTTAAAAGGAGGAAGAAACACGGCCGGAAAGTTACTGATCTGGTTAAGTATTTTGTTTTCAATTTTTCTCTTGAATGAAATTGTTCAGTGGGTTGCTGTCCATGCAAATATTGTTCACTTTGCTTGGGCAATTGCTCTTCTTCTCCAGCAGATAATTTTCATGATCGCTGTATTTTTTATTGCCCATTTTACTCTAGGATTAGAATTTAATTATAAAGTAATCTCCGTATTTTTAGTTTTATTGTTACCAACTTTTCTTCTTTTGCCCACAACATTAAATCTTGCTGCTTTTGAAATAGACAATTGTGAATCTCTTATCGGTGGATTGTGGTATTACTTATATTTGCTTGAAATTCTCTCTATTATTGCAATAGGAATTATTGGTTTATTTTCTTTACATCAGAATGTGAAATTACGAATCCAGAATATACTATTGATCATTGGCTCAGTATTTTTCCTTGGCCTATTTGCTTTTTCAAATATTTTCGGCGAAGTAACACAAGTATATGAAATAAACCTAATCGGCCCCTTAGGAATGCTCTTTTTCATTGGATTTTTGTCCTATATGATTGTGAAGTTTAAAACATTTAATATTAAACTTATTGCCACGCAAGCTTTGGTGAGTGCTCTGCTTATATTAATAGTCTCAATTCTTGCTGTTCGATCTATAGAAAATGTAAGAATTATAGTATCTCTAACTTCGATAATTGTGTTAGTACTCGGTATTCAACTCGTGCGAAATGTTAAACGGGAAATTGAGGCGAAAGAGAAAATCGAAAAATTGGCGGGGGAGTTGCAAATAGCAAATGAGGGGCAGGCGAATTTAATACACATCATTAATCACCAGATCAAGGGTTATTTGGCTAAGGCCAGAAATGTTTTCTCCGAACTTTTAACCGAACCGGAATATGAGCCGATATCAGAGTCTGCTAAACCGATGATGAACGAAGGCCTAAGGTCTTTAACGGAAGGGGTTGATTTTGTGACCGATTTTCTCAACGCATCCAATATTGAAAAGGGGACGTATAAATACGAAATGCAGCAGTTTGATATGAAAACTTTTGTCCAGAGTATGGTTGAGAAGCAAAAAAATACCGCAGAGGGAAAGGGGCTATCATTTGAGTTGCGCGTGGATGAAGGTGATTACAATATGCGAGGCGATAAGATTCAACTTGGGCAGGCGGTTAGAAATCTAATTGACAATTCCATCCGTTATACGCCGAAAGGAAGCGTAAAGTTACAATTAACCCTACTTCGCCAAGGCTCCGCGGGGCAAGCAATAAATAATAAAAAAATCTTATTTAAGATCGAGGATACTGGCGTAGGTATCTCAGACAAACTCAAACCCAAGCTCTTTACAAAAGGTGGTCGGGATGAAAATTCACTTAAGGTCAACATTAACTCCACTGGTTTCGGACTCTCATTTGTGAAGGGCGTAGTGGAAGCGCACAGGGGTCGCGTTTGGGTAGAGTCAGCCGGAGTAAACAAAGGTTCTACTTTCTTTATGGAGTTACCGGTTAGTTTTAATTAAGTATAAAAAACAACCAACCTGTCTAATACAGATTGGTTGTTGATTGGATTACCTACGAATGAAGTTCGGGTTCTTTGATGAGTCGTAAATACTCATCTCATCAAGGAGTAAAAACATGCCTCCATCGTAGGCGAGCCGTTTCAAATCACAATGATGCGGATGAGCCAGTGACTCAAAATATTCCTCTGTCCATCCGAGTAAAGATTTGAGTAACACACGAAGCCCAAAACCATGAGTGATGATAAGAATGTTCGAAGCTGTCTTATCTATCATTCCTTGTTTTAACTTCTTGGCGAATAAGTCGAAACGGAAAAGCATCTCTGCGCCACTTTCTCCATCGGGGAATTTGTATCGAAGTACTCCTGTACGATATCTTTCTTTCTCAACTTCTTCTCTGTTACGTATCGTTACGCTTCCCCAATTTTGTTTTGCAATGAGATGCTCTGTGCTCAATGACCATTGTATGTGTACAGGCATACCAGAGATAATTATTTCCGCAGTCTCGAGCACTCGTTTACTTGGTGATAGGATCAGATGAAGGTGTTTGCTAGCCCCAAGCTCATAAACGAACTTTGAGCCGAAGGCCATAGCTTGTTCTCTGCCATGTTCACTAAGAGGCATGTCTTCATCGGCAATGCGTTCATATGCATTTTTATCAATATCTTCAAGCGATTCGGCATGTCTCATAACGAAGAGCTTTTTGATTTCTGTATTCATTCCAAATCTCCTTTCTCATTGAATTTGTGAAAAATCAAATCTTATTGTATAATATACGAGTATTCAGAAAAGTCAATTATTCCATGAAACCGCTAGCCATATTTAAACAAAAAGACGTATTTCCTGAACAAAAAGCGCAAAAAAATGTCGTCTTTGAAGATCGTCTGACTGGCAAAGCAATTGTTTTTGATCAAGAAAATAATGTTGCGCTGATTGGCAACAAAGTAAATTCATTCTATTTGCTTCCCGGTGGTGGAATTAATAAAGATGAATCTGTTAAAAATGGTATTGTCCGAGAATGTCTTGAAGAAACTGGTTGTCATGTAAGGCTTTTGGACTATATTGGCACTGTAGAAGATTATAGAGATAGGGATAAGAAACATTGTGTCAGTTATTGTTATACGGCACAACTTATGGGAGAAAAAGGAGAACTACAATTAATAGAAAATGAAAAAAAAAATGGTATATATGTAAACTGGGTTTCTCTAAATGAAGCGGTTCAAATTCTTGAAAAAGAAGTAGGACAGTTGAAAAGGGGGGAGGTGAAATTTTACAATACCGGTTTCAACATTTTACGCGATCATTTGTTTTTGGTGAGAGCGCAAAATTTATTAAGCAATAATGACTAAGATTTTTCTTCTAACTGATTATCGAGGACAATTTTATTCCTCAACGAAATATACAGGAGCCGCTGTTGATCTTGAGAGACTACGAGATTATTTTAAAAAGTCTGGTTTTGAACTTGTGGTCATACCTTTTTCAGAGGTAAATTTTCGCACTCAAAATTATAAAGATGAGTGGGTGCTTTATCAATCCTCTGAAGACCCCGGTTTATTTTATAGAAGTTATCTTGATGATATCGTGGCAGGTTTTTATATGCAGGGAGCTAAATTGATACCTAATTTCTATCAATTCAAAGCTCACCATAATAAACACTTCATGGAAATCATGCGAGATATCCAATCTCTTTCAGAGATTAAAAACATTCCAGTAGAAAGATATGGCACATACGAAGATTATTTAAAAGATATAGAAAAGTTCAAAAAGAAGGAGTATGTCTTAAAAGTAAGTCACACATCAAAAAGTAGGAGCGTTTTTCTACTAAAAAATATAAAAGAGAAAATTAGATTACCTAAAATCATATCAAAGACATTTTCTTTACAAAATCTAAAATATTTTATTGAGAAATTAAAAACTGGTAACACGCCATTGTATATTTCAAATCATAGACAAAAGTTTATTTTACAACCATTTATTGCTAACCTTCAGGGTGATTATCGTATTGTGGTGTACGACAAAAAGTTTTTTGTATTATACCGAGCAAATCGTATCAATGATTTTCGTGCAAGCGGAAGTATGAAATTTAATTTCGACATTAAGTTACCACTAGGTCTCTTAGATTATGCAGAGAGAATTTTTAACAGTTTTGATGTACCGTACTTGGCTCTAGATATTGGTGTAAAAGACGAAACCTTCTATCTGTTCGAGTTTCAATTTATTTCTTTTGGACAATACACGCTTGAAAAATCAAAGTACTTTTACCACTATGATAACGATGAATGGATACAGATATTTGAAGAACCAGATCTAGAGCGTGAAATTGCGACATCTATAACAAAATTTATTAAAAAACATTATATTCTTGCTTGAAATAGCTAGTAAAGTGAGATAGAAGTACACCATAGTCGTGTTTGGGCCGAGTCCGCCGGTCCCAACAAGGGTTCCATTTTCTACCTGGAGTTGCCGGTTAATTAATAATCTTTTCTACTTACATTTGCATTTGTTTGCTAAAACTTCCTATCTGTACTAAGGTAATTCTGACTAACTGAGGCTTGTATCTGTCAATGGTTGGCGGACATAATACATTTCACCTCAAGTTCTTTTAGAAAGGAGTATAGTATAACAACTAACGTCGCCAACGGCATGAAAATCAACGAGAGGACCCCGCTCTTGCTTCGACGAATGGAAGATATGCCCGAGACTCAATCTCATCCTCTGGCAAGTCATATGACTGTTGTTACCACTGCTGGCATGCAACCGGAGATGCATGATCAACGGGAGGATGCCAACAGATAAGGTTGCAATTAGTCGCTAATATTTCTTCCTTCTTTCCACCCCCTATCAGTACATTGCTGATAAGGGGTTAGAGTTTGGGGCGGACTCTAACATGCTACTATTAGACGATGTCATCAAACGTTTCCCAAAGAGTTATTTATCAAACAGAAACAAAATTGACTGAACTGGCACGCAGGGAGCGTTATGGAGAAGGTTTAGCTATAATTGACAACTTTTTAAATAAATATGGGATAGTGGACGAAATTTTAGTTCAAAAGGCTTTTTTCTTATATCATTACGCTGTATATTTAAAATATAACCATACTCAAGATAGTAAGAGAAAAAAAATAATAAAACAAAACTTTGAACAGGCAATCAAGATCTGTAAGCTTATAATAAAAAAACTACGCAATATTAATGATAGAAATTTGTTGAATGTGCGAATATATATAGCGCAAATATATGCGATGAAAGGTCGTACCAAAGAAGCAAAAAAAATAGCCGGACAGACTTTTAAATATCACCCTTCGGATCTTACAGCAGAACGTGCCGCCGATGTACATTTGCGTCTCAATGATTTGCCAGGCGCGATATCTTGGTATAAGATAGCGGTCAAATTGACAAAGAAAGCGGATGAGAAATCAATGGCTCAGATTGGGCTTGCCATTACTTATAAGAAAATCGGGGAGGCATCCTCTGCATTGAAAGAAGCTAACAAAGCTCTTCAGTTATTAAAACATTCAGGGAAAAATAAAAATATTACACTGCTCAAGCAGTCTGTTTACGCGCATTTCCCGCAATTAAAAGGCTAGGGATAAAAAATAGCCGCAACAAATGTTGCGGCTATTTAGGCGGTTTTTGTACTAAAGAGTTTCAAGCATTTCTGCCACCGCCTCAGGTATAGGTAAGCGTGCAAAATCTGCTATCCACCCCCACTGTCCCGATGGATTGATTTCAAGAAACACAAATTGTCTCTTGGGGGTTTCAATCAAGTCAATAGCGCCGTATTGTAAATCAACTGCCTTCATAAAACGTAGCAGATTTTTCTGAATATTTGAGGGCAATTCAACTGGTGTGTGTTCGACATTCTCAAAATCGTAATGTCTCCAATCCACCTTTGTTTTTTCACTGGCTTGAGAATCAATTCTGCACGCGAGCACTTTGTCGCCAATGACCATCACTCTATACTCGTAGAGTTTCTGCACATACTCTTGGCAAAAGATCGGACATTGACGAATGGCTTCTGCTAATCTAATAATCTCGTCGTGAGAGAATCGTTGAGAGTAGAGAAATTTCCGACCCTCGTCATCAAGCTTTATGTAACCGATTGATTTGAGGAGAAGTCCTTCTTCAGGATCAGAAAAATTTACAACACTCTTCGCATCATTGCCTGTGAGTGTATTAGGCACCAAAAGACCCGCTTGCTGGGCTATCAACTGTTGATAAAGTTTGTTGCTTGCCAAAAAATCAACAGTTTCCTTTCGGTTAACCCATTTACACTTGAGGACAGAGAAAAAAGAGCGAATTGCACCTCTTGATTCGTTATCAGAGAAACGATTTTCCAGGGAGCTGTCACTATCTTTGGTTGGTGTTGAATCTTCCCTTAAATACCACGCAATATCAATATCTTGAATAAAAAGTCGGCAATTTTTCATTTCTCCCAACTTATATTCCAACACATCCACAAATCCCGTAAGTATTCCGTGAATATCGAGTGCAACACTGATTGAGGCGTAGGATGGAAATTGATTCGGATCAAAGATACAGATTCTCAGCTCTTTAGTCTCGCAGGCCTTAAGAAAAGGATCATAATAATACCGTTGTCTAAGTCCTGCAATCAGCAAGACAGTTTTCATTTTTCTTCTCCTTCCGTAAGTGTGCTTTTAGAGTAAAATCACCTAACTCTATTCTCATCAAACCCTAACATAAATATTATAGAAGTTCAAGTGATTTGATAAATAACTAATATTAAATGTAGGTATTGCCCTTGCTTTAATATCACGGCCGCGTCTGGGCCGAGTCCGCCAGCCCTAATAAAGGTTCTACTTTCTACATGGAATTACCTGTATCATAGACAAAATCTCTTCACAAAAAATTTTTGAGTTGAGATAATATAAACATACTCATTTGACTCAAAAACAAGCGCTTGAAATATTAAAGACCGGGGCCAACGTATTTCTTTCTGGCGAGCCCGGGTCTGGGAAGACATATACTGTAAATCAGTATGTTTCTTATCTCCGGTCCCGAAAGGTTGAGGTGGCTATTACCGCTTCGACTGGTATTGCCGCTACACATATCGGTGGCATGACTATCCATTCTTGGAGCGGTATTGGCATCAAGCGAAATTTAGATAAATATGAATTGGATAGAATCGCTTCCAATGAACGCATCGCGAAGCGTATTCGTAGCTCCAAGGCTTTGATTATTGATGAAGTGTCCATGCTCGGTCCCCGAACACTTTCTATGGTTGATATGGTGTGCCGCGAAGTAAAGCAGAGTGACCAAGCCTTTGGCGGCCTCCAAGTGCTTTTGGTAGGGGATTTTTTCCAATTACCACCCGTGGTTAGGCGAGGTGAATCAGAGTTTCAGAAGACTCTGATAGAAGAGGCGACAGCGCGATTTGCCTATGATGCTCCATGTTGGCTAACGACGGGATTTATAACTTGTTATCTTACGGAACAGTATCGTCAAGATGACCGTAACTTTCTTTCCATTCTTTCCGCTATTCGTCATAACGCTTATAACGATACACATCACTCTCATATCGAGAAACGCAGAGTAACGAGCGAAAACGCACCCGATGACATTCCACGACTTTTCTCTCACAATGAAGAAGTGGAACGGGTAAACGATCAAGAGCTTGCTAAGATTTCAGAGAAAGAACGTATTTTTGAAATGACTTCTCAAGGCGCATCATCACTTGTCGCGACGCTCAAAAAGGGTTGTCTTTCTCCGGAAGTTTTAAGGTTGAAAGTCGGCGCCAAGGTAATGTTTACTAAAAATAATTCCCAGGCTGGATTTGTAAATGGCACTTTAGGAGAAGTCCGAGAATTGAATTCATTTGGATCTCCAGTTATACGTACCAGAAATAATCGGAGTATTGTCGCTGAACCTATGGCTTGGACAGTGGAAGAGGGTGGAAGTGTCAGAGCGCGTATTACCCAGATACCCTTAAGACTAGCTTGGGCTATTACCGTACACAAGAGTCAGGGTATGAGTCTTGATGAGGCGGTCATGGATCTCACCGATGTCTTCGAGTTCGGTCAGGGATACGTGGCTCTCTCGCGCGTACGCAGACTCTCCGGACTTTACCTTCTGGGATGGAACAAGCAAACTTTCCAAGTGCATCCGGAAGTTCTTGAGAAAGATATTGAATTTCGCAAGGGGTCGAAAGTTGCAAGGGAAGCATTTGAGAAAATTTCTCCTGATGAGCTTGCTCAGATGCATAAAAACTTTATTAGAGCTGTCGGCGGCCGATTGACCGATAAAAAGCAAAAAACCAAATATGAAATCTGATATAATTAAAGATATGTTAGGTAAGAAAATACTGCTTTCGGGAGTTAAGCCCACAGGTAAGCCGCACATCGGTAACTATTTCGGCGCTATGAAGCAGTTTGTGGGATTACAGATTTCTTATGAAAGTTACATTTTTATCGCAGATTTACACGCTATCACTACTATTCAGAACAAGGAAGAGTTGGCAAGAAATACTTTTAATGTCTTTCTTGATTATTTATCAATAGGTCTTGATCCGAAAAAAGTTGTCATTTACAAACAGTCCGATGTGCCACAAGTAACGGAACTTGGTTGGATTTTCAACTGCATTACTACTATGCCGTATCTCGGGCGCGCGCATGCTTATAAGGATGCGGTGGCTAATAACAAAGAGACCAATGTCGGATTATTTGATTACCCATTGCTTATGGCCGCTGATATTCTTATTCAAGGGGCCGATGTGGTGCCTGTCGGACAAGACCAGAAACAGCATGTGGAAATTGCCCGCGATACTGCAGAAAAGTTTAACCGTATATTTGGGGAGACTTTTAAACTACCGGAACCGCTTATCTTGAAAGGTGTCGCTGCGGTACCCGGTATTGATGGTAGAAAGATGTCCAAGAGCTATAGCAATACCATTTCACTTTTTGCCACAGACGAGGAGATTGAAAAATCCGTAATGAATATTGTTACTGATTCTTCGGGTGAAAGACCGGAGAATGTTTATGCCATTCATGCTTTACTTAAAGACAAAGAGTTTCTCGATAATCTGTATGAAGAAAATAAGGGGGAATACAAAATTCTTAAGGAGATGTTAATAGACGATCTTAAAGATTTCATAAGACCGATGCGCGAGAGGAGGCAAAAATTGGAGCAAGATAAAAATACTGTGCTCGAAGTATTGCGAGAGGGTGGTGAAGTGGCCCGTGAAAGAGCGGAAAAGAAGATGGAAGAAATTAGAGAAAAAGTAGGATTAAAACTATCATGATTCAGGGATTTGTACATGCTTTGCGTATTCAGTCAAAAATAGTTTTTATTATCGTACGCAATTTAAGGGGTCTGACCCAACTGGTTGTGACAACGGATAATCCGGAATTTGGAACAGCTAAGAATTTAACACTCGAATCTGTTATCAGGGCGACTGGGGAAATGGTGGATGCTCCGCAGGCGCCCGGTGGTCGTGAGATGCATCCGATTAAGATTGAGGTGCTAAGCAAGGCTGAACCAGAATTACCGATACCGGTAGTGGTGAAGGGCGGGGAAGAGACCGAAGCACCGATACGTTTTGATTATCGTTGGCTTGATCTGCGTAAGCCGGAGAAAGCCAAGATTTTCAAAGTTTGGACGGAATTTGAGAAAGGCTGGCGCAAATATTGGGATGAAAATAACTTTATCCAGCTCTATCCGCCAGCCCTAATGTCCACGCCATCGGAGTCTGGCTCGGAAGTTTTTGAAGTCAATTATTTCAACCGCAAAGCGTATCTGGCGCAGTCGCCGCAGTTTTATAAACAGATGGCTATGGCCAGCGGTTTCGAAAAAGTTTTCATGGTGTCTCCCGTGTTTCGCGCCGAACCATCCTTCACTACCCGCCATCTGACAGAATTTACCGGCTGGGACTTTGAGATTTCTTATATTAAAGATCACTACGATGTCATGGATGAGGAGGAGGGAATGATAGTCAGCGGATTCAAACAATTATTAAAAGCCTTTCCAGATTTGAATATCACCGTGCCAACCAGACCATTTCCTAAAATGACAATAGCGGAGGCAAAAAAGATTTTGTCCGGTCTGGGTATTTCTTCACCGGAGGAGCATGACCTGTCTCCCGAAGAAGAACGCGCTATTTCAGAATACGTGTTAAAAGAACATAATCATGAATTCGTTTTCATCACTGATTATCACAAATCCAAGAGCACTTTTTATCATATGTCATCATCAGATGACCCTGAGCGTAGTCGAAGGGCGGATTTGCTATATCGAGGAATCGAAATTACAACTCTGGCCCAACGCGAACATAGACCGGAGATTCTTGAAAAACAGGCAAAAGAGAAAGGTATGGATCTCAAGATGCTTAAAGATTATTTGAACTTTTTCCGCTACGGTTGTCCGCCTCACGGCGGCGCCGGTATCGGGCCGGGTCGTTTTATCATGAAAATTCTTGATTTACCAAATGTCCGCGAAGCTACGTATTTACCACGAGATGTTAAGAGACTGAATCCATGACCATTGGTTTTGACCTTGATAATGTACTGCTCAATGGAGTGCTCTGCTTATTAATGGGGCAGTTGAAGGTATACAAAAACTCAAATCAGTATTACGGGAATGGTCCAGAACGTACCAAGGGAGAAGTTTGTAAGAAACTTGGTATAGAAATTTTTGTAGATGATTTTTTACATAATGTTGAAGATGTGGCTAATTTGGGAATACCCGCGTTACTCTTTGATGCACCCTGGAATCAGGGTGAAGTTAAACCACTTATCACTAGAGTATTTTCTTGGGATGATATAGTAGATGTTTTGTCGAAATGAATAAAGACCTACTATTATCGAGGGAGCAATATGCTGAAGCAAGAAAAAATTATGGTCCTAGTCCTTTTACTTTTGAAATTGAGAACGAGAAGCAGGTCTTGTTTTATTTCGGCGCTAATCATTCTCGCAATCCCAATAATCGTCAGTATCCTATATTGAAAGAATATTGGAAAAGATTCTTGAAAGTTACTGAGGGCAAAGATAGGATTATTTTAATTGAAGGTAAATTACGGGATGTGTCGAAAGACGAAGAACTCGCGATTATTAATGGCGCTGAAGGAGATCTTATTACTTTATTTGCGCAGAAAGAAAACATTCCCATTGCTTGTCCGGATATAAGTTATGAGGAATTTGTGCAGAGGATGCCAAATACCAATAAAGATAATTTACTACTACTCCATTTTTTAAGATGGCTAGACAACTTTCAGACGCATACTAATCCTAAACCAGATTTTGAAAAAGCTTTCCAAAAGTGGTGTGATAATGAAAAGAAAAAAGAAATATGGAGTAAATCAGATTTATCAATTGACAAGTTGATAGAATTATACAAGAGAATCATAGGTAAGAAATTTAATAAAGACGAAAGTCAGAATCATTTAATAAATCCGAACGAAACTGAAACAATAATTAATAAGCTTTCCACAGCACATAGCGACTTGCGAGAACTTAACATAGTTTCAGAAATCGAAAAATACTGGAAAGAAGAGAAAAGCATTTTCGTTGTTTTTGGAAGTGGCCACCTTATCATTCAAAAACCTGCGCTTAAAAACATCCTCAAATAAATATTTTCTGTTTGGAGATTGTGCAAAGCTCGACTTTGCACAGTTTGTATAGATACG
>Ga0209542_10015948_pt1 | contig 12529 bp, 13 predicted proteins | sample RifCSPhighO2_01_FD_184028 | JGI IMG/M metagenome (GOLD analysis project Ga0209542, IMG submission 184028) | Soil microbial communities from Rifle, Colorado - Rifle CSP2_plank highO2_0.1 (SPAdes) (version 2) | ecosystem: Environmental > Terrestrial > Deep subsurface > Rock core/Sediment ...
CTTAAACATGCAGACATTATCTCACATATTAGACGATATTCCTTGACGAGTTGTCCACAATTAGCTGGTCAGGATGATGAGGGGTGTGAGGGGTTACCTTCGTTTCATCGGCCTCGGTTTATATGGGGGTCGGGACAACTTAATGAAATTTATTTCCAGCTCCACCGATACTTTCGAAGAACTTCGCCAAAAGCTTACGCGTAATTTTATTTTTGGTTCTCTGATTTATGTGGCAGATACGAAGGTTGCTGAACAGATTAAGGTGATATATGGGTTAGATCAAGATAAACCTCTTGTTACGGAAGACCCTTGGAATTACTGGGTTTTCAATATTTCCGCTGATGCGACAATGTTCAGCGAAGAGAGCAGAAGCTCCAGGTATTATAACAGTTCTGTCTCGGCCGGGAGGACGACCGATAACTGGAAGATAAACATTAGTACGTATGGGGCTTATCAGAAAAGCAGAAATACTCTATCGGACGGATCCAGAATTTTGAGCTCTAATGAAAGTTACTCGGTGAGCTCATCTGTCATAAAGAGCTTTGGCCAGCATTGGGGAATAGGTAGCGGGACAACCTTGGAACGAAACAGCTTCTATAATCTTAGTCCGTCTTACAAGCTGGTTATGGCGGCCGAGTATAATATATTTCCTTATAAACATTCTTCAGATCGTATTTTTACTGTGAACTATCAAGCCGGACTTGTGGATCTCGCCTATGAAGAGCGGACTATATTTGAGAAAACTAATGAGACTCTATTTACCCAGAGAGTGGGTATGAATCTTAACGCTAAGCGTCCTTGGGGCAATGTCGGTATTGGTACTTATTTTTCTCAGCTTGGGGATTCCGGCAATGTGCGGCTAGTTGTGGGTGGTGATACTGATTGGCGCATTACAAGAGGTCTTTCTTTGAATTTCCGAGGCCAGATCAAATTGATCCGTGATCAGGTCTATTTATCCGGGGCAGGCATAACCCTCGAAGAGATTCTTCTTCAACAACGGGCTCAAGCAACCGGATTTGATAAATATTTCGGGTTCGGTTTCACATACAGATTTGGTTCAATTTATAACAACATTGTGAATAGCCGTTTTTCATCTACTTCTTTTGGTATTTTTTAGTCTTTAAAGCTCCGTATTTTTATAAACGGAGTTTTTTTAAATAAAAAACTGTGGCATGGGGCCACGGGATGAGCAATAAAAATTAAAGTTTTTTAGGTATCAACTCAGCTGAGCTGAATCAATGCCGACTTTTTTGAGGGCTTTGGCGACGAGGTTCAGGGGAACTCTCATGATTGCACCCTGTTTGGGTGTGAATGGAACCGGTTTTTCAAAGCGTCTGATATCCTTCAGGAATAATCCGAAAGGACGCGGTTCTATGTATTCTACTCCCATGTGGGGTAGATAGATTGCTGTTTCTCTGTCCACCTTATTGCAATTACACAGCATCTTTAGCCTTTGATATCCGGTAAGGAGCTGGCAATCTACAACAGTAGCAACTTCGACAATTGCTTGACTTGGAAATTCGTCGGGATTGAGACCGTAAGCTTTTACGGGAACTTTATGGGGGCGACCCCCTGAAGTATAGAGTAGGGCGGGTCCGCGATAATTCCAGTTGCTTGAACGGGTTTTTACGCCAAATCCGTCAATATCAAGAAGTCTGTGCATCAGCATCTCGTTATACGGAAAAACAAAAGCGAGAGCCGGCCAAGTTTTAATTGCTTGCGCCGATTTATTTCTAGCTTTTTGTTCAGTTTTTTAGTAACCGGTCTATTGCCGGTAGGTGTCAGGTCAAACATTCAATCCTCCTCAATTGACAATGTGCGGTAATAAAATAGCAAAAATGCTATAATAATGCAATGCTAGAGTTTAACTTAGCCATTACAATCTCATCTTTTATTGCCGGGATATTTACTTTTTTTGCGCCTTGTACGTTGCCGTTAGTTCCGGCTTTTTTAGGTATTATTTCCGGATCAGGTGCTATTGACTTAAGCGATCCGCTAAAAATTAAGAAGGTCCGCTGGCATATTTTTAAGAATGCTGTTTTTTACGTCTTAGGATTTTCTATCATCTTTATTACTTTCGGAGTAGCTTTTTCCTATATCGGAACAATATTGATTGTTCGTTTATGGCTTGAAAAACTGGGCGGACTTTTTATTATCGCCTTCGGGCTCGTTCTGCTCGGTTGGCTGGAATTTCCAACAACTTTGATTAATAGATTGTTCCGTCCCGTACGAAGTCTCGCTCGCGCCTTTAGCGCGAGTCCGAAGGACCTCGGCGAGGCTACTTCGTACGGGATTTCGCATGTTTCGCTGGCCAATTCTTTTATATTAGGTGCTGTATTCGCTCTTGGCTGGTCGCCCTGCGTCGGCCCCTTGCTAGGTTCCATACTTTTACTGGCTATAACTTCAGGCAGTGTTCTTGAGGGTACATTTCTGCTAGTTATATTTTCTGTTGGGCTAGGAATCCCGTTTCTTCTGACGGCTCTGTTAATAGGTAAGGCATTTGTTGCGGTCGGAAGATGGTCAAAAGGAATCTTAATTATAAATAAGATCGCCGGAATTTTTCTGGTCGCGATCGGATTTTTACTGGTATTGGGTAAGTTTGAACTGTTCCATTCTCAATTCAAAAATTATTTTTATAATTTCCAGTTTTTCGAGGTATTCATAAATAAATTTTTATAGTATAAAATTAAAGCTATGTTTTTAAGAAAATTTCAAAGAAAATTTCTAGTCGTAATTATATTGGCAATGGCTTTTCCTATGATTGCTCTTTTAGTGTCTCGCTTGAGTGAATCAGAAATCATACAAGAACCAATTCCTTCAGCTATTGTGTACAAACCAACGGATTCGACAAGCTCACCGCAAGTCACTCCAAAGGTTTCATCTATTCCGACTAAATTACCATCTGTCAGCCCTCAATTACCGGTTGAAATAAATCTAGCCATTCCATTTACTTCGCAGGCACCGAACCAGAACTGGGTTTTGCCGTTTAAAGAATTTTGCGAAGAGGCATCCGTATTGATGGTTATGAGTTATGTAAATCGCCAGCTTATTAACAATCCAGATTATGCCAGTCAGAAAATGCTGGAAATAAAAACATTTGAAGAGAGTAGGTTTGGTTATTATCAGGATACGAATGCTGAAGAAACAGCCATTATTATGAGGGAGTTTTATGATTACACCAGAGTGAGGGTTGTATATGATCCTAAGATCGAGGATATTAAGAAAGCTCTAGGTGAGGGCAAGGCGGTGATTATGCCGGCAGCAGGCAGAATGCTCGGCAATCCATATTTCCAACAGCCCGGACCGCTATACCACATGATTGTTATAAAGGGTTATACTAAAACTGGTAACTTTATTACTAATGACCCTGGTACTCGTCATGGAGCTGATTTTATCTATTCTCCTGAAATTCTCATGAGTGCCAACCATGATTGGAACGGTGGAGATGTCGAAAACGGCCGTAAGGCTGTGATAGTTGTCGGATAGAATATGTTCGGAGAACAGTGCTCTTGTAATAATATTAATTATCTTATAACATGTCCGTACGGATACTTTATAAGATAGTTACTCTTGATTACTTGTTTATTTTTTGTAATCTAGAAGTATGAAATCTAAATTTAAGTGTATACTTCACGGTAGTTTTCGGAAGCACTTTGATGAGATCAAAAGAGTACACAAAATATTTACTCGAGCGGGGATTGAGGTTCTGGCTCCTGCCCTGAGCTTGTCGAATGGGCCGGAACTTTCGGAAGTAAAAAGTATTGATGATGGATTCGCTGTCCTGGAGAGCGATAGGGAAAAAGATCAGAGGATGATAGAGCTTTTATATTTGCATAATTTAAAAAAGTTGGGAGAAAACGGATTCAGTTACTTTATTAATCCCGAAGGCTATATCGGAAAAAGCGCTTCTTATGAATTGGGCATTGCCCAGATCTCTAATATCAGATGTTTTTTTAATGAGAATCTTTCTGATCATCCGGCGTATATTCACAAGAATGCAGTTTTAAAGCCTGAGCTTTTGGCAGAATACATATTTCAAAAAGGAGAACTTCCTGAACCTAAGATAAATAGGAATGAAAAAATCATCCACAAACTATGGGAAGGGCTTATGGTTCCTGGTTCTGTTGTGGCAGTAGGTGGTATTATTGAACACGTTTCTTCATCTGCCAGTCGGCGTAAAGAAAAAGAAATATTATTAGTCAAAACTCATAAGTGGGGCAACAAATACTCAATGGTCGGGGGCAAGGTAAGGAGAAATGAAAGACTAGATAGTGCATTGCTGCGAGAGATAAAAGAAGAAACTGGATTAAGTGGGGTTATGGGCAATCATATTTGTACTTTTGATCAGATAAAAAACTCCGGATATTATCTTTCGGGAGTTCAGCATATTTTTGTAGATAAGATAGTTAGAGTTGAAAGCAAAAAAGTTCGCCTAAATGAAGAGGCACAGGATTATATTTGGGTTCCGGCAAGGGTTGCTCTTAATGAACTTTCCATCGAGCCAAACGCTCGGCATACTTTGGAGCTGTATGCTCATATGGCTTAGGAATTTATGACTAAGATTGATGCGGGTCTAATTCCATATCAATTTGTGGGGGCGCCGATATTTTTCTGAGTCGGCGGGGGAGTAAGATTATCAAAAAGATTAACTCGATTAAACTTGCGGCAGAGAAAGCTATTGGGATTGAAAGAATATCCAGTTTAGGCGTCAACAGATATCCTCCGCCGATAGCGATAATCAGGCCGGTAATATTTAACACGACAGGGATGAGCGTGTTTTTTGTTGCATAAAATGCCCGAGCGAGGAGGTGGCGAAGCGACTCGGTTGGCATGGCAAGAGTAAATACTCCGAGCATCGTGCTTGTTCTTAAGATTGCTTCTTCGCTGAAAGCGCCTCCGCCCAAAACAATTCTTATCAGCGGTTCCCGTATAAAGAAAGTAATGACAGCGACAAGAGTACTTCCGGCGAATATGAGCCAAAATGAATTTTTCAAAACTTTTTTAAATTCTTCCTGTGAATGATCGGCAATCGCCTTAGCCATTATTGGAAAAGCGGTAGTCGCAAATGTTATGCCAATTATGCTGACCGGAACGCTTTGGAAATTACGGGCAAAGCTCATTATTGCCACTGAACCGGAAGCAAGTCCGGAGGCAATAACCGTAAATCCCCAGAACATTGCCAATTCAACCGGATGGCCGAACATTTTTGGCAGCATTAGTTTTAAGGTTTTCTTAAATTCGGGAGTTTTAAAATTAAAATTAAAACGGAATCTGAATCCGGATATATATGCATCAATAGCCCGCATCAGCATATGAAAAAAAGCTCCCAGCACTGTTCCGATGGCAACCCCCGTTATTCCGAATTGAGGAGATAAAAATATTGCGCCTCCGATAATGCCAAGATTATATAAAACAGGAGAAAGTCCGTAAAAAAGAAACCTTCTTTTCGCTATCAGCATTGCTCCTAAAGTATTTGATATGCCAAAAAGTATGGGTGAAATTGCCAGTATTCGGATTAACTTGGATACAAGGAGAAGGTCTTCGGTTGGGAATCCCGGAGCGGCCAGAACGCTTATAGGACCGGCAAATATAAATATAATGACCGCCGATAGAATCATTACGCCAGTCGCTCCGCCGATAGCCGAATTTGTGTAAGCATAAGCTCTTTGGCGATCTTTATAAAAAAGTTCGGTAAATATTGGAACAAAAGCGGCGGCAATACCGCTGGCAATAAGAAAGTTAAAAAGAAGATCCGGTAAGAGAAATGCTGCATTATAGGCATCGAGGGCGCGTGAGGCACCGAAGGTTTGAGCAAAAACACGGTCTCTTAAAAGACCTAGGGCATAAGAAACTATGGTTGTTCCGGCCAGTACCGCACTGCCAGCGGGGATTAGTTTGAGAAGTCTTTTCACTGACTGACTATAACATCATTTCAAGTGGTCAGGAAGCGGTTTTTGTGTAATAATAAGGCCTTAATTACGTCTTCATATATGACCTCTATGGAACAACAATTCACGAAAGCTTACGAAGAGCTGTCGGATGCTATATTTAGGCATTGTTACTTTCGAATTGGCGACAGGGAAAAGGCAAAAGATCTGATGCAGTCTACATTTATCAAATCTTGGCAGTCTATAAGCCAAGGGACCAAAGTTAATAATTTAAGGCCATTTTTGTATAAAGTCGCCAATAATCTAATCATCGATGAATACAGGAAAAAGAAAGAATTGTCGCTTGATGGACTGATGGCCGAAGGATTCGAACCGGGATTTGATGAGATAAAAAACACAGAACAGGGTATTGATGCGAAGTTGGTTATAGGGGTGATTAATCAGCTGGATGAGAAATATCGGGAGGTGGTATTGATGAGATATGTTGATGAATTATCACCCAAAGAGATAGCTGAAATTACCGGAGACAGCGATAATAATATCTCGGTCAGGATTCACAGGGGAATAAAACAGCTTAAAGAAATTTTAGAAAAATAATGAACCAAGAACTATTCGAAAAATCTATGAAGCAGGCCAGACAGGAACGTCTTTCGGACGATGAAAAAAATGCAATTCGTCAGTCAATTTTAAATTTTATTTCTAATAATCCTGTAAGAATTGAAATGACCCCGCGTCCTAATAGTTGGCCCTTCAATTTAATTCAGGGCGAGTCGAATATTTTTAGTTATAAATTAAATTTAGCGGCTACTATGGCAATATTATTAATTATCGCAGTTTTAACCGGTGGAGGAGTTACGCTGGGGGCAGAAAAGTCTTTGCCCGGGGATATTCTTTATCCGGTCAAGATCGGTCTTAATGAAGAAGTCAGGGGATGGTTTTCTATTTCTGATGAAGCAAGGGGTAATTGGGAAGTGGAAAGAGCCCAGCGACGTCTTGAGGAGGCCGAGAACCTGGCTTCCAGTGGATATCTTGATAACGAAACACGTGCTGTAATCGAATCTAATTTCGAAGCTCATTCAGAAAAGGTCAGGGACAGGATAATTAAATTTGAGAATAAAGAGAATTTTAATGCGGCGGTTGATGTAAGCTCTAATTTTGAAGCCACGCTCAAAGCTCATGAGAAGATTTTAGCCAAACTCTTGGAAAAAGAAACTGATACCAGAATAAGGGGTGAGATAAAACCGATCGGCATCAAAGTTAATTCAGGAGTGCGGGCAGCTAAAGAATCTCGCGAAAAAAACGAGATAAAGGTTTCCGGCAAAATGAGAGCGGGCATAGAGGTGTCGGCTGAAGATAAATTAGGGGCAGCCGAAAATAAAATAGAAGAAGTTGCAAAATATATTTCTTCAGTCGGGGATAAAATAAGCGCCAAAACAAAAACAGAGGCTGAATCCAAATTAAGCTTAGCTGAAGATGTGGTTGCTGATGGTAGGATAAAACTGGAAGCAAAAGCCTATGGTGACGCCTTTGTTTTATTCCAAAAAGCTATCCGTCTTGCTCAAGAATCAAAGCTTACGGTTGAAGCAAACCAAAGATTTGAAGTCGATGTTCATATTAACGGAGAGGTTTCGGATGATGACGATGATGACGGAGATAGAAATTTCGATATAGAGGATAATCTGGATCTGAATATTAAAGATTCAATTCAAGGTCAAGCCGGCCTGAAAGCCGGTGTGGGGTTGTAAAATTAAGCATAAGAACAATCATAAAACGCCCTGTGGGTGTTTTATGATTGTTCTTAATATCGGGACTTGATATAATGGTAGAGGTTATTATATTGATATGCCTAAAGACTCTAATTCTAAGTTAAAAATTCTTTTCGTAGCTTCAGAAGCCGCCCCGTTTGTAAAGGTCGGCGGTCTTGGCGAGGTTATGCACGCACTTCCTAAAGCTCTTTGTAAACTTGGTCATGATGCCAGGGTTTTGACGCCTAAATATGCAACTATTGATACCGATAAATATCCGATGGAAATGGAACTCAATAATATTAAGGTTGAGAGCGGGGACAGAGATCCTTACGGTATTCTTACTTCCAACGTTCTCCGTTATATAAGTTCAGGCGGCGGAGTTAATTATTTTCTTGAAAACATGGAGTATTATGAGAAGCGGGCCAATGTCTATAACTATTCCGACGATACGGTCCGTTGGGTTATTTTGTGTAAAGGAACTTTGGAGTTTATGAAAAAATCCGAATGGAAACCGGATGTGATTGTCGCCTCGGACTGGCAAAGCGGATTTATTCCTAACCTGGTCCATACTGACTATAAGGATGACCCGGTATTATCTAAGATACCGATTGTTTTTTCTATTCATAATTTAAGATATCAGGGTATGTTTGATCCCAGATCTGAGATGGAATATGACTCTGGTCAGTCCAGGATTACTGATTTTTTTGATCCCAAAACTACCAGATTAAACGGCATGCGTCGTGGTATTATGTATGCTGATGTAATCAATACTGTTTCACCGACTTATGCACGTGAGATATTAACTGAAGATTTTGGTGAGGGGCAGGACAAGCTTCTAAATGAAAGAAAGAGCCGGCTTTTTGGCGTCTTGAACGGTATTGATACCGAATCTTTTAATCCCGAGACAGATAGAGATTTGGCGGTGAATTATTCAGTAAAAAGCCTAGGCCAAAGAGTTGAAAATCAGGCAGCCCTCCAAAAACAGTTTGGCCTTCCAACAACTTCTGGAGATGTTTTTGTAGTAGGTATGGTCGGTCGCATGGACGAACAAAAAGGTTTCGATATTCTTACCCAGATGCTCAGTTCGTTAATGGAAAATATAAATTTCCAGTTTATTATCGTTGGTGAGGGAAATCCCGGCTATCGTACTTATTTTGAAGAGCTAAAACTCAAATATCCCGATAGGGTTGGAACTCACTTTTCATTTGATCCTCGACTGCCTAGGATGATTTTTGGCGGAGCCGATGCGGTTTTAATCCCATCGCGTTTTGAGCCGTCTGGTCTTGTTCAGATGGAAGCAATGCGATACGGCTGTATTCCTATTGTCAGAAAAGTTGGCGGTTTGGCCGATTCAGTTGAAGATTTTACCCCCGAGAAAGAAGAGGGAACTGGTTTTGTTTTCGAAAAATATGATCCATTTTCTCTCACCATCGCTATTATCAGGGCTAGCGAACTTTATCGCCAAAAAAAGGAATGGGAAAAACTTATGAAGCGGGCGATGGCCAAAGATTTTTCATGGGAAAAATCAGCTCAGGAGTATGTGAAGCTTTTTGAGATGGCACTAAGGTTTCATCAAGAAGGAAAAGAATAATATGAATCCCGTACGAAGTCTCGCCGAGCTAAGCTCGGTCTGGAGGACCTTGGCGGGGCTACTTCGTACGGGATGAAATGGGCGAATTTTCTTCACATATACCAACCAGCCGGCCAACAGCCGGATATTTTAGAGGCTGTCGTAAACCAAAGCTATAGACCGATTTTGCGGGGTCTAATGAAACATAAGAAGGTCCGCCTGACTATGAATATCAACGGCTCACTCCTTGAGCTTTTTGATAAGTATCAATATGGGGACATTATAGATATGTTGCGAGAACTTATTAAAGAAGGTCGTCTTGAGCTGACCACTTCAGCTAAATTTCACGCCCTGTTACCTTTTTTAAGCGAGGAAGAAATATTCAGGCAGATAGAAACAAATAACGAAACACTTCATTATTATTTCGACCATGGGTATAGGCCAATAGGTTTTTTCCCACCGGAAATGGCTTATGACGAGCGCCTACCTAAAATAGTCGAATCGATGGGTTTCAAATGGATGATTCTGGACGAAATTGCCAAATCGGGCAAAACAGAGACAGTTGATTATAATAAATTATATAAGATAAAGGGGAGTAACATGCTAGCCTTTTTTAGAGAAAGACGTCCCAGTAACCTTATCATGAGCGCAGTCGTTAGGTCTTACGAGTCATTAAAAGAAGCAATGCATGATGATTTTACGAGTGGCCGTTATATGGTTACTGGAATGGACGGTGAAACATTCGGTCATCATAGGCCGGGTCTCGAGAATATGCTGTTTGAAATGTTTGAATCAAAAGACTTTGAATTGGTACAAGTGTCGGATTTGATGGGATTATATAAAGATATTGAAGAAGTTACTCCCGTAAGATCAACTTGGGCTTCTAGTGAGGAAGATATTGAAAGGAATGTCCAATTCTTATCTTGGAAAGATCCCGAGAACGAGATACATACCTGGCAATGGGAGTTAGTTAACTTAGCCCTTAGTTCCAGCTACGCTCTTGATAAGGGCCACATCCTCTTTGGAGAAATAAGATCTAGAATGGATGCCGCCTTAGCCAGCGATCATTTTTGGTGGGCCTCTGCCAAGCCCTGGTGGAGTTTAGAAGAAATTGAGCGAGGAGCTTATATGTGCTTGGATATAATCAGGAGAATACCTAATGTTGATGTTAAGTCAGTGGAGCGAGCAAGGGATCTTTATGAAAAAATAGTTTCAACTGCTTTTGAATGGAAAAGGAGCGGCAAGATATATGAAATAACCAAACAAAGACAAGGGGTTTTACGTATTCCGTTTAAAGAAAGAACTTTTGAGGTCGGTGGTATTGAGAGGGGCGTATATGAGGGTTTTATATCAATGTTTAAGGATCTCGAGAAGAAAGCGGTTACGAAACAGGAATATGAAAAAGCTATAATGTGGCGGGATGCTATTTATAAAATAGAAAATAAGACTGATATTTATGACATGGTTCATGCAGTTGAACTTTTAAGGCTTGAAATTCCGAATGTAGAAGTAGAGAGGATGCTCGATAAATATACTGAAAAATATAAAAAAATCCGTGGGGGCCAGCCGGAGCAGAGAAATTAAGCGGTTTTTCAAATAGTTTCTAAATTAAAAAATCCCTTGTCCAGGGATTTTAAGCCTTAAATGTTAATGCCGAGTGGATATCGTTGGTCATAATGCCATCAGCTCCAAGATGCATGAAATGATTTATGTCTTCATGGCTGTCGAGTATGCCTCCGATGATTTTTATGCCCATGCTTTTGACTTCCGCTATTCGTTGGCGGATCTGCCCAAACGGCTCTATTACGCATTTATAGAAAATTTTTGAATCATTACGGTTGGGCAACCATCCTAAAGAGATCATGTTCGGCCTGTATTTTTCAGCTATTGCCGTAAGATTAAAAGGGAAGTTTGCTATGATGTGAGTTCTTATGGCAGGATTTATCGTTCTCGCATGAGTTAAAAGATCGGCACCGGTTTCAAAATCAAGAATCAATAGTTTTCTTTGAAAAGAGGTCAGCAATATTCTTTTCTCCAGGCCGGCTTTGCTTATGAGTTCTACCACTGCTTCTATCAGTTCACGTGAATCTTGTTTAAGTTCAAGTAAGCATTGAAAATCCGGCAATGACAGCATAAATTCAAGGAGATTTTCAAGTGTTAATATTGGAAAAGGCAATCCGCTCATATTTTTTATCTCGTGCAAGCTGAAAGAGTTAAGATTACGATTTAGGCTTCCTGGGTGATAAATTATAACTTTACGATTGGATGTAAAAGAGATGTCGGTTTCTATGCCCGTAGCACCTAGGTCGTGAACGGTGCGAAAACTATCTAAGTTATTACCAAGATCGGCAGGGTTTATTTTTCCGCGATGAACCCATATTTCCATAGTTCCCGGCCTTATTTTTCAAAGACAAACTAACCAGAAGATTATTATAAATTGTGGATTTGTCAATGTAAATATTGTGATACACTTGTAATTATTAATCGCCTTTTTCTTAGTTTTAGGTGCGAATGTTGTTTTGATTCGCTGCCAGATTAAAGAAAAAGACAAATTCAGTATGCAAAAAAGTAATTTGGAACAAGGTTTTACCGCGGTGATAATTGTCATTAGTTCAGTAATTGTTCTGATCGCCGTTGGTGTTGTTATCTGGTTAAAAAATAGTTCTGGAACATCTGATCCATCACCGACTTCGGCTATGAACGCTCCTCAAAGAACATCGGATTCATCTTCTCCTATGGTTTCGCTTAGTGCACAGAATAACTCTAACCTTAATGCTAAATATCAGCTTACCGCCGTCGGTTCGCCTTCCGGTATCAGTTCTCAAACCAGAGTTATTCTGGCTGTGAGCAATGCTCCTCAAGGAGTTTCAATGCCGGCCCACATTCATAGCGGTACTTGTGCTAATCTGGGAGGGGTCAAATACTCATTATCTAATGTAGTTAATGGCGTATCCTCGACTACTATCGATGTGTCTATCCTTCAGCTCAAACTTGATTTGCCACTAGCTGTTAATATTCATAAGTCTGTTGATGAACCGGGGGTCTATGTCGCCTGTGCCAATCTTAATGCCGATGGCTCATTGGATGCCCTATATAATAGTAAATAATGAGTGTGGTGCTAGCGGATTCCTTGCCAATTTCTCTCCAGTCCTCGTCTTCAAAAATATCATCAAGCTAACTAAGGATTTACATCCGCCATCCGCCAACTGGCGGAGGCGGACAATAATCACAGGTACCCTCGCTTGCCTCCTCGCAGACTCGGCGCCTCGACCTCGTGATTATTGAGTAAATCCTTTTTAGTTCTCTGATATTTTCTTGACTGT
>Ga0209542_10015949_pt1 | contig 12528 bp, 14 predicted proteins | sample RifCSPhighO2_01_FD_184028 | JGI IMG/M metagenome (GOLD analysis project Ga0209542, IMG submission 184028) | Soil microbial communities from Rifle, Colorado - Rifle CSP2_plank highO2_0.1 (SPAdes) (version 2) | ecosystem: Environmental > Terrestrial > Deep subsurface > Rock core/Sediment ...
TGCGTCGCCGCAAAATACGTGATACGGCGGTCATCATCCTGATGGCTGGAAGTCATATCCAACATTATACTCCAAAGTCCCTAGCGCACCGCACGACAGATACGATGTATAAACTTTATTTCTCGCTCAGTTTCTTAAGTAAGTCTTCGAGCCTATCCATACCCTCCAGCATGTCCGGGTACTGTACTTTTAGTTCAGTCGCTACCTTCGGATCAACAACAAGTGCGTCGATAAAAGCAGGGGCCATGTCGTGGGTACGGTACGACAGAATTCTCTTTTTTTCGGCAAAGGCTTCAATTGCAAGTATGAGTGTCATCATCACTTCTCCATGGGGCAGTGTTTTACCGGCAAGATGCTCCAACAACAAAGGATAGAGGCCTTCCTTCGTAGAAGCCCTTCTGTCAACTTGCAGAAGTCGGGCCATCATCTCTTCTTGATTCGGCAACGTTACGACACTTTCTATTTCGACGCTTTTCCCAGTGTCCTTTTGCCGCATTGGTGGTTTCGCGTCATTTCTCATTCCTCCTATTCCCATAGCTTTCAGTTTACCACCGCTACTGAATGTATATCGGCGCGGGCGTGAACATGCCGAAGTGCGCCTTATATCCTCCTTTCTATACCTTTGTAGTTGGTCGAACGATGAACAACGGCGAGGATGCGTACCGTCCTGTGTTCTACCCGAAATACGATGCGGTAATCGCCGACGCGGCGGGTGCGGCACCCCTTTAGCGAATGACGCAAGGGTTTGCCGAAGAGGTCTGGATGCGTGACTAGCTTGTCCTCGATTGCGATGAGTACCTGTTGTTGCCAAAAAGTATCGAGCGCTTCGAGGTCGGCCGGAACAAGGCGATGATATTTCAATGTATACGCCTTTTTATCTTGCCCCATACTTTCTCATGCGAGAGCCACGTACCTTTGTAGTTCTTCAGCCGCTCATCGGCAATCGCGCTTAGCATGCGGTCCTCTTCGATCTCCAGCGCAAATTCGAGCAACGCTCCCGCTTTGGTCGCCACGGGTTCTTGGTCGCGCTTGGCAAGATACCCGAGCGCCTTCGCGGTACTCTTGGAAACGCTGATGTTGATTCTTTGTTTTGTCGTAGCCATACCTACCAGTGTATCAAAAGTGTATCACCTGTCAACCGCAGGTGGAGCCAAGGCTTGGCGCAAACTGCGGTACTTATTCGCCGCGTCCCAGAATAAGTACGAGGTGAGGCCTGCGTCCTCGTTGGCTTTAATTTGAGCCGCGACCATCGCGGGCGTGTACTCGACGGGGTAGTCAAATGATTGCAGCCACGGGCGCATGACCGAAGCGGGATAGCTTTTTTTCTCGTACAGTTGCGGCGAAGTCGCCTGCGGTGAGCTTGTCGAAGCCGAGGCGATGGGGACGGCACCCAAAAATTTATTTCGTGTAGTAGTCGCTATCGTACGCGCCACGGCGGTATTCATAGAGACGGCAACGACCTTGTACGTGTCGCTGTTGACGTTCTTGAGTCCCGCAAAGCCGCTGTTGTAATGGCTCGGATAGACCATGGGGTCTATGAAGTCAAAATACGGCAGCGCCCGCTCCAGTATCTGCCCGATGCCGAGGTCGTCGTCGTGCACCGTGACATAGCCGAAGAGGTCCGCCGACATCACAGGAACCCACGAGGCGTCGCCTCGTGGGTTCTCGGATTTCAAATTGTCGTGTAGGTACTTGAAAAACTCTTCGAGCGCCTCCGCTTTCGATTTGCCCGCACCGAAGGAGTATACGGCGGCCTTCATGTCGCCGTCGGAGGGAAAGCGGATGTAATCGAAATTCAGCTCGTCGAATCCGAGCGCGTACGATTCTTTGGAAAGCTCGACAACGGTACTCCAATATTCTTTGGCGCCGACGTCCACGAAGGCGAGACCGTTTTTGTCCTTCCATATCCCGCCCCCCTTTTTCTGCACCGCCTGCTCGGGATGAAGCTTGGTATACGCGGGGTTCTGAAATACGGTGATGCGCCCGATGACGTATACATCGTGGTCGTGGAGCAATTGCACCCATTCTTTCATGTCCCGCGCGCCACACTCATCGGAGACCATTTCTTTCAGCACAGGATTCTCGGTCGGAAACGCGATTTTGCCGCTGTAATCGCGGATATCAATGACAATTGCGTTCAGTGACGTTTCGTCCAACATCTTCAGGAAATCCTTCCGGAAACTCGGCGTGCCCGCAGCACACTGCGTCATGTAAATCCCCCGCACGGCATCTGGTGTCTTGATGTGCTCTACGGGGGGCGGTGCTTCAGGGACGGGCTCTGCGAGCGTTTCGGTACCTTCCGAACGAACGAACGAGATTTTCGGTGCGACGGATTCGGACGCAGCGGCGGCCCCGACGGCTATTAAAAAACCGACACCAAAAATGAGTACGCTACTGCGCCAGCTTATTTTCATCATGACGCGCTGCGCTTTCGGCGAACTGCGCCGATGTGTCCGTCTTTTTTGCCGAGCGCCCCAAGCGTCTGCGTACAACGATACCAAGCGCTATCGTGAGCACGCCCGCACAGACAAATAAGAACGTGTCCCAGCTGTTGGGAAATCCCAAAAAAGGGAGCACGGCGACAAAAGCGCCGGAGAGCATTATGAGTGCGTCGATGGTCATGATGACAGTATACCGCATCTTGTACAGGGTATCTGGCGTGATACCACAATGAGCCAGTTGCAGAGCCTGCTACGTTTACTACTATTGGTGTATGGGATTGGAATCATCTCCCCTACAGCATGGTCGGCTACGCCAGGTCGGCGAGACAGCTGACGTTGCGACCGACACTCTAGAGGCGGCAGATGTGGGCGCAGAAATCCTGCACAAAGCAACAGAGGGATTACGCACGGCTTTGAATTTCTTTGGTTTTGCGCGCAGTTCGCAAAAATTCGTTGAGGCGCTGGTAAAGAACAAGTATATGGACAACCGCACCGCCCAGTGGCTTGCAAGACTTCCCGTCCTCAAAATGATGCAAGTCGTGAGTATTGTGCTTTCCACGCAAATACCCGCAGACATGACGCAAAAGAAATTTGCCGACTCGCTGAAGACCGTACAAGGAATCTCGCAACTTGCTGAAAAATCTAAAAATCAGATGATGATGCAGCATCAGGTGGCCGAAGCTCCGCAAATGAAATTACAGCACTTTATCGACCAAGTGAGAGGTCCAATCACTGGACTACGGCAACAATTCGGCACCACAAGTGATCCTGTTAGGCAGCAGGCGTATCGTTTTGTGATCGCAAATATATTTATTTCATACAAAAACCGCATCGAGCGTGAGGGCCTAGCGAGTGTTCCCGGATATGAAGAGAAAGTGGAAGCGATGGCCGGCGTGCCTATTGATGTTACGGACCTATACGATATGAGCGCTGATTATCGGAAAGACTATTCGCTCTTCAAGCAAACAATGTTTGAGATCTACGGATCAGAGGCGTGCAATCAGGTGCAGTTGGTTGTTCAAGATAACAAGCTGCTGGAGTACTACGAGGTACTTGATCTTGCGAACGACGATCAGCCTGGGCACGAAGAATATAGAAAAAATAACCAAAAACTTATAAACGACGCGATAGCGTATTTCAAGGAAGATGCGAATCTTGAAAAAGTAATCAGCTACGTGAGCCCGGAAATGGCAGCATTACTTCCGAAAGATTCGTTCGGTAAAAAAGTTCCGCTCGACGATATCCCACGGGCCTAAGTGACGATAACGACAAATTCGCCGCGGACGGCTTTTTTCTTTTCGAGGCGGTCTGCGAGTTCGAGCGGGCTGCCGACGAGGACTTCCTCATGAACTTTTGTTAATTCCCGCGCGATGGTGACGCGGCACTGCGGCGCGAATTTACCGAGTTCGGCCAATAATTTCAATATTCTGTGCGGCGATTCATAGAGAACGACGGGAACCGTGCAGTGCGCGATGTCTTTGAGCGCGGTCTGGCGGCCTTTCTTGTGCGGGAGAAAACCGAGAAAAAGAAATTTGTCGGTGGAGAGCCCTGCGATGGAAAGCGCGGCGGTGAGTGCGGATGGGCCGGGAATCGCTTCAATGGTATACGGTTCCTGTCCTGCTTCGCGCAAGGCTTCGCAGGACTGGCGCACGGCTTGTACAAGCCGTGCGCCAGGATCCGAAATGCCGGGCGTACCCGCATCGGAAACGAATGCCACATGCTCCCCCGCTTCGAGTCGCGCGAGTATTTCGTCCGCTTTTTTGATTTCCGTCGCCGCGTCGAGCCGGAAGACAGACTTCTTGAGTCCGTAGTGCGCGAGCAGTTTCGCAATGACGCGCGTGTCTTCCGCATAGATGGCATTCGCCTCCTTCAAATTCCAAAGGCCCCGGAATGTGATATCGCCCAAATTACCTATCGGCGTCGCGACTATCGACAACTTTCCACCCGGTAACTCGTCATTCATAATCTATTCTAATGTTCTCAAGAACTTAAGAATAGAATCTCCTCGTTTCGATACTTTAAGACGTACCGAATTTCCCGCGTTCCGCTTCACGACCAGAGCCGATATTGCCAGTCGGCGGATATGCTCCGCGGCGGTTTTGTAATTTATCCGAAGCGTTGATGCAACTTCCTCAACTGACAGTTCCGGGGTCTTATTCAAAAGCTCCAACATCTGGATGCGGCGGTGATTGGAATATCCCCTTACGATGCGCTCTAGTGTTCTATAATTCATATCTTCTCCAATGTTCTTAAGAACACTAGCATAGAAAACATCAGTCGGCGATTTGTTCGGCTACTTTATATATGTCCCCTGCTCCCATCGTGATGATGAGATAGCGGTCGTCATAGGCAAGCAATCTGTCGCGGATGAGGTCAAACGAGTCGAACGCCAATGAATCGCCCCCGTATCGGCGCGTTGTCTCCGCGACGGACTCGTTGGTGACCGATGGGTCGGGCTCTTCACGGGCACTGTAAATCGGCGCGATGAGGCTCTCGTCCGCTTCGGCGAGCGCGCGACCGAATTCCTGCAGGAGACTGCGCGTGCGACTATAGAGGTGCGGGTGGAACGCGACGATGATTTTCTTGTCGGGAAATATTTCCCGCGCCGCTTCGATGGTCATTTGGATTGCGGTGGGATGATGCGCGTAGTCGTCGTATACCACCGCGCCTCCGGGAGTCTCGCCCTTATATTCGAAGCGCCGCCACGAGCCCTTGAAATCCATGAGCGCGCGGTCGGTGTATTCCTCCTGCAAATGCGGGAAGAGGGCGCGCGCCGCGCACTTCGCGGCGCGGGCGTTCATGCGGTTGAACTCCCCTATCTGCCCGAGCGCGGGCACGGTTTGCGTCGTGTAATCGAGTATCGGAGCGACGGCGTCTCCGAGTACCGCCGCGATGGCTGGATCATACGGATTCGTGACGATGACGCCGTGCGCGGGCACGCGCGCCACGGCTTTCCGAAATGTCGCCTGCAACGCCGCGAGGTCGGGAAAGTAATCCGTGTGGTCGAGTTCAATATTAGTGATGACGAGTATCTCGGGCGAAAGCTTCAAAAGGTGGTCGCGGTATTCGCATGCTTCGACGATGAAGAGGTCTTCTTTTCCGGCCAAAAAATTGGAACCGAAATCACGCACAATGGAGCCGATGATGGCCGTCGGCTCTTTTTCGGCATACTGAAGTATTTTTGCGAGCATGCCCGTGGTCGTCGTCTTGCCGTGTGTGCCCGCCACCGCAATCGTGCACGCAGTGCGCGTCACCTTGCCAAGCGCTTCGAAGTACGACATCTCCGGAACCCCCATTTCTCTCGCGCGCACCCGTTCGACGTTGCTCTCCGGCACGGCATCACTGTAGACGAGAAGCTCCGTATCCGCGGGAATGAGACACTGATCGTGCCCGACGGTGACTGAGATGCCTTTTTGTACGAGCATCGTCGTCGTGGGCGATTCTTCGCGGTCGGAGCCGGAAACTTCGTGTCCTGTGTAGTCCAAGTACTGCGCAAGCGCCGACATCCCAATGCCGCCAATGCCGACCATATACACGTTCGTTGGAATTTTCATAGATTTTCATTCACCCTCAGTTTTCAACAAATCTGGTGACTTCCACATGTACCTTACGATGTGGTCTAAGGGCACTTTTTTCTCGTCCGCGTCGGCGGATGGGCTGAAATACATATTGATGCGCGCCGATATGAGACGCCAAGCCGCGTTTGAGCCACCCATCGTCGGGTAATCTTTCATACACGCCTTCAAATCAAAGAAATTGGGATTCCCCATAGCCATAAAGAGCGGGTATACGTTATTCCCGAGTACGACCTTAATCTCTGACAATGCATGTCCCACTCCCCCCTGGTGGCCGCGCTTCAAGTTATCCCAGATAGTGGGTTTGCCATTATACAAGTACTTATCCACCGTGCGACAAATCTCTTTGGTTACAGCCTGATAGTCCACATACATAGGCTGTTGCTCCGCCCACGTCCGACGCGGGTTGCCTGCCCGGTCCCGGGGCGTGCCGAAACGCTTCGTGAGCAAACCGGAGTGCTGCGTCAGTAACTCTTGATTAAAACCTTCGGTCACCGCCTCGTCGAGTCCTACTCCTCTTCCGTCGCGCATGCGATATCCGAGCCGGTACACATTCTGTCCGATAGCAGGATTCGTCTCGAAGTAGGAAACTTGGTGTATGAGTTCATGACTCGTAATCGCAAAGTGGCCAAACGGATTTTTGTCCTTGGACGGCCCTTCGACTTCGGCCCGGTCTATCTCATCGAGGTAACGGCCCGAAATCGAGTGTATCTTCTGCCAGATGACGGGGTCAACGACCCGAACGCGCTCACTCTGCAGGTACGGACCCTGTGGTAAACCAAGCCGCTCGCGCTCTTGCATAAGAGCAAGCTGCACGATGCCGATGAATTCCGTTTCTTCAAGGCTTTTCGCAACCTCTTTGACCCCCAGTCTGCGGGCGGCCAAACGACGGGTCTTTTCCAATTCTTGACCGAGCTCATCGAGGGCCTTTTCCTTGTCATAGCTTGCATCTTTCGCTGCGGTACGATCTATGACTCTTTTCGTTTCTCCTCCAGGATTCACCTTTCGCCACAGTTTCTCCTCTGACATACCTCTGATTATGAATCACGCGCAGGTAATGGCAACTATCCCTATGGAGCGAAAGAGTCTACAATGCAGACATGACCCGTACGGAAAAGAAACCGAAATTTAATTTCGAAGAACTGAAAGCTGCGGCGACGAGCTTGAATGCAAAGCTCCGCAAGTCCGTTTTTGTGGAATACTTCGAGCGCTTCGAGGAATTTCCCTCTTACCTTTTCGACAACAGCAACGGCATAGACAGCCGCCTGCAGGAAACCATCAGGGATCTTCAAGACGACCCCGAAACAAGCAAAAGTATGCGCAAAGGTATCGAGACGCTCATGCTCCGTCTCCCCTCTGCCTGACGGTTTTCGCGCACCTTTTGTCCACTCGCGCACCCCGAACGAGGGTGCTATAACGTAGACGTGAAGAACTCGCTTGAACGTTTCTTTGGTCGGTCCGAAAACGGCAATATCACCGACCTCTTGCGGCGGCAAGCGGAGATCGCATCGGCATGCGCCGAGGTACTCCAAAAAAGTGCGGGCAGCGCCCTTCCGGAGATCGTCGCTTTTGAACGGGAGGGTGATATGACCGAGCAGCGCATTCACGAAATACTCGACAGCGCGTTTATCCTCCGATTCGACAAATCCGACATCGCCAACCTCGCGAACACGCTCGACAACACACTCGACGGAATGCGCCACATCGCCACCCACGTGGACACCTACAAGCCGTACCTCAAGCATTTGCGGCCCGAGGCGCACGAGCTCATTGAAACCATCGAGGATATGAGCGCAACGGTGCTGCAGCTCACGATACTGTTGAAAGAGCGTCGGCTCGAGCTCGCGCGCGTCAAGGAGTACACGCGTCACCTTGCAAAATCGGAGGCACAGGCGGATGCCATCCTCCATAAAGCCGAAAAGGCGCTCGTGTGCGACAAGAAAATTATCGCGGATCCGCTCGCCTTTATCGCGCACGACAATCTGTTCCGCATGCTTGAAGACGTCACCGACACGGCCAATCACTGCGGGACGCTCATTCTCTCGATAGCACGCAAAGAAGCATGACCCACACACTAAGCCGCTCGTTGCCGTTTATGTGCATACCTGCAAAACGTTTGCTTAGAATAACGAACTCGACACTCCACTTTGCGCCGGTGGTTACCGCGACAGAAAATTACGAGCGACTTAGTGTGCGGGCATGACCGCGCTTATCCTCCTCGGGGTGGCGCTTTTTCTGGTGCTTGCAGCAGAATTTATCAACGGGTGGACCGACGCGCCGAACGCCATCGCGACCGTGGTCTCGACCAGTACGCTGCCGCTTACTTTTGCGGTGCCCATGGCCGTCATTCTCAACATCGCGGGCGCCATGTCGGGGACGGCAGTCGCCGCGACGATAGGCAAAGGTATCGTAACGACCGACTCCGTGACCGTACCCGCGATTGCGGCGGCGATGATTAGCATCATCGCGTGGGGCGCTTTCGCGGCTCATCGAGGCCTCCCCATCAGCAAATCGCATGCGCTCGTAGCGGGGCTGGCGGGAGCGGCCATCGCGGGCGGCGGGTTCGGAGCACTCATGTGGGCAGGGTGGCTCAAGATATTTATCGGCATGCTCCTCTCCGTGGTAGCGGGTTTCGGCCTCGCATTTTTGATGAGCAAGGTCGTCATGATGTTTGCCGCATCAGCCTCTCCGCGGCGCGCAAAAATCGGTTTTGACATCGCGCACATTTTCACCGCCGGCACCATGGCATTCGCTCACGGCATGAACGACGGTCAAAAATTCATCGGCATCTTCACGCTCGTCCTGGTTTTGGGTGCGCAGATACCGACGTTTTATATCCAGTGGTGGGTCATCGTCTTGTGCGGACTTACGATGGGGCTCGGTACATCTTTGGGCGGCTGGCGCATCATCGCGACCATCGGCAAACGGATGGTCAACATCAAATCGTGGCAGGGGTTCGTCGCAACGAGCGCGGCATCCTCGACGATTATCGCCGCATCGGTCTTCGGCGTGCCGCTCTCGACGACACATACGATTACTTCGGCGATTGCGGGCGCCAGCTCATCGCGGCGCATGGGCGACGTGCGGTGGGGAGTACTCGGCACCGTGGTCAGAGGATGGTTTATGACCTTCCCCGTTTGCATCGTTATCGCATTTTTCGCCGCCTACATTGCGAACATTCTATTCTAAAATTGAGGTTCGCGAATGATGAAATAAGCATTCAGGTCATTATGCCTTGTTGCTCATTTGCCTAACGATATCTGCGAACAAATCCCCTTTTTCTTCGAAATTCTTCCAAAGCCCGTAACTCGGCGAGGCGCACGAAAGAATTGCGGCGCTCCCCGCTTCCGTATGTTCGTACGCGAACCGGACTGCTTCTTCCATGTTCTGCGTTTCGAGAATATTCAGTCCGCTCCGGGCGGCAAACATGCGCTTTCCGGTCTCAGGAAAAAGTACGATGTTTTTTATTTTTTGCGCACGTATTTCCTTCTCAAGCTCCGTAAAATCGTATCCCCGATCAAATCCGCCGAGAAATATAGTCCCGATACCCGATACAGCTCGGAGCGCCGCAATGGTGGATTCAGGCGTCGTTGAGATCGCATCGTCATAAAAGCGTATGCCCTTGAATTCACCGACCAGATCGAGGCGATGCGGTAGGCTTTTGAACGCTTTTATAGCCCTCGCAGCGATTTTTTCCGGTATACGGAATTGTTTTGCGACAGCGACCGCAGCACGCACGTTGTCGAGATTATGCTCTCCGAGGAGCGGAATTTCACTTTTCTTGAGTGGAAGTTTTTGAGCAAATAACACGGATTTTGCGCGAGAATTCTTTACCCAGTTTCGAAGTTCGGGAATATTTTTGTTGTATATGAATACATCCCTTGAGTTCTGGAATTTTGTGATGTTCCTTTTTGCGGAGTAATACCTCTCAAGACTTGTGTGATAATCCATGTGGTCGGGGAACAGATTCGTTACAACGGCGATATGAGGCGAATATTCAATGTCATCGAGCTGATAACTTGAGAGCTCAACGACAGCGATTGACTTTTCATTCGCACCGGAAAGTATCTCGAGCATTGGCAGACCGATATTCCCCGCGAGTTGTACCGATAGTCCGGCCTCTTTCAAAATCGCATAGATAAGGGACGCGGTGGTGCTTTTCCCTTTGCTACCCGTAATCCCGATAATAGTTCCCGGGAATCTCGAAAAAAATATGTTGGTTGCGGTCACATAGTGCCGACGTACTTTTTCTTTCGGTATTCCCGGTGTCTTTATGATAATGTCGCATCCATCTTGCTGATTAAGATAGTTCGGATTTTGTGCTTCGTCCGCGGTCTTCAATTCCAACTGTTGATACGCTTTTCTTAGATACGCTTCCGTTGCTTTCCCCTCTTTGCCATACCCCAAAATCAAGGCATTTTTCATACCGCAGAATCGGAATCGCGCAGGAATCGTCGGCGCTTTTGCTGTTTCCATGACCTTTTTTAAGAGGACATCCGGGCCATCTATCCGAGGAAGGAACGCGAGCACAATGGCACTTCCCGTATAACTCGCGCGCGCGAGGACAAGTGCTGCACGCGCTTCATCAAAAGTGCCGACGCAATCGAAAGGCTTCATATCACCGAAACCGAGAATGTCTCCAAAAAGCGGCTGAAGCGAACGGTCGTCGAGCATGTTTCGCCCGAATATGCGCACTAGGGTGTCTCGCGGGACGAAAGGAGCAAGCATGAGAAATACGAAAGCGCACTTTGGACATTCCGCGCACCACATGCCATGCGGGCGCTGCGTCGCGTCGATTTTGAATTTTCTATTACAACCGGTGAAATGGAAAAAATAGTCCGAGTACTTCGTGAAGAGTTCTGCTATGCGTATCTCATAAAAAGGTCTGACGATGGAAAAATATGTGATTGAAGGCGTGAGGTGTTGGCGTACGTACGATTGGAAAAGCCCCTCAAATTCGGCCGATTTACTCCACTGGTGATTAACCACCTCACCGTGATGCTCGACATTGCCGAAATTACTGCTGTGCTCGTTACCGACGACGACGTAACGATAACCATAGAGTGTTGCGGATAGGAGCCCAAGAAATGCGTAGACGGCAGAAATTGGTATGTGGCCTTCATACGCACCCGGAAGGCGCTCAAGAACCTTGGAGTCGAGTACTCTGCGTATCGTGAGCGAATCAATACCTGCAACCTCACAAACTTTTTTCGCGATATCGTGAGAGGTATACGTTTCGACAATAAGTCCGGTCTGCGGATACTTTTCCTCTTTCAGAAGTTCAATTGCAACAACTGAATCCTTGCCCCCGCCTATGCCAACAAGTGCCCTCTCTTTTACTTTGAGGTCCGATACTTGTGCACGGACATCTTTCGCGTTCGGAAAAGATATCGACGAGAGATCGAGATTGTTGCGATAGGTAAACTCGCCGAGCCCCTTGCGATACACTGTACTCCAAAAATCTGCTTGGATTCTCGAAAGTTTGCGGTTCATTTTGATCTTCGGCGGACAGTAGAGCTTGTAGTAACTAATCCCGAGCATGAGGTGGACGTCGCTCAAAAGCGCATCCAAAAGAGTCGATGGGGTTTTATTATCAGGAACGCGCGGGAGCTTTACCACTTCGACAAACGTTAGAGGTTTGGCGTTTTCAAAACCTATCTCATACTTAAATCTAATTTCCTTCTTTTTCGGAGAAAATACGTAGGAAGTATAGGAAAAATAGGTCGCTCGATTAGACATATCTTGAGACTAATACGTCCGATACTCGGTGTCGAGAAACTGCCCGACGCGTTTGAGGCCCTCCTCGATTTTCTCCGCATCCAACGCGTAGCTGAAGCGCAGACGTTTAGGAGCGCCAAACCACGTGCCGTCGTAGGTAATGACGTCGTAGTTGTAGTAGAGGTCGTGCATCGCACGCGTAGCATCTTTGAACTTCGGAAAAACGTAGAATGCGCCCTCCGGTTTCCAGAGGTCGAGACCGATATCACACATCCCTTTATACATAATGTCGCGGCGCTTTTCCCAGATGGGCACGTGCGCCGTGACATATGTCTCGCGCTCCTCCATTGCGGCAAGCCCCATCGCCTGGCTCCCGATAGAAGTATTCATCGAGGTGTGCGATTTCATTTCGACGACATCTTCGACAAGCTTTTGGTCCACCGTGTGGAAATAGCCGAGGCGGAATCCGCACATGGCATACGTCTTGGAAAATGAGTTGACGGTGACGACGCGTTTGCCTGTCAGAAGATAATTTTCGCGCACGTAGATAAGGTCTTTATATACTTCATCGGAAAGAATGTAGATTCCCAGCTTATCGCACAGTTTCTCCACTTTTTTGAGCGTCGCCACTTCCTGCACAGTCCCCGTGGGATTCGAGGGTGAATTAATCATGACCGCGCGGCATCCCTGCACCACTTTTTCGAATGCATCAAAGTCAATCTTGCCGTCGACGAGGTCGTAGTACACGGGCGTCATGCCGGCGAGCTCGACGTTGTGGGGGTACGAATAGTAGT
>Ga0209542_10015950_pt1 | contig 12528 bp, 11 predicted proteins | sample RifCSPhighO2_01_FD_184028 | JGI IMG/M metagenome (GOLD analysis project Ga0209542, IMG submission 184028) | Soil microbial communities from Rifle, Colorado - Rifle CSP2_plank highO2_0.1 (SPAdes) (version 2) | ecosystem: Environmental > Terrestrial > Deep subsurface > Rock core/Sediment ...
ACAAACATCCCTCGCTTAAACGGAGAAATTATGAAATACTTGCGATATTACAATCAGGAACGCTTGCACATGGGAATTGGATTCAAGACTCCCTACGAAGTGTTGCCAAGGTCATGAGAAGATTTAGACTAGCATTATCTTGTTTTTTTGTTGAAATTAAGAATATAATGAATCCCGAAATGAAAGAATGTCAAAACTGCAAGAAAGATTTTATCATCGAGCCGGATGATTTTGCATTTTATGAAAAAATAAAAGTTCCGTCGCCGACGTTTTGCCCGGAGTGTCGGATGCAGAGGCGGTTCGCGTGGCGCAACGAGCGGACGCTCCATCGCCGAAAATGCGGACTGACCGGGAAAGACGTGATTACCTGCTTTTCGCCAAACTCCGGTGTTACCGTATATGATCGCGACGAGTGGTGGTCGGATAAATGGGATCCGCTTGAGTATGGAATTACTTACGACTTCGAGGTTCCCTTCTTCGAGCAATTCAAAAAACTGCTGAATACCGTGCCCATGCCTACTGTATTCAACGGCCGCTCCACCAATAGCAATTACTCAAACCATATTGGCGAATTCAAGGACGGATACTTGGCGTTTGCGGGATGGGAAGGCGAAAATATCACCTATGCATCGCGATGCAACGGCTCCAAGGACTGTATGGATGTGTTTGCGGTCAGCGACAGTCAAATGTGTTACGACGACGTGCGTTCGGTAAAATTGTACCAGAGCTTCTTCTCGCTGGATTCAGAAGCGTGCTCGAATTCCTATTTTCTCTATGACTGCAAAGCATGCACCGATTGCTTCGGCTGTACCAACTTGCGGAGCAAATCATATTATATTTTCAATCAGCCCTATTCTCGCGAAGAATACTTTGAGAAAATAAAATCGTTTGATCTGGGAAGTCATAAGAATCTCGAAACGATGCGTAAAAAGTTCGAAGAACTCAAACTAGGCGCATTGCGAAAGTTTGCCCACATGGTAAACACAAAAAATGTAACCGGTGACAATGTAGTCAATGCGGCCAATTCGCAGCAGTGCTTTGATATGATCAACGAAATGAAAGATTGCAAATACCAGGTGCACGGGGGATGGAAGCTCAATGAAAGTTATGACGGGTATGGGACGGGAGCCGGCGCGGAGCTTTTGTACGAGGCATTGGATACGGGGGCGCAAGGATCTCGGTTTTTTTTCGATCTGGTTGTCTGGACCGGGCATGATGTCCAATATTCATATAACTGTCAGAGTTGTGAGAATTGTTTTGGTTGCATTGGAGTGCGGAGCAAGTCATACTGTATCTTCAACAAGCAATACACGAAAGAGGAGTACGAAACACTGGTGCCCAAGATTATTGGACATATGAACGCTATGCCATATAAGGACAAAGAGGGACGGGAATATCGGTATGGCGAATTTTTCCCGATCGAATTGTCTCCCTTCGGCTATAATGAGACCATTGCCCAGGACTATTTTCCGCTCGAAAGAAGCGAAGCCCAAATGAGAGGATATATATGGGTGGATAAAGAAGCATCGGAGCATCAGCCGACCATCAAGGCGGAAAATCTACCCGATCACATCAAAGATGCGGATGATGCCATCTTGAAGGAAGTCATTGAATGTTCCGGTTGTCAGCGAGTCTATCGTATCATAAAGCGTGAACTGGACTTTCTTAAGCGGTTCAACATCGCCCTACCTCGCAAATGCTTTGAGTGCCGACATCAGGATCGCTTCCATCAGGTTAACTTCCCCCGGCTCTATAACCGGCAGTGCCAGTGTACTGGCAGTGTAACGCGAAACGCGCAGCGTGTAGCGTCAGACCAAACGTTACAAGCTACACGTTACGCGAATAGCTCGAGTCATCTTCATGGTGACGAGCTGTGTCCCAATGAATTCGAGACAACATACGCGCCTGATCGTCCAGAAGTCGTGTATTGCGAGGCGTGTTATAATGCGGAGATCGTGTAACATGTAGCGTGTAACACAAGATGAATTCAGAATCCAGAATTTGCCGAAATTGTAAGAAAGAATTCATCATCGCAGCCGATGATTTTTCATTTTATGAAAAAATCCAAGTTCCGCCGCCGACATTTTGTCCGACATGCCGTGCTATACGGCGCATGGTGTGGTGGAACGAACACAACCTCTATCGCAAGAAGGATGCGTTGACCGGTACGGAGGTATTTTCGAGTTATCCCGAAACATCATCGATCAAGGTCTATGATCGCGACTATTGGTGGTCTGATTCGTGGGATCCGGAAGAGTTTGCCCGGGAGTATGATGTCAATCGTTCGTTCTTTGAGCAGTTTCATGATCTTCTGCTTGCCGTTCCGTGGCCGAGCCGTGATGTTCAGCGCTTGGTCAACTCTGATTATAGCAATCAAGCAAGCGACCTGAAGAACTGCTATCTCGTCTTTAATTCGGGCATGAGCGAAAACTGCCTCTATGGCGTGTCGTCTTTGGGCGTGCGCGATTCGATCGATTTTTATTTTTGCGGTTCAAGCGAGCTCTGCTATGAGCTTTCATTCGGCGATAACTGCTATGGATGCTTTTTCAGTACGGATGTCAGTAACTCGCGCAATGTATGGTTTTCGCGGGATTGCCATGATTGCAATGATTGTTTCGGGTGCGTCAATTTGCGAAGCAAGCAATATTATATTTACAATCAGCCCTATACCAAGGAGTCGTACAAGGAGGCGATCAAATCGCTCAATCTCGGCTCATACGCTTCGATTCAGGAGATCGAGCGGCAGGTGCGCGAATTCTGGCGATCGCTCCCATATCGATTCGCGCATTCGCTTCAGAATACAAAATCCGTCGGCGAATATCTCTATAATTCAAAAAACACGCGCTATTCATATCAGGTGCTTGGCGCCGAGAACGTGGCATACTCCCAGAACATGTCGCGTGGCATCAAAGACTCTATGGATTACACAAGCTGGGGGAATAATGCTGAACTCATCTATGAATCCATCAATGTAGGGGAGAATGCTCGCAATATCAAGTTCAGCTATGCCTGCTGGCCGGGATGTTCCGACTTGGAGTATTGCGTCAACTGCGTATCGTCATCTGATTGCTTCGGATGCGTCGGTCTTAGGAAGAAGCAATACTGCATATTCAATAAGCAGTACTCCAAAGAGGAATACGAATCGACAGTGGCCCGCATCAAGGAAAATATGAAAAAGGCAGGGGAGTACGGCGAATTCTTTCCGACTTCGCTGTCCTCGCTTGCGTACAACGAATCCGTAGCGGTTGATATGTTCCCAAAGACCAAAACAGAGGCGGAATCGGAGGGATACCGATGGAGGGAATCGGAGGAGCGCAATTTCCAATTTACAATCTCCAATTCCCAATTGCCCGACCATATTGCCGATATTTCCGATACTATTGCCAAAGAGGTCATCGAATGTGGCGGGTGTCACCGCGCCTATCGTATTTTGGATCGCGAACTAGAGTTTTATAGACGATTCTTAATTCCCGTACCCCGTCTATGTCATCGCTGTCGATATGACAAGCGAAAAGAGCTGCGGAATCCGATACGGTGGTGGAAGCGGAATTGCGCAAAGTGCAACGTTGAAATTGAAACAACATTTTCTCCGGATCGCCCGGAGGTCGTCTATTGCGAAGAGTGCTATCAGAATGAGGTAGCTTAGGATCTGCGATCCGGCTCATCGTCGTAGTCTTCTTCTTTTGGTGGTGGTTGGGGAGATGCGCCACCAGACTGTTGAGATTGGCCTCCACCAAGCACATGGGCAAGCGTTTCACGGAGGCCAAAGCCACCGCCACCGGAACGCCCTCCCCGCCCTCGTTTTCGTTTTCGGTTGCCAGAGCCGCCTTGACCGGATTCCTGTTGACTTTGTTTTCCGAGTTCTTCAAGAGACATTGGTGGGGGAACGGCAGGTCTCACCTCCATCGGTTGGGCCGGTACGTCTGCGTCAATACCTAGTTCGGCGAGGTTCGTTTCATACTTAGGCTTAATGTACACCGGCTTGGGACTGACCGATGCAGGAGATTCTTCGTGCGGATCTTCGCTTCCGGGTCTGGAGGGAAGAGGCGGCAACGCGGGGCGGGACGAGAGGGGCGGCGGCACAAACGAATCCGCGGTTGACGTCCGCATACCGCTCCATTGCGCGATCATATCTTCGACTTCGCGCCGCGGTTTGCCGAACTGCCGTCGGGAGTTGTTAATGATTATTTGCTGATATTCCTCCTTGCTCTCTACACGAATTGGCGGGAGCGTTGTAGCGGAAAATGCGCGCGACGAGAAGCCATCAATCATGAGCTTGATATAAACATTATGGTTGGGCAAATTGACTAAATCCTGTCCGATAAGATCCGGCATGTATTGCGTTTCTAGGAACTCGGCATCCACTGCGCCGACGCGGAAGTTGATGGTCGTGCCGACGTTGCCAAAGATCGCGTCGCGAACCTTAGTGCTCGCAACGCCCGCACCAGTAGTTACCAACTGTCCAATATACTGGTGGGAAATAATGAGTCCCAGACGGTATTTGCGGGCCTCGGAGAGTACGGATGCGAAGGAGTCGGTGGCGAAATTCTGAAACTCGTCGACATACAGGAGGAAGTCTTTGCGGTCTTTTTCCGGAATGCGAACGCGTTCCATGGCTGACAGCTGGATTTTAGTAATCAACATGGCTCCCAACAGTGCCGAGTTATCTTCTCCAATAAGTCCCTTGGATACATTGACCAGTAGAATTTTCCCTTCATTCATGATTTGCTCGATATTGAGTGAGCTCTTAGGTTGGCCGACGATATTACGGATCAAATGCGTGGACAGGAATTGTCCCACTTTGTTCTGGATCGGTGCGATGGCCTCGGTGCGGAACCGCTCTTGGTACTGTTCATACTCGTTGATCCAGTACGATCGGACTACGGGGTCTTTGCAATTATCAATGACCTGCTGGCGATAGATTTTATCCACAAGCATGCGCGGAATACCCAAGAGTGTTGTATTGGGCGTATCCAGAAGTGCGAGTACTGTATTATTAAGAATATATTCCATACGGGCCGACCACACATTGGCCCAAATCTTAGTGAAGATTGACATAAGACCCGACGACACCAAATGCTTGAGGTCGGGGTCTTTGATCTCGAGGATATTGAATCCGATGGGGAAGTCCGTATCGATCGGATTGAAATAGATCACGTCTTTGACGCGATTTTCAGGGACGGTCTCTAGGAGGCTCTGGACGAATTCGCCGTGCGGATCAACGACTGCAAGTCCTCGCCCTGATTCAATGTCCTGAATGGCGAGGTTCCGCAGGAGCGTTGTTTTGCCCGTTCCCGTTTGTCCAAGTACATACATGTGCTGGAAACGGTCCTTGTTTTTGACGCCGAAAATCTTATCCTGGCCGCGGAAGTTGGTTTTGCCGATGAAAACGAGATCCTGTTTGTTTTGGGTGTTCTGCATATGGTCGGGATCTTTGCAGACGAATCCCCTTGCATTGTAGCAGAAAAGCTATTGTTCGACGAATGTAATGATATGATTGCTGATATCCAGCGTGATTGCGAGTGTTGCCCTCACATTTTGTACTTTTGCCCCCGTCGTAAATGTTCTGATGAGATTTACATCAGGACCGGAGATTGTTCCGATAGAGCACTGGTATGTACCCATTGAGACAACTTCATTACCCACATAGCCGGGATCAACGGATAATTTGTATTGTGCATGGTCGAGGCATCCATATGCCAAAGAGTAAGCGGTTTCTTTTGTTTGCGCATCATATTCATTACCGCGATTAACAAAGACGGCGGTTGAGATGCTCGCGATCAGCGCCAGCATTACTGCCATTAAAACAAGCACGGTCAGCAAGGCGATATATCCATCATGTGAAGTGCGGAGCCGATGCATATGCATATTAACGAATAGTCAAGAAGTAACTAAATGATGACGATGCCGTTGAGGGTGTAGTCGCTAGGGGATACCGTGGATCGCCACTTACTAATGTCATTTTGACTCGCACGGTTTTTTTTGACTCAACATCAAATGAATATGTCTCAAACCCAAGGCTTGCAACTTTGACCCAATTGTTTGTCAGTGGGACGGTGGGACCAAGCCCTCTTCGCATCTTAAGAACGCTATTCTGCAGGGAGAAGGTGAGCGTCGTGGGTACGCCACTTATATTCCTTGTCAATGTCAGGATTTGCCCATTGCCGCCGACCGCCGGTGTGGATATATCTGAAGCGCCCTTGATGGCCCATGCGAGTTTTTGGTACACGAACCGGTTGTTGTCAATGATCTCTGAACGCGCCATGATCCCCGTGCTCGCATCGAGCATGGTCCAGAGGGCGAGCATAACTGACACAATGAAAGTGGCGACAATAGCGGAGTAGATGAGTATTTCGATAATTGTGAATCCGCTTCGCTTATTCATTAATAATTTGATGTTATTATTTGCAATGCGTTATTGCTTCGCACGGAGATGAAAGCAGTATTCTTATAGAAGGCGATTCCTGATGCAACGTTGGTAATGTTAAGATTGCCATAGAAACTCACAACATTATTGGGGTCTGTCCTATATACCTGAAATTCATTGTTTGCTACGCCAACTACCATGAAGGTTAAGGCACCTGATACGCGAAGTCCAAGAACTGAATTCAGGATACCTTTTGATGTTACATATGTTGGTACATAAGGGTTGGTTCCGTCGATGACCTGGTATTCGAAATCCATCATGCCGCCGCTACCCGAACGGCCTAGATATATGCGATCAGTTGACTCTGCAAAAATGGACTTTCCCGGCATAGTTGTGCCTGATGGATTATATTTGGATCTGAAGGAAGGACCTGTCGGAATACTTACGTCATAGATCGTCATTTCCCCTGCTGGATCTGATGTCGCGAGATACGCTATTCCTCCCAGTACAGTGATGCCATTAACGTCGCCCGGAATATCGACACTCGATTTGACAATGGGCAGGAGGGGGTTTGAAATGTCAATAATGAAGAACTCCTTTATCAGACCAGTCGTAGTTCCCACATAAGCATAATTCCCGCTGACAAAGATTGATCTCCCGCTTCCTCCCGGCAGGGTAATTTTTGACATCCTTACCGGAGTTGTATCGCTCGTAATGTTGACGATAAAAAAATCCGAACTTGGATCTTCAACAACATAGGCATAATTTCCCTGAACGGCAATGGCGCCAAGTCCGGTCTCTATATTTAATTGGCCCTTGAGGATGGGAAAGTTGAGATTTGTAACATCAAACGTGAAAAAATCAGAATTTCCTCCAACTGCCGCCGTGCCCGTCATATACACCCGTTGATTCTGATATGCGATGGCCGTACCTTGATTTCCTGCACCTATATCCCCGGATCCCAATAGACGGGGATCGGTCCAATCGCCATATAAGCCGTTCGGCCAGTTGCTTAATGTTTGCAAAAGATCTATTTGTCTTGTGTTGTTTGTTTCGTCAACCCATGTGACGATTGATCGTACTCGTTTTTCACCAGTGCCGGCAGATGAGACTGAAACAGTCCGCGAGAACTCATTGTAAGAATCCGATGTCTTGTTAAATGACCAGACTCCGCCCGAAAATAAAATACCATGCTGACCATCGGTCAACGCATTCCAGTCGTTATCGCGAATTACACGGGCACCTTCGAGGCCATCGCGAGCGCGTCGTAGGGCGGTTTGCGCCTGTAGCGTATTGAGAGACGTTGACTGCCCGCCGTAAAAAATGGCAAAACCGGCCGAAATAGTCAGTGCAAAAATCGCAATAGCAATAAGTAATTCCACGAGAGTTTGGCCGCTTTGGTAGTTATTAGTCATAATCGATGCGCCCTTCCCCATTGATAGAAATTGAGGCTATAAGTGGCGGGTCGTTCAGATATAATGACGATGAAACGGGCGTTCCCACGAGAGCAGAGAACACGAACTCTGTAGTTCCCGTGACGCTAATCGCTGTGTTTCGGGGATATATTTGATCCATAGAAAAATCTCGCATGGCATAGCTCGTTCCGGCGAATATGACATATGTCGAACTTTGTACGGAGAACCCGTGACTTCTCGAAGCAACATTGGACATGGCTTCCTCGCGCGCTTTTTGAAGCAGAGTAACGACCTGCTGTTTCTCAGAGGTGAGCTGATATCGCCGATAGTTATTTGCAACGATAGGAGCGGTGAACGCAAAGAGTACCGCAAGCAATCCCAGGGCAACCAGTACTTCCATGACTGTAAACCCCCGTTGTTCTTGATTGGTTTGTTTCATGGTGCCTGCATCAATTTTCCTCCACAATAGATATAATTGCAAGGTCGGCGTTCAGAGTTGCCACGAGCTTTGATGTATTTTGGTCAACAGTTGCAGTGCTATGGATGAGAGTATTGGTTCCCTCCGTTACAAGGGGGAGGATGGAGCATTGATATTGGCCCATGGATATTGTTTCGTTTCCGGCATAGTCCAAATCTCCCGAGAGCTTGAAAGCGGCCTGATCGATACACGAAAGAGCAAGAAAATAGGACGACTCTCTAAATTGAGAATCTAACACCCCTCTGCGCTGGAAATATCCCGACGTACTCAAGGTCGCCGCGAGCAACAACAATACCGCACTTAAAATAATTACACTTAGCAGTACAATAAAACCGTCACGGCGCTCTGATGCATTTTTTAAAAATAGGGAATTCATTAATCCAGTGAAACGGAGAAATCAAGAGATGTCGAAGCCGGCCGCGTCGACGCTACGCTCTTGATAACCCCCCGCACTCGTATCGTATTTTTCGTTTCAGGTGAATATGAGTTGTTTTGGAAACTGATACTTGCGGTCACGAAACTATTGGTTAATGGCAAAGTAGTGATACTGCCAATTTGAACACTGAGAACTCCGTTGGAAATCGAGTATATGACGGGGTTCATATTATTTCCCCATCCTTGGCTCGATCCGTATTGTTGGAAGACTGAATTGGAGTCGATATTGACTGAGAGCGACGTAGCTGTCGTTCCTACCGAAGGGCTATTGATTGACACGGAATTTCTGACCAGATCTTCGATATGCTGAGTGACGAATCGTGCATTTTCGGAGACTTCAATTTGCGCATTGGTTTGTTCGGCGGTCGTAAGCATGCCAAAGGCGATGAGCATGACGCCCCCCATGACGATCATGAAAATCGCGGTGTAAAGGAGGACTTCAATCAGTGTTGCGCCGGTCATTGAGTTATTCATGGTGGGTTATCCCCCGCAGATGCCATTGATCGTAGAAGTGATAATTTGAAGCAAGTCGGAATTTTGGACCGCCATGTATATTATATTGTTATTATATGCTATACCCCTGCCGACATTGGAAAGATTCAATTGGGCAAATTGGACAATGGCGCTTGGATCTTTCACAAAATAATTTTGAAATTCTTCGTTTGGAGTATCGGAACCGACATATGCAAGTGTTCCCGCGGTGAGAATATCAAATGTGTTGCCGGAGGTATCGGATGATCCGCGCGATGTGACCGAAGCGGGATTGGTAACATCAAGAATGAATAAGTCCGGATCGGAAGATCCGTTCCTGCTCAAATAAACTCGTTTTAGCGTTTTTGCATTGACGCCGGTGCCATCGGCATTGCCAACCGCGTCATAGCTTCCCGTTTGGGAAATACTCAATGGGTTGGTAATATCTACAATGACAAGTTCCTGGGAGTCCAGAGATGTTGCAAGATACGCGGTTGTTGAACTCAAGCTGATTGCATTCACGTCCCCGCCGATTTCGAGACTCGCCGCAACAGTTGGGTTAAGCGGATCGCTTATATCAATAACGAAGAATTCTTTCTCACCTGCCGTTGCCGTCAAGCCCACGTATGCGTAATTGCCGCTGACAGCAACTACCCGTCCCTTTGCTCCAGCCGCAACCACCAATCTTGATTTCTTGACAGGCGCCACCGGGTTACTGACATCAACCACGAAGAAATCGGGGCTGTCTCCCTCGATAACATAAGCATAAGCGCCACCGCTCACGGCAACAGATCGCAGACCCTCCTCAATATTAAGGCTTCCCAATAGACTCGGGCTGCGGGAGGATGTAACATCAAAGATATAGAGATCGTCCTTGCCGGAGCTGGAGGAAGAGTTTGTCACATACACCCTATTGTTCAGGTAGGCGATATCTGTACCCTTGCTTCCGGAGCCGGCATCAAGCGTAGTGAGGACGCATGGCTGTGTCCAGTCGCCGTTCAGTCCTTGATTCGGGGGCGCAAGCGTTTCATAGATGCTAGTGCTTTGCGTGCCGACATTCATAGCCTGCCATGCCACGGTGACTGTAGCATGCTTGATACCGTCGATATCGGTGCTGAGCGATACGGTCCGGGTGAATCCATTGGCAACATCAGGCGTGTCTGTGAGTTGCCACGTGTTATCAACCAGCTGTAAGCCATGTATGCCGTTGGTCATACTTGCCCAATTATTGTCTCGAATGAATCGCAACGCTTCTCCGCTGGTGCGGACCCTATCTGCCCCATTTTGCGCCGTAAGCCCTCCGGCGGTAAAATCTTGTCCCCCATAAAAAAGAAAAACCACCGCGCTGATTGTGAGCGTAAAAATCGTCAGCGCAATAAGAAGCTCGACAAGGCTGTATCCCTGTTTCCCGGCCCGGGGAGCTCTACTTCCAATCGACACGCCCGGCGTAATTGATGCTGATTTTTTCTTGTTTCGTTCCATTATCAAGTATAAAGCTGACCGATGAGGTGTAACCGATCTCACGTTTGAAAATCAGATCAGCAGGTCCGGTAATGGTTAGCGCGGTATCGCGGAGGAATGTCTGATCTTTTGCTTGGTCACGGTTTGCAAAGGTTGCTCCTTCAAAAATTGTATATTGGGTGCTGGCGATGTGAACTCCGTGATCACTTGCCCCATTCCGTGTTATAGACAATGTTCGTGCTCTGCGGAACAGTGAGATGAGCAGATTCCGCTCATTGATACTTTGATATCGCCGATAGAAATTCAGCGTGAACGGGGCGGTAGCTCCCAGGAGAACCGTGATGATTGAGAGAGTCACCAAGACTTCGGTAAGACTAAAACCCCGTATGTTCATCTGGTTAGTTGTTGATATTTTGAGAAATCTGATAGATCGGATAGATAATGGAAATAGCGATAAAACCCACGATGGTGCCCATAAACAACAAGAGCAAAGGTTCTAGAATACTGGACAGCGACTTAGTTGAATCATCCAATTCATTTTCGTAGAAATCGGCCAGATAGATTCCGGTGTCATCAAGCTTGCCCGTCTGCTCGCCAACTGCGACCATCTCGGAGAATACTGGCGGGAATAGACGTGGGTACAGCATCAAATACTTGGAGATCATATCTCCATGACCGACTTCTTGCGATATTTTTTCAAGTACCTTCTTGTATACGAGATTTGTTGTTGATCGGCCCGTAATTTCCACCGCCTGCACGATTTTAACGCCACTTTTCAGCAAGAGCGACATCGAGCGTGCAAAATTGACCATATTGTAGTTCTTGACCATGGTGCCGGCGACCGGAAGCGAGATAGTAACCCTGTGCCATGCGTAATGGATCGGAGGAATTCGCAAGAGCAGGACAATTCCGATTGCAAACGCAATGATACCGAAGAGCAGTGCGACACCATGTGCAAGCATGAAGCTGGAGACCGCTATGAAGATGCGCGTGATCAGTGGTAACTTGACATGCAAGCTTGTAAAAATCGGAAGAATCTTGGGGAAAATGAAATAGGTCAAACCGCCCGCCATGCCAAGAGTTACAATAAGCAGGATGATCGGGTATATCATCGCGCCTTTTATCTTGCTCTGAAGCTCTTGGTTTTTAGCAAGAGACTGGGCGAGATATTCCAAGTTTTCTGCCAGTGTTCCGCTGATTTCACCGACCTTGATAATATTGATAAAAAAATCGCCGAATATCGCATGATGCTTTTCAAGTCCGTCGGAGAGAAACTGCCCATTCTTCACGCTTACGATAAGAGTATCAATGATAGTCTTGAATGTCTTTGACTGGGTTTGCCGCTGGAGAATCCTGAGAATATCGAGAATCTGCATTCCGGAACGTGTCATGATAGCCATGTGCCGGGCAAAGAACATCTTGTCTTTTGTTGATAACCTAAAAAATGGATTTAGCATACCTTAGAATTTTTTATTCCCTGACTACACGTAATATCTCCTCGATGGTCGTCATGCCCTGGAGCGCTTTTATAAATCCATCCTCAAGCATTGTTGTCATGCCCTTGCGGATTGCAGCCTTCTTGAGTTCGTCCGAATCGACGCGCCTCATAACAAGCTGTCGGAGTTCTTCGTCCATTTCCAGCACTTCATAGATACCCAATCGTCCGGCGTATCCGCTCATACTGCATTGCTTGCAACCCTTTCCGTAAAAAAAGTCTCGATGCACGCCAAGGAGTGCATGTGGCAAGAAATCTGACAATCCTTTGAACTCCGCATCCGTAATACGCTTCTTCATTATACATCGTTTGCAGATCATACGCACGAGACGTTGTCCTATGGCGATGTTGACAGTCGAAGCGACGAGAAATGGTTCAGCTCCCATATCAAGCAGGCGGGGCAGGG
>Ga0209542_10015954_pt1 | contig 12525 bp, 9 predicted proteins | sample RifCSPhighO2_01_FD_184028 | JGI IMG/M metagenome (GOLD analysis project Ga0209542, IMG submission 184028) | Soil microbial communities from Rifle, Colorado - Rifle CSP2_plank highO2_0.1 (SPAdes) (version 2) | ecosystem: Environmental > Terrestrial > Deep subsurface > Rock core/Sediment ...
CGACCAGCAGCACCAGGGAAGACTCCAGGCGGCACATGATCGGCTGGGTTTCCGGGTCGCCGAAGCGGCAGTTGAACTCAATGACCTTGGGCTTGCCGGCCTTGTCGATCATCAACCCGGCGTAGAGGAAGCCGGTGTAGACGTTGCCTTCTGCCGCCATGCCGCGCACGGTCGGGTAGATCACTTCGTCCATCACCCGCTGGTGCACATCGGCGGTGACCACCGGGGCTGGCGAGTAAGCGCCCATGCCACCGGTGTTGGGGCCGGTATCGGCGTCGCCGACGCGCTTGTGGTCCTGGCTGGTGGCCATCGGCAGCACGTTCTCGCCGTCGACCATGACGATAAAGCTTGCTTCTTCGCCGTCGAGGAACTCTTCGATCACTACACGCGAACCGGCGTCGCCGAAGGCATTGCCCGCGAGCATATCGCGCACGGCGTCTTCGGCTTCCTGCAGGGTCATGGCGACGATCACGCCCTTGCCTGCGGCCAGGCCGTCGGCCTTGATCACGATAGGCGCGCCGACTTTTTGCAGGTAGGCCAGGGCCGGCTCGACTTCGGTGAAGTTCTGGTAGTCGGCTGTTGGGATGTTCTGGCGTGCGAGGAAATCCTTGGTAAAGGCCTTGGAGCCTTCCAGCTGCGCAGCGGCGGCGGTGGGGCCGAAGATATCCAGCTTGCGCGAACGGAACAGATCAACCACGCCTTTAACCAGCGGCGCTTCCGGGCCGACGATGGTCAGCTGCACATTCTTTTCGGCGAAGTCAGCCAGCTGCTCGATGGCCAGCACGTCGATGGCGACGTTCTCGCACTTGGGCTCAACGGCGGTGCCGGCATTTCCGGGGGCGACGAAGACTTTATCGACGCGCTTGTCTTGCGCCACTTTCCAGGCCAGGGCGTGTTCGCGACCGCCGCTGCCGATGATCAATACGTTCATGTTGCTCTCCCAGTGGAGGCGGGCGTTGAGCCCGTTCGGTGGATAAGCAAAGCGTTATCCACCCTACGAAATGGGTGCTGCGTAGGGTGGATGGCCGCAGCCATCCACCGTTCCCTCAATCAGTGACGGAAATGACGCATGCCGGTGAACACCATGGCGATGCCCGCTTCGTCGGCAGCCGCAATTACTTCGTTGTCGCGCATCGAACCGCCCGGCTGGATCACCGCAGTGATGCCATTGGCAGCAGCGTTGTCCAGGCCGTCGCGGAACGGGAAGAAGGCGTCGCTGGCCATCACCGAACCGGCAACCTGCAGGCCGGCGTGCTCAGCCTTGATCGCGGCGATCCGCGCGGAGTTGACGCGGCTCATCTGGCCGGCGCCGACGCCGATGGTCTGGCGGCCCTTGGCATAGACGATGGCGTTAGATTTGACGAACTTGGCCACTTTCCAGGCGAAGATCAGGTCATGGATTTCCTGCTCGCTTGGTGCGCGCTTGGTGACGATCTTCAGGTCTTCGGCCTTGATCATGCCAATGTCGCGGCTCTGCACCAGCAGGCCACCGTTGACGCGTTTGAAGTCCCAGCCGGCGCTGCGCTCGGCCGGCCATTCGCCGCATTCGAGCAGGCGTACGTTGGCTTTGGCGGCGACGATGGCGCGAGCCTCTGCGCTGATTTTCGGGGCGATGATCACTTCGACGAACTGGCGCTCGACGATCGCTTGAGCGGTGGCGCCGTCCAGTTCGCGGTTGAAGGCGATGATGCCGCCGAAGGCCGACTCGGTGTCAGTAGCGTAGGCCAGCTCGTAGGCTTGGCGGATGCCGCCTTCGCTGTCCAGCGCTACGGCCACGCCGCACGGGTTGGCATGCTTGACGATAACGCAGGCTGGTTTGACGAAGCTCTTCACGCATTCCAGCGCGGCGTCGGTGTCGGCCACGTTGTTGAACGACAGTTCCTTGCCTTGCAGCTGAATTGCGCTGGCCACGCTGGCTTCACCCTTCTGCGCTTCCACGTAGAACGCCGCGCTCTGGTGTGGGTTCTCGCCGTAGCGCATTTCCTGAGCCTTGATGAACTGGCTGTTGAAGGTGCGCGGGAAGGCGCCGCGCTCTTCGGTGCTGAGGACGTCGCGGCTTTGGTCGATGGTACCCAGGTAGTTGGCGATCATGCCGTCGTAGGCCGCGGTGTGCTCGAAGGCTTTCAGCGCCAGGTCGAAGCGCTGGGCGTAGCTCAGGCCGCCGGCTTTCAGCGATTCGATGACGCCGGCGTAGTCACCTGCGTTGACCACGATGGCCACGTCTTTGTGGTTCTTCGCGGCAGAACGAACCATGGTCGGGCCGCCGATGTCGATGTTCTCTATCGCGTCAGCCAGGTCACAGCCGGGCTTGGCCACGGTGGCAGCGAAGGGGTAGAGGTTGACCGCGACCAGGTCGATCGGCTTGATGCCGTGCTTGTCCATTACCGCTCCGTCGATGGCGCGACGGCCGAGGATGCCGCCGTGGATCTTCGGGTGCAGGGTCTTGACGCGACCGTCCATCATTTCCGGGAAGCCGGTGTAGTCGGCGACTTCCACAGCAGCGATGCCGTTGTCCTTGAGCAGCTTGTAAGTGCCGCCGGTGGAGAGGATTTCCACATTCAGGGCGACGAGCTCGCGGGCAAACTCGAGGATGCCGGTCTTGTCGGAAACACTGATCAAGGCGCGGCGAACGGGGAGGCGGGTGGTCTGGTCGGTCATTTCAGAATCCATCAGAGCGGGGATATCAGCAAAAAAGGCGGCTCATGTGGGCCGCCCTTTTCGGGAGTTCGGGGTTACAGCAGGTCGTATTGCTTGAGCTTCTTGCGCAGGGTGCCGCGATTCAGGCCGAGCAGCTCGGAGGCCTTGGTCTGGTTGCCCTTGACGTAGTTCATCACGGTTTCCAGCAGCGGCGCTTCCACTTCGGTGAGCACCAGGTTGTACACGTCACTGACGTCTGCGCCCTCAAGATGGGCAAAATAATTGTGCAGAGCCTTCTCAACGCTGCCGCGCAGGGTTTGCCCCTCTTCGCTTGGCGTATTGAGATGCTGCTTCAAGCTGCTGTTGTCACTCACGGGAGCCATTCCACTTCCTAAAGTCTCAGTCAACATCGTCATGCGGCCACCCCTTCTCCATTGTTATGACGCTCGCTGAAGAACTCGCGAACGTTGGTGCACTGCGCGTCCGTACTGTCCAGACGATTGAATTGGGCGCGGAACTCCCTGGCGCCCGGCAAGGTTGCGAGATACCAACTGACATGCTTGCGGGCAATGCGAACGCCCATTACATCGCCGTAGAAGGCGTGCAGTGCAGCCAGATGTTCAAGCAGAATGCGTTCCACTTCGAGCAGGCTGGGTGCCGGGAGCTGTTCACCGGTACGCAGGTAGTGCTCGATCTCACGGAATATCCACGGCCGGCCTTGAGCCGCGCGACCGATCAGCAGGCCATCAGCGCCAGTGGCGGCGAGCACCATCTTGGCCTTCTGCGGCGAATCGATATCGCCATTGGCCAGCACCGGAATCGACACCGCCTGCTTGATCGCGGCAATGGTGTCGTACTCGGCTTCGCCCATATACAGGTCTGCGCGGGTGCGGCCATGAACGGCCAGCGCGACAATTCCGGCGTCTTCGGCGATCTTCGCCACGGCAATGCCGTTCTTGTTCTCACGGTCCCAGCCAGTGCGGATCTTCAGGGTCACCGGCACATCTACGGCGGCGACCACCGCCTGAAGAATCTCGCGAACTAACACTTCGTCTTTCAATAAGGCGGAACCGGCGGCCTTGTTGCAGACTTTCTTGGCCGGGCAGCCCATATTGATGTCGATGATCTGCGCGCCCATTTCCACGTTGCGCCGCGCCGCTTCGGCGAGCATTTCGGGATCACCACCGGCGATCTGTACCGAGCGTGGCTCGGGATCACCGCTGTGCATCATGCGTAGGCTCGACTTGCGGGTGTTCCACAGGCGCACATCGCTGGTGACCATTTCCGACACCACCAGACCCGCACCCATACGCTTGCACAGCTGTCGAAACGGCTGATCAGTGACCCCCGCCATCGGGGCGAGAATCAGCGAATTTGGCAATGTATAAGGGCCGATGCGTAGCGCCGACATAGGGCTTCCCTGCTCAAGAGACCAGCTGTTGAACAAATAGGAGAGTGCGAAAAAGGGTGGGCATGATACCCGCTCTGGATGACCGGAGAAAGGCTGTTTTGAACAAATTCTGAACAGCTCTGGCCTTATCGCGAAGGGTTTGGTTAGCGCGGATTTTCAAGCAATCCGCGGCATGCAGGCTATTCCGGTGAGTGGAAGCTCAGGCTGTAGTTCACTGCCTGGGTACCTGGATCGAGGATGTCCAGGGAGATGTGAATAGGCGTCTGTGGCGGCATTTCCGCGTTGCCGGCCAGCTCGCCAGCGAGGTATTCGCTGGGCTTGAAACGGCGGCTGGCAAGCAGTTGGCCGTTGATGTCGGCAAAGCGCATTTCCAGCAGCGGGAAGGGTTGCGAGAACGCCGCGCGGTTGTAGAGGATGGCATCGACCACCAGAGCACCGCTGAATTCCGGGTGGCTGCGTACCACCAGGTTGCTGCTCTTGACCTGGGTGATGTCGACCTTGGAGGGCAGCTGGCAGCCGACCGCTGGGCAGAGTTGCTCGAACCAGGGGCGGTACTGATCCTGGCGCGCCAGTTCATCGAAGTGATACATCACGTACTGCCCGGCCAGGGCGCTGGCCCCAATCAGGTTCAGAAGCCCCCAGCCGAACCAGCGTCCCCAGGGCTTCTTCGGTTGTTGCCAGTCCAGTTGCAGCGGCTCGTCATCCAGCTCGAACAGGTGCTCGTCCCTCAGTTCGGGCTCGCTGCGCGCGGTCTTTTTTGGTGCCGCAACAGCGGGTTCTTCATCAACTGGTTCGTCTGCCCGCGAGCTAAATGGCTCGCGCTCGGCATGCGGTTCGATGTGCTCGATTTCCGGCTCTGGGTGGCGGCGGTCAAGGGCGTTGAGGTCGAGCGGCGGCTCGTCATCGGGCTCGTTGACTGGCTCGGGCGCTACAGGTGTAGACGGCGGAGTAGGCCGCATAGGTGGCTTCAGCGGCTGAGGTTTGACGCTTAGGCTGGTCGCTGGCTTGGTCAGCTCGTCCTGCAGCAGGGCTTCGGCCCAGCGCTCGTCATGCGGGTCGCGCTCAATCGGGTCGGGCGCCAGAAAATTTTCGGCGTATTTCGGTGCGCTATCAATCGCCAGGAACTGCTTGGACAGCTGCTGCTCCTGGGCTTCGAGCTTGGCCAGCTCTTCGTCCAGATCGAGGCCGTCAAGGTCCAGGTCGTCATGAATCCACAGCGTATCGGTTGTTTTGCTGCTGGCAGGCGCGGCATGTGTTGCAGAGGGTGTGCTGGCTGCGGCCGGCTGCGGTGCTGGTGGCACAAACGGTTTGCTGGGCTGTGGTGCCGGCGCAGGCGCGGCGGCAGGCACTGCGGGTGGTGGCAGTTGCTGGCCCTGTTCACGAAGCTGTTGCGCAGCATTGAACACATGCAGGCAGGCCCCGCAGCGCACGGCACCATGGGCGGCGCCCAGCTGCGTGAGGTTCACGCGAAAGCTGGTGCGGCAATGGGGGCACTGGGTGACGAAGCTCTGGGTCATGCGGCGATCCGGCTAAACGAGGCGGCTAGTCTAACGCAAGTGCTTGGTAATGCAGCAGCTGTGCGCGCTGGGGCGGTTAGCGGCGTACACCACTGATACGCACCCAGCCGTCTTTGTCAGCGGTCGGGTCGAGGATAAAGGCGTCGTTATAGGCGGCGCGCACCTCTTCGGCCTGCTCGGCAAGGATACCCGACAGCGCCAGGCGGCCGCCCGGCTTGACCAGGCTGGTGATCTGCGGCGCCAGCGCCACCAGTGGGCCGGCGAGGATATTGGCGACTACCACGTCGGCTGGCTGTTGCGGCATGTCGTCCGGCAGGTAGAGCGGGAAACGCGCCGGATCGATGTTGTTGCGCCCAGCGTTATCGCGCGAGGCCTCGATGGCCTGGGCATCGATATCGGTGCCCACCGCCTGCGGCGCGCCGAGCAGCAGGGCGGCAATTGCCAGGATGCCCGAGCCGCAACCGAAGTCGATCACGCTGCAATCCTGCAGGTTCTGGCCGTCCAGCCATTCCAGGCAAAGTGCTGTGGTCGGGTGAGTGCCGGTGCCGAAGGCCAGGCCCGGATCGAGCAGCAGGTTGACCGCGTCCGGCTCCGGCGCGGCGTGCCAGCTCGGCACGATCCACAGGCGCTGACCGAAACGCATCGGCTGGAAGCCATCCATCCAGCTGCGCTCCCAGTCCTGATCAGCGATCACTTCTGCGTGGTGTTCCGGCAATTCAGCACCGGTTAGCAGCTGCAGGTGGGCAAATACCGCATTGGCGTCTGTATCGGCTTCAAACAGAGCGAGCAGGTGGGTGTGCGACCACAGCGGCGTGGTGCCCAGGTCCGGCTCAAAAATCGGCTGGTCTTCGGCGTCCATAAATGTCACCGATACCGCACCAACTTCCAGCAACGCATCTTCGTAGGTTTCCGCCTGCTCAGGGGTGATGGCGAGACGGACTTGTAACCAGGGCATGGGAAACCTCGTGAACGTTGTGGCGGGATGGCGCAAATTGGCGCGCAGCTTACTTGAAGCGATGGTGCGGCTGCCACCGCTTGCGGTCGGCAGAAACGACAAGGGCCGCCGAATGGCAGCCCTTGTTTAGCATTTCAGTCATGACATCGCGAGCTAGAGTGGGACAAGGCAAAAACGGCGGAGGAAGCGGAGTTTACGTCTGTAAATGAGCATTCCTCGGCCGTTTTTAACGCAGTACCGCCGACGCGCAGTAGGTCATGGGGCTTAGTGCTTATCCATACCCAGTTTTTTCTCTAGGTAGTGGATATTCACGCCGCCTTTGCAGAAGCCTTTGTCGCGGACCAGCATGCGGTGCAGCGGCACGTTGGTCTTGATGCCGTCGACGACGATCTCGTCCAGGGCGTTGCGCATGCGGGCCATGGCCTCTTCGCGGGTGGCACCGTAGGTGATCAGCTTGCCGATCAGTGAGTCATAGTGCGGCGGTACGGTGTAGCCGCTGTACAGATGTGAATCGACCCGTACGCCATTACCGCCTGGGGCGTGGAAGTGCTTGACCTTGCCAGGGCAGGGCATGAAGTTGTCCGGGTCTTCGGCGTTGATTCGACATTCCAGCGAATGGCCGCGAATCACCACGTCACTCTGCTTGAACGACAGCTTGTTGCCAGCGGCGATGCTGAGCATCTCCTTGACGATGTCGATGCCGGTGACCATTTCCGAAACCGGGTGCTCAACCTGTACGCGGGTGTTCATCTCGATAAAGTAGAAATGACCATCTTCGTAGAGGAACTCGAAGGTGCCAGCGCCGCGGTAGCCGATCTCGATGCAGGCATCGACGCAACGTTGCAGCACTTCGGCGCGGGCTTTTTCATCGATGCCCGGTGCCGGTGCTTCTTCCAGTACCTTCTGGTGGCGGCGCTGCAGCGAGCAGTCGCGGTCACCCAGGTGGATGGCGTTGCCCTGGCCGTCGGAGATCACCTGGACTTCCACGTGACGTGGGTTGCCGAGGAACTTCTCCAGATAGACCATCGGGTTGCCGAACACCGAGCCGGCCTCGCTGCGGGTCAGCTTGGCCGATTTGATCAGGTCTTCTTCCTTGTAGACCACGCGCATGCCGCGACCACCGCCGCCGCCAGCGGCCTTGATGATCACCGGGTAACCGACTTCGCGAGCAATCTGCAGGGCAGTTTCCTCGTCTTCCGGCAGTGGGCCGTCAGAGCCAGGTACCACCGGTACGCCGGCGCGTTTCATGGCGTCCTTGGCCGAGACTTTGTCGCCCATCAGGCGAATGGTCTCGGCTTTCGGGCCGATAAAGGCGAAACCGGAATTTTCCACCTGTTCGGCGAAATCGGCGTTTTCCGCAAGGAAGCCGTAGCCAGGGTGGATAGCCGTGGCGCCGGTGACTTCAGCTGCACTGATGATCGCCGGAATATTCAAATAGGACAGCGCGCCAGAGGCTGGGCCGATGCACACCGACTCGTCGGCCAGGCCCAAGTGCATCAGTTCGCGGTCAGCGGTGGAATGCACCGCGACGGTCTTGATGCCCAGCTCTTTACAGGCGCGCAAGACGCGCAGGGCGATCTCGCCGCGGTTGGCGATCAGAACTTTTTCCAACATCGCTGGCTCTCCGTGGATCAAACGATGGTGAACAGAGGCTGGTCGTATTCCACCGGCTGACCGTTCTCGCCCAGGATGGATTCGATCACGCCGCTGGTTTCGGCCTCGATGTGGTTCATCATCTTCATCGCTTCAACGATGCAGAGAATGTCGCCTTTCTTCACGCTCTGGCCGACTTCTACGAAGTTGGCTGACGTTGGGCCGGACGCGCGGTAGAAGGTGCCGACCATTGGCGAGCGCACTACGGTGCCATTCAGCTTGGCGGCAGCCGGAGCTGCGGCTTCAGTGGCGACCGGTGCTGCAGCAACCGGAGCAGCTGCAGGCGCAGGGGCCTGGGCGTACATCGGCTGTTGCATAAAAGCCGGCTGCTTGCTGTGACGGCTGATCCGCACGGACTCTTCGCCTTCGCGAATCTCCAGCTCGTCGATACCGGATTCTTCCAGCAGCTCGATCAGTTTTTTGACTTTACGAATATCCATAGTGGTTCAACTCCCGGTGAGGTCAGGGGCGCTTAAGTTCAAGTTGTTCGAGTGCAGCCTCCAGGGCCAGTCGATAACCGCTGGCGCCAAGGCCGCAGATCACTCCCACCGCGACATCTGAAAAGTAGGAGTGATGGCGGAAAGCTTCGCGTTTGTGCACGTTGGACAAATGCACTTCGATGAATGGGATGCTCACTGCCAGCAATGCGTCACGTAATGCGACGCTGGTATGAGTAAAAGCTGCAGGATTGATCAGGATAAAGTCGACACCTTCGCCTTTTGCGGCGTGAATACGGTCAATCAGCTCGTACTCGGCATTGCTCTGCAGGTACAGCAGATGGTGGCCTGCCTCACGCGCGCGGCGCTCCAGGTCGAGGTTGATCTGCTCCAGGGTGACGGCGCCGTAAACCCCTGGCTCGCGAGTGCCGAGCAAGTTGAGGTTGGGGCCGTGCAGTACCAATAAGGTCGCCATGATCCTTAATCCTTGTTTTTCTACTGGGCAGGACTATGCCGCGACAGCGCAGGGCTGTCCAGTTCTCAGCAATAGTCGACACGATGACCGCAGATTGCGGCAAATATATGACTCGGGGCGTTAAAAACGTTCCCGCGCCGTGCTCAGGCGCGCAGCAAAGGTCGCCGCATCCACCTCACCTACGACACGCAGATCCAGCCATTCGTCACCCTTGGCGTCGAACAGCAGAATCGCTGGTGGGCCGAACAGCTGGTAGCGGTCGAGCAGGGCGCGCTGGGCGGGGTTGCTTTTGGTGATGTCGAAACGCACCAGCTGATAGTCGCCGAGCTGGCGGCCGACTTCCGGTGCGTTGAGCACTTCGCGTTCGATCACCTTGCAGCTGATGCACCAGTCGGCGTACCAGTCGAGCAGCAGCGGCTTGCCGTTGTTCTGTGCGGCAAGCAAGGCGGCATCCAGTTCGGCGGGGGTGCTGATAGTTTGCCATTGGCCAGCTTGCACCTGAGTGGCTTCGGCGCTGCTGACCATGCGGCCAAGCGGTCGTAGCGGGTCATCCTGGCCTTGCAGTGCGCCGACCCAGGCCACCAGGGCGTAGACCAGCAGCGGCAGGCCGAGCAGTTGCGCGAGTTTCTGGTGATGGGTTTTCGGCGTGAGTTCCAGCACCCCGAGCCACAATGCGATGCCTGCGGCCAGCAGGCCCCAGAGCGCCAGGCTGACTGGGCCGGGTACGACGCGCTCAAGCAGCCAGATCGCCACGGCCATCAGCAATGCGCCGAACAGATTGCGCACAGTGAGCATCCAGGGGCCGGATTTCGGCAGCAGAGCACCGCCACCGACGGCAAACAGCACCAGCGGCGCGCCCATGCCCAGGCCCAGGGCCAGCAACTTAAGGCCGCCGCCTAGGGCGTCGCCGCTGGCGCTGATATACAGCAGCGCGCCGGCCAGTGGTGCGGATACACAGGGTGAAACCAGTACGCTGGACAGTACGCCAAGCGCCGCTGCACTAAAAATCGTGCCACCGTGCAAGCGCTGGCTCAGGCGCTGCAGCGGACCGTCGATTGCTGCCGGCAGGCGCAGTTCGAGAAAGCCCAGGCTGGCCGCGCCGAACAGGGCGAAGAAGATCGCAAACGGCACCAGCACCCAGGGCGACTGCAGGCGTGCCTGCAGGTTGAGTTCCGCGCCGAACAAGCCCATCAATGCGCCGAGGATGGCAAAGCTCAATGCCATCGGCAGCACGTAGGCCAGCGACAGCACCAGGCTGCGCATGCCGCCCGGCTGGCCACGTAGTACCACGCCGGTGAGGATTGGCAGCATCGGCAGCACGCACGGGGTAAAGGTCAGCGCCAGGCCACCGAGGAAGAACAGCGCCAGATCGGTCCAGCTCCAAGGTGTTGCGGCATCCGGCGCGGCGCTGCTGGTCGCTGCACCGCCGCCAATCGCCAGCACTTCGGTTTCCGGCGGGTAGCACAGGCCTTTGTCGGCGCAGCCCTGGTAGTTGACGCTGAGGTTGAAGGGGCGATTGTCTGGGTTGTCGACCGGCACTTCGACATCCAGCACCTCGTAATACACCTCGACATCGCCGAAGTACTCATCATGCTTGGCTTTGCCGGCCGGTAACACGGCCTGGTCCAGCTGGATATCGGCTGGCTCGCTGCTGAAACTGAAGCGGTGCCGATACAGGTAATAACCTTCGGCGGCGACAAAGCGCAGTTTCACTGACTCGCTGGAGCTGCTGATCAGGCTCAGCTTGAACGCCTCGCGTACCGGCAGAAAGTCCGCGCTGTTGTTCAGGGGCGCGCCGAGCTGCGCAGGAGCGGGCGGCTTATCGAACAGGCCGGCGCTGGCCGGCAGTACGACCAGAAGCAGAAGCAGGCTGAGTAGACGGTGCATGGCAGGCTCGTGATGCGGGAATCGCCGCATCATAGCGGAGGCGGGCGGCTCAGGGCACGGCCCAGGCTGTAAGCGGTCTTGTCTACAGGCTGTATGGTGCGCGACAGATTGCCGCGCCAGCGGCTGTTAACCGTCTGTTAGACCCTGAACGCCTGCACGGCGGTATGCAGTTGGCCGCCGAGTTGCAGCAGTTGGTCGCCCTGATTACGGCCCTCGCCGATGCGCTGCAGGTTGTCGCCGCCAAGTTGGTGGATGCGTTCGCTGTGCCCGCGAATTTCGCTGACCGCGCCGCTCTGTTGTGCCGTGGCGTCGGCGATGCGCTCGGCCATGCTGGCGATGGTGCGGATCGCCACGACGATTTCATCCAACGCGCCATCGGCGGCTTCCGCCTGGCTGGCGGTTGCTTCGGCGTGCTCGACCTGGGTACGCATGGCTTGCACCGATTGCAGCGCGGCCTGTTGCAGGCGGCCGATCAGCTCCTGAATCTGCGCGGTGGCGCCGCTGGTGCGTTGCGACAGCGAACGCACTTCATCGGCGACCACGGCAAAGCCGCGGCCCAGCTCGCCGGCCCGTGCCGCTTCGATGGCGGCATTCAGCGCGAGCAGGTTGGTCTGCTCGGCGATGCCGCGAATCACCGTCAGCACATTGCCGATGGTCGCAGTTTCCTCGGCCAGGCGTTCGATGGCCTGGGCGTTGCCTTGCACTTCATCAACCAGTTCGTGCAGGCCGGTGAGGCTGTGGCCAATTACCTGCTGGCCCTGTTCCAGAGCGCGATTGGCGTCGCGGCTGGCATCGGCGGCCTGGCTGGCATCGCCGGCAACCTGCTGGATGGTGGCCTGCAGCTCTCCGAGCGCATCGCGGATCTGCGCGGTGTCGCCGGCCTGGCGTTCGGCGCCGCTGTGCAGGCCGCCACTGAGATCAGCTAAGGTGCGACTAGAACCGACTACTTGTTCGGCATGCCGGCGAATGGTACCGACCAAATCGACCAGATAGGCACGCAGACGGTTTAGCGACTCTTCGATATCGCGCAGTTCTTGAGTGCGTGAGTCCAGGCGGATGTCGGCGGCAAAATCGCCTTGCGCCCAGGCGGACAGTGCGGGGACCAAGTGCGTGAGTACCCGTGTTAGGCGTCGCTGGAGGGTGTCGATGATCAGGGCAATCAACAGAATCAGGCCGATCATCAAGCCGAGTATCAGCTGTACTTCACCCTGGATGCGACCATGTTCGGCGCGCACTTGCGGTTCCAGCGCGGCCAGCGCCTGCTGTACCTGATCGATCTGCATGCGCGTGCTCGTGGCCAGAGCGCCGCGTTGTTCGATCAGATTACGGGTGCGTTGCAGTTCGGCCGGGTAGCGGCTGATCAGGTTGGCCAGGTCGCGTTTGAGGGCAATGCCACGGTCTTCGGCCTCGCTGCTCTCACTGCTGGCGTCCAAGCCCAGCATGTCAGCAAACGAATCGCTGGACGACTGGCTGGCGTCGGCCACGCCGAGCAGCGGCAGATCAGTGAGGATTTGCGCCTGCTTACCCAAGGCTGTCAGTTCACGTTCTACTTC
>Ga0209542_10015955_pt1 | contig 12524 bp, 12 predicted proteins | sample RifCSPhighO2_01_FD_184028 | JGI IMG/M metagenome (GOLD analysis project Ga0209542, IMG submission 184028) | Soil microbial communities from Rifle, Colorado - Rifle CSP2_plank highO2_0.1 (SPAdes) (version 2) | ecosystem: Environmental > Terrestrial > Deep subsurface > Rock core/Sediment ...
CATATTTGCTGCATCTCTACGCACCTTAGGCATGTGTGGATTCTTTGTGTATGACATGTTGGACATTCTATACCTAGTTGCGTCCAAGCTATTGAACCATTACGTCTCGCGACATCTGTCAGAAAAAGTCCATGGCCACACGCGCCGGTTCGGCAATCGTCGATTGTCACGACGCGGACGGCAAAAAGTTCGTCATCCAAGGGTTGGATGACAGCGGAACTCCCGTCGTCATCATCGGCGCTCCGTCGAGTCAGCGTGAGGGGCCGTTGGCAGACCCCATCACCGATCCGAACGACAAGCGCTACCTCGGCTACACGCTCCTGCGCAAACCACATAGGTTAGCGCGTCCGTAAACAGCAGCCGCGAGGGAAACCTCGCGGCTGAAACGCATACAAATGTGAGTTGCAAAATGACTCTGTATATGTATACTTACCCTCGTACATTAATAACCGCAGTACGCCTTAACCTTATCTCTTCCCGAAAATACTGTCCGAGATAAAAAACTTATTGCACATAATACTAATGGTTAAAAAAGTAGAGGAGGAATTAGAAGTTGCCCCGCAAGATGAGAGTGCGATGTCAAAGATGCTTAACGCCTCCGCGACTCCCCCATCCGTTGATGATGTTATAGAAGGTAAAGTTATCGGCATAGAAAAGTCGAAGGTTTTTATCGATATACCACCCTTTGGTACGGGTATTATCTATGGTCGTGAATATATAAACGCGCGAGATATAATCAAGAAAATAAATGTTGGTGATGTTGTTGCCGGAAAAGTTGTTAGCCTAAACAACAAAGACGGTTACATCGAGATATCTCTGAAAGAAGCTCGTCAGGCTCTTATCTGGAACGAGGCCGAAGATGCTATCCGCGACAAGAAAATATTCGAGTTACCTATCCAAGAAGCGAACAAAGGCGGACTTATTCTCTCGTGGCAGGGCATTTCCGGTTTCCTACCGGCATCTCAACTCAAAACCGAGCACTATCCTCGCGTAGCAGACGGTGATAAAGACCGAATTCTCGAAGAGTTGAAGAAACTTGTTGGTCAGAAGATTTCTGTGGCCATAATCGGCGCTTCTCCAAAAGAAGGTAAACTTATCTTCTCGGAAAAGAATCCTGAACAGAAAAATAAAGATTACATAATCGGTAAGTATACTTTGAATGAAGAGGTCGTTGGTGAAGTTACGGGTATGGTTGATTTCGGAATATTCGTCAAACTCGAGGAGGGACTGGAGGGACTGGTTCACATATCGGAAATCGACTGGGCGCTTGTTGAGAATCCAAAACTTCTCTTCCACATCGGCGAGAAAGTCAAAGTAAAAATAATCGAAATAAAAGACGGAAAAATTTCCCTATCAATCAAGGCCCTTAAAGAAAACCCTTGGAAAGACGCCGAGAAGAAATACAAAAAAGACGACCTTGTTGATGGTGTTGTTATCAAATTCAACAAGCACGGCGCGCTTGCATCAATTGAAGAAGGAATCGCCGGCCTCGTTCACATATCGGAATTCGGGAGTGACGAGAAGCTACACGACTCTCTAGAACTCGGCAAGAACTATAAGTTTAAGATTAGTATGTTTGACGCCAAAGAGCAGAAGATGACGTTGTCCTTCGTCAGTAAGTAAAAAGCTCCAGAATAAATTTTTCAAGACGCGTATCTTCGCCTGGTGGCGAATTACTATGCTCGGAAATCAAGAAAACGATCGTCCTCACTCCAGAGCCCTCTCGCAAACTCGGCTTCGCCTCAAACAGTGCTTCGGGCTTCTTCTCGTTCGTCGTTGTTTTCTAATTTCCTGCGCAATATCTTGGAAAATTTATTCTTCCGCTTAACGTGCGGATACAGTTACAGGCGCCGTACCCCAATGGGTCGTGCGCCTGTGTCTTAGGACTGCCGTTCGTGAGGATCGTCGGGATGCGGGCCACGAGTGTCCTCCGCCTGAAACTTCCGGCAGGACCTGTCGAGGTTCGAGATGAGATGTGATACATCGCCGGCATCGCCGTAGCGATACTCACATCGAACAGCGCCATATGTGAACCGGCATCCAGAGCACCAGATGGAGTCCACCGAACAGACCGCGAGCTTGTTGGCGGACGTCTGAGAAGTCGGAAGCGGATTGAGATTGCACATAGCTACCTCACAGGAACTTGGCCCATAATTAGGCACCTACCACACATTATGCACTTATTTGGGATTTTGCCAAGATTAGTTAAATGTAGTCATTGCTTTCTCGAGACCATCAGAAACGAATGTCGTGAGAGCTTCGTTTACCTTCTTTGATAGTTTTTTCAGTTGTAAAAGTTCTTCGGGTTTGAATTTACCGAGGATTACTTTTGTTACGGCTTCATCACCCTGCGGTTTCTTGATTTTACCCGTGGCGGTTGTCGGGGAGATACCGATACGCACACGCGCAAACTTTTCGGTCTTTAGTGCTTTTATAATTGACTCCAGTCCCTTGTGACCGCCGGAAGATTTGTTAAAGGAAATTTTGGATGTGCCAGACGGTAGATCGAGGTCGTCGTATATAACCATCAATTTCTCGGCCGCCTTGCTACTGGCTACTAGCTGCTTAACACTATTCCCCGATTTATTCATAAACGTATCGGGCAAAACCAAAACAGCCGCGGTTTTCCCTATTTTTACTTTTGAAACCTGGGCGTTTAGTTTTTTGTCAGTTTTCCACTCAGCATCTAGAGATTTTCCAAACATAGAAACCAATATCCGTCCTGTATTGTGACGAGTATTTTCGTATTCCTCTCCGGGATTACCAAGACCAACGAAGATGTAATTAGCCATGGGAAAAGTATAGCAAATAATTTTCAATTTACAATTTTGCAATTTACAATCAATTTTTAATGTTTCAATAACCAAAAAGCATCCTTTGAAAATTAATTCATTGGAAATTCAATGAAAATTGAAAATTGAAAATTGAAAATTCAGGAAATCAATTACAAATTGATTTCCTGAGTTGTGTCAACCCTCCCTTGCCTGTATACTAGCGTCATGGATTCCGAAATGGCACCTATTGAAAATAAAAATAAGTGGAAAAGTATAGTAAGAGAGCTCATTATATTTGCAATCATTGCCGGAGGTATAGTCTGGCCCTTCCGGGTCTATGTGGCCGAGCCATATCTCGTTGACGGTCGTTCAATGGACCCTACATTCAAGACCGGGGATTATCTTATCGTCGATAAGATATCCGGCACGGCCGAAAATCCAAGGAGAAACTCCGTCGTGGTTTTTAACGCCACAAATGCCGGCCAGCCTCATACAAATTTCATAAAAAGAATAATAGGTCTTCCCGGCGAAACGGTTGTTATGAAAGATGGGGTTATAACTATTATAAACTCGGAAAATCCGGAGGGGTTTGTCATCGATCAATCCTATGTAACCCACACCTGCGCAAATACGCAGGCCCCAAACTGTATAGACGGCTTCCAGAAAACTTTGGCCGGAAATGAATATTTCGTAATGGGAGACAATCGTGCCGAAAGTCACGACTCGCGATATTGGGGACCTTTGAAAAAACAGTATATCGTGGGTAGACCCGTTGTGAGACTTTTCGGTATTCACAAGGTTGGCTGGTTACCTTTGCCCGTCTTGAGTAAATTCGGTATGTTACCGGGAGAGGACGATAGGTGAAATGAATCCCGTTAGAGATCAATCGGTTTGTTCAGATCTCTTTCTAGATAAAACCATAATGGTCGAAAAATCTTTACAAATATACATTAACTACGGAAATGCCTCTTCGGGAGGGATTTCCTATCTCTAACGGGATGAAGAAGAAAGAAATAAAAAGAGAAAAAGTACATCTTGAGAGTATAACCGATAAAGTCGGAGAGATTGCCATGCACTACGGATTTACCGTGGTCAGAAGCCCGCATGTTACAAACGAGGATATTTTAAAATCAAAACAGTTCAAAGGTCACGACCATTACGGGGACGCGGATGAAAAAGTGGCACTGACCCGTTGGTACATAGACGGACGGCTTGATCTAGAACCACAACCAGTGGCTGTACATTTCAAAAAGCCCTTTTCGGGTAGTTCGATGAGAAAGAAAACTAACCATGAGATGTACGGGTTCGAAATAATGGGTAGCAACAAATCGACCAGCGAAGCCCTACTACTGCGATGCACTTTGGCAGTACTGGAAGATTTTGGGTATGAGAACCTATATATAGACATAAACAGTATAGGCGACAGGGAGTCCATAAACAAATTCGAGAGAGAATTGGGTTCGTATATAAGAAAACATGCGGGAGACTTACCGGCAAAAATACGGTCAGAGTTAAAAAAAAATAACTACTTACTGTTGATAAACAACTCGCCCGAAACCAAGGAGCTCCGACAAAACGCCCCACAACCGATAGGGTCACTATCCGAAATCGGAAGACTGCACTTTAAAGAAGTTTTGGAATCCCTGGAAACCTTTAACACCGCCTATAAGATAAAGCCGAATATATTGTCCAACAAACTTTATGCCTCAAACACCATATTTGAAATACGACAAGCCAAGGATCCGGCCGGAAATCTGACCGACGACGGAGAACTCCTCGCCTACGGATACAGATACAACCACCTGGCCAAGAAAATTGGCGGAAAAAGAGAGATACCCACGGTTGGTGTAACTATTTTTATAAAAAGGCATCCATCGTTAAATAAAAAAGTCTCAGTGAAAAAAATAAAAAAACCGAGATTTTATCTGGTCCAGCTCGGCTCAACAGCAAAACTAAAAGCCTTGAACATCGTCGAGATGCTTCGTAAACAGAAAATACCGATTTACCACTCCATCACAAAAGACAAGATCACGGGGCAACTTTCCGGTGCGGAATACATGAAAGCTACACATGTCCTAGTCATGGGGCAAAAAGAAGCCGTAGAGAACACTATGATTGTCCGCAGTATCACCAACCGAGAACAAGAAACTGTCCCTCTGGATAAACTTGGCGATTTTTTGAAGAAGTTGAAAGGCGGGAAGAAATAAGAACAATTTTAAATTTTAATTTATAAATTTTAAAATTGAGACATTGAAAATTGATTGAAAATTAAAAATTGTAAATTTAAAATTAGATTGATTTCACCTCTTGAAATCAATCCGTAGCTATGCTAGGATAATTGCCACTATGATAAATGCAGAAGTACAGAGAATGGGTAATGAAAATAATCTGAATCTCATACGCCGATTCACCAAAAAGGTCCAGGGTTCTGGGGTATTGCCTCGTGTCCGAAGCATACGATATGCCACACGAAAACTCTCTCCTTATGTAAGGCAAAAAAAGGCTTTGAAGGTACTGAAGAGGCGGGAAGAAGTGGCTGAGCTTATAAAGATGGGCAAGATGAATGAGTACACTCCAAGAGGCGGAAAGAAATAAGCAGTAATTTTAAATTTTAATTTATAAATTTTAAAATTGAGACATTGAAAATTGATTGAAAATTAAAAATTAGAAATTGAAAATTTGGTAATGAACAGAACCGAAAACTTTAATATAACCAATAGAACAAAAAGCACAGTACCCCCTGTGCCTTTTGCTAACATAAAAAATGTGGCGTTGGGGAAAAAATATTCCCTATCCCTGGTTTTTATAGGAGAAGCCGAATCGAGAAAACTAAATAACTCATATCGTGGAAAAAACAAACCCACGAACATACTGAGTTTTCCTCTGGATAAAAAAACGGGAGAAATTTTTATCACCCTCAAAGTCGCGGGGAAAGAAGCAAAAGATTTTGGACGAAAACTTCCGAACTTTATCGCCTTCCTCTTTATCCACGGCTTAATGCATTTGAAAGGATACCGTCATGGGTGTACAATGGAAAGAGCAGAAAGTAAATTGTGCAAAAAGTTTGGCGTCTAAATTTTCAAGACTTCTTTCTCGCAACATCTCTCCGAGAGACACGGATAAATTTCTGGTGAAATTTTCCTTGAGTTCGCGCCGACGCGCTCGCTAGTCTCTCTTCGAGATATTGCTCGACGATGTCTTGAAATTGTGCAACTTTCTACTTTTATCACATGGCACGCAATATAACAGTAGGAATAGATATCGGAACGTACCAAGTAAAAGTAGTGGTTGCTGAGTTTGTGAAAGAAGACAGTAAAAGCGTCACAAAAATAATCGGCACGGGATTTACGGAATCAAAAGGATTACGCCACGGATACATCATAAACAGCGGGGATGTAACGGAAAGCATTGAAACAGCAGTGAGAATGGCCGAGAAAACCTCCGGAGTAAAAATTCATAAGGCTTTTATTGCTGTCGGAGGAATCGGCTTGTCCGGGATAACCGGAACAGCCAGCACTATAATAGGCCGGGCGGATTTACAAATAACCGAACTGGATATGGAGAAACTAACAAAGATGTGCGAAGAGGGTTTGTCTGCGCCACTTATTCAAAACAGAAGAATACTCCATCCGATTCCCCTCTCATACAAGATTGACGGAAAAGCAGTATTGGCAAAAACTCCGCTCGGTATGAAAGGCACAAAACTGGAAGTGAAAATGCTTTTCGTCACATGCCTTGAACCGCACCTAAACGATCTCCTCGAGGCGGTGGAAGATGCCGGAATAGAAGTCATCGACGCAATGGCCTCCCCTATCGCTGCTTCTTTCGTCACCCTGTCAAAATCACAGAAAATGGCCGGCTGTGTGTTGGCAAACATAGGAGCAGAAACAATATCTATCGTGGTATTTGAAAATAACATTCCCATATCTCTCGAAGTCTTCCCAATCGGTGGAGCGGATATAACCAACGATATCGCTTTGGGTCTCAAAATCCCGCTCGAAGAAGCGGAGAATCTGAAAATCGGAGGAATGGGGAGCGCTTCGTATTCAAAAAAAAGGTTGGATGAGATAGTCAGCGCGCGACTTTACGACATGTTTGAGTTAATCGAAAATCATTTGAAAAAAATCGGACGAAACGGATTGTTGCCGGCCGGAATATTTATTACCGGAGGTGGAGGAGGTATCGGTACGATAGAAGATTTTGCCAAAATCGCGCTCAAACTCCCTTCACGAATCGCGACTACAACCCAGATGGGAGAAAAAACATCCATAAAGGATTCAACATGGGCAGTGGCATACGGATTGTGCGTGCTGGGATTTTCAAAAGAGGAGATAGAAAACCTCGGACTGAAAAATAGGATGAGTCGAGCCGGAGGAAAAATTTCTGAATGGATGAAACAATTTTTACCCTAAGGGGCCTGCCCCGTTAGATATAGACGGAAAATTCTCAATTAAATTATAAAGATTCTGTAATTTAGGGCTAATTTGGGCGGTTTACACAAACATAAATATCTAACGGGGTCAACTGTTTTTATTTAAAGCCTTATCTGCTATAGTAGCCTTACGAAAGAGAGATTATTTGATTTTAATAAACAAAACACCATGCCCCAAATCAAACCAGATGTAGAAGCATTTGCACGAATCAAAGTTCTCGGTATCGGCGGTTCGGGCAAAAACGCGCTTAACCATATGATAAATTCTAAAGTACGCGGGGTTGATTTCATCGCAATTAATACGGATTCTCAAGATCTCCATCACTCACTGACCAAAAGAAAAATACATATTGGTAAAAACCTGACACGAGGACTCGGAGCCGGTATGAATACTGAAATCGGTAAACGCGCGGTTGAAGAAACAAAAGAGGAAATACAAGAAGCAATCAAGGGCGCGGACATGGTCTTCATAACATGCGGACTCGGTGGTGGGACAGGAACGGGCGCCGCACCTATCGTTGCGCGAATTTCAAAAGAGATGGGAGCACTCACTGTTGCTGTTGTTACTAAACCATTTTTCTTTGAGGGACAACAGAGAATGAAATTAGCGGAAACTGGACTTGAAGAACTTCGGGGGGCGGTCGATGCAATCATCGTAATACCTAACGACAGACTGCTTTCAACTATAAGCAAAGAGACTACAGCAAAGAATGCTTTTGCCACATGCGACGATGTTTTAAAATCAGCCGTTGAAGGAATCTCCGACCTCATCACAACTCCGGGTATTATCAACATAGACTTCGCCGACATCAAAGCGGTCATGGAAAATGCTGGTCCTGCTCTCATGGGTATCGGAGTTGCCACAGGTGAAAAACGAGCGGAGGAAGCGGCTAAATCAGCCATAAACTCCCCTCTTCTGGAAGTTTCGATAAATGGAGCAAAGGGTGTTCTGTTCTCAATCGCCGGTAAAGATGACCTTGGTATGTTCGAGATTCAAGAAGCGGCAAAGATTATCACGGAGTCTGTTGATCCTAATGCTAAAATTATTTTCGGTACGGTTAATGATGATAAGCTGAAGAAGGGTGAAGTTAAAATCACGGTTATCGCATCGAACTTCCCAGAGAACTTCACACGCAAGACTCTCTTTCAGTCGGCACAGAGCATAGGTAAAGATAAAGAAGTACTGGAGGAAAAAGGTAAAATATTTAATTCCGTCCCTGTTGTTGACGATAAAAAAACGAGTGATACAGATGATGATGAGTGGGGTGCGGTTCCGGCATTCTTACGAAGATCCAAACTCAAGTAATTTTCAATTTACAATTCTCAATTTTCATTGAATTTTCAATGAAATAATTTCCAAACCACTACACTTAGACTATTTTTTGTTGTATCATTGAAACATTGCAAATTGATTAAAAATTGCAAAATTGGTAATTGAAAATTTTATTTTATGATCTACGACTTAATAATCATCGGTGGCGGACCGGCGGGAGTATCTGCGGGCGTATATGCGGCGCGAAAGAAGCTGCGAACACTTCTGATAGTACTTGAATTTGGAGGGCAATCGGTTGTCTCGGAGGGTATAGAAAACTGGATTGGTACTGTGAAAATTTCGGGTCTGGATCTGGCTAAGAATTTCAAAGAGCATGTCATGGCTTACGCCGGTGGAACGCTGGATGTGAAAGAAGGTGAATCCGTTCAGAACATTAAACACTTGGAAGCTCGGCTTCCAAGTGTTGGTTTTATTGTGGCCACGGATGCGGGAGAATATCGGTCGAAAACTCTACTAATCACCACAGGTTCAACGAGGCGAAAATTGGAAATCCCGGGTGCTGTCGAGTTTGATAACAAAGGCCTGACCTACTGCGCCTCATGTGACGGTCCCCTCTTTGCCGGACAGGATGTCGTGGTCATCGGAGGTGGAAACGCGGCTTTTGAAACAGTGGCTCAACTCCTCGCGTACTGTAAAAGTGTTACATTACTTAACCGAAGTGAGAGTTTTCGTGCGGATGAAATCACGGTTGCTAAACTGAAACAGAATCAGAATTTCAAAATAATCACAAACGCCGTACCGACAGAAATCAAGGGTGACGCTTTTGTAAAAAGTCTACTTTACCAAGATAAAGTAACCGGAGAGACTCGTGAGATTATGACGCCTGGGATATTTGTCGAGATAGGTCTCATCCCAACAACATATTTTGCTAAAAATGTTTTGGAGTTAAATGCCATAGGCCAGATTCCAGTTGATCCTCGAAATCAAAAAACAAAAGTTCCTGGAATCTGGGCTGCCGGCGACTGTACGGACGGACTTTATCATCAGAACAACATTGCCTCAGGAGATGCTGTGAAGGCACTGGAAGATATTTATGTTGAGATGCATACTAGGTAGCTCCTAAACCTTATGAGAATAAACGAGGCAAAGAAAAAAGCCTATGATAGACATGCTAAGTATTCGAGCAAAAATGATGGGAAGCAGAGAATGTATTGTTTTGAAATAGAAAACCTAGAAGATGACTATGCTGAGACTCTAAGAATAATTTCAAAATATAAAGATTCATCATTTGATTTTGTAGCTTCATGTTTGAGAAATGAGGTCCCGTCACTTCGTGTATTTTCCAAAGAAGCGGTTTTGCGCTTTTCGATCGGCAAAGAGGTATCTTTGCCGGAAATCAAGAAAAAGCTAATAGCGAACGGCTATGTTTTTGCAGAAAAATCCAAAAAGAGTGGGCCTTTATGTTTGAACCCAAATCTCAGCGAACCATTTTCGGCTATAATGTTCAGACTGAAACTCCCGTTTTGGGAATTCAAAATGTGGTTATTAAATACTTTATTATATAAATAATCCAGACAAAACAATCTGATACAGAAAAACAAATAGGCCCAAAGCTGTACTGTTTTTCTTTGTGCGCGATACAGGGCTCTTCCGCAACTCGAAACTCGTCGTCACTCGTTTTGGTCGTGTCCGCAGCTCGCGACCAACTCTGATGAGTTGATACCCGCTCCGCTTTTCGAGCCCTGACGAAAGTGCTACCCAGCACTTTCTTATCACCACAAATAAAAGCCTTACTGTTTTTCTTTGTGCGCGATACAGGGCTCGAACCTGTGGCCTTCTCAACGTCAATGAGACGCTCTACCAACTGAGCTAACCGCGCTTCAATAACACGCCCGTAAATCTAGCATATTTTTGCTTTTTGTACAAAAAATGCTATAGTTTTTGAGTGTTGTTTTGGCTAATCCAGCCATTTTACTAAGGGGTTGGACGCCCGAACTTTGCTTTGCAAAGTTTTAGGGCCCTATCGTCTATCGGTTAGGACACGGCCTTTTCAAGGCTGGAAGCGCGGTTCGACTCCGCGTAGGGTCACAAAATGATAGTTTTCTATCTATTTGTGTTGTCTGTTTCTCTCCTCGTCTGCGTTGTCGCATTATTATTTATCGGCGCGCAAGTCGTTGCAATATTTACCACAGACGCACCTTTTGTTCCGATTCCGGGCGGGATTGATGAGAAAATTATTGAAACTTTGAAACTCGGCGACAATAGCGTTCTATACGAGCTTGGATGTGGTGACGCCAGGGTTTTAAGAAAAGCCTCTGAAAAATATCCTGGAATAAAAATGGTTGGGGTTGAAATCGCTTTTATTCCCTACCTCCTCGCTCGTTTTAAATCACGAAAGTATAGAAATATAAAAATAAAGAGAGAAAATATTTTCAGAACCCATGTCGGAGACACCACACACATATTCATGTACCTGTATCCTCATGTCGTGGAAAAACTGATGCCTATTCTGAAAAATAAATGCAAACCGGGCACAAGGATAGTTTCCTGTGACTTCCAAGACAAACATCGTAAAGCAGAAGAGGTAATACCTATCACCAGCCGAAGCCACACCCGTGGTAAAAATCTTTTCATCTATGTTGTATGATTTCATCTCTTACGATATATCGTAAGAGATGAAATTGAAATAAATATAAAGTAGCAAATTATGAACATTTTTGATACTGTAAAAATGTCATGATTATATTATCAATTGAGACGAGTTGTGATGAAACAGCGGTGAGTATAGTTGAGGCAAGCGGAGGACTAGAATCCCTTGTTTTCAAAGTACTCGGTAATGCTCTGTTTTCCCAAATAGATATTCACAAACAATACGGCGGAGTTTATCCAATGATGGCCAAACGCGAGCACGCTAGAAACCTGCCGACGATTTTAGTTAATTCACTCAAACAAGCTAACATGTATAAAGTGGGCGATATGTCGCCTAACTTTGAAATATGGCAAGAGATAGAAAATATTTTGATTAGGGAGGAGGGATTATTTGAAGGACTACGGTCTGTTGTAGAAAATGTAGAAAAACCAAATGTAGATGTTATATCGGTAACTTCAGGACCGGGCCTCGCTCCTGCTTTGTGGGTGGGAATTGTCTTTGCACAAGCACTTGGAAAGCTTTGGGATATTCCAGTTATCGGGGTGAATCATATGGAAGGACATATTGCTTCGGTCCTAATGGAAAATACCAACTCTCGACCGGTGCAATTCCCCGCTTTGGCTTTACTTATTTCAGGTGGGCATACAGAGTTGGTGGAGATAGAAAATTGGGGGAAATATTTTGTCTTGGGACAAACCGTTGATGATGCCGTTGGAGAAGCCTTTGATAAAACGGCGAGACTACTGGGGCTTCCCTATCCTGGTGGACCGGAAATATCTCGATTGGCAGAATATGCACGAGAAAAAAATATCCCCCGAACAGCAAAACTTCCCCGCCCCATGATTCACTCAAACAATCTGAACTTTTCTTTTTCCGGTCTGAAAACAGCCGTGCTGTATTATATCCGAGATAATTTTAACGGAGACGCCCAAATAATGTCCTCCGAACAAAAAGCAGACCTTGCCCGAGAGTTCGAAGATGCGGTTATAGAGGTATTGGTCAACAAAACCGAAAAGGCTCTGGCGGAAACGGAAGCTAAGACTCTTATTATAGGTGGAGGAGTTATAGCAAACAAGAAGATCAAGGGGTTTTTTCTTGAATTTGAGACAAAATATCCAGGACTTATAGTAAAAACTCCAACTAAATCTCTGGCCACAGATAATGCTCTCATGATTGCCGTTGCGACATATATTAATACTCTTGTGTCACCAAATATACTAAATACCCCAAAAAATATAATGGCTGAGGGTAATCTAAAATTGGGCTAGAAATATAGCTATAGTAACGTATTCTAGTCAATAGCTTGGACGCGTTTTGTTAATAATTGTATTGGCGAACGAAGTGAGATTCCCATGTGTAGTCTTTCGTGATTGTAGTAGCGAGTGTATTTTTCTA
>Ga0209542_10015957_pt1 | contig 12523 bp, 8 predicted proteins | sample RifCSPhighO2_01_FD_184028 | JGI IMG/M metagenome (GOLD analysis project Ga0209542, IMG submission 184028) | Soil microbial communities from Rifle, Colorado - Rifle CSP2_plank highO2_0.1 (SPAdes) (version 2) | ecosystem: Environmental > Terrestrial > Deep subsurface > Rock core/Sediment ...
TTGCGGCGATTGCATATTTTTCAATCTCTTTTGGATAATCAGATTCGGCCGGAATGGATGGGTTTAGTTAATCTGCCGGTGATTTCTCCGGATTTGAGGCCCTTGGTTCAGCTTGACGGCGGACGTTTTGCAACTTCGGATTTGAATGATTTATATCGCCGGATTATTAATCGCAATAACCGGCTTAAGCGACTGCTGGACTTGGGAGCTCCGGAAGTTATTTGCCGCAATGAAAAAAGAATGTTGCAAGAGGCGGTGGATGCTTTGATTGATAACGCTTCCCGAAAGTCCCAGACCGAAGTTTCCGCTTCCACTGGTCAACGCCGAGCTTTGCGTTCTCTGGCGGATATGTTGCGTGGCAAGCAGGGAAGATTTAGGCAGAATCTTTTGGGGAAAAGAGTGGATTATTCCGGCCGGAGCGTGATTGTGGCTGGACCGGAATTGGCACTTTCGGAAGTGGGAATTCCTAAAAGAATGGCTCTGGAAATTTTTCGGCCCTTTGTGATTCAGAAATTGATTCAGCACGAATTGGCTCATAATGTTAGATCAGCCGGTAAGGTGATTGAAGAAGAGGGCGATGAAGTCTGGGATTTTCTAGAAGAAGTGACGAAAAACCGATACGTGCTTTTAAATCGCGCGCCCACTTTGCATCGTCTGGGTATACAGGCCTTTAAACCCATATTGATTGAAGGCAAGGCTATAGAACTGCATCCTTTGGTTTGCGCGGCTTTTAATGCTGATTTTGACGGTGACCAGATGGCGGTTCACCTTCCTTTGACTGAAAAAGCCCAAGCCGAAGCCCAGGAATTAATGCTTTCTTCCAGCAATCTTTTAAAGCCAGCCACGGGAAAGCCCATTGTTAACCCGGAAAAAGACATTGTTTTTGGAGTTTATTACCTAACCTCCTTAAAAAATAAAGCCCGGGGCGAAGGCAAAATTTTTTCCGGCATTAATGAGACGATTATGGCTTATGAAAAAGGGCTGATTGATTTGCGGGCAGAAATAAGTTTTAGCCAGGACGGAAAAATTATAAAAAGCTCGGTGGGCAGAATTTTGTTTAATCAAATTTTGCCTCCGGAAATAAATTTTATCAATGAAAAATTAAATAAAGCTAAGATTAGAGATTTAGTAGAAGAAGTTCTCCAGAAGACCGATCACCAGACGCAGATTAAATTTTTAGATAATATTAAAAAATTGGGCTTTCATTATGCCACGGTTTCCGGCTTTTCCTGGTCAATGTGCGATCTGAAAGAACTTAAGAATAAAGACCAGATATTAAAAGACGCCAACCGCAAGGTTAAAATTATTCAAGAACAATTTGAAGAAGGACTTTTAACCGACCGGGAGCGCTACAGCCGGGTGATTGAAGTTTGGTTTGGAGCCAAGAATAAAATCGCTGAAGAAGTTAAAGCCAGCGTTGATCCGGAAAGTTCGGTTTACGCCATGATTGATTCCAAGGCGCGCGGTTCTTGGGAATTGCTGAATCAAATGATGGGTATAAAGGGTTTGGTGGTTAATCCTTCCGGCCAAATTATTGAAATGCCGATCACCTCTTCTTTTAAGGAGGGTTTTAAAACGTTGGAATATTTCTTGTCCACTCACGGAACTAGGAAAGGTATGGCTGACACCGCGATTAGAACTGCTACTGCCGGTTATTTGACCCGGCGTTTAGTTGACGTTGCTCAAGACGTGATAATCCAGGAAAAAGATTGCGGGACTAAAAACGGAATCCATATCGGCAAAAAAGACCTGGAGCTGTTGGTGAGCTATAAAGATCGTTTGTTAGGCCGAGTTAAGGCCGGAGCCGCCCCGGAAGTTATAGATAAGAACAATATTGGAAAATTTTTATCTAAAAAAATTAACCAAGTTCGCTCCCCGGTCACTTGCGAGACTCGGCACGGAATTTGTCAGTTGTGCTACGGATACGATCTGGGAAGAAATAAATTGGTGGAATTGGGCGAGGCCGTGGGAGTGGTGACCGCTCAAGCCATCGGCGAGCCCGGTACCCAGTTGACTTTAAGAACTTTTCATTCCGGAGGCGTTGCCGGCGGAGGAGATATCACCCAAGGTTTGCCTCGAGTGGAAGAATTATTTGAAGCTAGAATTCCCAAAGGTCAAGCAACAATTTCCGATGTTGATGGAGCAGTTTTTAAAATAGAAGATAGGGAGGATATGAAAATAGTTAAGGTTAAACGAAAAGGAAAAAAACAAATTAAAGATTTTGTGATTCCTCCTGGTTTCGGCTTAAAAGTCAGCGTTGGGGAAAATATAGCCAGAGGCCAGGCCCTGTCTGAAGGATCAATTAATCTTTACGATTTGTTTAAATTTCAAGGTTTAGCGGGTCTAGTTCGTTATATTACCAGGGAGATTCAGCTTATATACACTGCCGAAGGAACCGATATTGCGGATAAATATATTGAAATAATTATTAGACAAATGCTTTCCCGGGTGGAGATTAAAGATCCCGGGGACACCGATCTTTTGCCTGGAGACATCGTGGAAAAAGATGAGTGGCTGGAAGCCAACGAGCTCCTGGGTAAAAATAAAAAAAGGGCCGAAGCCGAGGAATTACTTTTGGGCATAACCAAAGTTTCTTTAACCACTACTTCCTGGCTTTCTGCCGCTTCCTTTCAAGAGACCACCAAGGTTTTGGTGAATTCCGCTATTAAAGCCAAAGAAGATACTTTAAGGGGATTGAAAGAAAACGTGATTGTGGGTAAGCTAATTCCCGCCGGCACGGGCTTTAAAGAAAAATAGAAATGGTTTATAATTGTCCTGATGTCTCAAGATAAGGAAAGGGAAAAAAGTCAGGAAAAATCCGCTAGAAAACCTAAACTGGATTTAGATCAAGGAGTTAAGCGCCTGATTTCAGTTATAGTGCTGGCCGCTTTGTTTTTAATCAGCGTTTTATCTTTATTGAGCCAAGCCGGATTAGCCGGAGATTATTTTAGAATTGGAGCGCAAAAACTTTTGGGAAGCGTCGATTTTTTTCTGCCTTTGGTTTTTCTGTTGATGATTTACTTGCATTTTAAAAAAGATAAAAGAACCAGAATTTTAATGGGCGCCGGAATGTTCTTGGTCAGTTTTTTGGGAATTCTTAAGTTTGTCGGGATAGATTCCGGATATTTGGGTTTGCTGGTAAACTATCCTCTGGAAAAATTCGGCAGTTTTTATGTGGAATTGGTGATTTTATCCAGCCTGCTCATCAGCTCCCTCTTGATTTTAATTAACGCGCCGATTTTTTCTTTTAAAAAATCCCCAAAAGAAAACACCGCCGAGCCGGAAATTAGATCTCAATCTATTGATGAAGAAAAAAGGTTTAAAAAAATCTTGCCCCAACCAATTCTCCTGCGCCGATCTAAAGAACCGTGGTCCGGGAAAACTAATCAGGAATACGAAGGTTTTGCTTTGGATTTATTAGATAACCGAGTTGAAGAATCAATTTCTTCCGGCAACATTGAAAATAATAAAAAAATTGTTCAAGAGACCTTGTCTAATTTCGGTATTGATGTGGAAATGAAAGATGCTTTGATCGGCCCGACCGTAACTCAATATTCTTTTAAGCCGGCTTTGGGAGTTAAACTTTCGCGCATCACTTCCTTGCAAAACGATTTGGCTCTAGCTTTGGCCGCCCATCCTTTGCGCATCGAGGCGCCCATTCCCGGAAAATCCTTGGTGGGTTTAGAAGTTCCCAATCAAAAGGCCTCTATTGTTAGATTAGCTCCGCTGTTAAAAGAGCTCGGCGTCAAAAAAAGATTCGGCGGATTGACCTTAGCCTTGGGCCGAGATGTTGCCGGATCAGCGGTCTTTGCCGATTTGGACACCATGCCTCATTTGCTGGTGGCTGGCGCCACTGGAGCGGGGAAAACCGTAGCTTTAAACGCGATTCTTTTGTCGCTTATCTATAAACACCCTCCCCAAGATTTGAATTTAATTTTAATTGATCCCAAGCGGGTGGAACTAGTTCACTATAATGGCATCCCCCATTTACTATCTCCAGTAGTGGTGGAGCATAAGCAAGCCACAGAAACCTTAACTTGGGCTTTGGGTGAAATGGAAGATCGGTTTAAAAAATTGCAGCAAGCCGGAGTTAGAGACATAGACAGTTTTAACAGCCGGAAGCTAGACAAAATGTCTTATTTAGTTATCGTGATAGATGAATTGGCGGATCTTATGTCTTTGGCTTCTCGAGAAGTAGAAACCGTGATTGTGCGTTTGGCGCAGATGTCTCGAGCCGTCGGAATCCATTTAATTATATCTACCCAGAGACCATCAGTTAATGTTATTACCGGTTTAATTAAAGCTAATATTTCTTCGCGTATCGCTTTTCAGGTGACGTCACAGGTAGATTCTAGGACTATTTTGGATATGGCCGGAGCGGAAAAACTATTAGGCAATGGCGACATGTTGTTTTTGCCTCGCGATCTTTCCAGGCCCCGGCGGATTCAGGGAGCTTTTGTTTCCGAGCGCGAAGTTAAAAGCGCGACTCATAATTTAAAACGTCAGGAGGAGCCCCGGGTGAAATTAGTGAAAAAAGACCGCCAAGAAATAGTTTTAAACGAATCCAGGTTTTTAAAGCCCGAAGGTAAAGAAGCGACTATAGAAATTGACGATGATCTTTACGAAGACGCCAAGAATTTAGTGGTGCAGGCGGAAAGGGCCTCGGCTTCTTTATTGCAACGTCATTTGCGCGTGGGTTATTCCCGGGCCGCTCGACTTTTGGATTTATTGGAAGCAAGGGGCGTGATCGGCCCGCATCAGGGGGCAAAACCTAGAAAAGTATTAATTGAAAAATCGTATGCGCCTAACTCCTGAAACTTCCCGAATAATATTAGCCGTTGCTTTCGCTTTATTTTTTGTTAGCTATTTGGCACTAGAAGTTCATGCCTTCACTAAATCTCCGGAATTGAAAATCATTTCCATTGAAGAAGATGGATTAAACACAGTGATTACCGGAGAAGCTTCGCGGCAGGCGCGTGTGTTTCTTAACGGCGAAGAGATTTTGCTTGATCCCAACGGTTTTTTTTCTCTGGAACTTAATCTGCCCCTGGGAGAGAGCGTGTTAAATTTTAAAGCCGTATCTCGGCTGGGAAAGGAATCTAATGTCCAAGAAATCATCAGAAGATAGAATTCAAAGAAAATCCATTAGTGAAACCTTAGACGAACTGCGTTCGCGTTTTGGCGAGGGCGCGATCATGCGCTTGGACGAAGTTAGGAAGGTGGATGTGGAAGCAGTGCCTACCGGCTCCATTTCTTTAGATATAGCTTTAGGAGTCGGTGGTTTGCCCAGGGGTAGGATAGTGGAAATTTTCGGTTCGGAAAGTTCGGGAAAAACCACTTTGGCTTTGCACGCCATCGCCAATTGTCAAAAAGGCGGCGGGGTTTCGGCCTTTGTGGATGCCGAGCACGCCCTAGACCCGGAATACGCTAAACGGATCGGCGTAAACATTAAAGACCTCTTGATTTCCCAGCCCGACACTGGCGAGCAGGCTTTGGAAATTGTAGAGGCCCTGGTTAGGTCCGGGGCAATAGATTTAATTGTTATTGATTCAGTGGCGGCTTTAACTCCGCGGGCGGAAATAGAAGGGGAAATGGGGCAAACCCATATAGGTCTTCAGGCGCGGTTGATGAGCCAGGCCTTGCGAAAATTAACCGCTATTATCGCCAAATCTCAAACCATTGTGATTTTTATTAATCAAATCCGAATAAAAATCGGCGTGATGTTCGGCAATCCGGAAACCACTCCCGGAGGAACGGCTTTAAAATTTTATTCTTCCATCAGAATAGAACTAAGAAGAAGCGCGCAGATCAAGCAGGGAGAAAAACTCTTGGGTAATCGGGTTAAAGCCAAGGTGGTTAAAAACAAAGTGGCTCCGCCTTTTGGAACCGCGGAATTTGACATTATGTATAATGAGGGCATTTCTTATTTTGGCGATTTGATTAACCTGGCTTCGGAGATGAAAATTATTCAAAAATCCGGCGCTTGGTATAAATTAAACGGAGAAAATATGGGAGCTGGTTTGGAAGCTGCCAAGCAATATTTAAAAGCTAATCCGCAGATCGTCGAAGATTTGGTGAAAAAAGTTATTTCTGGACAAAAGGCAGAAGAGCCAGATGCCGCGCGCGTTTGATGGCCTGGTTTAGCGAGCGTTGATGTTTGGCGCACAAGCCGGTTCTTCGGCGGTAGGAAATACGGCCTTGCCAAGTCATAAATTGCCGCAAGGAATCCGGATCCAGAGAATTAACATAGGTTATATTTTGCTCGCAGAACGAGCAGATTTTTTTATTCTTCATAATGAATATCATTCCGTTTTAACTTCGTAAACCGCCACCCGCCCGGGTGGCTCATTCCGTTTTAACTTCGTTAAAACGGAATGTCCTCAATTTTCACATCGTCGCCGTCATTGCTGTCGTCATTTTCTTTTTTAGGTTTTTCGCTGGGTTTAGCTTCGCCTAAACGAGGACCCAGCTGGAGGTTTTCAGCGATAATTTCCGTGCGATATTTTTTAACTCCCTCCGGAGTTTCCCAGCTTCGGGTCTGCAAACGTCCTTCCACATAAGCCAGCCGGCCTTTAGCTAAATACTGATTGCAGATCTCAGCCAGTTTTCCAAAAGCCACGATGTTATGAAATTCCGCTTGCTCCTGGCGATTGCCTTGAGCATCATTCCAAACCCGATTGGTAGCTATGGAAAAATTGGAAATCGCCTGTCCGGAAGGCAAACTTCTGGCTTCCGGATCGCGAGTTAGATTACCGCAGATTATAGCTTTATTGATATTCATTTTATTCGCCCAATATTGCTTCTAATTTTTCTTCCAGTTTTTTTTCATCCACTTTTTCAGTTTTTTTGGTTTTTTCTTCTCTTTTTTTGAGCAGAGTTAATTTTTTCACCTCCAGCGGCGCGTCTTTGATTATTAAATGGCGGATTATATTTTGATCCAGTTTTATAATTTTAGCCAGCTTTTTTATCTCCTGGGGACTAGTTTCAAATAAAACCGTGCGATAATAAGCCGAAGTTAAATGTTGGATTGGATAAGCCAATTTGTGGTTTTCCCAAACCATTTCCCGCAATATATTTACAGCCATCGGTAATTGATAAGACTTGGGAGAAATGTAAGTTAGTTGATAGAGCATATTTTAATCCTACTACAACTCCACCACCACTGGCAAGACCATCGGCCTTCTCTGGGTTTTTCGATATAAGAAGTCGCCGATCTCGTTTCTTAATTTTTGCTGGACATAGGTCCAGTTGGTGGTGCCTTCTCGTCCCGAAGCGGATTCCACGATTTTTTTAATTAAGCTCCGCGCTTCGTCAATAATATCTTGAGACTCTTTCATGTAGATAAAACCGCGGGAGATGATTTGGGGCTTGCGGTGGATTTTTCCGGTTTCGGAATCAATCATCACCAAAACCGTGAACATACCATCGGCTGACATCATTCGGCGGTCGCGTATCACCACGCTTCCCACATCGCCCACGCCCAAACCATCCACCATCACATAGCTGGTGGGGACTTTCTGATTTAGAATTATCGCGCCCGAACGACCGATTTCCAAAATGTGGCCATTGTCCAGAACGAATATGTCACTACCTTTTATGCCGTGAGCTTCGGCCAAATCCGCGTGCAGACGCAACATATAATGATTGCCGTGGACCGGAATAAAATATTTAGGATGGGTTATGTCCATCATCTTTATTAGATCTTCCTGATAGGCATGGCCAGAAGCGTGAATATCCATCATCTGGTAATGATAAACTTTGGCTCCGGATCGGAACAAGGAATCTTTAAGATTTTGCACGCTGCGTTCGTTTCCTGGCACCACTGAAGAGGAAAAAATAATTGCATCTCCGGGCTTGATTTTTAGGTGCTTGTGTTCGCCAGTCGCTAGCCGCATCAAAAAAGCATTGGGTTCCCCTTGGGCTCCAGTGCCTAGAATCACAATTTTTTCATCAGGATAGTTGATCACGTTCTTGCTTAAAATAAAAGTCTTTGGTTTTGTTTTGATGAAGCCCAAGCGTTGGGCAATTTCCACGTTAGATCTCATGCTATAGCCCTCTATAGCCACATAACGATTATATTTTTCGGCCAAAGTCATGATTTCTTGAATGCGGGAAATCAAAGAAGAAAAAGTGACGGCCACGATTCTACCTTTGGATTGACTAAAAATTTTATCCAAATTTTTAGTCACTTCGTCTTCCGAGATGGAGTGGCCTTCTTTTTCCGATCCGGTGCTGTCAGACAGCAAAGCCAGCACGCCCGGTCCGCAGGCCTTTTGTAACTCCACGATTTCCGGGCTGTGATTTTTGTTAAATCTAAAATCAGAAGTATGGAGAATTTTTCCCAAAGGAGTTTTAATGCACAAAGAGTAGGAGTCGGGAATGGTGTGATCAACCGGCAAAAATTGCACCTCCAGACTGCCTAGCTTGATTTTTTCCAAGGGCTTGATGGCTTTAATATTTAAAGTCGGAGCTGAAGGATAATCTTCCTGTCTTTTCAATATAATGCCTCGACTCAAGGCCGAAGTGAAAATCGGCGGATTACCTAATGGCCCCATTAGATGCGGCATAGCGCCGATGTGGTCATAATGCCCGTGAGTGATCAGTACCCCCCGGATATTTTTTGTTTTAGATTTTAGATATTCAATATTAGGAATAATATAATCAATTCCCGGCATGTCTTCTTCCGGAAACTGCAGTCCCATATCAATTATGATTAGATCATCTCCGTATTCAATCACCGCCATGTTGCGGCCGATTTCTTCCAATCCTCCCAAAGGAATAAAACGTATTTTTTTTTCTAAGCTAGGCATGTTTTTTTATTAGGATTATTTTATATACCAATTCTCTATGTTGCTAAAGCGCTGGGAAGGCAAACTAAGGCGTTCCAAATTTATTCCTTTAATTTTATTATTAGTCACGTATAAATAATCCGGATTATAGAGAAATGCCGCCGGAGCGTCTTGAGCCAGCAGAAAATAAAATTCTCGGTATTTTTCTTCTCTTTTCTTCAGGTCAAATTCTTGGCGGGCTTCAACCAGCAGGCGGTCAGTCTTAACACTGTCGTAAAGTGAGAGATTAAGGCCGGGATGTTTTTTTTGGCTGGAATGCCAAAAAGCAAAAGGATCCGGATCCAGCCCTAAAATTTCTCCGAACAACAGTATCTCATAATCCCGATCCCGAATCGCTTCTTGCTGGATGGCGCCGTTTTTTATAATTTTTATTTCCGAGTTAATTCCCGCTTCCTGCCATTGGTTTTTAATTATTTGCGCGGTTTTTTGCAGTTCCGGCCAATCCGTGGTGGCGATAGTCACCGTTTTAGTAATCGGAATTTTTGCTGACTGGCTGTCAGAACCGAATTTTTTTCCGTAGCCATTCAGGACTTCTTTAATGATTTCATTTTTATCTATACTTCCCGACAAAGTTAAGCGGGTATTTTGATCTAACTTCTCGGTATTAAAAAACAAAGCAAAATAACGGGGGATTTCTATTTTATATAATTTCGCGTCTTTATCCAGCTTAGCAACATCAGCGGGCGGAATATAGCTCATAGCATCCACTTCGTCTTTTAAAAAGGCAGAGAGCAGGGCTTCTTTAGAGTCGTAAAATATAAATTCCAGTTTTTCTATAAAAGATTGTTTTTGGAAAAACTGGAATTTATAAGACTCAATTTTCCCCTGGCGGTCTTTTTTCAGATTCTCAAATTCAAAAGGGCCGTTGCCGACCGGGTTGATATTGGCTTGCGCTAAGGCAAAACTTCCGGAATCAATGTTTTGCCAGATATGTTTAGGTAAAATGCCGATATCCAAAGTGGAAGCAAAAGGAGCGTAAATATCTTTCAGGGTGAATTTAACTTGCCGATCATCAATTTTTTCTATTCCCACGCCCTGAAAATTAAAACGCAAAGGCGATTGATAGCTCGGATCCTGAATAGCCCGAATGGTGAAAATCACGTCATCAGCGGTTATTTTTTCCCCGTCGTGCCATTCTAAATTATCTTTAAGAATTAGATTATATGATTTTTTATCCGGAGATATTTTTATTTCGTCTGCCAGATCTTTAGATAAAGAAGCGAAAAGGATTTGGGTGATATCGGAATCGGCGTCGTTTCCCGGAGAAAGAACCGGATTTAAGAATCTGGGACTGCCGATAATCCCTTCTTTAAAAGTTCCGCCGCGTTGCGGCTGGTCGCCATCCAGCAAAGGAGATATTAAAATATAAGCTAAATTTAAAAAAGCCAGAAACAAAAAAGAAATAGCGATAATTTTTTCTTTTCGGTTTAATTTTTTAATTAAAATAATGAATCTAGCTAAAAGTTTTGGGGCTACTTCCATTTTATATGATTAATCGCAAGAAAGAAGAGGCCAAGAATAAAATTGCGGCTCCGACAGTCAGCCGAAACAAAAATTTTTGCGTTCCCCGTTTGGCCCGCGCGATATTTTCTCCGCTGCCGCTACCGAAAGCCGAGCCCAAACCGCCTTCTCCGGGCTGCTGTAGAAGCACCAAAGCAATCAAGGCAATAGACAAAATTATCTGAATGATCGCCAGTATCATTAAATATTATTATATTTTAGAAATCAGAAAAGGTCAATGAAAGAAAGATATAGAAAGAAAGATATAGCGATTTTTTTCTTGACATCGAGCTAAAAATGATTAGTATATTTAATGAAATTAATCTTTTAATAAAATGAAGGTTAAACCATTAAGGGATTGCGTGGTGGTTAAAGCCACCAGCCAGGAGGAGAAAACCAAATCCGGTATTGTCTTGCCGGACACGGTAGAAAAAGAAAAGCCCGAACAAGGCAAGGTTATTGCCGTGGGCCCAAAAACCAAAGAAGTCAAAGTTGGAGATTTGGTGATCTTTACCCAATACGCTCCTAATGAAATTAAAGTCGGAGGCGAAGAATTTTTAATTATTAAAGAAGAGGACATTCTAGCAGTAATTTTATAATTAATGTAATGAAAAAAAATTAAATGCCTAAGCAAATAAAGTTTAACGAAGCGGCAAGAAGAAAAATAAAAAAAGGAGTGGACAAGCTGGCGAACACCGTTAAGGTGACTTTGGGACCCAAAGGCCGCAATGTGGTTTTGGAAGAAAGCTATGGCGCTCCCACTATAACCAATGACGGCGTGACTATTGCCAAAAAAATTGAGCTTAAAGACAGATACGAGAATATCGGCGCGGAAATTATCAAAGAAGCGGCTTCCAAAACCAACGATGTGGCTGGAGACGGAACCACCACTGCCACCATTTTAACCCAGATAATGATCCGAGAAGGTTTTAGAAATATTGCCGCCGGCGCCAATCCTTTAGATTTACGCCGAGGCATTGAAAAAGGAGTTAAAGAAGTGGTTAAGGCGCTGACCAAGACTTCAAAAACCATTTCCAAAAAAGAGGAAATCGCTCAGGTGGCGACCATTTCCGCCGACGATCCGGTGGTAGGCGCGTTGATCGCGGAAATTATGGAAGAGGTGGGAAGAAACGGAGTGATCACGGTGGAAGAATCCAAAACTTTTGGTTTGGACAAGGAAATCGTGGAAGGCATGCAGTTTGATCGGGGATTCGTTTCGCATTATATGATCACCGACACGGAGAAAATGCAGGCAGTTTTTGAAGAAGCGCCGATCTTGATCACCGATAAGAAAATTACCTCCATACAGGAAATTCTTCCGCTTTTGGAAAAGCTTTCCGGAGCCGGGCACAAGCAGTTAGTTATTATTGCCGAAGACATAGAAGGCGAGGCCTTGGCTACTTTGGTGGTGAATAAGCTTCGCGGCACTTTCAGCGCTTTGGCCATTAAAGCTCCGGCTTTCGGCGATCGCAGAAAAGATATTTTAGGAGATATTGCGGTGGTGACCGGTGGCCAGGTGATTTCCGAAGACGCGGGATTAAAATTGGAAAAAGTTGAACTTAATCAATTGGGCAGAGCCAGAAAAGTGATGGCCGACAAAGATGAGACCACGATTATTCAGGGACAAGGCAAAGCCATGGTGATTAAAAAACGGATTGAACAGATTAAGCTGGAAATTTCTCGATCGGATTCAGATTTTGACAAAGAAAAACTGGAAGAACGGCTGGCAAAACTATCCGGCGGCGTGGCGGTCATAAAAGTTGGAGCGGCCACTGAAGTGGAGCAGAAAGAAAAACAGCATCGCATTGAAGATGCTTTATCCGCCACTCGCGCGGCAGTGGAAGAAGGAATTGTTCTTGGCGGCGGCGTGGCGTTAATTAATGCGGCCAGCTCCTTGGAACAATTAAATCTAACTGGCGATGAAGTTATCGGTTTAAATATTTTGCGGCGCGCGTTGGAAGAGCCGTTGAGGCAGATTGCCGAAAATGCTGGCAAAGAAGGTTCGGTGGTGGTGCAAAAAGTTAAAGAAGGGCCTCGTGGTTTTGGTTACAATGCCGCCAAGAATAAATACGAAGATTTGTTAAAAGCCGGAATTATAGATCCCACTAAAGTGACCAGAAGCGCTTTGCAGAACGCCGCTTCTGCCGCGGCCATGCTTTTAACCACTGAAGCCG
>Ga0209542_10015958_pt1 | contig 12522 bp, 12 predicted proteins | sample RifCSPhighO2_01_FD_184028 | JGI IMG/M metagenome (GOLD analysis project Ga0209542, IMG submission 184028) | Soil microbial communities from Rifle, Colorado - Rifle CSP2_plank highO2_0.1 (SPAdes) (version 2) | ecosystem: Environmental > Terrestrial > Deep subsurface > Rock core/Sediment ...
CGGCGGGGCTTTCGAGCCTTTCACTAGCATAGGCGCTGCTGCAGGAAAGACTTCGGTTTGACTTGCAAAAGAGTGGGAACTTTGGCTTCGTCGGAATTCCTATTGTTCTCAGCCAATTTCTCCGATTGCCGCTTCGAGGAGAAGCTTGAAGACTTGCAGCGGGACAAGGCTTTCTTGCTGGTGAAAAACGCCCGCAGCGTATGCTGGAGCAAAATGTTCGACTACGCGCCCATAGACAAGGCGGGAATCGAGCGCGTCGCTTTTTCTTACGGCAAGCCCAAGAGCATAAGCGAAATAGCATCTATCCTTTCATCCATCAAGCCAGGCGTTTTAGAGGGGCAACTGCGTTCTTTCGTAAACGCAAAAACGCAGGCGCAAATCGACGCTGAAACCCTGAAAAAGCCGAAGGGCGACGCCGTCGATTTTGCTTTCGCCTATTTCGTTTTCTGCCTGTGGAAAAGCGTTTTTCCCGAAAGCGTTGCTTTCGCAGGAAAAGGCAGCCCTTCCAAAAAGGAAGTGCGCTTTGCTTCGAACACGAACGGCTGGACTGCGGTTAAGAAAGTTGATTTGGAAAAGGCTGAAACGAAGGAAGTGCTTTTTGCGTTGGCGGGAATTTTCACTACGCTCAACCGCAAGCTTCCCGACTTTGCCGCAGACGACGCGGGGGGCTTCGAGGATTTCGTTTCTTCTTTCCTGGATTCTTTTCCGGTGCGAAAGAGTTTCGCCAAACTGCCCGTGCTTTTGAACGAGGCTTTGAAGAGTGAAGAGAAAATTTCCCAATTCGGGTCCAGCCCTTCGCTGGAACAATCGTTTTTCCTGCGTTGTTTCGAGCACGCGGGCTTTCCGCCGTTCGTTTCCCTTGAAGCTATAGCGGGAGTTTACCCCGAATTGAAAGTGCCCAAGCCGCGTGGCAACTTCGGCGGAAAGAAGAAAAAGTGATTTTCTCTAAAGACGGCGTGCTTTTCTTATTTTTTCAGCTATCTGAACCGCCATAACGTGCAATTGTTTGACTACTGCTTCGTGTACATCCTGATTGTGAAGGCGTTCTTCCCAGTAGGGATCTGGTACGCTGGTAAGCGTTTTATACCGTTGGAATCGAGAGAAAAACGCCTTGCTTGCACTGAGCTTACCCTTGAGGGTAGATACTTTTTTGTGGATTCCCGGAATGGCTGGCCTAAGGTCTGACAACAAGTGTTCTTTTTGTCCCCAATCCATTGTTAGAATCAAGTCTGATTCCTTAGCGTTTTGAACGTTTTCTTCGCTTTCGATGTGACCGCGGGTGTATTCGCCCGCGGTTTTGTATCCTAGTGAAGTTGCAGCATCTATGTATTTCGAACCTAGTTTCTTTCCTTCCAGACCTGCGTTCATCATTCCCGCGGCCCAAACCTGCACGTCCCTAATCCCGCGTTTTTCAAGCTCCTCACGCACCATCGTGGATAGGATGCCGCTGCGACTGTTCATGTCACATATAAATCCGATTTTTCTGATTTCCTTCCAGCCGGCCATTTTCAATCATCTAGTCGAAACGGTAGTTTTCCATATTTCTTTCCAGTTCTCATAATAAGTATCGAGTCTCGGGTCTAAGACTTTCTTGTAAAACTCAAGCAGTTTTTCCTTTGGGTACCTAAAATCCCAGAAGGGCTCCTTAAGCAGCCGCTTGTCCTTAACCCGTTGCAGCATTTCTTCGTCATTCCAGTCCATTCCAATCCTCTCAAAGAAATTTTTGAAAAGATAGCTTCTCTGTAAAACCCATTTAGCCTTTGTTTCTTCAAACCCGAGTTCATGGTAGCGTTTGTATTGTTCAACTGAAATAGGCTCTAGGTAGTTTTTAATTGCCTGCATCTCTTCTAGTGAATTTTCGAATTTTGACTGATTTGTCACTACCGCATACGCAATCAGCCGTTCGGCGGTGTTGCCGCTGTAGACCTGATGGTTGTAAATGTCTATGGTGCAGTCCATGTTACTGTACACGGAATAGATGTAGACGCTCTCGTATCTGTAATCTTCAGCGTGAGGCCAAAGTTCTACTGGTTTGAGGTTAGAAAATCTTTTTATCAAGAGGATAGCTACATCCCCAAAGTGCTTTGATACGTCGTAGGGTCCGTAATTCTCGGCGGCAAATTGTGGGAAAATATCCGAATAAAGCCCGTATGAGAGCGACTCTAGGCAGGTTATTATTTGCCCGCACGCACGTCCTTTTACTTGAGTTCCGTTTTCCCATTTGATTACTTTTACGAGCTCATCGATTTCTTTGGTCGAGTGGATTTTATTCGATTTAGATGCCATTCGGTCTTCAACCGTGAACTCTTTCACAATGTCCCACCAAAACTCGCAGAATTCGAGTCTCTTCTCTTTAGGAATCACTCCTACTTTCAAGTCTATAAGCGAGTAAATCAATTCTTTGCGCGGGACTGAGGGACCCGGAAAAAGTTCTTTCAGTTCTTTGGGAGTAAGTTTCATCTCTTTGGCTTTTTTTATTGCCTTGAGCATTTTCTTAATCCACAAATCCCCAAAAATAGGCCCGAAATCATAATCCCAAAATGGCAAGGCAGTTTTTGGATCCATAGCCATGAGCCCAGAAGTGAAAACATCTAGCAGCCGATCGATATTCAGCTCTTCGGAATCATCCTGCACCTCAGCAATTAAGTTAATGGGGGCAGCAGATACTTCTTGCTCTGAGCTTGTATCTTCGGCAGAAAGGATTTCTCCTTTAGTTCCGTTGACTATCACTACCCGTCCGTCTGTCAGGATACTTGTTGCATTTTTAGTTGCAACCACGCAAGGAATTCCCATTTCCCTGGCGACAATTGCTGTATGACTTGTAATTCCTCCAATGTCTGTTACCATAGCCCTAGCTTTGTTCATAGCAATAGTCATGGTTGGGTCGGTGAATTTTGCGACTAATATTTCCCCCTCGCGGAATTTGTCCAAGTCGCTCGCTGTTTTTATGATTCTGACGGGTCCTTTCGCTTGGCCAACGCTTGCTGGAATTCCTTTCAAAAGTATGGTCATTTCCTTTTACCTTTAGTGGGGGATCTGAGATTCGAACTCAGGTCGCCAGCTGTTTCACCCGAAACGCTGCAAGCGTTTTCTTTTGCAGCGCCTAGCTTTTCTTTTACAAAAGAAAAGCTGGGCCCCAAAGCTGGCAGGATGCCAGGCTACCCCAATCCCCCGTAATAGCATATTGTACGATAGCGGATAAAAACCGCGTTGCTGCAAACGGCAATTTGCGCGCTCAGATTTCTTCAATGTCTTTGAGCGAGACTCTCGGCGCCGAAGTTCCTCCCAAAGGCGGGTTTTGCCTGCGTTGGTACAGCCAGTAAGCGCCGCCTGCGAGCGCCAAAAGCACGAAAACCACTACCGCGAGCGTGACAAAGTCGATTTCATTTTCCCTCGCCTGCAAGCCTTGAGCCGAGGAAGTGACGACCGTTGCGTTCTCGCCCACTCCCGCCATGTTGACCAAGTCGAGGTTTCCTGCGCCCAGAGCATTTTCGTTTTCGCGCAGCGCGATTTTGACGCCCTGCAATTGTGCGTTCAGGTCGGAAACCCTGCCGTCCAGCGGGCCGTAGCGCTGGGAGGCGTTTTGCAGCGCTGCATCAGCTTGCCCAATCAAATTGCGGGCGTCCAAATACTGCGTGAAGGACGTTTTGTATTTCGCCAGCTTTTGCTCGAACGTTCTGGACTGGTTTTCAAACTCGGGCTTTCCGATTGCGCTTCTCAGGTTTTCCGCTTCGACTTTGAGTTTCTTCAACTCAATTCCGTAAGCGCTGTAGTTTTGCGCCAGGATGTCTGCTTCGCTTGCCAAATCCCCTGCAGTTGCGCTCGCTCCGGTTTTCAGCCTGTTTTGCGCCGCTTCCGCAGCCCTCTCTTGAGTGCGCGTTTTCACGCTTTCCTTCAGCATTGCCGGGGAGCTGAATTTGTTGGACCCTATCAAAGCCAGGACTGCGTCGAGGTGGGGGGTCACGTTGGCTGTTGGGAGGCAGCGCTCGTCTTCGCCCCTGTACCTGTAGGCGAATTGGTTGCTGCTTGTAGCATTCAAGTACGCTTGGTAAAAGTTGGGGTATTGGCCTTTCACGAATGTAAGCCCTTCAGTGGCAACCCTCGCGCTTTCCAACGCCTCTTCTTGCGAGGGTGATTGCTCGAGCGAGTCTATAGCCTGTTTTGCCGCGGTCCAGTTCCCTTCGAACGACTTGCTGTTGTTGTGGATGAACCAGATTGCGCCCCATTCCTTGGGAAAGTGGAAGCGGTCGTAGCGAACGTTGAACTTCACGTAAACCCCGCCGCGGGTCAAATTGTAGGAAAACCACTTCGAGCCGATTATGCACTTGTCGATATCGCCGCGGGTGGCGTTGAGTTCAGAAGCCGCCTGTGCGCTGACTCCCTCCAAGTCTTCAAAAGCTTTTTCCGTATACCTTCCGACAGCCGCGTCTATGCCCGCAGCATCCTGCACTACCGCGAAATTCTCTCCGCTTTGCTTCAGCACGGCCGTTTCAACGCCGTTAATCAAAACCATCTGGTACCCGTCGAATTCGACGGCGCTCGCTGTTTCGCCTTCGCGCGCGAAAAAGCCGGCTTCTTCCTCGGCAGTGAATGCGAAGGAAAGCGCTGCTGCCGATAGGATGAACAGTGCGGATAGCAAGAAACTGTTTTTAAGCGGGAAAACCATGAAATTTTAAAGCATAAAAACCATTTAAATGCTTGTCGTCCCGCTGTAGCTCAATCTGGCAGAGCACCTGACTGTAGCCTGGAATTTTTCTTTTTAAAAAAGAAAAATTCAGTAAAGAAAATTTCCGAGTTGGAAATCAGGGTGTTGCCAGTTCAAAGGCCATACTTTTCTTTTGCGAAAAGAAAAGTCAGGCGTGTCAAAAGAAAACGCGGGCTGGAACTCTGGCCAGCGGGACTTTCTTTTTCCATTCGCAAGTCTTAAAAGAATTGTGAAACCAAATATGTTCCGCGTCTAGTGCCTTGGTGGTGTAGTGGTCTAGCATATGGCGCTTTTTCGGCTGCTACCGAAAGAAAGCCTGCTAGGTGGCCTGTCACGTCGCTGACCCGGGTTCGAATCCCGGCCAAGGCGCCTTTTTCTTCTTTTCCCAGTAGACTAAAAATTGCATTATTGTTTTTTCGGGAATTTCCTTTCGAGCACCCGCTTTGCCCTTGCAATTACGAGTGGCGTGATTTTCGGGTGGGTAAACAACTCTCTTGTAGTGGGATAGTGGGGGACGATGTCGTGAGCTACGCCGTTGATGAACCGCTTGCTGTCTTCCAGTATGTCCGCCGCATCTATAGCGTTGATAAGCCCCCAGTTGACGTTATCGAAATGCTCCTTATGCTCTTTCAGCAGGTCGATAAGGTCGGCCCTGCCCTTTTCGTTTTTCATGGCTTCTAAAACCTGTTTTCGGAATTGGCCGATTAATTTGGGCGTGTTTCTGATTCGTTTTAGTTCCTCGCCCGAAAACACAGGTCTTTTGCCTTTTTGTTCGGGTTCTACCATGCGAGCGCCTCAAGCGATTCCCGTCTTGTTCTTGATTTCAACCCAGCGTTTTTCGTCTTCCTTCGAAACGAACGTTACCACGCGCCCGGAAGCGCTGAGCCTCGCAGTGCGCCCTATCCTGTGCAAGTAATAATCGTAATTCTGCGGCAATTCGTAATTCACTACCAAATCCAATTCCGGAATGTGCAGTCCCCGCGCGGCGACGTCCGTCGCAATGAGAATGTTCGCTTTCCCGTCCTTGAATGCGGAAATCGCCGAATTCCGCCTCGTTTGGTCGAAGTCTCCGTGAATCATGCGAGTCTTGAATTTGCTTTTCGAAAGCCTGTCGTTCAATTCGCTCGTGGATTGCTTGGTCTTGCAGAAAACCAGGGTTTTCTTTCCCGCGCCCAAGAGTTTCTTGAGCTCGAAAAACTTCGAGCTTTCCTCGACTTTGAGCACGTCGTGCTTCAGGTTTTCGGAAAGCTTGTCGCCGAAAGAAAAAGTCTTGATTTTCTCGAACTCGCCCATGTATTTCCCGACGTCTTCCTCCAAGTGGGAGGGCAAGTGCACGCAGAAGAAAAGCTTTTGCGCTTTCTCGGGAACGCTCTTGAGGATTTTCCTGGTTTTCAGCGCCAGCGCGTACTCCAAAAGCAAATCAGCTTCATCCAACACGACGAATTTGACTTGCTCGAGCTTCGCATGGCCGGAAGCGATCAAGTCCAAAACCCTGTCGGGCGTTCCGACGATTACGTTCGCGCCCTTGTCGAGCAACTCCTTCTGCCTGTTGTCGGGAGTTCCACCGTACGCCACGACGACCCTGAAAGGCATTTCCGCACCTATTTTCCTGAAGTCGTTTCCCACTTGAATCGCAAGTTCACGCGTGGGCTCGAGCACCAGCGCCTGCAGTTTTTCCTTTTCGTTCAGCTTTTGGAGGATGGGAATGGCGAAAGCGGCCGTTTTTCCAGTTCCGGTCTTGGATTGCGCGAGAAGGTTCTTTCCCTGCATTATGACTGGGATGGCTTTTTCCTGGATGGGCAAGAGTTTTTCAAAACCCATTTTGGCGATCGCGCGTTGTATGCGCAGGTTGAGTTCCATGACTGTATTTGGTTTCCCGGGGTAAAATGGCTTGTGCTGCTGGCGCAAAACCGTGTTGCCTAATAGCGCTTTCCTCTTTTGCAACTCTTCACGTTTCAACAAGCTTTTTGAGCGGAGAAAACAAGTCGTATTTGAATTCCTGCGTGACGATGAGAATTTCATAGTCCTTGATTATTCCGCCGAATTTCTTCTTCATGTCCAAGATTATTTCGTGGAATTGCTTGGGATCTCTTACCTCCAAATCCACGTCCACGTCCGAAACGCCGATGCCCTCCACCCAATAGAGTACGTTCGGATGGTGTGCGCAGTAGGCGCGAAAACGTTTTTTCTTCTCTTCAGTAAGATTCTGGAATTTCAACATCATTTTGAAGTATTGGTAGTTGAAAGAAGGATAATTCAGCTCGACCGAAAACTTTTCTATTGCGCCGTTCTCGACGAGTGAACGGATGCGCTTGCGCACTGCCTCCGGCGATATTTTCACTCTGCGGCCCAAATCCCCTAGCGACGCCCGCGAGTCAAGCGACAACAGCGCCAGGCATGCGGCATCCCGCGAGTCAAGCGCCGGAATGCGATTCTGTTGGCGCTGGGGGCGAATGCTTCTCTCTGCGCCCGTCAGGTACGCGCGGTCGAAGCGCAGAATCCGCGTCACCGTGGTCACGTCCATAGTCTGGATTACACTTCCAAAACGCTCGCGCAGGGACGCAGTGAGAACTTCAAATTTTCCCACCGAGTTTGTAACAACATTGACGACTAGGTCATATTTCCCGTCGCAAGCAACGACCCAGCTCACCAGAGCTTGCTTGCAAAGAAAGTCGACTATCTGCTTTTCCTTCTCGGCTCCTGCGAAGTTGAGGCGGATATACATTTTGAAGTAGCTGAACCCCATCTGGGATACGTCTGAAAAAATTGAGAACCGTCCAATCAAGCCTCGGCGCGTCAAGCCGTCAATCCGGCGAGCGACGGTTTCCTTGCTCGCGCCAACCCGCCTGGCGATTGCTGCGAAAGGTTGCCTCGAATTCCGGTCAAGCTCGTACAAAATGGTGCGATCCAAACCATCCATAGACTCTAGTTGAAATAACTGCATTTTTTTCTTCATTAATACACTTTATCGATAAAGTTTTTAAATTTAGTTGAAAAAGATGCAGAAAACGAGCGGCAGGATGAAAAACCGCGGGAGCCGCTATTTGTAGATGGATAACGAGCGGCTGCAAGCCAAGCGCATAAAACGCATAGCATTCGTTTCGCCGCAAAAGCTGTACTACGTAGAAGGCGGCTTGAAAGTAGGTGCGACCGCAAGGCCGAATGTTTCAGTTCCGGCTCTGTTAGTGTTGGGGATGCTAAAGGAAGAAGGCTACGAACGTTTTTTCGTTGATGCGGTGGCTGAAGCTCCCGGCAATCTGGAGGAAGTTGCTCCTGGCGTGTTTAAGGCGGGCCTGTCAAATATGCAAATTGCAGACAAGCTGGAAGAATTTGCGCCTGACGTTGTGCTTACAACCGCAATGTTTTCGTTTGAGTACTTTCTCACAAACGAACTAGTGGCGGAATTGAAAAACAGGATGCCGCGCGTACCGATAATCGTGGGTGGCATTGCTGCGACTGCGCACCCGCATTGGTTCATGGAAAGCGGTGCAGTAGATGTGACTGTGCTTGGAGAAGCGGAAGCAACATTGCTGCCGTTGTTGCGTGAACTCGAAAAACCAGATCCCGACTTGCGTTCGATACCCAATCTGGTGTTTTTGCGGGACGGAAAAGTCGAGAACACGCGGTGGATACGCCAGCTCGGCGGAACTTTTCCTCAATTCGACTACGATTCGGTGCTTTTGCTGCCTGACGGCGGCTATCGGTATGATGACCGTTTGACTTCGCGCACTGAGACCTACAGATTCGGAATACCTCAAGGCGAGACGCGGAGCTGCGTGTTCTTCGGCTCGCGAGGCTGTCCCATGGCCTGCGACTATTGTGCAACCAGCTGGCGCGACGGACGCATGGTAAGGCACATGGGCGCCGAAAGGCTGTTCGGTGAATTGAAGGTTCTGCACGAAAAGTTCGGCGTAACCATTTTCTACAACCAGGCGGACACGCTGGGATTCCATCCTGAAGACAAGAAGTTTTTAGCGCTCGTTGCAGAGTACAGGCGTACACATCCAGAAATAGTGCTGAACAACCCCAACGCGTTCTTCGTCAGGATTTTCTTCAAGCCCGACGGATCTCTCGACGAAGAATTCGTTGACCTCTTGGTTCAAGCGGGCTTCAACGTGGTGACGCTTGCCGTCGAGACTTTCATCCAGCGGTTCAACAAGAAAATAGATTTCAAGAGAATCACGTTCGAGAAAATAGCGGCTTTGTGCGATGCTATAGGCCGGAAGGGGATGAAAACCGACATTTATGCAATCTACTGCTTTCCAGGCCAGACTGAAGAAGAAATGCTGTATGACCTGCGCATGTTTCGCGAGCTTCGCGGTCACGTAAGCGATTTTTCACTCTACAACTTGGGGTACCTTCCGGGCACGACGTACTATGAGCAAGCTCTCCGCGAAGGGTGGTTCACCGAAGAGCAGTACAAACTGCAATTGCACAAGGGCTACAGCTTCCACCACTTGATTGACTTCTTCAACTTGAGCAAAATTGAAACGAACCGGCTCAAGGGACTTGCCGCCGAATTCAAGGCGTTTGTGCCGGTGGCCGAAAAGTGAATGCCTTTTTTTTTTGCAGTTTAAACAAATGCAAGTTTAAATACCGCCTTGCCGTAAAACACTAAAAAAGCTGTGTGGGTGGTTTTGAAATGCATAAGACTTGCAAGATGTTGTCCGGATTACTAGTGTTGCTGGCTGGCTTGACTTTGCTTGCCTTCGGCTATAACCTGCTTGCCGTAATGGCTGCCCATCAGATTGCTGGCATTTTGCTTGCGCTCTACGGGATTGCCAAGCTGGCGCACGCTATCGGCGCATGCCCGATGTGCAAGGAGTGTTGCGGCCAGTGCTACACTGAAATGCCTAAGAAGTCAGGACGAAGGTAAACGCCGCTCGTTCTTTTTTTATTTTTTTCTTTTCTCTCACGGGTGTATTGTTCTTGAAAGGAAAATATTGCGTTATTCTCTCTGGCATTGCCCTCGCAATCCTAGTTTATCTAGCAGGGACTTTTCTTATTCCCGCAAAGCAGAGCACGGTGTTTTTCGTCAGTTCCTTCGGCTTTCTTGCGCTTCTCACGCTTATCCTCGTCATAAGCTCGCCTTTGCTTGTGAGGCTCAAGAACAATTCGTTGACGCGCTTTCTTCTGGTGCAGCAGCGGTGGATCGGGCTATTCGCGTTTTTCTACGCTGCCACGCACGTTTCCCTGGTTTACAACTTTTTCTTCGGCTGGGACTTCCTGAAGCCGCTGAGCCTTCCAAACAGCACTTTTCTCATTCTTGGCGCTGTTGCGTTTCTCTTTCTCGCGCTCATGGCCGCGACGTCAAACGACTTCGCCATACGCGTTTTGGGCAGGAATTGGAAGAGGCTGCAGTACGTGATTTACGCGGCGCTCGCGCTGGTTTTCGTGCACGCTTACAACGTCGGGCTGTTCTACTTTCCAAACCGGCTGGTGCCGTGGGTTTTGGCTGCGCTGGTAGTGATAGTGCTGGCTTTGAAGTGGAATATAGTGAAAATTCCTGGCTCGCGGGAAAAAGCGTGAGAACAAAAGATTTCAAGCGGTTTTTCCGTTTGTCGGATGGATTTCCGATTCGTTGATGTGCCTATACGCACTGTACACCGCCAAAACTCCTTCAGCCACGCCTGTGATAGCTTGCTTGAAGCGCGCGTCGGCAACGTCGCCCGCAGCGAACACGCCCGGCACGTTCGTTTCGGCGTCGCGCGTTATCATTATTTCGCCGTGCTCATTTGTCTTGACCCCGATGCTTTTGGCCAAGCCGCTCAACGGAATGTGCCCTATCTCGAGAAACAGCGCGTCGCAAGGAAATTCCTTCTTGCCTTCGAACGGCTTGTCGAGAACGAGTGATGAAAGCTTTTTTCCGTCGCCCTTGATTTCGGTAATGCGCGTGCTTGCAGCGACGGCAATCTTCGGGTTTTTCTTGACGCGCTCCCCGTTGATGGGTTCCGGCTTCAACGCGTCTCCGCGCACGAATATGACCACGCGCGAAGCGAATTGCGTCAACAGCAAGGCTTCCTTCGCCGCGCTGTCCCCGCCGCCGACGACCGCGACGGTCTTTCCTTCGTAAATCGGCCCGTCGCACAATGCGCAGCTGTGCACTCCCTTGTTCCAATATTCTTTCTCGCCCGGCGCGCCGAGTTTCTTGATTTCCGTGCCGGTGGCAATCAAAACGGTTTTCGTTTTGTATTTCTTTCCGTCGGCATGCACGAGCCAGCCTTTTCCGCTAGCCTCTATTTTCTCTGCTTTCTCGTCGATAATCTCCACGTATTTCGCATAGTCTAGCGCGTGCTCTTCCATCCTCTGCGCCAGTTCGAGGCCAGTAAGCCTTTTGAAGCCAGGGTAGTTTTCAACCACGTCGGTCAGCGCAATAGTGCCGTAGCGTGTGCCCGCGAGCACTAGCGTTTTCATGTTGAGGCGGCCGGAGTACATGGCGCTTGCTAGTCCTGCAATTCCACCGCCTATGATTATCAAGTCGTAAAGTTTTTCAGCCATGCAGTTTTCACTTGAATTTTCTTTCGATTCGAATGATTTTCTTTCTTTCGTTTATAGCGAAAAACGGAAATAATTGATTTTTTTCGCAGCTTTTCGCTAGTCGCAGAAGGCGGGGAACAAGCTCCAGTATTTTTGCCTTCTGCTATAATTGCAATACGCTTAAATTGACCTCCTTTTTAACTGCTTTTGCAGGCGTGGTTTTCTTGAACTTAAGCAAAGTGCATTTAGTGCCTCTTGCCGTCATGGCGTTGCTGTTCGTTTTTTACGCTTACTTCGCTTTCTCAATTCCTATGCTCAACAAGATGCTTGCGCTGGGCGCGGTGGTTTTGATAGGCTTTTCCTTCGCGCTCGGACCGTTGACGCGCTTTTTCCCGAAAACCTTCGGTTTCTATTTGGCTTGGAGGAAGGCAATCGGACTGTGGGGTTTTGCCTTTGCCGTAGCGCATGCATTGATTTCCCTGCACGTTTACTACAAATGGGATTTTCTTGCCATGCTCGCTTTCCCTTCGCTAAAGCAATTCGCGCTTCTTACGGGCGCAATCGCAATAGCGTTGTTTGCGGTCATGGCTTTCGTTTCCAACAAGGCTTGGGTGGTAAAGCTGGGGTATGAAAAGTGGAGGAGCGTGCTGCGCGTCGGCTATTTCGCGCTGCTGCTTGCAATAGTGCATTTTTACTTGATTGAAATCAAGGACGGCGTTTTTACGGTGCGCCCGGCAGGATGGCTGGTGTTGCTTTTCGCGATTGCAGTAATCCTCCTGCGCTTTGCAGTGCTGTTCAAGGGAATGCCGGAAAAACAGTCTTTCGAAGCGCACGTCACTCCCCCGCAAGAGCTCTCCCGCCCTTAAGCGGCGGAAAGCTAAAAGTATTTCCGAAGCCTTTAATCTTGACCGTGGAAAAACTCGATTTGCTCGCGAAACGCGTTCTGGAATTGAAAAACTCGCCTGTAGGCGCGCTTGTGCGGCGCAGGATGCGCGAGCTCGAGTGCAATCCCGACTGGTTTTCCGAGCTTTGTTTCTGCATTTCTACTGCGAATGCCTCATCGCAAGCCGGACTGCGCTTCCAAGGCAAGTCGAAGGGCAAGCTGCATTCTGCGACCGAAGCGCAGCTGCGCAAGTGGCTGGGGGAAAGCGGCTGCCGTTTTTACAGGAACAAGGCGGGGTTTATCGTGCTGGCGCGGGGCAAGTTCGACAGTGCTTCTCTGAAAAAATGCGTTTGCTCTTTTCCCAGCGAGCGCGACGCGCGGGGGTGGCTTGTGGAAAACGTGAAGGGCTTGGGCTGGAAGGAAGCCAGCCATTTCCTGCGCAACGTGGGTTTCAAGA
>Ga0209542_10015960_pt1 | contig 12522 bp, 10 predicted proteins | sample RifCSPhighO2_01_FD_184028 | JGI IMG/M metagenome (GOLD analysis project Ga0209542, IMG submission 184028) | Soil microbial communities from Rifle, Colorado - Rifle CSP2_plank highO2_0.1 (SPAdes) (version 2) | ecosystem: Environmental > Terrestrial > Deep subsurface > Rock core/Sediment ...
GTGTGATAGGCGAACCGCACGCCATGCGTTTGCATATCGGCAAAAAGCTTTTTCCACTCCCCGGCAAAAGGAGTGTTGGATGTGAACCATGCTTCATCCCGTCCGAGTAGGCTGCCTTTGGAATACTCGCTCCCCGGGTACAACTCGTATGTCCCCCGCTCCTTCGCAAGATCTATGGAGGCGCGGTAGGTATGGTAGGCGTAGCGCTCGAAGAGGTGATTGACCTCCAAGCGGGCCTCCTCGCTGTCATAGGCGAGTTTCCGCGTGGCCAGATATTCGGCCAGCCCCAGGTAGCCGACACCGACGCTCCGGTAGCGCAGAGCCGTCCGCCTGGCTTCCTGGATGGGATAGTAATTGAGCGTGACGACGTTATCGAGAACCCGCATGACGGCAGGAAAAACATCCGCTATCACCTCCTTGGTACAGACGGTCGCGATATTGATGGAAGCCAGGTTGCAGACCACGAGGTCTCCCGGTTCATAGCGGATAACGATTTTTCCATCCTCGATTTTTTCCTCGATGAATTTGGTGGCTGAAGTGTTCTGGCAGATCTCCGTGCACAGCTGGGTGGAATAGATATTGCCCGCATGCTTGTTCGGATTCAGGCGGTTGACCGTATCGCGGAAAAAAACATACGGCATGCCGGTTTCCACGGTGGATTTCAAGAATTTTTTGAAGATCTCTTTCGCTTTGACCACTTTTTTCATGGTGAGACGCTCATCTTTCTCCAGCGTCTGGTAAAGCTCCTCGAAAGGCTCGTTGAAAGTATCCTGGAGGCGCCGGCCATAGAATTTTTCGATCTCATGCGGATCAAAGAGCGTGATGTCGGCGCCTTCCTCGAGCCGCCTCATGAACAGATCGGGGATAGCGACCGCCGGAAAGATATCGAACGCCTTGGAACGGATATCGCCGGTTTCTGTTTGGAGATCGAGGAAATCATAGATATCGAGGTGCCAGATGTCGAGCGTCACGGAGATAGCACCGAGGCGCGAGCCGAGCTGATTGACGGCGACAGCAGTGTCGTTGATCACCTTCACCCAGGGATTTACCCCGCCAGACATCCCGGCGACGTTTCTGATGGCGCTCCCGCGGGAGCGGATGTTACCGAGGTAAACGCCCACCCCTCCGCCGAATTTGGAAATTTGCGCCATATTCTCGACGGCGTGGTAGATGTCGCGGAGGTCATCGTTGACATTGATTTTGAAACAACTGGAAAGCTGATGGAAATTGGTGCGGGCATTGAGCAAGGTCGGCGTCGGCAAGGAAATGCGTTGCTCTGAACAGTGCTTATAAATTTTCAACGCGAAAGCCAGACGGTCTTCCGGCTTTTCCGGAATAGCGAGGAACAAGGCCACCGACATATACATTTCCTGCGGCAGCTCCCTGATGATTTTGTTCGGATTGAGGAGGTAGCGTTTTGCGAAGGAGACGATCGTCGTGTATTCATAGCTTTGGTCTGTGTCCAAAGAGAGATGTTTGCCTGCCTCAAGGATATCTTTAGCGGAATAATATTTGTAAAAATCTTTGTAGTACAGTCCGCGTTCTATATAATCGTCGAAGAGCGCCTTATAAGCCTCTGGGGAATAGACATCTTTCTGTTCCAAGCGGCGGTTCTTGGTGGCTTGTTTGTAGAGATCGCCCAAGAGGATCCGGGCCGCCACGTTCTGCCAGAAGATGTTCTCTACCGTGACGAGGTCGATACAGGTCTTGATCAAGAGCTTATTGATATCCGACGTCTTGATCTCATCGACGATGTTCTTTTTGAACGCTTCGATCAAGTCGGCGAAGCGGCACTCTTTTTCATAGCCTTTACTAGCTCGGCCGAAGACGGCCTGGATCTTCTTGACATCGAAAAGCTCCTGGGTTCCATCGGCTTTAACAACTTTCATCGAGTGCTGTTCGAATTGTTCGATGAGTTTTTCTTTCCGTTCCTCGCGCTTCTCGCTCTGCTTTTCCCGGTAGAGGATATAGGCCTTGGCGATCTCGTAGCGGCTCTCCCGCATCAGGTGCTTCTCGACAAAGTTCTGGATTTTTTCCACGGAAGGGCTATGCCCCTCGGCTCCTTCGCCGCAGGACTCTATGAGGTCGTGAATGATATCATCAGTCATCTCGCCTATGAAGCTCTTGTCCGTCTCGCCTGTGGCATCGCAAGCGAGCTCAATCGCTCTTTCGATGCGGAAGCGGTCAAAGGGGACGATTTCTCCATCGCGGCGTTTTACTTGGGTCAGCGTCATATTTTTGTGAGCCACTCCCGTCGACAGCGGCCAGGAAAACTCCCGAAGGAGAGGTGTTCGGCGTCGTTGTCGGAGGGCTGGGGTTTGTTTTTGTTTTGATTACTTTTTTGAGAGTCTTTCTTCCGCCGCTGTCCAATTTATGGAGCGGGAAAACGTTTCGAGATAGCCTGCCTTTTTGATGCCGTAATCGAGCATATAAGCATGCTCGAAAACATCCATGACGAGGATGGGCGTTGTTCCGACCAAGTGGCCGAGATCGTGCTCATTGACCCAGACGTTCATAAGTTCATCCTTTTCCGTATCATGAGCCAGAACGACCCAGCCGATGCCGCGCATGGCGCCTAAGCCCAAGAAATTCTTTTCCCAATTCTCAAAACTGTTGTAAGTTTTTTCAATTTTTTCTTTGAGCATGCCATCTTTGAGAGGGCTGGATTCTTTGGTCATATTGCCGAAATAGAGCTCGTGCATGCGCATCCCGTTCCACTCCCAGCCAAAGCGGCGCTGGAGCTCAGAGTATTCCGGCGTGCCGATTTCCTTGGAGCCAAGAAGTTCGATGAGCTTATTGGTGTTGGTGACATAGCCTTCATAGAGCGTGAAATGGTTGGTAAGAAGCACATCGCTCAGTCCAGTGAGGCCAAGGAGGTGTTTGAAATCTTTTGGAGAATACGTTTGCATAAGTTTTCGTTTTAGGAATTTACACTAGTTTAATGAGGACGAATGCGTACGAATTTTATTTATTAGTGCCATTCGTGGCAATATTTGTGTTTATTTGTGTTTTAAATTTTTCCGACGAGGTCGATGCCGGGCTTGAGGGTTTTGGCTCCCGGTTTCCAATTGGCCGGGCAGACCTCCCCGCCGTGTTCGCGAACGAAAACCGCCGCTTCGAGCTTGCGCAAGAGTTCAGCGGCACTGCGCCCGATATTGTTGGCGTGGATCTCATAGGCCTGCAAGGTGCCATCCGGGTCGACGAGGAAACTGCCGCGGCGCGCGAGGCCTCTGTCCTCCCCTTCCTCTATGTAGACGCCGAAATTTCTGGCCAGGTCGCCCGTCGGGTCGGCCACCATCGGGTAGGTGATTTTTTTGATAGCCGGAGAATGGTCGCGCCAGGCTTTGTGCGTGAATTTCGTATCGGTGCTGACAGAGAGCACCTCGGCATTCAGTTTCTGGAACTCCGCATAGTGAGCGGCCATCTCTTCCAATTCGGTCGGACAGATGAAGGTGAAGTCTGCCGGATAGAAGAAAAAGACGACCCACTTGCCTTTGAAGTCGGAAAAGTGCGCTGTGCGGAACTTTTCTTCATGGTAGATATCGAATGTAAAATCCGGGATACCTTGCCCGATAGCTACTCTCTCAGAAGTTCCGCAACCGCCTCCGCAGCATGTATCTTGATACATATTTTTGTTTGGTAAGAATTACAAATGCGGTGTACCGCTTACCTATAATAGGGACAAGGCCCTAGTCTGTCAACTACCCGCTTGTCAAGCGGAAAAAACCCCCTTATTTTCGGACATATTTGATAAATACAACAACATCTAGTGGTAAAAATTATGTTTGTGGTACAAGACATAGAATGGCGAAATGACAGAAAACCCCTCTCCAGAGAGGGGCTGAAAAAATATCAGGAGAGAAAAAGCACGAGAGAATTTCTCAGGAAAGAGAGACGGGATTTTCAATTTTTCCGAGAGTAAACCGTGTAATATTTTGGAGCGTCGTATCGAGGATGCGGCGGAGCGCTTCTTCGCTATAGAATCCGATATGGGGGGTGAAGACGACATTATCGCGGCTGAGGAGATTGTGGTTCTGTTTGATCTGCCGGGCTTGGGTCGGGCCGCAATTTTCGTGCAGGCATTGATTTTCTTCTTTGATATGTTCCTCTCCTTCGAGGACATCGAGGCCGGCGCCGGATAAGGAATGGTCATCGAGCGCTTCGATCAAGGCCTCGGTGTCGACGATGCCGCCGCGGGACGTATTGATGAGGAGGCCTCCTTTTTTTATTTTCTTTATATTTTTCCGGTTGATGAGGTGATGGGTGTGCTCGTTGTAGGGGACGTGGAGCGTCACGATATCCGCTTGTGCGAGCACCTCGTCGAGCGGCGCATACCTATAGTGGAGTATTTCAGAAAGGAAGATATCATGATAGACATCGGAGGCGATGACGTGCATGCCGAATCCCTTGGCGATGCGGATGACGTGGAGCCCGATATGGCCGGTGCCGATGACGCCGAGCGTTTTGTCTTTGAGATCGAAGCCCATGAGGCCGTCGATGGAAAAATCTTCTTTCAGCCCCCTGGCGTAGGATTTGTGGACATTGCGGGAGAGGGCGAGAATAAGGGCAAAAGTATGCTCAGCCACGGTATTTTCTCCGTAATGCGGAACATTGGAAACCGCTATATTTTTTTCTCGGCAGACAGCGATATCGATGTGGTCGAAGCCGGTGGAACGGGTGGCGATGAGGCGGACGTTTTTCAACTGTTCGATGACGGAGTGGTTGACTGCCGAATAGATGAACACGGAAATGATCTCATAACTTCCGGCATGCGGCGCGTTTTTTTCTGTCAGCGGTTCGGCGGAGAAAAAAAGTTCGTGTTCCGTAAGCATTCGCGAGAGGTAGTCCTGGTCAGACGGGCTGGTTTCAAAAAAGGCGATTTTCATAATGAGGTGAGGGTTGCTTATATGAGTGATTTCGTCTATCATCGAACGAAGTGGCCGATGCTATCAAAGAAACGGATTATTCTCTATTATACCCCAAAACTTATCTTTTTCGCCAATACGCGATTTTGCAGGTGAGATGAAAGAAGTATGAAGAAAATTAATGAGAAATTGGTGCTCGAAATTCCGCGGCGGCTGGTGGACAAGCGGCTGGATGTGGCGGTCTTTGATTTGCTGCAAAAAAAAATTTCTGAGAATAATCTTTCTCGGGGTGGCGTGGCACGTTTGATCAGAGCCGGGAGGATTCGCCTCAGTGGCAAAGAAGTAAAGGCCGACCACAAGGTGGATCTTCACGATCAAATAGAAATTTTTGCGGAAGATCTTACGGCTGTCTCTCCCGAGTTGCAGCCGGATCCGGATATGGACATTCCTATTTTGCACGAGGATGAGGTCTTGGTGGCCGTCAATAAACCAAGTAACGTGCAGGTGCACCCGGCCGGCCATACGGACAGGCAAACCGTCGCGCACTGGGTTGTCGCCCAGTATCCGGAAATCCGCGGCGTGGGCGAAAATGTTTTGCGTCCGGGGATAGTGCATCGTCTGGACAGGCAAACCTCCGGAGTGTTGCTGATCGCCAAAACGCAGCCGGCGTTTATGGGGCTGAAAGAGCTTTTTCAAAGCCGAGCCATAGAAAAAACATACATCGCTTTGGTGTATGGCCATATGCCGGAACTGGTCGGGAAAATCGACAAACCTTTGATGCAGCGCTCTGGAGAATTGAAGCGCTTTGTGGTCGAAACACAACATATTCCAGAGGCGGCCCGGGAAGCTCTCACTTTGTATCGCGTTATCGCCCGCTACCCGGACTTCGATCTTTTGGAAGTAACGCCCAAAACCGGACGGACACATCAGATCCGCGTGCATTTGGCCTCTCTCGGCTGTCCGGTGGTGGGCGATAAGCTCTATGCATGGAAGCCGATGCGGCGGGGCGAAAAGCTTTTTTCAGCGCGGCAGATGCTGCACGCCTATCGCCTCCGTTTCGAGCTTTTTTCCAAACCGTACGCCTTTGAGGCTCCCCTGCCGGAAGATTTTCGATCTATCTTACGGAAGGTTGACGAAACGCGGGAGGCAAGCTATGATGATGAGGCCTTGAAAAGCCTTTTATCCAGCACCTTCTAGAATACCATGTGGTTTTGTCGCAGGGATAAATGGGATACTGATTCTTTCCGCTGGACCTAAATACCTTGTGGTGAAGGTGCTGGATTTATCGGTATAACGAGGTTTTTTCTTTTTATCTACGGGTTATTCTTAGCGAAGAAGATACCTTATTAATCTAAACGTATGCATCAGAAACTTATTTCCTTCAATTTGAAGCAGAGAAAAGCTCTCGCTATCCCCGAGCTGCGAGCCGGCGATGTGGTCAATATCTCTCGGAAGATCAAAGAGGGCGGGAAAGAACGCCTCCAGGCTTTCCAAGGAACGATCATCGCTATCAATGGCGGACAGAGCTCTTCCAAAACCATCACGGTGCGCAAGATCTCTTTTGGGGTCGGCGTAGAGCTGGTGCTCCCCGTTTCTTCACCGCAGATCGAGAAAATCGAATTTGTAAAACGCACGCGCGCCCGCCGCGCCAAGCTGTACTATGTGCGCGACAAGTCTGTCAAAGTCCTGAGCAAGAAGCTCAAAGAAGTGGCCGTCAAGAGTGGGCTGGTTCCAGATGTATCGGAAATATCTTCCGTAGCAGAGGAACCAGTAGAAGTGGGAACAGTTGAAAAAACAGAGGCTTAAGACATTTGTTTTCCTAGTGTGCCTCAGCCCTAGTCATGTAATTGGTATACCCATCAAGTTTGAGGTATAATGTCTGCATGGCAAACAGAGGGGTAAAACCTAAGAGTAAAGTAAAGCTAAAGTGGTCAGCAAGTTTTGCTTATGCTATCGGGTTACTCGTGACTGATGGGAGCCTGTCTAATGATGGGAGACACATCCTTCTTGTTTCAAAGGACGTCGAGCAACTTAATAATTTTTTGCAGGCTTTAGGGAACATAAAAAACAAACTGAGTAGATCAAAATCTGGATATACAGGGCAATATATTCCCCGCGTCCAATTTTCTGACGCTCTCTTTCATCGGTTTTTGGTGAGCATAGGCGTTACCCCTAATAAGACAAAGACGATAGGAAAGATTTCGATGCCCGATGAATACTTTTTTGATTTTCTCAGAGGACACCATGATGGGGATGGTTATTTTTATTCTTATTTTGACCCGCGGTGGAAATCAAGTTTTATGTACTATCTCGTGTTTGTTTCCTCAAGCAGAGCGCATATTGATTGGATACGAAATCGTCTCAAGGTGTTTTTGGGGGTATGGGGGCATCTTACCAAAGATCACAGGACTGCTGTTCATCAGCTCAAATATGCAAAACAAGAAGGATTCAAAATTTTAAAAAGAATGTATGGCGATAAAAAAAGCATATGTTTGTCACGCAAAAGATTGAAAATTATTGAAGCATTAGGTAGTATAGGGAAACAGCTATAATATGCGCGGGTGCTGTAACTGGTAGCCAGGCTAGCTTGAGGTGCTAGTGCCGCAAGGCGTGGAGGTTCAAGTCCTCTCCCGCGCACTTTATGAAGTAAAGTAGATTTTACTCGGCGTGAAGGGGTACCGAGAGATGGGGAGACGAGCCTGGGGCGGTTAGCTCAGTTGGTAGAGCGGTGCGTTTACATCGCAATGGTCGCAGGTTCGAGTCCTGCACCGCCCACAACTTTACATTGTTGCTTGATTGCTGCATTGTTAAAGGGTTGGATTAACAATAGATGCCGAGGTAGCTCAGTGGTAGAGCAGAGGACTGAAAATCCTTGTGTCGGCAGTTCAATCCTGCCCCTCGGCACAGAAGACAGTCAGCAGCCAACAATTAACAATCAACTGATGGCTTGCTTTCTTGGTGATTGCAAATTGTCAGTTATAGGTTATTTGTTGTATGTTAGAAGTTGGGGGTCCGTAGCTCAGCGGTAGAGCGGGCGACTCATAATCGCTTGGTCGTTGGTCCGACTCCAACCGGACCCACATAAGCAGTTGAAAATGTAAATATAAAAAATAAAAATGATTCTGATAGAGCTAGAGAATTTTAGAATTAATCAATTTTGAATTTTCATTTGTCATTTTGCATTTTGATTTTTCAATTTTGATAGAGCATGCGGGTGTCGTATAATGGTTCATTACACGTGCTTGCCAAGCACGAGACGGCGGTTCGATTCCGCTCACCCGCTCAAAGGTCTTATGAATCAGAAGGAATTTACCATTCATCCGAAGAAGTTTGAGGTCAAAAGTATTTCATACTCTGACTCAACTCTTATTTCTTCTGTCAAACCAATTGAAGAAGGAGGGATAACGGCGGAGAAAGCAGAAGATTTAGAAACTCTGGTGGAGGCACCGCTACTGGAATCTTGCAAAATACTACATGAGAAAGGGATAAAAACCGTATTTTCTTCAGCAAATAAAAAAGACATAGCCAATGGATATGCTTATATTACACTTGATCTCGAAGCGCTTTCAGAGAAAAACCGAGAAATAGCTCTACGCATTGGGAAGCTGGGTACAATCCACGGGGCTACAATGAGGGATGGTATTTATATCGAAATACCCATAAGAGAGAGTTCCACAGTTGGTGAGGTGAAACAAGAGGCAGTAAGGATTGCTCAAGGTTTTGAACAACAGTAAGTTCTAATAGCCACAGGCTTTCCCCCACGGCTTGCCCGCCTAGACTTGGCGAGGCTGGCCGCGGATATGAAACGAGCTTAATCTCGTTTCAGGGTACATGGCTCGCTCTGGGATAAATACCTGTTGTTTCGACAATTTGAAGACCCATGTCGCGGTAGCGAGCGGTATGGGCATACGAAGCTATCTTTTCACGTGGAGCGAAGGGGTGCGGGGGAAACTCACAGGGCTTTTGGGCGCATAAACCCAAGAAAAGCCGCTCTTAAGCAGAAATATGCCAATAATATTGGTATAATTTGCCTTAAATAAGCCAAATAGTGGTACTTTGGCCTTGACCTCGTTACATATTTGGCAAAGATGTACTTCTCTTGAGGTTAAAAGCCGATAGGCGACTTCGTCTTATGGCTCTAAAAAGCCATAATACTTACCTTGAATATGTAACTGGGGTTGACTTGTTTCTGTTTTTGTGCTAGGATGTTCAGTTGGCCAAAAAGCCAGCCCGCCAGTAGGCGAGGCTCGACCCAAAGCCGGCCCGTCGCCCTTCCGAGGGTTGCAGCCCGCCCAATCAGGTTGATTGGTCGAGGCTCGCCAAAGGACGGCTCATCCGTAAGAGCAATCTATGATATTTCGAAAAGGTTTTCTTTTCGCTGTAGCCATGATCGTGATCCTTTCCAATATAAACCATGTCCAGGCCGCGGAAACCAAAGTTGAGCTTCCCCTGCCGAGCCTCTATGACTTCAAAAATGACCCATTCTTACTGGATTGGACATTCCTGGTTGAAGACAAGCAGACGCTGGCAGCGGCTCCCGCCCCGATGTCTTTCGAGGAAAAAACTCTCAAGCGTTGGAAGCAAAAACAGGCTGATAAATGGGCAGCTCTTCCAAAAGAGAAGTTTGTCATCAACGCTTCTGCCTATACGGCGGCGGCTGATGAGTGCGGCAAGAACGACGGCATTACCGCTTCCGGACTAAAGGTAGCTGAAAAACGGACGCTTGCTTGTCCGCCGGCTTTTCCTTTTGGTACCAAGGTCAGTATTGAAGGCGTGGGAGAACTCCGCTGTGAAGACCGCGGCGGAGCTATCAAAGGCAATCACTTCGATATCTATGTGAAGACCAAAGCGGAAGCTTTCGCTTTCGGTCGCCGCAACTTGGTGGCGCAAGTGATAGAGTAAAACAAAACAGAAAACACCCTGCTACTCAAGCGGGGTGTTTTCTTGTCCCGTGAGATATTTAGTGAGCGTGTGTAGTAAAAATTTATCAGAGCCGTAAGGCGGCTTCGCCTTACAGTATTTTACATAGTAGAGACTGTCTTGAATATCTAACGGGGTGAATTGACGCCCTCCTCCAACTTCGATAGACTGACGATGTTCTGTTTGATAAAAGGTCCGGTGGCCGATCGGTTAGGCAAAGGTCTGCAAAACCTTTTAAAGCGGTTCAACTCCGCTCCGGACCTCATAATAAAAAGAATTTTGAATCTGGAATCCGGAATTTGGTAAAGACACAAATAGGGGTCAGTGGCGGAATGGTATACGCGCGACACTTAAAATGTTGTGCCCGAAAGGCGTGTGGGTTCGAGTCCCACCTGACCCACAACCAAAAAGCGACAAATTTGCCGTTTGGCAAATTTATTGTTTTAATGAATTTACAGAGCGTAATCTTAATAATCTTTTTTAGGAAAGAATGTCCCATGAGTGCACAGAAAGGGCTGAGTACGCGAGAACGGCTTACCGGCTTGATCGGTAAGGCAGATATACGGCACCTCGATCCGAAAATTTGGCCGAGCTTTATGGCGCGTATCCGGGTTATGATCTTGCGCCGACGTTTTTTTCGGACTTTAGCCGAGCGTTTTGCCTGCCACCAAGGAGAGCCGGTACTAATCGTGTACAGGTATGCAAGCAGTGAAAAAAAGATTGGCGGAAAGTATTTGTATCTTGGGCGAATCGCCCAAGTAAAGCAATCGGCTTATTTCAGGAAAGTTCTTTTCCCGACCTCGCAATATGTAGTGAATAGGGACTGGTTAACTGAACTGAAAATCAACTGTGTGAAGGGCAACATTCCTGAGATGGTTTTTAGGAGGGATATTGCCTGGCTGTACTATACTCAATTTGAGGGTGAGTATGGTATGGATATCCGCGTCGGTGTAGGCGATGTTGAAAGGTGGATTCTCGAAAACAAAGGACGCTATCCATTTTTGATTCCTGCCCTAGCCGATGCTCTCCCTTACACCTTGAGGGTTAATGTGGGCCAAAATGCGAGACTTTTCGCCTGCTAACTGCAACAAGCGTTTTATTACGACACGACTCCCCTAGCTAAAACGCTAGGCGGAGTCCTTTTTTATCAGGATGGCTTTTTGTCAAAGCGCCGTTTTCTGGTATGCTTTGTCTACTGCAGGACATTCTTTAACAACGATAGAAGGAGCTCACATGCTACTTTTTGAACAAACATTTCACATTAAAGGAAAAAAACTTCTTCCCGTAGTGCAAGGCGGGATGGGAGTGGCCATTTCGGCCCACAGATTAGCAGGAACGGTTGCAAAACCGAGGGTAATCGATGCGACGGGCGAAAAATTGGGGGCGATGGGAACGATTGCCAGCGTGGAACTACGCCAGCTTCATCCCGATCTCCTCGCGCGCACTGAAGAGAGCCGTGACAATGCCCTTGTTATCGAAGCCAATTTGGAAGCGCTCCGCCGAGAGATTGCGTTGGCGCGGGACATCTGTGGCAAAGAAGGATTTCTTGCTGTCAATGTGATGAAAGCGATAACCGAATGGGAAGATCACGTGCGCCAGGCTTGTAAAAGCAGGGTTAATGCGATCGTCATGGGAGCGGGGCTTCCCTTTGATTTACCGAAGCTTACCAAAGAGTATCCGGATGTGGCGCTGATCCCGATACTTTCGGAAGCTCGAGGGGTTTTTGTCGTTCTCAAGCGCTGGATGGGTCGTTACCACCGTCTGCCCGATGCCATCGTAATCGAACATCCCGGTCGTGCGGGTGGACATCTGGGTGCTAAGAATGTGGCGGCAGTGGCGGATGTAAGGTTCGACTTTCCGATCGTTCTTCCCGAGGTCTTTAAAGTTTTTGCTGAGCTCGGCATCGCGAAAGGAGAGATACCCGTAATTGTCGCTGGAGGCATCAATTCTCCCGAAAAGATCCGCGAGATTCTCTCCCTGGGAGCTTCTGCGGTGCAGATCGGCACAGCTTTTGCCGTTACGGAAGAAGGCGACGCACATCCCAACTTCAAACACGTGCTCCTCGCCGCTACACCCGAAGATATGCGGGTCTTTATGAGTACGGCAGGGCTTCCCGCGAGGGCGGTCGCAACACCCTGGCTCGAGGGCTATCTCAAACGAGAAAAGGCTATCCAAAGCGCTCACATCACGCGGAATATGTGCCGGCGAGGCGTGAGCTGCCTTTCCTACTGTGGCCTTTGCGATATGGAGCCGACAACGGCAGGTCGGTTCTGCATAGAGTCCCTGCTCGCCAACGCATTTCATGGGAACGTAAAACAAGGGATCTGTTTTCGCGGTTCGGGACAACTTCCTTTCTCGGATATCCGATCGGTTGACGAGCTAATCAGATACTTGCTCGAGATACCAAAAGCTCACATGGTGTAGTGAGCATCGATGGAGAACATGATCGGAAAACGTAGAGGGAAATCATTTTTCGTGATTTCCCTCTTTTATTTTTTCCAAAACTTTGGGAATTTTTTTGAAGTCTTCGATGAGGGTAGCGCGCAGGCTGCCGTTGTAGAGGGCGGCCGCAGGATGATAGAGGACGAAAAATACCTGCGACCCGATACCCGGCAGCGCCCGGCGGAAAGCCTGGCCGTGGACCAAGGAAATTTTCTTGCCTGGAATGAAATGTTCCATAGCATGCCGCCCGAGCGTTACGATGATCTTCGGCCGGATGATTTTTATTTGTTTATAG
>Ga0209542_10015961_pt1 | contig 12522 bp, 12 predicted proteins | sample RifCSPhighO2_01_FD_184028 | JGI IMG/M metagenome (GOLD analysis project Ga0209542, IMG submission 184028) | Soil microbial communities from Rifle, Colorado - Rifle CSP2_plank highO2_0.1 (SPAdes) (version 2) | ecosystem: Environmental > Terrestrial > Deep subsurface > Rock core/Sediment ...
TTTGTTCCCCAGGAATTTCTTGAAGCAGAAAATGGAGAGGAATTTTTAGCCAATGCTGAAAAAGCTGACAGATATTTTGCTTTGGTTATGGACGAGGCAAAATCCAAAGGAAATACATTAAGGTATGTTGCCGAATTCAGAAGAGAGGGAGAAGGCTTCAGCGCAAGTGTAGGGTTGAGGGAAGTTCCGATTGCAAGTTCGCTCGGCTCTCTGCAAGGCACTGACAATAAGATAGTAATCACGACAAGGACATACCCCGCAGAACATCCGTACAAAGTTGAAGCTCCGGGCGCAGGCCTAGAGATAACCGCGCAAAATGTCAGAAGAGATCTTCTTTATTTGCTTCACGGAAGGGAACAGATTATCTAAGACCTTTCCACTCTTTAATCGCTTTCTCGTATCTTTCAAGCGTTCCTGTGTCGAACCACTGGCCGCCGAAGCTGTATCCGAAAAGCTTTCCTTCCTTTGCCAGTTTTGGAAAGACATCAGTTTCAAACATTACATGGCCCGATGGAATGTATTTAATCACTTCGGGCTCCATGATGTAAAATCCGGCGTTAATCAAGTTTGATGGCGATTCGCCTTTAGGCTTCTCGACAAAATCGATGATTTGATTTCCGCGAAGTATGACAGCTCCATATTTGCTTGGATCCTCGACGGTTGTAAGAGCTAGCGTAGCAGAGGCTTTGTTTAATTTATGAAATCTATACATATCCTTTACATCAATATTTTTCAGCTCGTCAGCATTTGCAACAACAAATGTATCAGTAAGGTAAGGTGCTGCCAATCTAACAGGTCCTGCTGTCCCGAGCGGCTCCTCTTCCTCGACATACGTTACATTTATTCCAAAGGCTTTTCCATTGCCGATTTCTTCCTTAATCTTTTCTTTCTTATATCCGACTGAAATTATTATATCAGTTATTCCTGCTTTTTTTAGCAAATCAAATGTGTGCTCGAGCAGAGGCTTTCCCTGCACTGGTATCAGCGGCTTAGGAATCTCATGGGTAATTGGACTTAGACGGGTTCCTCTTCCACCGGCTAGAATAAGGGCTTTTTTTGGCCTGTCTCCACCAAGCGCTGATGCCAAGAGGATTTCAACAGCATGCGAACGGTTCTTTATTCTAAAGCCATCTACCTGCGAATCAACTTGCTTCAGCAGGCTTTTTTCTATCGTTAAGGTTACTCTCTCCTTCATAAATCTAATCAAATAATAGTCTGTTTTTAAATCTTCTTATAACGTAATATGAAGTAATACTAGAGAATTTTTCCCCGGAGACTATATCTTGTAGCGTCAATTATTTCAACCGATATTTTCTTACCTAGCAAATTTTCATCGCTCTTGACACTACAGGACTTGTAAGCATAATTTCTCCCAATCCAACTTCCTTCAACTGTGCCTTTTTCGTCAACTAGTATCTCGCCTCTCCAGCCAATCAAAGCTTTATTTTTTTCTTCGGCAATTTGCCAAAATAAATGTGCGAGCATTGTTGACCTTTCTTTTGTAATCCTGCCGTTTAATTTACCATCCATCAATGCAGATGCCGTGCCAGGCCGCTCCCAATATCGGGAGATGTTTATCGTATCAAATTTAACCTCGCGAACAAGATTCAATGTCTCTTCAAATTGCTCTTCGGTTTCACCTGGAAATCCGCAAATTATGTCTGTTGCAATTGTGATATCTGGAATTTCCTTTCTTAATTTTTCAACTATGCCCTTAAATTCGCTTACAGTGTAAGTCCTTTTCATTCTTTTTAGGACTTCATCTGAGCCTGCCTGAATTGGTATGTGCAGAAACTTGAAGAATTTTGGATTTTTTAGCCGTGAAGTTATTTCCTGCTCAATGCCGAGAATATTATCCGGATTCATCATTCCAACCCTTGCCTTGAATTCACCCTCTGTTTTGATTATCTCATCAAGAAGCATCGGAAGGTTTCTCCTGAATTCTTTTCCATAGGCTGCAGTATCCTGGCTTGTTAGCCAGATCTCCTTGGCGCCATCTGCGATTCCCTGTTCGATGTCCCGTATTATCTGAGCCATCGGAAATGAAAGAAGTTTTGGCTTTGCTAGTTTCGTTATGCAAAATGTGCATGAGCCAAGGCAGCCTTCATTAATCTGCACAATGTTAATTATGGGGTTTTTTCTTATTTTAGGCATCCCGATTTTGACATTTGCCTTCTTTTGAATTCTTACGGATGCATTTGAGCTCTCAACAACATCAACAATCTCATCAATTTGGTGAGGTCCAATTAGAGCACTTTCCGGAGCAATTTCCCTTAACATTTTCGATTGCACCTGCGGCATGCATCCTGCAATGACAAGCTTTTTTTGCGGAAAATTTGAGCGTATATGGCCAATTTTTTTCTTAATTTCACTTTCAACTTTTCCTTTTACCGTGCAGGTGTTCAGTATAATAGTGTCGGCATCCTCTTCACTATTAACGATCTGCTTTCCTTCTTTTGCGAGAAGGCCCTGCATAATTTCGCCATCATTAATATTTGCACTGCAACCAAAATTCTCAACGAAAATTTTCATTTATTCACCATTTCTGCGCTATTTCTTTTGCTCTGGCAACAACCTCATCAAAAAGCCAGTCGGGAGTTGAAGCTCCTGCGGTAAGCCCAAGCACTTTTACATTTGAAAAATCTAAATTATCAATCTCCTGTGGATTTTCAATTTGTACAGCCCTTGTTATTTTAGCGCAATTTAAAGTCAATTTTTTTGAATTGCTTGAATTCCTGCCCCCGACTACAATTACAAAATCAGATTCGCGGGCAAGCTCAATTGCTGCATTCTGGTTTTCCTTTGTAGGCTGGCAGATTGTGTCTATAACCCGAAGATTAGGATATTTCTCTTTGAGAATATTTTCAATTTCGTGGAATTCGTCAATTATTTCAGTAGTCTGTGAAATTAGTGCGACTTTTTGGTATTCTCCAGAAACTTTTCTTGCTTCTTCTGCATCGTGGACAACAATCGCTTTATTTCCAATGTAGCCTTGCGTTCCAATTGTTTCGGGATGATTCTTCTGCCCAAAAATAAAAATTGTATATCCGGAGCGGTCAAGCATTTGCGCAATTCCATGAACCTTTTTTACAAGTGGGCAGGTTCCGTCAATTACATTTCCCTTTTCTTTTAGCTCCTGCATTACATCTGGAGCAATTCCATGCGCTCGAACTAGAATATTTGGAGTTTTAATCTGCGCGATTTCAAGCGTGCTTTGGATTCCCCTTTCTTCAAGTCTTTTTACCTCAAAGGGATTGTGAACTAATGGTCCGTATGTAGTCAGCTCGCCCTTGAACTCATCAGCCAGCTGGATTGCTCTTCTTACGCCAAAGCAAAAACCATACTGCCTTGCAACTTTAACCTCCATGGTCAAAGGGTAAATTCATCGTATAAATATTTGATGCGAGAAATTCCTATTCCGTAACTTTTTTAAACAACCCGAGGGCACAACAATTTATGGATAAGCCGCTTGGACCTGTCGAACTGGGAGGAGATGTCAGACTCTCGGGTTTTAATGATCTTGATCCTAGCGAAAAAGATGAAGCTATTCAAATAATCTCAAGGTATGAGCGCAGGATTAAAGAAATATGCGAAGATTTGGACAGAATAAAAATCACGCTTAAAAAAATTCGCCATAAAGAAAAGTCTGAGATGTATGAACTTCACGCCAGCGTTAAAGACAAACATGGCCATTATGAAGCCCATGTTGTCGGCAGAAGATTTTTAGTGGCTCTTGCTGATGTGTTAACAAAAGTTGAAAATGAAATTTCAAAATAGCATTGTTGCAATATTATTGCTGCTTTTGTTAGTTGGATGTTTTGGGCAGCGCCAAAAAGAAATAAAATCTTTTGAAACAAATCTTTCAGAAGAGCAAAAGCCACAAAATATTACCACGAATACATCTAATCAAAAAAACGAAACATTGCCGCCTGTTAAAGTTGTTTCCCTTTCGTGTTTTGATTCGGATGGGGGAATTATTGAGAAGAACAAAGGGACTGTCCAGATTGTTTATTCGAACAATTCTAAAATTTCTATTTCTGATTCTTGTGAATCTAATCTGGTTTTAAATGAGCAATATTGTGATGGGTTGAATTTTTTCTCCAAATCTATCCTTTGTAGCGACGGTTGCAAGGATGCGGCATGTGTCAAGGCGCCACCTTCCTCAGAAGGTTCATCTAATCAATCTGTTTCACTGAGCGAGTACCCTTCAGTTTTTCAATCCGATAGCGAGTTTAAGATAGTTTTAGGAGATACTGCTCCTGTGCAGCATGTTCAGGCCGCTGTCGAAGTAGCGACTTCACTAACTGCAGCATTTAACAAACAGGTTGAAAGCAAGCTCGCTAGCGAGATATCTGATCCTTTTTCCCAGTCACTTTTGGTTATTGGCAACGCATGCGATAATCCTACAACAGCCAAGCTTTTAGGCAATCCGCGGCCTTGTGGTGGCGATATTATGGGGGAAGGCAAAATCCAGCTAGTAGTAATAAACGGTAAAAAATATGTCTTTATCAGCGGCGGCAACCAGACCGATGTAAGGAAAGCAGCAAGAGTGCTTGCAAAATACAATGATTATTCTTTATCCGGAACAACAGTGCGCGTTGGCGGAACTTTAAACAATCCGGTAATAATTTAAATCCAGGTTCATTGAATTTTATGCACTAATAATTTAAATAAAGCCTAAACTTCATATTGTCATGGTACTTGAAAAACTTTCAGACTCGCTCAAAACAACGCTTCAAAAGATAGCCAGCAGCGTATTTGTCGATGAAAGATTAATTAATGAACTTGTAAAAGACATTCAAAGGGCTCTTTTGCAATCAGATGTCAATGTAAAGCTTGTTTTTTCTCTTTCGAATAAAATAAAAGAAAGGGCGCTAAAAGATGAAATTCCTGCGGGATTAACCAAGCGGGAACAGCTGATAAAAATAGTATATGAAGAACTGGTAAAATTTCTTGGAGAATCAGAGCAGGAACTTAACCTCACCCAAAAACCTGCAAAAATAATGCTTGTGGGCCTTTTTGGCTCTGGAAAAACTACGCAGGCAGGAAAACTCGGAAAATTCCTAAGCAAAAGAGGATTAAGAGTTGCATTACTTGGAACAGATACATGGAGACCTGCAGCTTTTGAGCAGCTGCGGCAGCTTGGCAAACAGATTGGAGTTGCGGTATTTGGCAATCCTTCCGAAAAAGACCCTGTAAAAATATATTATCAATTTGAAAAAGAGCTTAACAATTACGATGTTATTATAATTGATACGGCAGGAAGGGACGCGCTTTCTGAAGAACTAATCACAGAATTAAACAGGATAAATGAGGCAATAAAGCCAACAGAAAGATTGCTTGTAATTTCTGCCGATATTGGCCAGGCAGCGGAAGCCCAGGCAAAGGCATTCCATGAAACGGTAAATGTAACAGGTGTATTGATTACTAAACTTGAAGGCACTGCAAAAGGAGGCGGAGCGCTTGTTGCATGCGCAATTACTGGCGCACCTGTAAAATTCATCGGGGTTGGCGAAAAAATTGACGACCTTGAAAGGTTCAATCCCAAGGGATTTGTTGGCAGAATGCTCGGGATGGGCGACCTTGAAGCGCTGCTTGAAAAAGCAAAAGAAGCAATTACAGAAGAAGAAGCACAGGATATAGAGAAAAAACTGCTCAAAGGAGATTTCACACTTATTGACCTTTACAGCCAGATGGAAGCCATGAAGAAAATGGGGCCGCTGACAAAAGTCATGGAAATGATTCCAGGTATGGGCCAGCTTAAATTGCCAAAAGAGATGCTGCAAGGTCAGGAAGAGAAGTTAAAGCTATGGAAGCACATAATGGGCTCCATGACCAAGCAGGAGTTGGAGGAACCTGAAGAAATTGGCTCTGCAAGAATAGATAGGATAGCTAAAGGTTCCGGGACCTCGAACTCTGAAGTCAGAGAGCTTCTAAAGCAATATCGCCAATCAAAGAAAATGATAAAGATGTTCAAGGGAACAAATCCGAAGCAAATGGAAAGAATGATGAAGCGCTTCGGTGGAAAACTTCCCGGAATGTAATTTACCCACTGACTTGATTCGATTCTTCAACTTCAATTTGGCAGGCTCCCGGGTCAATTGTCACTCCGCTACAAAGAGTCGGGTCATTATTTCGGACTGCAAATTCAGTATAGCATTCATCGGCGACCCATGTATTTTCCATCTGCTTGCATAAAAGGACGTTTGAGGTAACAAGAGCTCTGCACATTAATTCAAAATCATCTCTTGTCCGTACAAATTGTTCTATTATTTTTTTACAAACCTCAACATCATTTGTTTTTATTGCAATTGATTGATAGCATGAATTCGGATTATCTCGCGGGCACAATTCAACATTTAGCTGCGAAACAGCATAGCCTTCCTGGCAATCGCTTAATATTTTTTTATTTGTGATGCGGTTGCAATATGATGATTGATTAAGAGAAATAGAGAGATTCAGGTAGCATTTGTCGGTTCCAATAATTGTCGCAGAATTTTTACACAGTTCAGCATCCTTGTACTGATTTGCTATATTTATCAAGCATATCTCATTTGCGCCGCAGGCAATTGACTGCTCCTCTTTAGTTGGCTGGCAGTCATTTGGGCATTGGGGGTATGTTTCTCCAAGTTCGCACCTTAAGTTTCCGCAGCAGGGAAGTATGTATTTGTGATCGCATTTTGCATTTCCGATATTAAAAGAATCAATTGTGCAAATATTATTGTCATCGCATGTAGGGCAGTCATTTGCGCAAGTGGTGCTGCTTTCGCCTTGCTCGCATAAGTCATTGCCGCAGCAAGATGGAATAATGTCAAATGTACATTTTCCTTCATCAAAACTGTAACCATCGGTGGTGCATGCGTTATTATCTTCGCATTTGGGGCAGTCGGTTGAATTTTCCGGTTCTCCAGATTCACACACACCATCGCCTTTGCAAGGAGTTATTTGCTGATAAACACATTTAAAATCGGTTTCCTTGCTGCAAACATCGGTTGTGCATGAATTGAGGTCATCGCACGATGAAGGACATTTTTTCGGCAATACATTTTTTACGACATTGCACCCTTCCATTAAGATAAAGGATGCAAGTAGAATAACAACTAAAAGCAGCACAAGTTTTCTCATTATTTCCTCTTTTTCATTGTTAAAAATCCAATTTTAGCTATAAATAGTTTTCTATAAGCTTTCGATAAAAATCACGTGGTTTGTATGGCTTGTTGGGTCCAAGGATTAAACCCAATCTCACTCCAACTAGCTAAGTGTGTTACGGGAGCCTCTCTCTGGTCTAGGGCAATAACTGCGATTCCATAACTTCCAAGTAAAATATTATAGCCACTTTTATTCTCTAATTTATATTGAAATGTTTTAATTGGCCTCCCACCCAAATTGAAATCATTATCAGTCATTTCTTCTGAAATAAAAACCCCGTTTGTTATACTTACGCCAAATCTTTCTAATTCAGAAAAAATCCATTCTAGTGCTTCTACACTGCCAACATGAGCTGCATAGTGTTTTTTTCTTTCACCTTTATCTCCTTCGACTAAAAGAAAACTGCATCCCGTATAAGGAATTTCAGAATCGACTAAATCACTATTTACTAATGCCCCTTTCTCTATTTCAGTAAGTATTGTATTTCCAACACGATATAATCTATATCCGGAAAAACTTCTGAAATTGTATGTATTGTCAGTATAACCTGGAAAATCAGAGTCTATATACAGTAATATAGCTCTTATCCCTTCCAATTCTGACATGCCAATGTCTTGGCGCACCGGAAATTCATGGCGTTTAGCCCCCTGAACTTTTGCATATTCGAGTGCTGTGCTTAAAAATTGGTCAAGGGAGGACTGATTTCGTCCTTGTATAATTGGAAACATTTGCCAAGGAGAATTGCCCTCTAGTTATATATTTTTCATACATATGTTTTCATTTTTCAACCGCAACCTTTTTGAAATATGGCAAAATATGGCTCAATTATGAGACTTCCGGATTTTGAGCCTTACAAAATATACGCTCCCGTTATCCTTCGGTTTGGAGTGTGCGCAGTTTTCCTTTATTTTGGGATAAATGAGATGCTTAGACCAAAGGAATTTCTAATCTGGCTTCCAAGCTTTACAGCAGACCTTCCGATTTCTCAAGTCTTATTAGTTTTTCTAATCGGGTTATTTTTGATTTTTTTTGGTGTACTGTTATTGTTGGGAGTATTTATGCGTGTTTCAGCGCTAATGCTTGCCGGGCATGTTGCAGGAGTTACTATTTCACTTGGCGCAACACAGATAGGCGCCAGGGACTTTGGCATTACTCTTGCGACTTTAGCTGTCGCAGTTCATGGTCCAGACGTATTCTCACTCGACAAAAAAGTTTCCTTAAGGGCAAGAATAATAATTGCTGCAATTCTTGCAATTGTCCTATTGGTAATTGCGGTCTTTCAGTGGCCGAGTTAATTCTAAATGTACGGCAGTTCCTTGACATCATAAATACATTTCAAGAATTACTGATAGGTTGTGGCTGTGCAGGTATTTGTGGTGTAAGCTGCTGCTTTTCCTCAACAGGCTCAAGCTTGAATCTGCCCAGCGTCAATATCATTAGCAAATAGCGATAAATAAGCATTACATGCAAAACAAAAGGATTCGCCATCTTATTTATGCCTATTTTTGGGCCCGGAAGAGTAATTCCGAGGGCGGGAAGCTCTGTTGAAAAAGATATTTCTGCATTAGAAGAACTTGCAGTTTCGGCTCCGTCATCAACTTTTTCGGTTCCAAACTCAATTACTGGTGCTTTTGATGGGTCATCAATAACCAAATTAGCCTGAGGAACAATTGTTGCAGCTTCTATTGTCTGAGGGTCTTCTGCAACTTCTGAGGCATTATGAATCTCGTTTTGAATTGTCGGAGCAAGGTCTTCGTGGTAATCAACCATTGGAGAGTCTGCAACTACATTTTGAACATCTTCTATTACTTCGCTACTGTGCTGTTCAGATATTTCTATTGTATCTGATTCACTTTTTTTCTGCGGTCTGTTTAGGTACCTTTGCAAGGTTTCCATCAACTCAACGTTATTGGATGCGACTCTTAATTCGTTCGCAAGCATTCTTTCGCCATGCACATCCTCAAACCAGTCTGCGAAATCATTGTGAATATCAGATACATGAGCGCGAAATACCCGCTCATTCATGTTCTCCAGCTCCTTTAATAGCTCGATAGGCTCTGAGATTTTCTTGCCATCAGAAAGGACAAACTCTTTGCTAAGGACTGCTTCGGCTTTCATGGTAAGTTGATCAAAAACGACTAATTGTCATATTCTAGTTTAAAAATCTATCTATTGGTATACTTTATTGTATACTAAATTTAGTATATTTCCTGAAATTATGTGCAGTAAATTTGGCAGTTTAATCGAATAATTACTTGCATACCTATAAAAACCAAAATACCTCTCCTTTTACGTGATAAATTACAAGGAAAAAGAAAATACACCAGAAGAGCTTGATGCATTGTTGCATCCTCTTGTTAAAAAATGGTTTTCAGGCAAATTTCCAAGCTACAGCCTGCCTCAGCTCTATGGAGTTCTTGAAATTCATTCAAGAAAAAATGTGCTGATAACTGCGCCAACCGGGGCAACAAAAACACTTACCGGATTCTTATCAGTTCTAAATGAGCTAATCGATTCATCGGAAAAGGGAATTCTCGAAAACAAAGTCTATTGTGTCTATGTGAGCCCTCTTAAGGCGCTTAATGAGGATATCAAGGTGAATTTGCTATCTCCGCTAAAGGAAATGGAAGAAATCGCGGGCAAAAAACTGGGGATAAGGGTTGCAGTAAGAACCGGTGACACAACCGCCTATGAAAAATCGAAGATGCTCAAAAATCCGCCGCATATTCTTATTACAACGCCTGAGTCACTTGCAATAGTTTTGTCATCAACAAAATTCAGCGGGCTTCTGCATGATGTGCAATGGGCAATAATCGATGAGGTTCATGCGCTTGCCGAAAATAAAAGAGGGGTACACTTGTCGCTTTCATTGGAAAGGCTCCAAAAAATAAGTTCTGCAATGTCAAGAGTAGGCCTATCTGCAACGATTGCACCACTAGAAGGGGTTGCTCTATTTCTCGTGGGCAGAAATGGAGATACAGAAAGAGACTGCCTAATAATTGATGTGCAGTTCATAAAAAAAATGGATCTTAAAGTCCTAAGCCCTGTACCCGATCTAATTGATACAGACCACCCGACGATGCAGAAACAGATGTATGATTTGATTGACGAGCTTGTGCAGTCGCACAAGACAACAATTATCTTTACAAACACGCGCTCGGCAACTGAAAGAGTGGTTGACCGACTGAAAGAAAAATATCCGCATAACTATGCGAACTGGGACAGCGAAGAAGAGGCAAAGGCAATAGGCGCTCACCATGGAAGTCTTTCTGCATGGCACAGAAGAAATATTGAACAAAGGTTAAGAGAAGGAAAACTAAAAGTTGTTGTTACTAGCACCTCCCTTGAACTTGGAATTGATATTGGTTACGTTGATCTTGTGATACTTCTTGGCAGCCCAAAAAGCGTTGCAAGGGCAATACAAAGAATAGGAAGAGCCGGCCACAAATTAGGCGAAACTGCAAAAGGAAGGATAATTGTTCTTGACCGAGACGACCTAATCGAATGCTCTGTTATGCTAAAAGCTGCAAATGAAAGAAAAATTGACAGGATTCATATCCCGACAAACTGCCTTGATGTTCTTTGCCAGCATGTACACGGCGCCGCCCTTAAGGAGAAAACAAATGTCAAGGAATTATATTCTCTGTTTCGACAAAGCTATTGCTTTGCTGAACTTTCATGGAAGGATTTTATTGAAGTTATTGAGTACATGGCAGGAAGGTATGTTACGCTTCAAGATAGGCACATATATGCAAAAATATGGTATGACGAAGAGTCAGGAATGGTTGGAAGAAAGGGAAAACTAAGCAGAGTAATACACATGACAAATATCGGGACAATTCCCGATGAAAGCCACATTATTGTGAAAGTTGGAGAGACTCCAATTGGTACTATTGACGAGGGATTTCTTGAGCGGCTAAAGCGCGGAGATATTTTTGTTCTTGGCGGACAGAAGTATCAATTTCTTTATGCAAGAGGTATGACTGCAAGCGTCAGCGCGTCAGTTGCATCGCCCCCCACTGTTCCGTCATGGTTTTCAGAAATGCTTCCGCTTTCTTTTGACCTCGCCTCAGAAATTGGAAAATTCAGAAGACTTATGGAAGAGAAAATGAAAAGAGGAAGAACAAAAGAGGAAATCATTGCTTTCATAAACGAACACCTTTACGTCGAAGGGAACGCAGCTGAGGCGATTTACAAATATTTCCGAGAGCAATTTTTTTTCTCGCAAATACCAACAGACCATAAAATAGTAATTGAGAAATATTCAGATGAAGGAAGAAAAATAGCGGTCTTTCATGCGCTTTTCGGAAGAAGGGTCAACGATTGCCTAAGCAGGGCAGTTGCTTTCGCCATTGGCAGGACTGAACATCGGGATGTTGAAGTTGGAGTAACGGATAATGGATTTTACATTGCCCACAAAAAACCTTTTAACGCAAAATCAGCCTTAGGCATGCTGAAAAGCAATCAATTAAATGATGTCTTGAAATTTGCAATTGAGCGCTCCGAAGTCCTTAGGAGAAGATTTCGGCACTGCGCAACACGCTCGTTGATGATACTGCGGCAATACAAGGGGCTTAGGAAAAGAGTCGGCAGGCAGCAGGTCTCTTCCATGATACTTTTGAACGCAGTCAGAAGAATTTCAACTGATTTTTTCATATTGCGGGAAGCAAGAAGGGAAGTGCTCGAAGACCTCATGGATGTGCAAAATGCCATGCTTGTTATGAAACTGATCGAGGAGAAAAAAATAAGGGTGGAAGAAACAACAAATACCCTGCCTTCGCCTTTTGCGCTTTCCATAGCGCTCCAAGGGCATACAGATGTCCTGAGAATCGAGGATAAAGTTGAATTCCTTCGAAGAATGCACCAGCAGATACTGGCGAAGATTGGGAAGAAGGCTGTCTTGTAGATTATTTCTGTTTTATTAAAATTCTATTTTGTTGTTTATTGAAGGTAATCTCAAGATTATCAAAAAAGCCAGCAATTCCAATTATCACATCGTCGACTAGCCAGGGTTCTGATCCCTCAACTACCGGTGAAGCTATAGGGAGACTCGCGATTTTGATAGTGTTTCTTTGTTCTTTTGCTACAACTTCTAAATCTATCTTGCCGTATCTCATTCTATATGGGTTTTCCATTGTTAACATCTCTGGACCATCCTTAAATGCAATTCCTATTATGTCTGCTATGCTATTGGGAATTACAGAAATATCTGTTCCTGTGTCTATTATTCCATCTGCAAAAACAAAATCTTTTTCCCCTTTCAATTTCACTGGTATTTTTGGCCTAAAGACTATATGTTCTCCAACTCTTTCTTTTGAGAATTTGAATTTTAAAACCATTCAAGAACTCTATATGTTGAGCTTATCTTCTTTA
>Ga0209542_10015962_pt1 | contig 12521 bp, 13 predicted proteins | sample RifCSPhighO2_01_FD_184028 | JGI IMG/M metagenome (GOLD analysis project Ga0209542, IMG submission 184028) | Soil microbial communities from Rifle, Colorado - Rifle CSP2_plank highO2_0.1 (SPAdes) (version 2) | ecosystem: Environmental > Terrestrial > Deep subsurface > Rock core/Sediment ...
CCCTGCGGTCGCGGGCAAAACCCAAAAATTTTCCTTCCTTATTTCTGATTTTCGGCGGGGGGTGTGGGGGGAGCCGACAAAAAATGGAAAGGAAATTTTTGGTTTTGCTTCGCCGCTTTCAGTTTACACACCTATTGTAATATATCACATTATTGTTAAACAACACAACAAATTGCTACAATATGAATTGTGGATATCAAAACCCATTCAAAAAAGCTGGGGAAAAACATAAAGCGTATACGCGAGCAGAAGAAAATGTCGCAAGGCGATATTTGTCGCAAGCTCGGGTTTGATCGCGCTCAAATGAGTAATATTGAAGCTGGTAAAGGCAATCCAACTCTTGCGACCATTGAAAAAATTGCTCAAGCGTTAGGAATTGCAAGTGATGAACTTTTGAAATAATTTCATGCAAAAATATACCGCCCTGTGGATAACTTTGGAGTGTTATTTTTTGGTGTCTAAAAACCCTTAGAACACCTCATTTTTTCGAGCTTTTCAAAAGTTGATTTTCATGGCGTTTTACAAAATGAGAGCTTTTCTTTTTTATTTAGAAATGTTCTAATTTACTTATGAAAGACGGATACATAGAAGATCGAGCTACAAAAAAAACTGTTGATGGTCGCAAGCCGGAAGAAGCTGTGCGACAAAACTACGAAAAGGAGTTGCACGAAGACTACGGCTATGCCTATGGGCAGATGGATATTGAGGTTTCAATTCAGCGAGGAGAACAACATTCTGCCAAGAATAAAAACGAACGAGCCGATATAGTTATTTACGCCACAACAGATAAGACAAAACGTGATCAGTCGCAAGACATAATTGGCATCGTTGAGACAAAAAAACCGACACGCAAGGAGGGGGTTAAACAGCTTCAAAGTTATATGTCTGCAACCTCATGCACGTGGGGAGTGTGGACTAATGGTTCAGATTTAGAATATTTATATCGAGACCCCAAAAGCGGCTCAATCAAGCGTGAATTTATTTTTAAAATTCCCAAAAACGGCGAGACTCTTTCCGATATTGATCGAATCACAAAGGAGAGTTTACAACCTGCAAAAAATCTAAAGGTGGTATTCCATCGCCTACTGAATATCTTGTATGCCAATACCAATATCAGTAGAAAGGAAAAATTGGGAGCAGAAATGATACGTCTCATTTTCTGCAAAATTGTGGATGAAAAATACGATCAAACGGCATTACCAAAATTTCGCGTCGGAGTTGATGAAAACGCGCGTGATGTCGCTAAACGAATTAAGGAGTTATTTGAAGAAGTAAAAAAAGAATTCGAGCGCGATGAAGTCTTTGACAAGAATGAGGAAATCAAGCTTGATCCAAAATCTATCCGGTATGTAGTTGGTCAGCTAGAGCAATTTAGTCTTCTTAAAACCGAAAAGGATGTTGTTGGCGACGCGTTTGAGGTTTTTGCAGAAAGTAAGCTCGTTGGTGAAAAAGGTGAGTTTTTTACACCACGCGAGATTGTAAAAATGGCAGTCAAGCTTGTTGATCCAAAACCCGGGCAGACAATCGTTGACCCAGCATGTGGTAGCGGTGGATTTTTAATCTATTGTCTTGAGCGTGTTTGGCAACTAATGGCGGAGGATAAAAAATATCGGGGTATGTCTGAATCTGATTTTATAAAAGCAAAAGGTAAAATGGCTGAGGAATCTTTTTTCGGTATTGATAAGGAATCTGATCTCGTAAAAATTGCCAAAGCATATATGGCAATCGTTGGAGATGGAAAAAGTGGAATTGTTTCTGATAATACACTACATTCTCCAGAAGACTACAATCAAAGAGCAAAGGACTTATTTGTTAACGAGGACAATAAATTGAAACAGTTCGATATCGTAATGACTAACCCTCCTTTTGGAAGCAAGATAAAAGTTTTGAAGGATGACGCGAAAAATTTCTCACTGGGGCATGTGTGGAAAAAGGACGGAAACGGTTTTGTGGAAACATCGAAAGAAAAAGAAACCGAGCCGCAGGTTCTTTTCGTAGAGAGATGTCTTCAAATGCTCAAAGTTGGAGGCAGATTGGCAATTGTTCTACCTGAAACATATTTTCACGCGCCTAAAGTCAGATATGTTCTTGATTATCTTTTACGAGGTAATAACGTATTAGCCGTGATTGATTTGCCACACAATACATTTCGTCCGTACTGTAATGCAAAAACATTGCTCATGGTTCTTGAAAAGGGTGTGCCACAATCAGACAAAATCACCATGGCTGTTTGTGAAGAAATCGGACATGATCACAATGGGCAGTTAATTTATAGGTTTGATGAACAGAATAATCAGACAGACGAAATATGGAATGACAGCGTGCCTGTTATGAAAGAGTTGGACAATCCGGCTGATCCAAATAACAAATATGTTTTTACTATCAGCCCCAAAGACTTGAAAGGAAGGGTTTTTGTCCCACGCTACTATTGGAAAAGGCGCTTGATGGATGTAGAGAAAGAAGCAAAAGAACAAGGGTTCAACCTTGTTACTGTCAAAAAGCTTATGAGTGAAGGAATTATAGAATCCTACACAGGACATGGATCACCAAAAGGAAAATTTAAAGGCAGAGGAGAAGTTCCTTATGTTCGTGTTGCCGATATCGTCAATTGGGCTATATATAAAAATCCAACGTCTTTGATTCCTGAATCTGAATACGAGAGAGTAAAGAAAAATGGCTTTGATCTGCAACAAAAAGATATTTTATTTGTACGTCGTGGAAGTTATCGTATCGGTAGCGTTGCGCTTGTAGCAGAATATGATACCAGAGTTCTACTCACCAAAGAAATTCAAACATTTCGCGTGATAAAAGAGGATAACGAATACGGGGTTGACGCCTTTTATCTGCTCTATCTTTTCTCACATGCGATAACGCAGAAACAGCTCTATAGTAAGATATTGATTGATACAACGTTGCCAAATATTGGAGATCGTTGGAAAGAATTAAAACTGCCAATCGCTAAAGACAAAGCGCAAATTGATTCAATTAAAAAAAGATTGAAAGAAGCGTTTGTACAAAAATGGAAAGGACAAGGAGAAATTGAATCTCTGGCAAAACAATACGGAAGATTTACAACCTAATCTTTAAGATTGAAGGGAGCAATCCCGCCGTTTTATAATGTTTCCTAAAAACGGCGGGGATTTGTGCGCGCATTGGGTGGGTGGGGCAAGCACATACAGATTTGTTGTGCTATGCACAATCCATATTCTTTGAGTTACCACAGTCAGTGAACGAAGTTATAGAGTTTAGAGCTACCACAGAACACGGAGAGGAAGCGCCTCGTCTCGCCGCAAGGACGGAGAAAAGAGCAAACAAAAATGTTAAAATAATATTGCTCTTTTAGTAGTCTGAAGCGGCGAAGCAAAACCAAAAATTTCCTTTCCATTTTTTGTCGGCTCCCCCCACACCCCCCGCCGAAAATCAGAAATAAGGAAGGAAAATTTTTGGGTTTTGCCCGCGACCGCAGGGAGCGGACGAGGCGCGCAGGGTTCGCATCACCACGCAATCGGGGCGTACAATGCAGTACAGAGCCACCACGCACGCGGAGCGTGCGAATCAGTCGGTCTCTTGTTCGAAAAAGGTTCGAGCAAAGTGTATGATTACAGCACCCTAATAAAACTCGTGTCGGTTTCAGAGAAATTCTGGCGCGCGGCGCGGAGCGCCGCGTAAGGTGGAGTAACGGATTCTTGGATTCGCCGGTGGTGGAGAGTGGGGTTCGAGCCGAAGATTTTGGGGATGAGAGATTTTTTGGAGGAGAGGTCGTTCGATTGAGCGGCGAAAGCTAAGCTTGGAGCCACATTTAGCCAATCTTGCATCGGTTCGAGCCAGGCTTTGGCGTCTCTTTCTAAATTACATATTTTCTCCTCAAAACTTTTCTTATCAGAGAAAAGTTTTGAGCGCTCTTTGAGATAGGTCTCCCTATCTATATCTTGGGCTAGGTAGACATCTAGGAGGCGTTGGATCTTCTCGGAGATGGCAGAAACCTTGTTTCGGAGGTCTTCGATTATTATTCTGCTTTCCTGCTCGGCTTTTTTCTCGTCTTCTTTCATCAATAAACCAAATTCCTTGACCCACGGAGAAGGCATAGAGTAATTATTAAGAATTTCGTTTACCTGCTCAACCAATTCTCCTTCTCGAACGCATCCTTCGTTGCAAGCAATGGTCTTGGACTTTTTAGTACAGCGATAGTAAATGTAGCGATGCACATTGCCATTCTTCTGCCTTTTAACTTTGTTTTCTGCCGTTATCATCATGCCACAAGTAGTACAGTGGAGAAGCCCACAAAAAGCCATTGGCTCATTTTGTGGTTTGGCTGGGCGACCACGTTCTAGGATTACATCTTGAACTTTATCAAATAATTTCTTAGAGATGATTGGCGTATGTCTACCCTCATACATTTCTTTGGCGTAATAAAAGTTTCCGTAATAAAAAGGATTGGTGAGAACATATTTCACACGATCTCTATGAAATCTATTGCCATGAGTTGTTCTTATACTTCTTTCATAAAGAAAATCGGCTATATCTTCCAGTCTCTTATCGCCCTCAATGTATAACTCGAAAGCTTCTTTGATAATTTTTGATTTTCTTCTATCTACGACGATTGTCTTATTTCTCACATCATTTAGATAACCGACCGGAGCTATTGTAGGAAATTCTCCTCTTCTAGCTTTCGCTATCAAACCTCGTCTAGTGTTCTGGCTTAAATCTCTGATGTATTGATTCGCCATTCCAAACTCTACGCTCATAACCAGCACGTTATCTTGTGGAAGATAAATTTTGTCGTGAGTGATAATTTTCTGAATAATATTTTGCTGGAGTAGCCAACTGATTCTTCCGCTATCAACTGGATTACGAGAAAGACGATCAATTTTCCAACAGATTATTCCTTGCGCCTCCCCCTTCTCAATTCTTTTCATCATCTCATTAAAAATCAGTCTGCCCGGCTTCTTGGCGCTTTTCTTCTCGATAAATTCTTCAACCACTTCTAAATCATCTCTCTTAACAATAGCCCTCAACTCATCTAACTGAGCTTCAATAGAAAGTACCTGCTTATCTTCAACGTCCGTACTTTTGCGAGCATAGAGAAAATATTTCATACACGCTATTATACCAGTATGAAAACATTGTTTGTAGATGAGTCGGGTACATTGGGAGTAAAAGACCGGTACTTTGTACTTACTATGCTTTCTACCCAAAGGCCGAAGCGCATCATTAACTTCATGCGTAAGTTTTGCGCAAAACACAATCTACCCGAAATAAAAGCAAGTGGGCTCTCAGTTCCGTGTAAACAGGAAATTTTTAATAAACTTTGTAGTGCCAACGATTATGTAATTTCATACATTGTTGTTGATAAATGGCATATTGATAACAAGAAGCTGTTTGAAGACAAGAATGTTTTGTACAATTATCTCTTCTCGTTCTTAGTTAAGAAAACGATTAAAAGTACACGAGAAGATTTAAATTTTCTACTTGATAATCATTCAACGAAAGTAAAATCGATCAACTCACTTGCCGACTATATTAGACTTAAAGCGTACACACAATTCGATTGCCAGTACAATATTGATCTTAGCTACACAGATTCAAAAAACTCAAAGATTATTCAGGCCGCTGATGTTATTGCAAATGCAATTTGGGCACATTACAACTACAGCACGAGCCACTTCTATAATATGCTCACCATTAGCGAATCAATTTGCTTTCCGCAGGCAAAATTTGGCGCAAAACGAGTTGTCCCCACGCCTCCGGCCTCATCTTGAATTAACCGAGCATTCGGTATATTATTAGTATGACGTAAATCCCGTGCGGAGCTTATCGCAAGTAAGTGGCGTATAACGTCACCGAAGTACGGGTAGTTTTGAAAAGCCCTGCGGGGCTTTTCTGCTACATTATTTAGGGAGCAGAATTTTGTGCGCGCGGTGGGAGGGTGGGCAAGCGCACATACGAAACAGTACGACCTCTTCGAACCCAGAAGTATTAAAAATCTCCTCCAAAAATTTTCCGGCTTTTGAATCTCTGAACCCCCCTCCACCACCGGCGAATTCTAGAAAACCCTTTGCCACCTTACGCGGCGCTCCGCGCCGCGCGTGAAAAATTCTCAGAAAATGAGACGAGTTTTATTAGGGTGACTCTATACTACCAAATCCGAACCTATTTTAAGAATCAATAACTCGCGCGCCTTCGGCGCGCTCGAGCCTCGCCCCATCGCTTTTCATTCTTTTTAGGGTTGGCGGGGGTTAGATTTTATTGAGAGGTTAGCGATGGGGCGAGGCCGGATTTTCCAAACAAAAAAGCACCGCAGTATTTGCGGCGCCTTGTGTTATTGACCCCCCCATATCTTGTTACCCGTCTTGAGGATTTGGTATAATTAATCTATGACCGATTCTATAGTTGATGCATCCATAAGCCCATCGGGGCTTCTCGCGGGTAAAGAATACAAATTGCGACGCTCGCAGACGTTGATCGACGACCCCCATGCTCAGCTTAATGAGAGAAACGAAATCCAGAAGTACCTTGCTCGTCTTGAGCCTTCGTACCTCAAGGAGCTTGAGGATATGAGCGATCTAGCGGGACGGACAATGTCTGAAACTTGCCGTCTTACTATTAGTATCCCAGCATATCTAGAAGGAGAGAATATAAGAAAGACTTTAGAACTCTATATAAATCAAAAGGATAAAAATGGCAACCCTTTAGATCCGAATATTTTTGAACTTGTCGTGCTTAATAACCATCCAGTAACCGTCCCAGAGGATAAAACACAGAAAGAAGTTGAAAAATTTAGGCAAGACCATCCTGAAATGTCGGTCATTTATATGCACAAACAATGGAGCGATCAAGAGCCGGCAACCGTAGGAAATGCACGGAGGTATTTGTCTGACATAAGCTTGTTGAGAAATCTCTCAAGAACGAAAACTACCGGCGATTTTATACTCGTTACTAACGATGCCGATGCGATTGGAGTAGATGAACATTATGTGTCTGATATTCTTACTGCATTTAAGACGTACCCTACTACAGACGCTTTTTCGCTAAAGTGGTCTTGGCCGGCCGCTGCCTTGCAAAAGCCGAACTTTTACGCAGCCAACTTCGTCTGGGACGGTTTACTACGCTTTTACGTGTCTGGATTGGAGGGGGCCGTCATGGAAGAACCATCACAACTTGAAGCGAGAAATGCAGCTATCAGGAGCGCCATGTACGCCGCTGTGGGCGGTTTTAACCGTCAGGCAAAAAATGCCGAGGATTCGGAAATGTCCTATCTGGTTGCCGATGCGAGAAACTGGGATCCTAAAAGCGTCGTCCGATTGGACGTCGCTAAAATCACAACAAATCCAAGACGCCCCATGTCTGCTCTAGCGACAGGCACTCCTTTGAACGAAATGTATGTAACTTTTCAATCCAATCCAGAGATTAGAAAAATGGATAACGATCAACTTTTGGCAATGTTGCCAGATGATCTTGATTTAAATCTTCTTGAGAAAGAACTTGAGGGATGGTATCAGGCCCGAACAAGAAACGAATTCCATTTTTTTGGATCACAATACATGCCAATCTTCTCGAAAATTATGGAAGAGCTCGGTATTGACTTTGAAATAGTCGATGACCATATCAAAATAACAAGTGCAGAAAAATTACTTAACCATTTGTCCCAAAGTTCTGGGAGAAAGGTGGGGGTTGTTGTGGAGAGCGAAGTACAGAAAACAAGCCCAAGCGAAGCCAAGGTTCTTCGAAAATTTGTTTCCGGAACAACTTACGGAGTTGATGAAGTTCGGGCAAATAGGGCACGAGAACTGGCAGCTCGGATTTATGCAACAGAACACGGGAAGCAAATGCAAGTCGGCGACAGCGACAAAATCGAGTGGCTTCGCAAAGAGTACAAGAGATTCACACACGAGGGCTACAAAGGGACAAATTCCTAACGAACATCCTGACAGATAAATTTGCGCATGCTATACTTGAGGCAGTAGATGGGCGGTGTCCTCTGGACTAAAAGGAGAAACGGATGAAGACCTTGATGTTCGTCGTGATCGGGTTTGGCGGTCTGGTACTCGCAACGCTGGGGGCCCTGGCGAATCCTCAGGAGTCCTTCTTCGCCACGTTCATCATGCTCTTCGGCATGTTGCTCACCACTGGCGCACCCTGCGCATGGTTCGTTTGGAATCTGCTGGATAGCCAGCGCCATATCGACCAGCTCATCGTTGAGAACAGTACTCGCCGGCAGTAACAAAGTGGAGGTCAATGGTTGCCAGTCGCGATGTGCGACTGGCATTTTTCATAATTCAAAATATTATTCCGAATTTAAATATCTAAAGCGAATACCTATTTAAAGCTTTTCTTATAAAATGAGAAGTATGGAAATAAAAACTCAAATCGAAAGCGGAGGGAAAACCTACAAAGTTATTTATAGAGATGAAGACCCTAGTACAAATCTTAATGACAGCACTTTACACGGAGTGCATGCTTACTGTTTTTACAAGGATAAATTAGTAGTAGTCTTAAACTCGAAAAATTTATGGACTCCTCCGGGTGGAGCTATTGAAAAAGGGGAAACTTATGAAGAAGCAATCATTAGAGAAGTTAGAGAGGAAGCAAATATGAAAGTGCTATACCAACACTACATTGGCTATCAAGATGTCTGGTTTGAAAAAGAAAAAATGATGTCCAGGCAAGCGAGAGTATTTTGTATCGTTGAACCTTTTGGAAATTTTGAAAATGATCCTGACGGAGATATTTCTGAGATTAAACTACTTGATCCAAAAGATTACAAAGAATATATAGCTTGGGGAGAAATTGGAGACCATCTCATGACCAGAGCTTTAGAGATGAAAAAGAGCTATGATGCTGAAACTTTTAAATTAATCCAAGATCTCTAAGAATTTTATCTGCCATTTCTCGAAGAGACATTTTTACTGAATCAAATACTATTCCGCCAGAATAAATATTTGCCAGGTATTCCTCATAAGATTTATCAATATGCTCTTTAGAAACCTCCAGCTTTCCCAGTCTTTGGGTTCTTTCTACTATTCGTGAGCTTAGAACTTCTCTTCCTGCGTCTAGTTGATAAACGAGAAATTGTGCATTAAATCGCTTTGCGGTATTCTCTAGTTCTTTAATTTCTGCTTCTGAAAAAGCTTGTTCAAGGATAGTGTTAATTCCTTGTTTGAGATATCCTTCAGCCATTAACGGAATCATGTTCTTGGCCACTTGTGTATGGGATGGAACATTTTTTGAAACTAGCCATTTGATATGATCTGCACCAAAGTGAGCCGTATCTGCAATTTCGTCATGAATAATATCAGCCAGAGCAGTTTTACCAGAACCCATTGGCCCGTGTAGGACGACCATAAATAACTGCTTACTTTTGTACTTTGTAGTTGCTTCCATATATAAAAATTAACAGAAATCAGAGTATTTAGCTACACAGCTTGCTTGCCTCTTCAAACCCATCTTTGATGTGATCAAATGAAAGTTTCTCAGAGGCTTCTTCTTTGGTAAACCACTCAACCTGACTAAGTTCCTTGCTTACTCTTATTTTGGATATTTCGTTTAGGTGAACTAGGAAAAATACCACAACGCCATGTTTACCATATCGGCTGGACTGAAAGTGATTGTATTCGAATTCTCGTTCTACTCCTGATTCCTTGAGATTGTAATCACTCGGCTCTAGTCCCAATTCTTCATTTAATTCTCGCTCTATAGCACTGAGTAAATCTGGATCTTCAATCTCTTTGGCACCGCCGGGCAAACCCCAGAGACCATCAGTTTCTTGGGCTAGAAGAAACCTTGTTACGCCATTTTCAATTTTATAGATAAGAGCGTTGGTAGTGGTTATGGTGTTGTTGGAGGTATCAATCATAAAAATTAGTTAGACACAAAATCCAACTGTTCTTCCGGTATTCCCTTTGATCTTCCGTAGGCCATAGCTTCGGCCCAAGTGGATTTATCAGATATTTTTAAATCAAATACCTTATTTTTATAGACTACTTTCATAATATCTTTACCCTCGACCCAAAAGTTCATATACCAAGGCCCATCAGTAAGCGCTTTACCTAATTCTTCTAACTGATTTTCTTCTACCAAAACATCATGCAAAATCCAGTCCCCATCTTGCCAAGTCTTTATAATCTGAACTTTATCTAAAATATTTTTATCTACCAGACTATTCTCAACGATTGTACCTTTATACATAATTAAAATTAGATCGGAGTGGCAATAAGAAATAACTCCGCTTCTGAAGATGCCTCAAAGAGATTATATTTATCTTGAAAAATTTCTTTAAGTCCATTCAAAGTCTCATTAGGCTTATCTATATCAATTTTCTCAGTATCATAATCGTACATACCATTTATGATCTTCCCTTCAACATTGTAACCATTTGAAACACTCAGAATAATTCTTCCTTTAGTTACTCGCATTGCTTCATTAACCGCAACCTCAGTATTAACATCCGTTGAATGAATAGCCCGACAATTTAAATAAGTATCAAATTCTTTATCTTTGAAAGGTAGAGATTCCATACTTGCGTGTACACACGAAACATTAGGAAACTCTGTAAGAAACTTTTTCAGAGCATCTGTAGAGATATCGACAGCCGTAAATCTACTATCTGGAAACTTCTTGGACAAAATCCTGACTTCATATCCAGAATTTGCACCACAAACCAAAACATTTTGCCCATTAAGATTTCCCAGTGATTCTACAAGAATTTTATCAAAAGAGGAGTCTAAAGATCTGGAATCAGAATTGTAATCATGATTTCCATACTTTTCATTGTATGTTTGGGTAAGCTCTTCAAAATCTTTTGTGATTTTTGGTTTTCTATGCCACCAAGCCATATGTTTTATATTAATTCTCTTTCAATTTATTCTTTAGTTTCTCCAAAGCAATTTTTCTCATACTGAAAGAGTTCTTCTCTTCAGCAGTTAGTTCACCGAAAGTTTTTGAATATCCTTCGGGCTGAAAAATTGGGTCCCAACCAAAACCATCACCTCGCGGGGATACTATCTTGCCTTTGATATTGCCTTCGTAAAAAGAAATTTCTCCCTGCGCGCTAGAGTAGCCAATAATAGTTTTTGCCTCTGCGTTAGGATTTCCAAATGACTCTGCAATTTTATACAAGCCATCATTTCCAATAGTTTTCATAAACCATTTAATTAATGGGCCAGGTAATCCTTTGAGGGCTTCAAAATAAAGCGAGGTATCTTCCACTATAAATTCCCCAGTTTGGTGTTTCTTAGCTTCTTCTAATTTAGCTTTGATAATCTCGTGAGCGTCTAAACTCTGGATTTCTGGCAGATCAATATCAAGTGCTTCGACATTCCCTAAGATACTCTGGACTTCGGCTAACTTGCCTTTGTTTCCAGTAATAAGGTAGATGGACATATGGGTAGTTTAGCAAAATTTGGAAAAACGTTATAATTTCAATATGTCTGAAGAACCTATAAGCCCCCAAGAGCCCACACCCGAAGCGCCCATTCCGTCAAGCATTCCTGAACCAGTCGATGTGCCGCCTGTGGTCCCAGAAGGCCCTACCGAGGCCGAAAGTGCCGTTCCGGTCAATATTGATAACGAGCAAATAAGCCCTGTAGAGCCTGAAAATCCGGCTCCCGAGCAAACGGCTCAAACTGATAATCCAAGCTCAAATCAACCAGTTTCAGAAGCTTCAGAACCACCAACGGCTCAAATACCAGTAATTGAGCCGTTTGCGAAACTAAGTCTTCTAGCTAAGGCACGAGAAGCAATCCAGTTTAGGAAAAGAAGGAAACTAGAAAAGATAATGGGAATGTTTTTGAAACAAAGCAGTATTACAAATGATGAAGTAGAAAAGCTCTTGCATATCTCTGACGCAACTGCAACAAGATATCTTGAACAGCTAGAAAAAGAAGGTAAAGTAAAACAAGAAGGACGAACTGGAAAATCTGTATCATATTCCAGAATCTAATGCAGGGAGCAGCAAAGCTATTTGCACGCGGATGGGCAGGGTGGGCCAAGTGCAGAGTTAAAGCGCTCGGGCTATTACCGCTATGGCTTGGACTACACGAGCGCCGACGTTAAACGAAGTTTCAAGAGAACAAAGCGAAAGCGACACACTAAACACTATAATGAAAACAAGGAGAGGGGTTGTGCTAGGGCGGACTCCGAAGGCACAAGAAACGAAGGCAAAAACACTCAATAACCACTAAACAAGAGAAGCACTATAAACTTCAAACTATCTCTGCGAGGAGGAGTCCCGACGCTGGGGAGAGGAACCTTTCCTCTCCCCAAAAAGCATGGGTAGAGCGAACGGCTCATTTACTGGTATTTGAGCCGTTCGCCAACCTGCCCAAACCTAGGCACTAGGCGCTCGTAGCCATAGCGGTAACAGCCCGAGGTGGATACCGAGTGGTGCACCCGTAGTCCCACTAAAATTCAGACCGAGCACAATGTATTCTGCATTCCAAGCCGAGCCCCATCGCTCATACCTCTCAAAAAAGTCTAACCCCCGCCAACTCTAAAAAGAATGAAAAGCGATGGGGCGAGGCTCG
>Ga0209542_10015963_pt1 | contig 12521 bp, 10 predicted proteins | sample RifCSPhighO2_01_FD_184028 | JGI IMG/M metagenome (GOLD analysis project Ga0209542, IMG submission 184028) | Soil microbial communities from Rifle, Colorado - Rifle CSP2_plank highO2_0.1 (SPAdes) (version 2) | ecosystem: Environmental > Terrestrial > Deep subsurface > Rock core/Sediment ...
TATCGAATTCAATGCAACCTACGATTGCAACGATTCCGAGTCATAATAGAGAAGGCACCATCGAAATTAGACTTAGTGGAAATACGGCCACTGTCATGATTGATGGAATAAGTCAAGTTTTTGCGGTAGCCCAGCCGATTTGGCTTGAATTTAGTATCAGAACATCAACGCAGTCAATTCAATCACAGAGTATTGGCGAAATGCTCATTACGACAGGATCAGATAATATTGGAGACGCTTGTGATATTTGCAGACTGGTGTTGGACCCTACCCAGATCGACAGCAATAGAAATAGTCCACTTGCACCATTACTTGTTGATCCTCGTACAGGTGATCTGTGCGAAGATGCTGAAGCCGATTCAGTTATAGATATCAGAGACAATTGTCCTACAAATGCAAATTCAGATCAGAAAGATTCAGATGGAGACGGCACTGGTGATGTTTGTGATGACCGTGATGCTGATGGTGTACTTGACGCGAGTGATAATTGTCCTGCGATTGCAAATCAAGATCAGTTGAGTTCTGATAATGATCTTTTTGGAGATGTTTGTGATACATGTCCGGCTGATGCACAAAATGATGCAGACAATGATGGCATTTGTGGAGACGTTGATAACTGTGGACGATACAATCCGGATCAGGTTGATTGTAATTATAACAACGTTGGCGATGCGTGTGAAACTGGTGATGGCGAAGGTGAGGGGGAATTTTCATCCGTTGTTTGTATCGACGGCGATGAAGACGGAAGAATACATCCAAATGATAACTGTCCAAATATTGCAAATCCAGGTCAAGCAGATTGTGATGGCGATCGAATTGGGGATGCCTGCGATACACAAAATCAGTGCACGTTAGATAATGACAATGATGGGACGGTTAATACGCAAGATAATTGTCCTGCTGCTGCAAATTCGAATCAAAATGATTGTGACTCGGATGGTATTGGAGATGCGTGCGATTCGCAAAGCTTGTGCAGCACGGATAGCGATAACGATGGAACATTTGATCCGGTAGATAATTGTGTAAGTCAGTCGAATGCAGATCAAATGGACCTGGATCAGGATGGAAAAGGAAATGTTTGTGACAGCTGTCCATTTGATGCACAGAATGATCAAGATGTGGATGGGCTATGTGGAGATGCGGATAATTGCCCGGCGCTGAGCAATGCTGAGCAGGCAGATAGTGATATTGATGGAATAGGGGATGCGTGTGATACGGAAACTCAGCTCGCGTCAGTTTGTGGTGGTGCACATACGTTGTCGACTAAATCGGTGACTGTAAGCTTGCTCAAGAGTGCAGTATCGACGAGTAACTTGTTTGATCCATTTGCATTTAATCATATTATCTGGGATACTACACTGCCACATGTGCTCGGAAATGATGGACTGGGTAACGTTAAGATTGATCCAGTAGTTGAGCAAGATGTACAAATTACGGGTAATGCATGTGGTGACGCTCCCGGAGTGCCTCGGTTTACGGGCAAGGCGTGGCGATACTTTGAGATTACATCAGACAAGCAATTTTCTGATTTTAATAGAGCATCTGTCGAGGTCCTCGTTGACCACTTGTGGCTGATTGAGGAAGGAGTTGATCCCGCGCGGATTTCGCTCTATCGTTATGATGGAACGTGGAAGAAAATGCCTACTATTTATGGTGGCGTTTTCTCTCGAAAACACAAATATTATGCCACCCTCAATGGATTAGGACAGTTTGCCATTGGTAGCGAAGGAAACAGGCCATTTGATTCAGATCGTGATCTTTTTGCTGACAGCGTAGATCAGTGCCCCACGCTTATAAGCAATCCCGAGCTGAGATATTATGTTACACCGCGTCTTGATATCTGCACTGGACGCAATACAAAACTTGCAGTTACCTGTCCAGGAACAGAAACGGTGAGTACCGCTGTTGCTTACAATAGTAATTTCCGAGATAAAAGTGGCGGTGGATTATTTATTGGTGGAAGTCTTGTTTTTTTTACTTATTCGAGCAAAAAATATGTCGGAACTGAAACTGGAAGAGAACTGACTCAAACGCTTAGCATATGCAGCGGTGCACCGCCAAGCTATGTTCCGTTTCCTTCGAAAGTCTATCAGTACCTCGATATTCAAGCAGACGTGCAGCCAGGCGATTTTGAGCATGCTGACATTAGATTTACAATTGCAGATGATTGGCTGCAGAAGCATCAAGTGGAAGGGAAAAACATTGTTCTCTACAGATATGTAAATAACTGGAAACCTCTCGGCAGAATATTGTATGAACATTGGGAGCCAATTGATGGTTTTATCCAATACGAACCACTCGAACAGAACAGGTATGTATTTCGTACCAATGGATTTAGTTACTTCGTTGCGGGAGACGGAGGGGCGTTAGATTATGATAATGATGGAAAATCGGATTCAACAGATAATTGTCCGGTTCATGCCAATGTGGATCAGGCAGATGCTGATGCCGATGGTATGGGAAATGTCTGTGAGGATGAAGATGAGGATGGAATTCCCGTGGTAGAAGATAATTGTCTCAATGCCTATAACCCTGATCAAGCAGATGCAGATAGTGATAACATAGGAGATGCATGCGATTCCTGTCCTAATAATTCAGCGAACGATCCCGATGGTGATGGAAATTGTAACGTTGCACCGCCTCCTGCTTCAGATGCTGACGGAGATCAAGTACCGGATTCAACTGATAATTGTTTGTCGTTTTTTAATCCTCAGCAGGACGACTGTGATGAAGATGGCGTTGGAAACGGATGCGATGAGTCAAGTCTGTGCAGTACGGATAGTGATGAAGATGGAATCATGGAACACGTAGACAATTGCATCAACTTTTTTAACCCAAATCAAGCTGATCGAGATATTGATGGGAAAGGAGATGTTTGTGATTTTTGCCCGGACTCTGCATTAAATGATGCGAATGGTAACGAAGTTTGTGATAACTTGGAGAACTCAGGAGGAGGACAAGAATGTGTGGGCGATGAGTGCGCAGTGGCTCAACCTTTTGTTGATGCAGACGATGATGGTGTTGACGATGCAATCGATAATTGCAACGAGATTCAAAATTCAAATCAAGCTGACACTGATGAAGATGGGGTTGGCGACGCATGTGAAATTGTGACTGTCAGTATTTCAGTAAGCGAGAGTAGTAGCGGATCGGGTGGCGGCGGTGGAGGAGGCGGATCACGACGACGTACGTGTGTTCCATTTTGGGATTGCAGTACATGGAGTACGTGTGATAAGATTACCGGCTATCAATACAGGACATGTGAAGATGTACATGCTTGTGCTTCGCGATCATTAGTGACTGAGAATGTTCCAATGCCCCCAGAAGAACAAACGTGTGAATTTGAACCGATCATACTTTTAGCTGATCTCTGTGTTGATGGCGTCAAAAGTGGCGATGAGAGCGACGTTGACTGTGGGGGATCATGCGGTGCTTGTGCAGCTGAGGACCAATGTGTGGGTTCGTCTGACTGTGATAGTGGAAAATGTGTAAGTGGAACGTGCAGAGAGCAGTCGTATTGTACGAGCGATTCTGATTGTGTCGAAGGTTTGTGCTCGCAGAATACATGCACACCAATTCTTAAGGAACTTGAGGATTTGAGATATCCTAAGACAGATTACAAGAACGTATTTATGACTGTTGCAGTGAGTTTGGCTGTTGCTGGTGCAGGTGTTTATTTGGTTCGCAGTTATCGGATGAAACGGAAGTTGAGAATGAATACGCAAAGTGTAAAGAGTGAAGATGTAGATGTTAATGAAGAAAATAAAAATCCAACCATCGCAAGCGATGGGGTATTTGGAACAAATAAATAAAAATTATTCTAACGCTTCGTCCAGCGCTTCTTGGTCAAACCCAACAATAATGATTGGCTCTGCATTAGGCTTTTTGACTTCGATGACTGGGACACCCATCTGACCACTTTTTTCGATCATTGCGTTGCGTGCATCTTCATTTTCGGTGATGTTGATGTCGTCGAACTTGACTTTCTTTTTGGTTAGATAGTCCTTGGCTTTGTGACACCAGGGACAGTTTTGCGTTGAATATACAGTTACTTGTGCTTTTGTTGACATGTGGACCCCTCCGAGTTTTTATTTTAGGTGTAGCTCTTATTATTAAAGGTTAGGGTTTTTTTGTTAGGAGTTTATAGTAAAAGCTCAAAGGATCGTTTTTCATGAAGTGCGAATCTTCAGTGCAGCTGATAAGTTTAAACTCTGAGATGAGGGAAAGAATTTCTTCTTCTGTAAAAAAGTGGCGTGTAATACCTTCGCTGACGAATGTGTTCTGCTCGATTTGAGTTCCTTTGCCGAAGTATTTGTCCTTGGGATTTTTTGCAATGAATAGGAAAAATCCATTGGGCTTGAGGATTTGATGGACGTTTTTAAGGATATTTTTGAGTTCTGAAATGGTGAAAAAATGTACGGAAAAGCTAGCATAGACGGCGTCGAATGAGTTGCTCTGAAGTTGATCGATGTTTCTCATATCAGCGCGAATTTTTTGGATGTTTGGGTGATCGAAACAGGATAATGCTTGTTCCGAAAAATCGAGAGAAGTGACTTTAAATCCCTGCTGCGCAAAGAACATGCTGTCTTGACCTTGGCCACAGCCGAGATCGAGAATAGTTTTAACGTTGTGACTTGAGAAAAGTGAGACGGCTTCACGCGCGAACGGCTGGATTTCGTAGTTATAGAAATTGTTGGTTTTGAACTTCTCATCCCAGATGTTTTGTGTGAGGGTTGCCAAGCTTAAAACATTTACAGTAATGCTTATATATATACTTTAGTACGGGCGATTCATGTGTGGAATATACGGATATGTGGGAAAAAGAGATGCGGCACGCATCCTGTTTGAGGGAATCAAGAAGCTCGAATATAGAGGGTACGATTCGGTAGGAATGGCTACGCAGAGCGATAAAATTTGTGTGAAGAAAGAGACGGGCGCTGTTGATGAAGTCCATGCTAAAGTTAATTTCTTAGATATGCCTGGAACGATGGGTATTGTACATACACGATGGGCCACTCACGGTGGTGTTACAAGAGTTAATTCTCATCCGCACACATCATGCAAGGGTACTATAGTTTCTATTCATAACGGGATCATTGAAAATTATGAGGAACTAAAGAAAGAACTCCAGAAAAAAGGCTGCATTTTTGTCAGTCAAACCGACAGTGAAGTTGTGCCTCATTATATTGAACAGAAATTAACTGAAGGAAAAGAGATTGTTGAGGCACTCCGCGACTTTATTGCAGATGCACACGGAACGTTTGCGATACTGTTGATGGTCCAAGGAGAAGACAAGATTTATGCGTTGAGACGGGACTCGCCTCTTGTTTTAGGCATAGGAAAAGGAGAGAACTATATTGCGTCGGATATTTATCCGTTTTCTCACTTGACGAATAAAGCTATCTTCTTTGATGATAATGAACTCGCAATTATTGATGCGCAGGGGTATCTTTTTGTTGGCGCTGACGGAACGTTATTGAGCAAGGACATTAAGGAATTTCATTGGGAAGAAGCTGTTGATGATAAGAAGTACGACCATTACATGCTTAAGGAAATCATGGAAGAACCAATAGTAACGAAGCGGCTGCTGCTTTCACTGGATACAGACCAGCGAGATAAATTTTTTAAACTTGTTGAGCTGATCCGCACGTCGCATAAAATTGTATTTGTTGCGGCGGGTTCGAGTTATCATGCGACGTTACTCGGAGCTTATTATTTGCACAAATGTGGGGTTGAAGCGCAGACACTCATTGCATCGGAATTCGAGCATTTTGCGCATCTTGATGCGACTTCACTTGTTATTGCGTTTTCACAGTCGGGAGAGACAATGGATGTTATTGATGCGCTGAAATATGCGAAATCAAAAGGTGCTAAAATTGCGTCGGTTGTGAATGTGCCTTACTCGACGATACAGAGAATGTCGGAGCTTTCAGTGAATATTCTTGCTGGACAGGAAGTGTGTGTTGCTGCGACGAAATCGTTCGTGAATCAGGTTGCGTTGCTGTTGTGTATTGCAAAAGAGTTTGGGTTGGATATTGATCTTAAAAATCTGCCAGATGAGATTTCGAATGTTTTTGATAAAATTCCAAATATAAAGAGTATTGCTGAAAGTGTTGCTGATAAACATGATATTTATGTTTTAGGACGAGGATTAAGCTATCCAGTTGCACGTGAAATGGCATTGAAAATCAAAGAGATTTCGTATATTCACGCCGAGGGGATGATGGGTGGTGAATTGAAGCATGGGACGATTGCATTGATTGAGGAAGGGACGCCAGTAATTAGTTTAGTTGGTAATCATGATGTCGCAATGCTATCAAATACCAAAGAAGTTGAGGCTCGAGGTGCAAGGATAATTATGGTTGGTACTGATAAAGGCGATATTATTGTGCCGGCGAAGCATGATGGCACGTTCGGTATACTTGCGAGCGTTGTTGGACAGTTGTTAACGTATTATATTGCGCTGAAGAAAGGACTGCCCATTGATAAACCTCGTAACCTCGCAAAGTCGTGTACTGTACGATGATAAAATGACACAAGACATCACCAAACTGTATCAAACACAGATTTCTTTGAGCAGATGGTTTGGTATGATTAATCATCCAAAAACTGCGGAATTAAGTTCTGAAGATAATGAAAAACGCGAGCGGTTAAAAATTCTACATGAGTTGATTGGATTGAAGTATGACAAGCCGTATCAGTTTTCTTGTGTCGATATGACCAATCAAACAGCTGAATTTCAGACATTTCTCAAAGAGCACGGACATGAATTGTGTGCGCTCCGTGTCATTCCATACACGCCGGAACTGCCGCGATTGCGCATGCGCGGTAAGTCTGTCAAGGATGTCATGCAATGGTTTGCTGAGCAAAAGGTTAATCCTGAAGATTACCGCGCGGATTTTGTGCCGCATGCGGAGAAGTCAACATGGGGAACGATCTTTGTTGTGAATAAACACGGAATATTTGGGGAGATAATACGTGGAGGACATCACCAACTAACGCAAGGATTTTATGAAAGCAAGCCGATGGTTTTCTCATATGATTTTGAACGCTGGACAATACAGCCTCTGCATGACGAAGCGCTCGCATACGTCAAAGAGATTGTTTCGTGCATCTGTGTTGATTCTGAAAAAAAAAAGCAGGTTGCAGAACAGATGAATGGGAAGTTTCATAAAAAATATTTAGCGGGTTATTTTGAGACTGCTGCGTCAGAAGAATTCGGAACGTGGTTCATCGATTATAGTCCGCTGCTTGGTGAATTGTTTGAGAATGATAGGGTTCAGATTGGAGAGACTACTATTCAACCAACTACCCAAACAGATTTAATCAGAGGTATGGGGTGCAATCGTGGGAAAGCACGTGGACGAGTACGAATTGTGCGGGATTTGACTACTGAGTTTCAGGATGGAGAAATACTGGTGTGTGCGATGACGACGCCGGAACTTGTGCCGTTGATGCAGAGGGCTTCTGCGATCGTGACGGATTTGGGCGGAATATTATGTCATGCGGCAATCATATCGCGCGAATTAGGCAAGCCGTGCGTTGTTGGGACGGAAAAATCTACGAAACTCTTAAAAGACGGGGATATTGTTGAGGTTGATGCGGAGAATGGGGTTGTTGTAAGATTATGAAAAAAATAGTCGTCATCGGTGGAGGTACAGGAAGTTTTACAGTACTTCGTGGACTCAAAAAGTATCCTCTTGATATCACCGCAGTTATCAGCATGTTTGATTCGGGCGGAAGCACAGGAATGCTTCGCGATGAGTTTGGTATATTGCCACCTGGTGATGTGAGACGAGCGCTCGTTGCACTTGCTCATGAGAATGGCGATAATGCGCTGAGAGAATTGTTTAATTTTAGGTTTGAATCGGACTGTTCGCTCCATGGGCATAGTTTTGGGAATCTTTTTTTGATGGCGCTTACAAAAATTACGGGAAATGAAGTTGCTGCAATCAAGAAGGCAAGCAAACTCTTGAATATTAAAGGACGAGTGTTGCCGGTTTCTATCGACCATGCAAATTTGGGTGCGGAATTAGAAAATGGACATACAGTTGTGGGCGAGACTAATATTGATATTCCGAAACATGACGGTAATCTCAAAATTAAACGAGTATTTGTGATGCCGCCGGCTCGCGTATATTCAGAAACGAAACAGGCGATTGAAGACGCAGATGTAATAGTCATTGGACCGGGAGATTTGTATTCGTCTGTCATTCCAAATTTAGTTGTTGAGGGAGTTTCTGAGGCGTTGGCGAAAAGTAAAGCAGTGAAGATTTATATTTGCAATTTAATGACGAAATGGGGAGAAACGAATGGATTTACCGCAGCGGATCATGTACGTGAGATTGTAAAGTATGCAAAGTGTAAGATTGATTATGTTGTGTGCAACAATCATGAAGTGACGGATAAAAAGCTGTTGCAGAAATATGCAGAAGAGAAAGCGTATCCGGTTCGATTTGATGAAGCGGAACTGAAAAAGCTTGGCGTTAAAGTTATCGGCGATAATGTTATAACTGAACCTGTGTTAATTCGTCATGATTCGGAAAAGTTGGCGAAGATTGTGGTGGGACTATGATCGTTATATTTGATTTAGATGATACGCTCTATGATACGAGCGGACAGCTCGATGAATCATTTAAGAATATCGACAAGATAAAGCCATTTCCAGAAGCGAAAAAATTGTTAAGTGCAAAAGGCTTCCGCAAAATTCTTGTGACACGCGTCAAGCATAGCATTGAAATCCAAAATAAAAAAATAGACACATTAGGCATACGAGATTATTTTGAAGAGATTGTTTTTTGCCCAAATGAAGAAGACAAGAAATCACGATTCGAAGAGGTCATCAAAAAAAACAAAGGAGAAAAGATTATTGTCGTCGGAAACAGACCAGATTCTGAACTTCGCTATGGGAAAATGCTTGGTTTAACGACGGTACTATTACATCACGGAAAATACAAAGATATAAAACCGGCTGACCGTTTTGAGATTCCAGACTACACGATAAAAAAACTTGATGAGTTATTGAACATCCTATGAAAGCAGTGATATTAGCCGCTGGAAAAGGTGTACGGTGTTTGCCACTTACAGCGACGCGACCGAAGGTACTTTTACCTGTTGCGGGGACGACGATTCTGGAACATAATTTGCGACAGCTTGATGGATTAGTTGACGACGTCATTATTGTTGTAGCTTACATGAAAGAAATGGTTGAGGAAGTAGTAGGCAAGAAATTTGGGAGACTGAACATCCATTATGTTGAACAGAAAAAAATGTTAGGTACGGGCGATGCGCTGCTCCAGTGCAAGAAATTATTAGACGGACGGTTTATCGTTTTGAATGGCGATGACATGTATTCCCGCACTGATTTGAAGCGATGCATTCGTGAGAAATACGCGATACTTGTCCAGAAAGTTGAAGATACATCCCGCTATGGTATTGTTACGGTTAAAGGTTCGAAAGTTCTCGATATTGAAGAGAAGCCGACGCATCCGAAGTCGTCGCTCGCGAACACAGGATGCTATGTGTTGGATACGACGATATTTGAGGTTCGTTTGAAGAAGTCGAAGCGCGGCGAGTATGAAGCGGTTGATTATGTGCGGCATGTTGCTGAAAATGAGCACATGACGGCGGTACAGGTTGAAGATTATTGGTTGTCTGTGGGTTATCCATGGCACTTGCTTGAAGCGAATGAGTTCTTGCTGAAACGCATTTCTAAATCAATCATTCGTGGGAAGATTGAAAGGAATGTGACAGTGAAAGGGAAGTTGATTTTGGGTAAAGGTTCGCTCGTGAAGAGTGGGACGTACATTGAAGGACCGGTTATTATCGGAGAGAATTGTACGATTGGGCCGAATGCGTATGTGCGTCCGGGAACGACGATAGGGAATGATTGCAAAATAGGAAATTCGACGGAAGTGAAGAATTCAATTATATTTAATCGAAGTGCAGTTCCTCATTTAAGTTATATTGGTGATACTATTGTTGGCGAGCATGTAAATCTCGGGGCTGGAACGACGACTGCACCATTGCGTTTTGATGGGAAAGAGATTAAGTCGGTGGTTCAGGGTGAAAAGATAAGCACAGGACGACGGAAGTTTGGTGCGGTTATCGGCGATGGTGCACAGACAGGCATTCATGTTAATTTGTTGCCGGGCGTCAAGATTTGGCCGAACGTGTGGATCAAACCGAATGAGACGATTTATGAGGATAGGATGGAGTAGTTAGACCGTCTTCGTGATTCACCTCAAAAAATTTATATATTACTAAAGCATACTTTGGTATTACATGGAGAACAAGTATGTTTTTGATGCGTGCACGCTGATATTGCTTGCAAAAGTAACAGTGCTTCGTTCATTCGCTAAGGTTAAGCCAATATTTGTTTCAAAAGTTGTAAAAGCAGAGATATTTAAGAAAAAAGATGCTGATGACTGCAAAATCATTGAGCAATTGTTTCAGGAAGGTTTGATACAGGAGCTGCATAGCAGACCGTCAAAGAAAATAGAGATTGACTTTAAATTAGGGATAGGCGAAGCAGAATCTCTCCAATTAGCTTTCGAATCAAGGGCAGTGTTGGCTACTGATGATTGGAGAGCGATAAAAGCATGCAAGATAATAGATGTGAAGTTCGTCACTGCAATTCATTGTTTGATTTATCTCGTGCGGCATGATAAAATTGATAGAAATATAGCAATTGAAAAACTCAAAAATCTTGAGAGGTACGGTCGCTATAACAATGAGATTATTAAAAATGCACAAAAAATAATACAAGGTGATAAAAATGGCTGAAATAGTAAGCTTTCGATTTAAACCACATGAGCTAAGTCACATATCAAAATTGTCATTGGTGAAGAAGCTTGACAAAACCACTGCTGCACGGGAGCTTATAGAATATGGCTGGACCTATTATGTGCTTCAGCAGTATAAAGAAGGAAAACTATCTTTAGAGAGCACTGCAAAGGAACTTCATCTTGCGTTAACTGATCTGATTGATTTGTTGGCCGATGTAGGCATAAAGTCGCCGGTGACATATGAAGATTATCTTGAAGGTTTGAAGAATATTTAACTTCTTTTTAAATTGCTCACACCGTCTTCGTAACTGAACTGTCGTAGAATCCGCCTTCATACATTCTTCTCAGTGTCTTGTTGAATTTGCGCCAATGGGCGAACATTTCACGGTCTTCGACGCTGATATCGCCTAATGAGCCGAGCAACTTTGAGTAAATAATTTTTTGAATTTTGCTCTGAGCGTCCATGGCAGAGAGCATGCCTTTTTCGGTTTCGTTTTCTTGGTGGGTTTTGTGCTGTGTTTCGGTGTCGTATGATTCTTGTTTTGCGAATGTTGTGAATGTGCGCTGTGTTTCGCTGCCGTAATGTAATTCGTAGATGTTTGCGTTGCGATAGGTGTTGTTGTCGCGGCCATAATCAGTGCTAATTTTGTAGAATACGCGAGATTTTTGATTTGTCCTTTCGGTTTCTTTTTTGGGCGTTGTTCTTTTTGATTTAGTTGGTTTTAATTTTTTTGATTTACCCGCGATAAGGGATTTGATTTTTGCTTGATGGACTATTTTGACGAGGCCAGTGAGAATTTCTTGTTCGTGGAGATGGTCATCTAAGTTTTTTATTTCGAGTTTAAGAGCATTGACTAACTTTTTGCTTTGTTCACGTTCATGCTTCTCAACCTTCTCTTTTGCTGCAAGCATAAGTTTAACGATTGAAAGAAGTTTATAAGCTTGTTGATGAGGTTTTTATTTGTTTGACTATTACCGTTGCGGCAACAATTATGGTGGTGGTCGGTCATGCTGCGCATGCCCTCCGCTCGCCATTCGGCTCGCTCCACACCATAGTTGCCGCACGAGAATATGACTAGACCGACAAGAACGACTGAATAGAACTATATCTTCCTGCACACTGTTAAGAAACCTGTATGACCAAGCATCTGAGTGAATGGGCGGACTTTACGGTCTTCGATTTCCCATTTACGTTCGATGATTTCTTTGGTCTTGAGATGGATGAATGATGTGCCTTTGAGTGCGGCGACGAAGTCGGAGACTTGGGGGATGCTTGGGGAATATGAGATTAAGAAGCCGCCGGGAACGAGGGCTTTTTCTGCGTGCTTTAGTGCAAGCCAGGGTTCGGGCAAATCTAATGTGATGATGTCGACGTTTTTTTCGTCGATGCCGTCATATATACTTTTGTTTTTGATTGTGATGTTTTTTGCGTTGAGGAATTTTTTGTTTTCTTCGAGGATTTTTGTGAAGTCTTCTCGGATTTCATACGCCGTTACTTTCTTGCAGATGTTTGCGAGGAAGAATGATAGTGCGCCCGAACCGCCGCCGGAGTCGACTGCGATTGTTGTTTTGTTGATGCCGGTTTCTGCGACGATTGCGCCGATATCTTTCTGCGAGACTATCTGCGGACCTCGTTTTATTTTTTGGTAGAGATCGATGAATGTGGGTTTGAGGACTACTAGGGATTCACCTTTGTTTGTTTTGACTTCACTACCGGGTTTTGCTTTCTTTAGG
>Ga0209542_10015964_pt1 | contig 12520 bp, 9 predicted proteins | sample RifCSPhighO2_01_FD_184028 | JGI IMG/M metagenome (GOLD analysis project Ga0209542, IMG submission 184028) | Soil microbial communities from Rifle, Colorado - Rifle CSP2_plank highO2_0.1 (SPAdes) (version 2) | ecosystem: Environmental > Terrestrial > Deep subsurface > Rock core/Sediment ...
TTGGACGGCAACGGCGATTATGCCAGCGTAGCCAACCAAGCCAGCCTTTCCTTGACGAATTTTACCGTGGAAGCTTGGGTTTATCCGCGTAGCCAAGACGGGGATTGGCAGCCGATTGTAACTAAAGAAGATAATTCAGGAAATACCCGGAATTACGGACTATTTATTATTCCAAATTCAATGGCAGCACATTATTCTTTCCAAGGCCCTTGCGGGACTTTTAGGAGTTATAATAGCACAGGTTCGTTGACTGAAGACCAGTGGAATCATGTAGCCATTACTTATAACGGTTCGCAGTTTATTTTATATATTAACGGTGTCCAGGACAGCACGCAAAATGTTTCTGCCACTCCCTGCGCCAGCGCCAATCCGGTTAAAATTGGCGGGGAAGTAAATGTTTACAGCGATTTGGACGGACTGGTTGATGAGGTGAGGATTTGGAACACGGCGCTTAGCGGCGCGACTATTGCTGGTAACCGGAATTCGGAATTGACCGGCACTGAATCCGGATTGGTCGGCTATTGGAAGTTTAACGAGAACACCGGCAATTCCGCTGCCAACAGCGTGAGCGGCGGCAATGCCGCCGGCTTCCAGGGCGGCGCAGGCTGGTCAATCAATAAGCCGTTTTAAGGGTGTATTTAATTGTAGTCTAAAAATGGGCATCATTGTATTGACAATGATGCCCATTGTTATAAAATAAAGCTTATGGCATCAACACATGTAAAAAAAGAAGTAGTAATCGGGCTTATCCAAACCAGCGTTGGGCGGGACATGTCCAAAAATTTGACTAAGACTGTAAAAATGGTAGAGGTGGCGGCTAAAAAGGGCGCGCAGATTATTTGTTTGCAGGAATTATTTAACACGCTTTATTTTCCACTCGTAGCAAAAGTGCCCAAGGCAAAATACTCCGAAACTATACCTGGGAGAACTTCTGAAGCCATGGCAAAGCTGGCAAAAAGATTGGGCGTGGTGATTATTATTCCTATGTTTGAAAAGGCCAAAAACGGGCGGTATTATAATAGTGCCGTGGTGGTTAATGAAAAAGGTAAAATGCTGGATATTTACCACAAGGTCCACATTCCCCATGATCCGGGATTCTATGAAAAAGATTATTTTGAAGCAGGCAACAGCGGCTATAAAATTTTTAACACCAAGTTTGGCAAGCTTGCCGTGCTTATTTGTTTTGACCAGTGGTTTCCCGAAGCTGCCCGGGCAGTGAAGTTAGCGGGGGCGGAAATGATTTTTTATCCCACGGCTATAGCTAATGTAATTGGGTACATTCCTCCGGAAGGTGACTGGCAAAATGCCTGGGAGACTGTCATGCGCGGCCACGCCATTGCCAACAGCGTGCCAGTGGCGGCGGTTAACCGAACCGGTGTGGAAGGCAAATCCCACTTTTGGGGCCAATCGTTTATTTGCGATGCCTTTGGCAAGGTGCTAAAGCGCGCAAGCTCCACAAAGGAGCAGGTACTAATCGCTAAAGTGGATTTGAGTATGAACGACTTTATTTCTGATGGCTGGGGATTTTTGCTTGACCGCAGGCCCGACACTTATAAATTGCTTATTGACAATAAGTTTGTAAAAAAACGTATGCGTATAGGCAGTGTTGAGGCTGAAGAAAAAAGATTAAAAAAGATTTTAGGAAAGAAATAATTTTAAATTGACTAATCAAACACCATCAGCTCTGGGTTTTATTATGCCCGCGGAATGGGCTCCCCATTCTGCTGTTTGGCTTGCCTGGCCTCATGACGTTACTACTTTTGTCCAAGGCATGGACAAGGCTGAACTGACTTTCTGCGAAATGATTAAAGCCTTAGAGGGCAGTGAGAGAGTCGAATTGATAGTATTGGATGATGAGATGGAGAAAAAAGCGAAGCATCTTTTAAAAAGCCAGGGTGCGGATTTAAACAATATAAACTTCCATCAGGTAGACTATGTCGATGTCTGGACTCGGGATTACGGACCGACTTTTTTAAAAAAAGACGTTTTTGTAAAGTGGGGTTATAATGTTTATGGAAAATCCGAGGAGCATGAGATTTATTATAAGCCCTTGCTTAAGGATAATGATGTTTTTAATAAATTAGGATTGCCGGGCCAGAAGTTTGAGCCGGGCATAGTCTTGGAGGGCGGCGCCATTGATGTAGACGGCAGAGGGACTTGCCTAACCACCGAGCAATGCTTATTAAACCCCAGCCGCAACGGCCAAATGACAAAAGCTGAGTATGAAAAATATTTATTTGACTATTTGGGTGAGAAAAAAACCATTTGGCTAAAAGAAGGGCTGCTTAATGACCATACTGATGGCCATATAGATGAAATAGCGCGGTTTGTTGCGCTTGGTAAAATTGTCTGTGCTTATGAAGATGATCCTAAAGACGAAAATTTTCAGACGCTTAAAGATAATTATGAAATTCTAAAAAATTCCAGTGATGCCCAAGGACAGCCTTTTGAACTTATAAAGCTACCTATGCCTCATCTTAATTTGAACGACAGCACTTTGGTTTCTGAGCCCGGGCAGAAAGCCCCGGTTTCTTATTGTAATTTTTATATTGGCAATAAAGTGGTGTTGGCGGCAACTTATAATGACCCTAACGATGCCAAAGCCCTGGAAATTATCCAATCTTGTTTTCCGGACAGGAAAGTTGTCCCAATTGATTGCACCGATATTATTTACGGCGGCGGCGCCATCCACTGTATGACCCAGCAAGTGCCACTGGTATAATCAACGGCACTTGTTTTGAGCGAAGTCGAAAGGCAACAACCGGCGGTTTAGTGATGTAATATGGAGCTATTAAAAAAGAAATCATTATACGCGGATTTAGCTTTAATCCTAACCCAGGCCATTTGGGGTTTTGGGTTTATTATAGTCAAGGCCAGTTTGGACATAATCCATCCGGTTGTCTTGCTCGGGGTTGAATTTACTCTTTCGGCGGCCATTTTAGGCGCCTACTTATTTTTTAAGAGAAAATCGCTTTTCCAAAATTATGGCAAGGGGTTGGTATTGGGTTTTATTTTATGGATAGGTTATATGACCCATGTGATTGGGTTGTCTACGATTTCGGCTACAAATGCCGCCTTTATTACCAGCTTAAGCATTATCCTTGTGCCCTTGGCGGGGCGTTTTTTATTTAAAAAAGCCATAGGCATCCAAAATATTGTTGCGGTGTTGATTGCGTTAATTGGCGTGTGGATTTTAACCGGAGGCATTAGCAATTTTAGGATCGGCGACGTTTTAACTTTATTTACGGCGTTGTTTGTAGCCTTGCATATTTTATTCACGGATAAATTTGTTAATGAGAAAACAGATCCACTAACGCTGAACTTCCAGCAGTTGGCTGTCGTAGGCTTTTTAAGTTTGGTTACCATGGCCATTTTTAGGTTTCCGGTTAATGTCTGGCACACTTCAGTTATTTGGACAATAATTTATGTTGTCTTATTGGCCGATATTTTCGCATATGTCGCGCAGACCTTTTCGCAAAAGTACACTTTGCCGGTCAGGGTGGCAATAATTTTTACTTTAGAGCCCGTATTTACGGCCTTTTTTGCCTGGATATTCCGAACCGAGGCTTTGGTTTTCAGTACGCTTGTGGGCGGGGCCTTAGTTGTTCTTGCCTTGCTGATATCTGAGATACCCTTTTATAAATTTTTTAGATTTGAAAAGCAGAGGATTTAGGAGTACTTTGACATATCTGCCATATCTGTTAAAATATTTGCGTATTTAATCCCCGAAGCTTGAAACAATGTCTCCCGATTCTGATCGAGATCTGAAGGTGGTGAGGCCCAGTAGCAGAACCTGCGGTTCGCTACGGGGTAAAAATTCGCGGCAAGAAAGGAAAGTTAAATGGATAAGAAAAAAATAAGCAAGTTATCTTCGGGGCTTAGGGCTTTTATTGAACCGGAAAAGAACACGGACACCAAAGGTTCTTTAAGCGAGCACGTAAAAAAATCCGGTTCCCAGGTTTCAAAGTTTGCGGCAAAAACTTTAAACCATTTAAACGGCGGTAGTACCCTGCAGGCGGCTTTGTGGCTTAAAAACCATTTAAAAAACGGCGGGAAGATTGTCGTGACTTTGGCCGGAGCGCTGTCTAGTTTCCAGGTCGGCGTAATGCTCGCTGAACTTATCCGCAAGAACAAAGTGCATTTGGTATCAGCAACCGGCGCTAACCATGAAGAATCTTATTATAGGTACGTTGCCCATTCGCATTACGCTTACATTCCGCGCTATACAGAGCTAACTCCTAAGCAGGAAGCAGAACTAAGAGATGCAGGCCTAAGACGCATCACTGATACATTCTTACCCGAAGACGAGAGCGTGCGAATTATGGAGCCGCACCTTTTAAAAATGTGGAAGGAAGCGGAAAAGAAAGGCGAGAGCTATTTGCCCCATGAATATTTCCGCAGGCTCTTCAAAGAAAAACTCATCAAGCCCGACCCCAAAGCAAACCCCATGGACTCTTGGGCCTTTGCGGCTTTCCAAAAAAATATCCCGATTGTGGTTCCGGGCTTTGAAGATTCCACCATGGGTAATATTTTTGCGAGTTACACTTACAAAGGCGCTTTAAAGAAAAAGGGCGATCCGGTAATAAGCGGCAGCGTTATGAAGACCGGCTTGGACTACTTCCATTTAATGTATGACTGGTACGACAAGGAGTCTAAAAACCACCCTATAGCCTTCCTACAGCTTGGAGGGGGCATTGCGGCGGACTTTCCCATTTGTGTGGTGCCATCAATCAAACATGATTTAAAGCATCACAAGGTGCGCGACTGGGCGGGATTTATTGAGATAGGATCCAGCCCCATGTCCTATGGTTCCTATTCCGGCGCTGGCGGCAAAGAAAAAATCACTTGGGACAAACTTTCCACTAAAAGCTACTTCCAAATCATCCAAAGCGATGTAACCGTGGTGTTCCCGTGGATCGCGGCTGTGTTGCTAGATTTATAGACCGCAGATACGCAGATTAGTGCAGATGACACAGATTTAAGAAAACATCACCCAATGGGTGATGTTTTTATCTGCGTAATTTTTTTATATCAGCGTATCTGCGGTCGTTTATTATTTGGGTATCTGTATCACCTGTCCTGGCTTTAAGGTAAACGGGCTTTTGAGGTTGTTTAGGTTCGCGAGCGTGACCCAGGAAATATTGTATTTTTGGCTTAAATTGAAGAGTGTGTCGCCTTTTTCTACCTTATAATCGACAAATTCCGGCTTTGTATTTACGTCCACAGCGCCCAAAACTTCGCCTTGGGAGGGATTTTCCGAGCGTTTAACTATCAAACTTACCGCGTTTACCGTAAGCCCAATGGCCAAGAGCAGGCAGACGATTCCGGCGACTTTTAACACTTGGTTTTTGGAGTAGGACCTTCCGGTGCCTAATTTGAGCCTCGGGGAAAGTTCGAAGTTTTTTTTGCGGAAAAACATTATTTAGGTGTATGTTTGTGGTTATTTTTTTAAGTGTACAACTTAAATTACATTAAGGCAAATTGTGGATAAATCGGAAGAATCAGATAGATCAGATTGATCAGAAAAATCGGATGGCAGGAAAGACGTAAGGTTATCAGAGTGGATAAATATGGCTTAAGATAGTATAATTAAGGCAATGAATAAGGGAGAAATCAAAAAAAGAATAGAAAAACTCCGGGAGCAGATAGAGGATTTGCGCTACCGTTACCATGTTTTGGACGACCCTAAGGCCTCCGATGAAGTTTATGATTCGCTCACTAGGGAATTGAGGGATTTGGAAAGTAAAAACCCGGAATTTGCCGACCCAAACTCGCCCATAAACCGCGTAGGCGGCAAACCTTTGGATAAATTCGTTAAAGTTAAGCATAATATCCGCATGCTGTCTTTGAATGATGCTTTTTCTTTTGAAGAATTGGAAGCTTGGGAAAAGCGGATAAAAAAATTTATCCCCGAATACGACAGGGGTGAATTTCCAATTGAATATTTTTGTGAGTTGAAGCTGGATGGGTTGGCGGTTTCTTTAATTTATAAGAATGGTGTGTTTGTAAGGGGGGCGACCCGGGGCGACGGGCTTGTGGGTGAGGATATCACCCAAAATTTAAAAACAATTGAATCTATTCCACTCAAACTTCATTGGAAAGATAGTAAGCACGGTAGCCAGCCTGTGGAAACTATTGATTATTTGGAAGTCCGGGGCGAAGCAATCATGAGGAAAAAAGTTTTACGGGATCTGAATAAGGTGCAAGAAAAACTTGACAAGCCTTTGTTTGCAAATACCCGAAACGCGGCAGCCGGCAGCTTGCGCCAACTTGATCCCCAATTGGCCGCTAGCCGCAAGCTGGATTTTTTTGCTTATGATATTGTGAGCCTTAAGCGAAATGGCAAAGAAGACCTTCCGCTGACCCACTCAGAAGAACATAATGTCTTGCGGAATTTTTTGCAATTTAATGTAAATGATCATGAACGAATTTGTAAAGATTTAAAAGAGGCAGAGCAATTTATCAGGGAGATTGAAAAAATCAGGGATGGATTGGATTATGGTACGGACGGAGTGGTTGTATCTTTAAATAACCAAAAGTTTTATGAGCAGGTGGGTGTTGTAGGAAAGGCTCCGCGCTACATGGTTGCTTACAAATATCCGGCGGAAAAGGCCACTACTATTGTTAAAGATGTATTTTTTAATGTTGGCAGGACAGGTGTGCTTACTCCTGTGGCTGTGTTTGAGCCGACTTTGGTCGCGGGTTCTAGGGTTTCCAAAGCAACGCTCCATAATATGGACCAAATAAACCGGCTTGGCCTAAAAATTGGCGATACCGTGGTCATACAAAAAGCCGGGGATGTCATTCCGGAAGTTGTAGAGATTTTGCCAAAATTGCGTTCAGGTAAGGAAAAAAATATTAAAATTCCAATAAAGTGCCCGGTATGCGGGCAAGGGGTGGAAAAAAGATCCATTGGGGTAAAATCCGCGGGTGAGTCCACGGCTTATTATTGTATGAATCCTAAATGTCCTGCAAAGAATAGCCGTGCTTTACAGCATTTTGTAAATGCTTTTGAAATTTATGAGATTGGGCCGAAGATTATTGAGCGCTTTAAGGACGAAGGGCTCATAAGCGATGCCGCGGATATTTTTACCTTAAAGAAAGAAGATATCCAGGGTTTGGAGCGCTTTGGGGAAAAGAGCGCGGATAACATCATCCAGTCCATAAACGACCACGCCCATGTATCCTTATCCCGCTTTATTTACAGTTTAGGCATTTTGCACGTGGGCGAGGAAACCGCCATAGATTTGGCCGAGCATTTTGGGAGTTTGGAAAAATTGATGGCCGCTAATTTGGAAGAGATAGACACCATACCTAACATTGGTGGTGCTGTGGCCAAGTCAGTTTATGGCTATTTTAGGGACAAGCAGAATACCCAGTTTATTGAAAGGCTGGTAAAAAACGGGGTAGTTATTGAGAAGCAAGAAGCAAGAAGTAAGAAGCAAGGGCCTTTGCTGAGGAAAAAGGTTGTGGTTACAGGTACTCTGGAAAATATGAGCCGGGACGAAGCCAAGCAAGCCGTGCGCAGCGCCGGCGGGGATTGGGTCTCGTCAGTTTCAAAAAATACTGACTACGTGGTTGTGGGTAATGAGCCGGGCAGCAAGTTAGAAAAGGCGCAAAAATTAGGCATTTCCATTTTAACTGAGCAGGAATTTTTGGCTTTAATGAAAAGTTAGCGGCATTTGGAAATCTTTGCTATGATGAATTTGTAAAATAAAGCATTCTTTATGCCGAAACCAATAGTCAACCAAAAGCAACAAACCGAAAATTTTGACGCGATAGCCCCGCAGAAGAACCATCCGGTTTTAGTAACCATGGGCACCGGCGCGGAGAAAAAAAAGTCTGGGAAAGCCGCAGGAGTATTTTTTGTTTTGTTTTTAGTTGCTGCGGCAGGGGCAGGCTGGTTTTATTTCCAATATACGGATTTACAAAAACAGCTGAATGATTTAGACCAAATTAATACCCAAGGCCAGGAAGTCCTGGGCGAGGATGTGAGCCTTTTAGACAAAATTAACCAGCACATTTTATTGCCGCACGACCAGGCGCCACAGATAACAACGATTGAAAATTCCGCAGAACTAAAAAAACAAGAAAGCTTTTACGAATACGCCCAGGACGGCGATGCTTTAGTTCAGTTTAATTCTTTGGAAATTATTTATAATCCTGTGGCCGATGTAATAGTTAACGCGCGTAGCCGCGGCGCTGTGGCTGGGGCAGAGACTAGGGCAGTGCAGGGGGCGATTACTATAGATATCCGTAACGGCGCCGGGGTTGGCGGACTTGCAGGCAAGACCGCGGAGACTTTTAAAGGTGTGAAAGATTTTATTGTCCAAAATGTCGGCAACGCGGCCAGCAGCAACTATGGCAAAACTGTAATTGTTAACCGGACGGAAAAAGATGTGACCGGTTTGGAGAAGCAGTTTAACACCCAAGCAGTAAAAGACTTGCCGGCCGGGGAAAGCTCTTCCAGCGCGGATGTGGTGATTATCCTTGGAAAGTCATAAATTGTGATTAAATTGTGGAAAGTGGAGTCTTTTTAGTGCAAGAAAGCTTTTAAATAAGCCAAGTATATTATCAGGAATCCGCAGTGTTTAATCCTTGACAAGAACAGCAATATTTATTAATATAAGAGGACGAAAGCTAATATTTAGCGAAAAGTTTATGAAGAACTTAAACTTGTCATTAACCAAAAAGCGGTTTATGTAAACACGCCGATTTAAAATCGTGCCTTGCATAGCCGCTGAACGCGGTTTTTTTGTCGCTTAAGCAGCTCTTCAAAAATTTTTAGTTCCGAGCCGTCGACTTTATGTCGCGGCGAGGAAACAATATAGGGAAAAAGATGAGTATTGAGAAGAAAAAACCGCTAGGTTTTGTCTTCTCAAGGTTTATCGTTAATCAAATACTGCTCACAGGTCTCCGGCCATTCCATTAAATACTAGGGAACCAGGCTTGATAGAGTCGTTAGATGGGCAGTAGCTGATTGGTGGTAAGAATAATGTCATCCTGAACTTGTTTCAGGATCCAATAAAATAGATTCCGGATATTTTGCAAATCATTGGCAAAATTCCGGAATGACAAATTGTTATCACCTCGTACTTTAAAAACTAAATATTGGGTAGACGATTTAACACTATCAAGGGTGTTAAATTATGTAAGAACAAATTGTTGAATAGTTGCTTTGCAATTATTTAACAGGGAAGAACATTGTAAAACTTAAATTAAGGGTATACGGTGGATGCCTTGGTAATATGAGCCGATGAAGGACGTTGTAGCCTAACGAAAAGCCTCGGGGAGCTGGCAACAAGCTTTGATCCGGGGGTGTCCGAATGGGGAAACCTATGCACTGGAAGAGTGCATGCCTATATATCGTGGGATATGTAGCGCGGGAACCATGCGAAGTGAAACATCTCAGTAGCATGTGGAAAATAAATCAAGTCGCCGCGCAAGCGGTGGCAGAGATTCCGTTAGTAGTGGCGAGCGAAAGCGGATATATTTAGAAATTTATTCATCCGATTAGATATAGTAGAATCGGGTGATTAAATTTACTAATAGCCCAAACCTAGTTAGTGTTGTTTGATCCGCAAGGTGAGAACTTAAAGATTACAGTCGTTGCTAATTAGGCGTTATAAGTGGAAGTTATTGTGGGTCTGTAAACCCACTGGGAAAATAGTGTGCTGTTTAGCAGAACACGCCTGGAAAGGCGGACCATAGAGGGTGACAGTCCCGTATCGCGAAAAACCATGCAATTTCCTAACTTTTTCTTGAGTACAACCAGACACGAGAAATCTGGTTGGAAATCAGGTCGACTAAGATCTAAGGCTAAATACTCATATTGACCGATAGTGAACAAGTACCGTGAGGGAAAGGTGAAAAGCACCCCTTTAAGGGGAATGAAATAGTTTCTGAAACCGTATACTTACAAGGTGTCAAAGACCTAAGTTTTTTCCGCAAGGAAAAAGCCAGGTTAATGGCGTGCCTATTGAAGAATGATCCAACGAGTTAATCTTTAGCAGCTTGATTAAGCCTTATCAAAGGCGAAATCGCAGTGAAAGCGAGGACTAATCGTCCGTATTAGGATTTTGATCGTCCCGGTATTCGTATCGGGACGCTACAATTTCCTAAATGTTGCTAGAGTTAGACCCGAAACCCGCGTGAGCTACGCATGGCCAGGATGAACGTGGTGTAAAAACCACGGGAGGTCCGAACCCACTATTGCTGCAAAAATAGGGGATGAGCTGTGCGTAGGGGAGAAATTCCAATCGAACCGGGTGATAGCTGGTTCTCCTCGAAATAGCTTTAGGGCTAGCCTCGAGAGTTCCCTTTAGAGGTAGAGCACTGAATCGGTTTCTGCTGAGCAATCGGTAGACCCGAACCAAACTCCGAATTCTAAAGGCCAAGATCTCGGGAGTCAGTCTATGAGCGCTAAGGTTCATTAGACAAATGGAGAAGAGTCCACACCACCGTCTAAGGCCCCCAAATCCAAGCTCTAGTGCAAAGGATGTGGGGTTGCACATACAACCAGGAGGTTGGCTTAGAAGCAGCCATCCTTTAAAGAAAGCGTAACAGCTCACTGGTCAAGCGATCCTGCGCCGACAATATATAGGGGCTAAGCTTGGTGCCGAAGACGTGGATTAGTATCCTTCGGGATACTAGTGGTAGAGGAGTGTTCCGTTCCGCCATGAAGCCGGATTCGTAAGAACCGGTGGAGCGATCGGAAGTAAGAATGTTGGAATAAGTAATATCATATAGAGGTGAGAATCCTCTTCGCCGAATATCCAAGGTTTCCAGGGCAACGATTGTCGTCCCTGGGTTAGTCGGTCCTAAGAGTGGGCCCCAAGGGGTCCACCCGATGGAAAACACGGTTGATATTCCGTGACCGCCATATTGTTATTTAGGGCGTGACGCATCATGGTAAGATTAGCTTAATTTGACTATTTGAGTTTCTGTATTCGTAGGATGGACTTTCAGGCAAATCCGAAGGTCCTATGATCGGCATTACTACCTCGCAAGAGATGTGGTGCCATTCTGTAATTTCGAAAATACGGGAAAACCCGGCAACGGGAATTAGTCTGAACCAAGGTGCCAAGAAAAGCGTCATAATCGCGCAATGTGGTGACCGTACCGTAAACCGACACAGGTGGATGGGGAGAGAATCCCAAGGCGTACGGGACAATGTTCGTTAAGGAACTCGGCAAAAAAGCAGGTGTACCTTCGGTATATACCTTGCCTGATTGCTTGAGATTATATCAAAGAGCAATCGGGCTGCAACAAAAGACCTCTCCCGACTGTTTACCAAAAACTTAGGTCCGTGCTAAAGCGTTAAGCTGATGTATACGGGCTGATGCCTGGCCAGTGTCAGAAGGTCAAACCGCTAGTCGCAAGATTGGTGGCCAAGCCCTGATGAACGCCGGCAGTAACTATGACATATTGTAGTTATAAAATTTGGCTATTTGCGGGAATAACTGTGCACACATAAGTATGATGTGCTTAAAACTTGTAATACTCGTCCCGATTTATCGGGACAGTAAAAATTTACAAGGTACAGTCAATCCGCAGGGAAGTTTCATTTCAAGATCCATAAGGAGAATAAAATTATGGATCAAACCTGGCTCAAACAAATTCCTTTAGAAAAAGGTTATTATTTTGCGGGTTTCGTGGATGGCGAAGGAAGCTTTAACGTTTCAATGCGTAAACGTCCTGACCATACTATGAAATGGCAAATAATACTAACCTTTAATGTATCACAACGCGATCCTGTAGTGCTTGCAGAAATGAAGCGCTACTTGGGTTGCGGGAGATTCCTAAAGCGTAAAGATGGTGTGAACTGTTATATAGTTCAAAACCCATCAGCCATACAAGAGCGGATTATTCCGTTCTTTAAGAAGTTTTCTTTTTTATCTTCAAATAAAAAAAAGAATTTCTCAATTTTCGTTCAAATTGCTGAAATAATGTTTAGTAAACAACATCTTGAAAAAGAAGGCTTGCTAAAAATTATTCAATTAAGAGAAATCTTAAATGAAGGCAAAGGGCGAAAGAGGAAATATAGCTTAGTTGATTATCAAGGATCAACAAATGAAACCCCTCAACGACTAAACGCCGAATCCATCGCTATGATGGAATGATATAGTCTGATCTTGCCAGAGATGGTAAGTTAACACACATGAACTGTCCTATGGTAACAGGAATTTACCTCATATTTATGAGGGTTTGCTGCCATAGTAAAACTTGGCTATATCGGAAAAAACCTCTTCAAGGTTTGTGCTAACGAAGAGAAAATTCCGAGGGAAGACTGATTACGTAATTTAGTATGTAATTTAGAACCCGTAGAGACCACACGCCAAGGTCATCAATCTGATGACAAGATATGGTCCGGACTGCATGGCGACATGCAGAGTGCAACAGAAATGATTGCGCCGATAAAGATTATCGTAACAAAATCAAGCGAAATTCCTTGTCGCGTAAGTTGCGACCCGCACGAATGGCATAACGAGTAGGGGACTGTCTTAACGAACATCCCGAT
>Ga0209542_10015965_pt1 | contig 12519 bp, 13 predicted proteins | sample RifCSPhighO2_01_FD_184028 | JGI IMG/M metagenome (GOLD analysis project Ga0209542, IMG submission 184028) | Soil microbial communities from Rifle, Colorado - Rifle CSP2_plank highO2_0.1 (SPAdes) (version 2) | ecosystem: Environmental > Terrestrial > Deep subsurface > Rock core/Sediment ...
CATATTAGTGAGACTGCGCCTGAGGAAAAGATTGATAAAGCCTCTGCGGAGAAGGAAACCTCTTACGAGACTCCGAACCAGAAGCCTCTTGAATCTGGATCTGATAAAAACGCTCCCTGGACTGAGCAGAAGATAAACAGATAAGCCTAAGCACATTTTAAAAGATTGGTATCATGAAATCGCAAATGCTAAATCATCACGGAGGAAGCCTCAATGAAAGGATCGGCGCTCGCATTATCTGAAGAAGGCAAAGAAGTATTTATAGCTGATATATCCAAAGACGCTCACACCAACAACGGGATGTTCCGCGCCGCAGAGATGAAAGACGCGAAGCCAGGAGACACTGTCGCGACTACAAAAGGGGAGATATTCACTCTTGTCGAGCCTTCATTCTCTGACCTGTTCAAGAGGATCAACAGGCACGCGCAGATAATAACCCCTAAAGATATCGGCTTGATAATCGCTGAGACAGGGATGACTAAGGATTCTTTTGTTGTTGATCTCGGCACAGGCTCTGGAGCGCTCTGCTGCTCTATCGCTTCTGTCGCTAAGAAAGTGGTCTCTTATGATGTCGATGACCGCAGCATTGCCGCAGGCAAGAAGAACATCGAATTGCTGGAACTGAAGAATCTCACTATCGAGAAAGCTGACGCTTATGATCCGGAAGCTATCACTGAAAAGAATGCTGAAGTGATAACTATGGACCTTCCAGAGCCCTGGAACGCTCTTGACACAGCGAAGAAGATAGGCATTCCTGGAGCTTTTGTCGTTTGCTATTCGCCGCACATAACTCAGGCTTTAGAGACTGTGAACGCCGCGCGGCAGAAAGGGCTACTGGTGCTGAAGAGCGTCGAGATATTCCAGAGAGAATGGATATTGGAAGGCAAGCGCTGCAGGCCTGACTTCAAAGGGTTAGGGCATACTGGATTCCTGACATTCTTGAGGAAGATCTGAACAATAAAATCGCATTGGAATCAGAGATGATCAGATGAAGAAGATATCTCGCTCTCAGTAATACCTCTTATTCTCAGCTTTCTGCTTCCTGTCCATCTGCGAGTCCGGCTTATTGATCCTTGGCCTGTGGCTCTCCTCGTCCCTGCGCATGGTTATGTCAAGGCCCGTTAGGAACCTGTTCATACCTTCAGGAACGGCAAAAGGCCCAGTGACTGAGCCATGCTCTGCTGGCTTGCCCTCAAAAACGATAAGGTCGTCAGAGAGATAATCGATGAACAGCAAGTCATGGTCAACAACGAATGCTGAAGTCGAGCGCTGCTCCATGAGATCACGAATGACTTTCGAGACTGTCAATCTCTGCTCTACATCAAGGAATGCTGAAGGCTCGTCAAGAAGGTAAAGGTCCGCCTCTTTGGAAAGGCAAAGCGCGATAGAGACTTTCTGCAATTCTCCGCCGCTCAGCTCATTCAAGCGCTTGAGCATGAGCTCGTCAACGCCTAAAGGATTGATTATCGAGACCCCATATTTCGAGACTGCGTCCCGCAATAGCTCACTTACCAATTTATCGCTTTCAGACTCAAGATACTGCGGCTTGTAGCTGACTTTGATGCTTTTCGCGACAGTGCCGCTGTCCTGAGCGATCACTCCCGCGAGTATCTTCACAAAAGTGGTCTTCCCTATGCCGTTCTCTCCTACAATGCCGCAGGTGCGTTCTAATTTTATCTCGCCGATTCCGGTCTCAAGCCAGAAATTGCCAAGCTTCTTGCGCACATTGTTCCACTGGTTAAGGACTGTCTCCCCTCTCTTCCTTATCGAGGATTTAGGGACGAATCTTATTGCGTCAGGCCTGAAGCGCATGTTCTCCTCGCGCAGGAATCCTTCAAGGTAAGAATTGATCCCTGCCCTCGCGGCCTTTATCTGGCTGACTACCCCATAAGCTCCCTGCTCGCCGTACATGATATGCAGCATGTCTGCCATTAAATCAAGGATTATGAGATCGTGCTCGACAACAAGTACTGTGGTGTTATCATCCGCAAGGCTGCGAATGAAATTCGCGGCCTTTATGCGTTGCTTGATGTCAAGGTAAGAGGTCGGTTCGTCAAAGATGTAAAGGTTAGCTTTCTTGAGCGCTGAGACTGCGATAGCCACTCTTTGAAGCTCTCCCCCTGAGACAACAGTGATATCATGATCAAGAATGTTCTGAAGCTCTAAAGCCTCAACAATTTGACTGAATTTTCCGCGCTCATCGGCCTTGCGCAAAAGCTTCTCGACAGTGCCTTTCGCGTGTTTAGGGATCAATTCTACAGCCTGCGGCTTGTAGCTCACAGTTATCGCTCCGCTCTTGAGCTTCTCGAAAAAGACTTGAGACTCTGTCCCTTTGAAACGGGTTATCAGCTCTTTCAGGTCTGCCTCATGATCATTCTTGCCAAGATTAGGCTTCAGCACTCCCGCAAGGATCTTTATCGCTGTAGATTTACCAATGCCGTTCCTTCCTAGTATGCCAACTACCTTGCCGAACACTGGAGAGGGAAGATTGAAAAGGTGAAAACCATTCTCTCCGTAACGATGGATGGGAGAATCCTTCAGCATCTCTGGAAGATTGATTATGTGGATCGCTCCGAAAGGGCAGCGCTTAGGGCAGATGCCGCAGCCAGTGCAGAGCTCAGTGATGATCCTGGCTTTGCTGTCCTCGCCCTTGACTATGCATTCCTTGCCTGCGCGATTGACAGGGCACAGCCTAATACAGAGATAATTCCCGCACCTCAAAGGGTGGCATTTATCCTTCTCTATAACCGCTATGCGTGTCATTATGCCTCATACTCTGATTATAATGGATTTAAGCCACTATACTGGCTGCAGGCAGCGCTTTTAAATATTTCCAAAATATTTAAATAGCCAATAAAGGGGGAGGAAGGGATGAAATGCGAGCTTTGCAAGCAGCAGGTAGGGGAGACCTTCCTCAAGAAAGTCATTGGGACTTTTATCAAGGACGCTAAAGGGAAGCGGCACTTAGTGTGCGCCAAATGTCAGAACAAGCATCCTAAGAAATCGGATGTCTTGAAGAAATTATGAAAGAGGCTTCTGCCCCCGTAGCTCAGCGGTAGAGCAGCTGATTCGTAATCAGCAGGTCAAGGGTTCAAATCCCTTCGGTGGCTTAAATTTCCTACTGGTTTTGTTAGGAAGTTTTTATTTGTGACCAGGATTATTTGTACTATTTGTTGCAGGTTTTTGAGGTTTCCTCGGGTTTCGAGTGGTTTCGCGCTGGTGTTCTCCGGAGTTGGGCTTCGCCCTGGCACACACTCGTCGTGATTGCAGGGTCAGTCGCAGTTGATGCTTTTGTATACTCAAACAAGCATAGTATAGGTTCGTGGGACTTCCGAAGGAACGTCCCACACAAGCGTCGAGCAATCCCTTAGGGTGAAACCCCGGGCTAGCGTGGCATCTCTGGGAGTGTGTTCTCAGGAGTCAGGCTACGCCCTAATTCACACCCATAGTGATTGCATGGTCAAGCGAAAAATGAATATACCCCTGAATGATAATCTCCAGCCATGGACCTCATACCTCAACTGAAAGAAGAGCACCGCACAATAATGAAGCTATTCGTCAGCATACATGACGGGATAGCTGATAAGAAAGAGAGCACTGAAGAGATCACAGACCTTTTCAGGGAGCTTTACGAAGTCCTGACAGCGCATCTGGAACTTGAGGATAAGCTGCTCTACCCAGTGTTCACAAGAGCGAAACAGAAAGAACTGAAAGAATTAGGAAAAAGATTCTCAGGAGAGATGCTGATGATAGCGAAGAAGATAATGATGTTCTTCACAGAATATGAAAAGAAAAGTATCGATGAGTTAAGAGGCTCGAAGAAATCCTCTGACGAACTTCAGGCAATAATAAGCAGCGTAAAGAATAGGGTTGCGATCGAAGAGAGTGTGCTTTTCCCTGCTTATGAGAAGTTCGCAAGATGATTCATCCTGATATTTATTACTCATACCTCAGAGCATCCACTGGCTGCAGCTTCGAGGCCTGCAGCGCTGGCAACGCGCCTGCTAACGCGCCGACTATGAACGCGAAGAACAACACACCTATAATAGACCATAGTGGGAAGAATGCCTGGATTATGCCGTAGCCTGCGGCTTTTGCGGCCATGACCACAAGCTTACTCAATCCCATCCCGATGAGAACTCCGATAATCCCTCCGAACATCCCTAACAATCCGGACTCGATCAAGAACAGCACCGCTATGTCATAATTCCTCGCCCCGACAGACTTCATTATCCCTATCTCTTTAGTGCGTTCTAGAACCGCAGTATACATGGTGTTCATTATCCCGACGCCCCCGACAACAAGAGAGATCGCTGCCAAGCCGACAAGAACTGTCTGAACAATGCTTAAGACAGTCATGAACGCCTGAAGGAACTGCTCAGGGGTCTGTATAGAGAAGTCTTCCTTGTTCTCCTCGACCTTTCTGTGATTGCGCAGTTTCTTCTTTACCGCTTCCTCAACAATGCTTATGTCCTCTCCTGCAGATACTTTAGCCGCGATAGTGTCTATAGTGTCTCCGAGCTCAAGCGATCGCTGAAGTATCTGGCGAGACATGAATATCGCTGTGTCATCAGGAGGGGAGCCCAGAGATTCATAAATCCCTATCACTTCAAACTCTTTCTTGTTGATCAACACCCTGTCTCCGACACGGATATTCCTGTCGAATTTTTTGTCATGCGCGAGAGAATATCCTACGGCTATCTTTAGAGTATCTCCGGATTTCAGATCCCTCCCTTCCTCGATCTTATGATCGCTTATCTCAGTATAAAGCTTATTCTCAGCGTTGTCCTCTGTGGGTATCCCCCCTATATAGAAAAACCTTGTCTGGTCATTGAATCTGATTTCAGCCATGCGGACGTTCCATCCTATGGCTTCCTCGACTCCGCGAGTGTGCTTAACGACATCAAGGTCTGACTGATCGAACTGTATCGTGCTTGTCTGCGTTCCAGGACCTGCAATCTGGCCTTTCGGCTGTATCAGAAGCTTGTCAGTGCCCAAAGCCGCGAATGCGTCGCTTATTGATTTCTGCAATCCCTGCCCTAAGCTTATGAGCGCGACGACTGCAGCTATGCCTATGAATATCCCGATCATTGTGAGCCAGGAACGCATCCTTCTCTCCATTATGCTCTTCAAAGCTATTCCAAGATATTCAAACCTCATTTCCGCAACGCCTCCACAGGATGCATGCGCGCCGCCTGCATTGCCGGAAACACTCCTGAAAGAGTTCCGACAAGGAATGAGAAAGATAATGCGCCGAGTATTAAGAATAAGGAGAAAGACGCGTTCACAGGGACTGCGCTGACATTGACAGCGATGAATTCGACAATAAGGCCTAGACAGACTCCCAAGCTTATGCCTATCAGCCCCCCTGCCATGCCAAGAAGCCCGGATTCTATAAGGAACATTGTCAGCACGTCAGAATTCCTTGCCCCTATCGCTTTCATTATCCCTATCTCTCTAGTACGTTCAAGCACAGCAGTGTACATCGTGTTCATTATGCCGATACCTCCAACGATGAGTGAGATCGCCGCTATGCCTATCACTACTGCCTGCACTGCCAACAGCACAGTATCAAGAGTCTTTAATACCTGTTGAGGGGTCTGTACCTGGAAATTCTCCTCTCCTTCCTTGACATCACGGTGTTTCCTTAAAGCTTTGATTATGCGGTCAGTGACGATGTTGAGGTCTTTGGGATTTGTGACCTTCACAGCGATCATATCATAGACTTCCTTCACATCTATCAGATCCCTTAATGAGTCTTCAGGAAGCATCACTGTGCCATCAATGAATGGGAGCCCTGTCTTTCTCATGAGGCCGACAACCTCAAATCCTTTGTCATTGATGAATATAGTATCTCCTAATTTTATCTTCTTCTCGATCCAGGCATTGCCCATTATCACCTTATTCTTATCGCTTGGAGAGAGCATCCGGCCGCTGAGCATCTTGATATTGTTGACTTCAACTATAAGGTCTATCGCTTTCCTGTCAGGAGGGACACTGAGAACCATCTCATAATCAGTCTCATCGCCATAATCAATCCTAACTGCGCGCATAAGCCTGCCGATAGTCACATCGATTCCTGCCACTCCATCGACGACTTCCTTGTCATCTTTAGTTATGGGATCGACAGTGAAGCTTCCAGGAGGGCCGAAACCCCCCCCTGAGCCCTGGATTATTATCTTGTCGGATCCCAGACCTGAGAATTGCGCGTTTATCGCGTCCCTCATGCCCTGCCCGAGACTTATGAGCGCGACTACTGAGGTTATGCCTATGAATATGCCTATCATAGTCAACCATGAGCGCAGCTTGCGCTTTGTGAGATGGCTGAAAGCGTAATTGAAATAATCAGTGATCATGGCTGCAAGAACAAACCCTGTCCGCTTCACCCCGCACTCATCATATGATAAAGATTAAAGAGATATCACTGAGATATCATTGCTTCTTCGCCGTTGCCTGCTTCTTGCGCTTCTCCCATCTGCGGTAAAGGAAATATCCGGCAACCATCAGCGCAAGTATCAATATTATTGTTCCTGCGCCCCAGCCATTCCCATCCCCTCTTTGCGCTGCGCTATAGGCGGTGATCTTCACTTCTTCCTGTCTTAAGAATATCTTACCATTCGCGTCCTTAAATTCCAATTCTAACGGGAAAGTCGCAGTGTTGTCATCAAGCTTCTTCACTAGTATCTTGAAGTCCGCGACCTCATAATCGTCAGAATCCACATTGCCGATATAGTACGTCTCTGCGCTCACTATATCGAAAGCATAGCTCTTCGCAAGGGTTATAGTGACGAATTTGAGGTCTCCAACCCCTTTGTTCACTACGCGGAATCTCACACTGGCTGATCCTTTAGAGTAGAGGGTGTTCTCGTCAGGAAGCACCATTATGTCCGGCTGCGCCTCTACCGTGAATCCGAGAACGTCGAATTTAGTGTAATTGCGGTCGAGCTCATCCTTGTAATCGATTGTTATAGGCACTTTGTAGGTTGTGGTCTTCGCGTTAGGAAGAGTTAGCAATGAGTATTCGAGAACCGCTTCCTCTCCTGGAAGTATCTTCGCCACGCGCTTCTCAGAAGTCGAGCTCACTGGGACGAAAGGGAGCGCATTGTAATAAGAGTCTATCACTGTGCTTGTTGGCGCTGTTGATGAAGGATTTTTTGCTATTGTTGACATAGTGAGGTCAAGATGGATCCCTATATCCCGTATGGCTGACTGCGCAAGATTCTTGAGTCTTATCTTCACAGTGGACTCTTTTCCCGGAATGAATGTCTCAGGAATGACTTCTACAGACTGCACTGAGAGTATCGCTTCTCTCTCCTGGACGCGGATCATGACCTGCCCTTCTTCCCATTTCAGATCGCTGTCAGTATACCTGTATCTGAACTTCAAAGGATTATCTCCAGGAACCGCTTTAGGATCAACGCGGATTTTGAAATGCATGACTTGTATTGAATTCGCGTAGATCCTGCCATAATGCCTTAAAGCATTCTCATTCGTATCGATACTGAACGGATATATCGGAGTAAGCTCGAAAGAGAAATCAGTAATGTCCGCGCTCTCCTCATTCCCGATCTTCAGCCAGACATCGATATAATCTCCTGGAACTGCTGGGAAAGGCTCGTATTTAGTCATAAGGACCTGCATGTTCTGCGTCCCTTTAGTGCTCTTGATCGCGACACTGCCAGAATCGGTATAAGTTGCGATTGCTAAAGGGAGCATGAACAGCAATATTGAGAGCATTGCCAGAAATAGGACTGCTTGCCTTGGATTGTGTTGAGTTGATATCTTCATCATTACTCCCCTTTGACATGATTTGTTCTGCTGACTGTTATTTTTCTGTCTTTACAGCCTTGATAAAAACATATTGCTTTTAAAAAGCTTTGCCGATTCTCACTCTAAGCGTTCTCCACCTTCGCTTTCTTATGATTGGGATTGTATTTTGTCTTGATCACAGCCCCATCCTTCAGGATCTCGATGCGGTCTGCGTGGCTTGCGACATGCTCATCATGAGTGACAAGGACTATAGTCTTTCCGCGCTTCTTGTTAAGGTCTGTAAGGAAAGACATGACTGATTCGCCAGTTGTCGAGTCAAGATTTCCTGTAGGCTCATCCGCAAGAATCATCTGAGGATCATTCGCTAGAGAGCGGGCGATAGCAACTCTCTGCTGCTGCCCTCCTGAAAGCTCTGAAGGCCGGTGATTTATCCTGTCCTGCAGCCCGACAAGAGCCAATAGGGATTCTGCCTTGCTGACGCGCTCCTCTTTAGGGATTCCCTGGAATACCATAGGAAGCATGACATTCTCAAGAGCTGTCAAGGTCATGACAAGATTGAACTGCTGGAAGATGAACCCTATCTTCTTTCCGCGTATCTGAGCGAGGTCTGACTCCTGCAATGTTGAGATGTCATTGCCATCTAGAAGTACGCTCCCTTTGGTAGGGACGTCAAGGCAGCCGACCATGTTCATCGATGTCGATTTGCCGCTCCCGCTAGGGCCCATTATCGCGACGAATTCTCCTTCGCGCACAGTGAGCGTGAGCCCACGCAACGCTGGAACTTCGACTTCACCCATCCGGTACACTTTCCAGACATCCCTTAGCTCTATGACTGGTTTGCCGGTCTTCTTCACATGCCCAGAATGAGTCGCTGTTATAGATTTTGCTGCTGAAGCCATTGAGTCACTTACAGCCATAAAGATACTGCTTGCTTTATAATTGTTGCGATTGGTAATTAAAAGAATTACTTAATGACCTTCTCGATTTCTAGGAGATTGTTTCTCACCATTAATATTGACAAAGAATTAAGTTATTTACGAATTATGCATACATACTCTGTCTCTTCTTCAAATTCTTCGATGTTGTTTAAACTTTTAGCAGAATAATCCTTATAACTACCAGGAGTTATCTCAAAATTGGTCATACCCAATGAATTTAAAGTGGCTTCTAATTCAGGTATTGTGAACATAGATGCCATTGCGCCGATATAATCTTTGACTAAAGTTTGAGTCTGCCAACGTCTCTCGCCTATTCTTTCAAGCAAAGTTTTCCAATTCGCGTCTCTCCTCAAATCCCGGATATAAATTTTTCCGTTGGGTAAAAGAGCTTGATACATTTGTTTTAACGCTTTTTCAGGATGTTGAAATCTATGCAAAGCATTTCTGCAAATGATATAGTTTATATCTTTTATGCCACTAACAATATCAGACAGGGAATAAACATTTCCGACTTTATAACTGACCTTCTTAATAAGAGAGGGGTTTTGTTCCAATTTTTCATACTCTTCTTTACTGAGCCCATAACTTTCTGATAATCTTCTCCAGAAATCCATCATTTCTTTGATTCTTTCTCTTGACCGCATTGATAGATTAGAGTTAGCTAATGCGACCATATCCTCTGAAATGTCTATACCGATAATCCTGTTGCTATTTGTTTGTTCGGCAATCTCAAGAGTTAACAATCCAGAACCGCAACCTATTTCTAAGATAGCTCCAACATCCATGCCTTCTGTTGGATGATTTACCCCGTAGCAACCAGTTCTTGTCTTGAAATCTTCCGCTATCCTTTTGTATGTCTCCTGCCTATCTTTCTTTCCTAAAGAATCGTACTCGATGGCAACACAACCGCTCATTGCTTCTTTTGTAAATATACAAAGTTTCCCCTCTAAGTCTAATCCAAACAATTCTTTTACTGCTTCACCTAAAGAAGAGGTAGCCATTACTTGGGCTTTATCTATGCTCATGGAGCAAGCCCTCTTCTAATTGGTTTAGGCGGGCGGTATTTGCTAGCTCTCTTAGATTTTGATTGATTTGACAAGAATTTAAACGTCCTGGAGGATTGCCCGATTGATAGCATATACCATTTTCATCTGATACTTCAAAATGATCAATGCTACCATCATGGTCAAAATCGTTAGCTAGAATGTATGAATCGGAAAAGCCATTATTAGATAAATTTCCAATTGCTAAATTGTATCCTCTAACCGTTGGTCCAAATTTTACATCATAGCCATTAGCAGGAGCATAATTCTCTACAATTGTCGCTCGTTGATGTGGCTCTTCCCCTACTTGACATCCAGGGGTTAGAGATAGACAAATTCCTGTAATTCCAATTGCATTTTTTAGTTTCATTCTTCTCACCTTATTGTTTTTATTATTATGTAGTGGTACTACTCATAGTATAAAAATGATTGTAGTAAGCCCCCTTACAACATTTAGAAAGATTTATAAAGAAAGCAATCAATCTAACAGCTATGAAGCAAGATCAACTGGAAAAGGCAGGATTAAGCCCTAATGAAGTGAAATGCTATCTGACGCTTTTGAAGGTCGGATCAGCTTCAGCTAATGAAATCTCTAGAAGATCAGGAGTCCATAGGGTTTCAGTATATGATGCATTACGCGGTCTTGCAGAAAAAGGATTAGTGAGCCAGATAACTAAAGCGAATAAGCTATTATTTGAAGCGGGAACTCCTGAAAGGATACTGGATATGATTCATGAAAAAGAAGAACGATTAACAGAAGCAAAGAACATCGTGCCAGAACTTCTATTAGATTTTAAGATGGCTAAAGAAAAACAAGAAATTCACAGCTTCAAAGGACTTGCAGGAATAAAGACCATACTTAAAGAGATAATAAAATCAGAGACAGAAATTCTTGACTTTGGAGCGGAGTATAAAATAAAAGAATACTTGCCTTATGATTATCCTAAATGGGATAAGGAAAGGGTGCAAAAGAAGATTAAGATGCGAATTGTTGCGAATATAAGAATAAAGCCAATGACTCTGCCTTTAACAACAATAAAATATGTCCCTTCTGAATTCAATTCTTCAGTATCAACCTACATATTTGATGGAAAAGTAGCGTTGATAATGTGGGTAGAGAATCCTATGGGGATATTGATAGAGCATAAGACAGTCTATAAATCATATAAGAATTATTTTGAATATCTGTGGAAGACTGCTGCAAGATGAATCTAAGACAAAGCCAAGAATATAAAACCTACCACTTCCCTGAAGGCATTGAAAGACTGCTCTTGACAGGAGTCGCGCAGTAAGGGCAGGATTTCGGCTTGTCTATGCCCGGATCATACTTGAACTTATATTTGCACTTCCTGCAAGTGCAGTTATACATCTGAGAGCCGGCTATAGGCGCCAACTGAGGCCTGACTTTCTCCTTGTTCTTCGAGAGGCGCTCGAGCAACGCGTCCTCAGCGTCCCATCCCGCGGGCTTCATCCTCAGCTCCGCAGCCTCTTCGACTTGCTTTTTAGAATCAGCTTCCTTATTCTTAGTCCTTAAACGCTCTGCTTCAGTGCGGACTTTGCGGGCTCCGACGCAGCGAGGGCAGACCATGAGGCGTTTCTCGTAATCCATAGAGAATTCGCTGGAATAAGCTTTCTGCCCACACCCTTTGCACACGACAACAGTGCCACGATCATTCGAACCCATAATACTATAAAAAAGCAAGAGATATATAAATATTGCTTATGCGAAGGCGATGTCCTGAATCTGCGAATGAAAACTTTTTTGGCGTTGCTTGAATATTAAAGAAAAGAATAGTTCCTTGCACAGGTTCACAATACTAACGATTCCTCTTATTATATGCAGTTAGCAATCTAGTTATTCTTGCCGCGATATCAGGAGTCATCTTTTGCGCAGCTTCCTGCGGATTTCTCAATAGGGTGTTGAACGAAGTTAAGTATTTATCTTCGGATTTTGGCGCGTCGCCTTCGGCGACGACTTTACGACGTGCCCCACGAACCGCGCCATAATAGTCGATGTCCAAGTAAATGGCGAAGAAATCCCGATTGCCGTAGATATAGCACGCCCGCGCAACTAACCCTTCTTTATTCCTTTTCAATTGAGATTTCACAACATTCTCTCGTAAAAGAAAGATTTTCTTTCCATCGCCAGGATTGCTCATATCGTAGACTCCAGTGGATAGCTTCTCGCCCTCAACAGTGTTTCCCTCACCTGATTCAACATAACAGTAATGATCGCCACAGCCTTCGGTCATGGTCCTCAGACCAGAATACCGCACAGAAACGGTATGCCCACCTTTTATCGCGTCCATGACATGCGCTCTCATCTCTTCAGGAAGGATAAAGAAATCATTTCTCAAAATGCCCCAATAGGCGCTTTTCCTAAACCGTTCATCAACAAAAAGATTGCCTTCCCTGCTAAGAAGATCAAACACGACCTCCCCATTGACGATTCTGTAAATGCCAAGATTAGCAGTGTTCACTCCTTGGACAAGAGCGCCATTCCGCCAATCCCTGAAAACTTCCTTAGAAGTCTGCCATGTAGCCGGAACTATGAGCGCGAGATTCGCGAGAAGATCGCCACCTTCGCTCACTCTCTTAATAACAGCATCGATTGACATGATTTCACCTTAACTAGACATCATTATTACTACCTAAATAATTTGTTACTAATTTTGACAATCCTTCCACCATCAGTTTAGTTAATTCATGAGGAGGAGTAGCAATCAAAGTTTGATACGCACCCATAACCTTATCCTTTTGGCGCGTCG
>Ga0209542_10015966_pt1 | contig 12518 bp, 13 predicted proteins | sample RifCSPhighO2_01_FD_184028 | JGI IMG/M metagenome (GOLD analysis project Ga0209542, IMG submission 184028) | Soil microbial communities from Rifle, Colorado - Rifle CSP2_plank highO2_0.1 (SPAdes) (version 2) | ecosystem: Environmental > Terrestrial > Deep subsurface > Rock core/Sediment ...
TTTGAACCACGAAAAACACCATACTCACTCAATTTTAATCCTTTTTCTATAGCAATTTTTCTTGTGACAATATTATGATCTTGAGATCCGGTAAAATATTGCAAAGCTGATCCATAATTCTTAGCAGGGAGCACCCGTAAATCCATATCATAACCAGCTGCCAAATGTACCGAGGCTTTTGTTGGACCTTGACCCCAGATTTTTTCAACCCCGGGGAGCTTTACAAAAAAATCCATAACTTTTTTAGGACTTTTTGAAACTACCAAAAAATCTACATCACCAATAGTTTCTTTCCTGCGACGTAAAGATCCAGCAATGCTTACTTTCTCAACTTCCTTTAAATTCTCTAGCTTTTGTAGAACTTGGCGTGCCACTGGTAAAATTTCGTGCAGTAGCACTCGCCCCTTGCTCATTTTTAAAAATTCCAACCCCTGTAAGATATTTTTCTGGGTAGTTTCACCAAATCCAAACAACGGAGCTATTTTCCCAGTCTTAGCTACCTTTTCTAAATCTTTTAAATTTTTTACTCCTAGTTTCTCGTAGAGAATCTTTGCTTTTTTCGGTCCCATTCCCTCTACTCGAAGCAATTCATCCATATTTACCGGCAACTTCTTTTTAAATTGCTCGTAAATGTTAACCTTTCCAGTTTTTAAAAATTCTTCAATATGATCTGACATAGCCTTTCCAATTCCAGGAATTTCTTCTAAGGCCTTTCTACCTCCTTTCACATAGATCTCCTTAATATCTTCAGGTAAACCTTCTAACGAAATAGCGGCCTTTTCATAAGCATAGGGCTTAAAGGCCACATTATCCATCCTTAAAAATCTGGCGATATCATTAAAAATTTTAGCAATTTCTTGGTTGTTCATACTCCTTTAATAATATTATTTCTTCGGCAGAATATCCCCGCCGCTTGCGGCGGGGATGAATGCCGCCCGAAGTCCCGACCGCAGTCGGGACGTAGGAAGAAACATAAACCATAGTTCGCATTCGCATAAGCGAATGCGAACGGTACTCCGAACGTTGTCGGAGTACCCTGGGGCTTTGCCCCAGGGATTTCTATTTATTTTCAGTCGGAAGCTGATGAACATTTTGAGGCATTTTAGGTAACATTTCTCCTCTTACTGAAAATATGAATACTACAGAAATAAATGTAAAAATACTGGTTAAGATAAAGATTAAGGTAAAGCCAATATATCCTGCAAGCATACCTCCTATCGCCCCAGTAACACCCACTCCAATTCCTAACAGTGTGCTATCTAAGCTACTTTCATAAGCTTCCTTGTTTTTATCGGTATGACGGATGAAAATAGCATAAGAAGCTGGTATAACCATAGACATACCGACAGCATGGAGCACCTGTAATCCATAGATATGCCAAGGTGTAGAGGCAAATAAAAATCCAATTGGCACAAAACCAGTAATAGTCGTACCGATAGCAAAAAACCAAAAATCGTCTATTTCACCATGGTTTTTATCTAAATAATGACCAATAGGTATTTGCAAGATAGATTTTGTTACCCAATATGATAATGTGGCAAAACCAACAATCCGAGCACCTTCAACCACATTGCCTGCTGCAATTTTTTGTAAAAGAAAAATCGCAAAAATAGGACTTAATAATCCCCAAGCAGAATTCACCACAAAATCCCAATAAATATACGCACGCATTACCTTGTTTACACCTTTAAACATAAAGTTTATATATTAAATGCTTTATTATAGCACGTGTAATGTAAAAACGCTCCATAAAGAGCGTTTTTAGAGTTTGATGGATAATGTTTTTTGATTACTTTTTAGGCTTAAATTGCTTATGCAACTCCTTAGCCATTTGCTCAATAAACTCCAAGGCAAATGGATCATCAAAATATTCTCTTGCCCATTCCCACCATGGACCTTGAGGGGGCTTTTTATATTTCTTGAAATATTCAACTGCTTGTAAAAAGTTTTCCAATCTATCGGTTTGTTTAAAGAATCTCCCTTCAGGAGTTAATCCTTTTTCATAATCAAGCCAAAGATTTTTCATTTCTTTTTGAATGTTTCCTGGTAAATCTTTGATAAGCTTATTCAATGCTTTCTCTTCTTTTTGATGTTTTTCTTCGCTCAACTTTAACTTTTGTGCTTTGGTAAACCGTGGCCACGTTTTCATGAGCTCTTTTCTCTTCTTACCATTTTTTGGCAAAATGGAATCATACGGGGTAATATCTCCAGCATACACTTCGCAAATATCATGCATTAAAGCCATTTTTAAAACCCTCTCAATATTTAATCCTTTTTTTTGACCTCCTAAAATCCAAGCCATAAGAGAGGTTCTAAAAATATGCTCAGCAATACTTTCGCCGTTTTTAATATCATTAATAACCCATCCACGCCTAGGCATTTCCTTGAGTTTACCAATATGATGAAAAAAACTAACTAAATTTTTCATAATGATACAAATAAAACAAACAGTTATAAAATAACTGTTTGTTTTATGTTAACTAGCTTCGTACGTTATTTTCTTTATTTTATATACGGTTTTTATCGGTGAAGGAACAATCACTTCGTCACCAACTTTTTTACCTAAGAGCGCCTTACCAACTGGAGATTCGCTGCTAATCTTACCCAATACCGGATTCGCCTCTAAGGTGCCAACAAGCATGAGTTCATCTGCCTTACCAGCAACCTCTATTTTAACTTCAGCTCCCAAATGCACAAACATTTGCTTTTCTTTAGGAGGATTTTTTATCAAGGTATAATGCTCTAAAATATTTTTTAATTCTGCAATTCGTGACCTTAAAAAATCCATATCTTCCTGAAAGCTAATAAATTCTGGATTAATATCATCAGATTCTAAAATCTTTGGGGCTTCATACCCGACAACTTTCGTGTGTTCAAAAGCAATGAGTTCAGTGTGCTCTTTTTTAAGCTCCTGCAATTTCTTTTTTGTTATGTAAAAAATATTTCCCTCCATAAGAGAATACCTCTTAATTAACTTGCTCAAGCCCCATAATAACTAAAATTCAATAAAAGTAATTTCACCTCTATCCTATGTTTGTTTTGCACAAAAGTCAACCTGTGCCTAGGCAAAATTTCATGTTACTTTAAAACGAGATGTTAGACTTTATAGACCTTATAACCTTCTCTTACCTTTTCAGATACCTTCAACCCTACTGAGTCTCCTTTTTTCGCTTTTTTTACCTTCTCATGATCAACCTGCATTGAGCTAATTTTTTGCTTAAAATCAGTATTTTCTCCGCCAACAATTCTAATTTCATCACCATCTGAAATTGGTGCTAAAAGTTTAACCACACCCACTCCGATATCCGAAAAATAATGAGTAATTTGACCAACTAATTTTTCTTTTTTCATAGTTTTAAGTTACTATTAACTTTTTTATTTATTATACAAAAATCAATTAAAAACTGCCATACTATGGCAGTTTTTACAGTTTTTTTAATGTATAACCCTTGAAAATCTCGTAAAACCAGAGCATGGGATAATTTCAATTCCTTGTTTTTCTAATTCATCCATGAGTAAATTCATTCCCAAAGAATCAGAAGACATATGACCGGCAATAACAATATTAATATGAGCAGCGTCAGCCTCTTTTCGATGCTCTTCGGAAGTATGCATAGCGATAACCGTGCCAATACCAGCCTGGGCCATTTTTTCATAAATCTTAGGAGAGCCCTCAGTACCTCCAGTAAATTCGGTTACCGCAACTTTACCGGCCCGATTTTCAGGAGATCCAACAAAAACCTTAGGACCAACCCCCAACTTAATAGCTTCTTTATACTCAGGTAAAGCCTTTAAGAGGTCTAAGATTTCTGAAACGTATTCTGGCTTCTTTGCTTCAATAAGTTCTTTTACAAAGGAAGCCGCCATATTATCGGCCGGAGTATGGACAGCCATAAAGTTAATACCTAATAACCTAGCCGTATCAATAGTTCTCTGATGATTAATGGCATTGACGCCACGGGCTACCTCGGAAATACGAATTTGCATTAAGGCCTCGGCAACATTAATAGGAACCCCGTATTGGCTTAGTACTTCAGCCTGAAGGTGCATAACATCAGCTAATTGAGCTAGTCCTCGGCCTTCGGGATGATGAGCAATAGCCAAATCAATGTTACCCAAAGTTTTGGCCAATAAAATTTCTGACGGCTCAACATCAATACCCACGAGAACCCGTTTGATTTCTTGATCTTTTGCGATATGAAAAATACCAGAGTCCATGTAGGGATTTGTCAGGGCTTCCTTATCAAATTCCTCTTGTTCTTTAAGGGAAAGTTTTTGGAATTTTAATTTCTTACGATCTAACAGTTTTTGAACCCTCTCTTTCCCCCGTAAATCATGCTCAATTCCCTTTTGGGTAAATACATGATAAATTTCTTGAATGGTCATTATAGTATCAAATTAAAATCACTAAGCTTGGCTAATGCTTTTATATTTCTTCCCCCTGCTTTTGCGCCACCTTTTATTTATCCTTGCATTATGCCTTGTGGTGTTTCTTTTCATGTTTTATTTAGATATATTAATCCTTAGTATTCTTCTTAACTTTTTTCGTTTCTTCTTTTTTCACCTTTAGGGAACAGGATACAAACTATCATCAATTGAGCGACAAGATTTTGCTTTAGATGCAAGGCTTCTTCTAAGGAAGCGATGCCAGAGGCATCGCTAACGCAGAAAAATGAAGCAGCTAAGGCAAAATCTTGTCGCCCGAAGGCCTGCCTACCGCAGGCAGGGAAGCCAAAAAATGACTGATTTCATCGGATTTTCTCATCGGCGATACGCTACGGTATCACCTCTTCCAAAATCCTTCAAACTCTATCTCATTTTTTGGCTTCTCAACTTGACGATGGTTTGTATCCTGTTCCCTTTAGCGAGTTGGCGTATTTTTTGGAGCAACTTTGGGATCCCCTACCATTTTTTTATATAAATCGTTAATTAATTCTTCTTGTTTCTTTGAATCTGAAAACTGCCTGCGAATGCGAGCTTTTTCAGTCCTAATAAACTTCCTATCAGATTTTTTTAGTTGTGGATATATACTTGTCATAATAAAAAATGGCTTCAGACCATTTACTACTCTCTATACTTTATACTAAAATGATAAAAAAAGCAACTATGGATTTAACATCTCTTACCCAAGTAAAAAATCTATTACATAAATATAATGCTTATCCCTCAAAAGGAATGGGTCAAAATTTTTTAATTAACAAAAAGACATTACAAACTATTATCAAAGCTGCGAACCTACACCCACAAGATACGGTGCTAGAAGTAGGACCTGGAATAGGAATTCTCACCCAAGAATTAGCCCAACAAGTAAAACAGATTACTGCTATTGAGAAAGATAGAAATATGGTTGAAATACTAAAAGAAACCATGAAGGATTATCCTAATGTAGAAGTTTTAAACCAAGATATCCTTGCATTTCTAGATTCTCAAAATTCATTTCAAAAATCGGGTTCTTATAAAGTAGTAGCCAATATTCCCTATTATCTAACATCGCCACTAATCAGGAAACTCCTAGAATCACCACATCAGCCCCAAGAAATTATTTTAATGGTACAAAAAGAAGTAGCTCAAAGAATTACTGCAGCGCCTCCGAATATGAATCTCTTAGCGGTTTCTGTACAATATTATGCAACACCAAAGATTATTGCGTATGTATCAAAAGAATGTTTTTGGCCCAAACCCAAAATTGATTCTGCAATTATTAGAATAACGCCCATACAACAATCTAAGGATATTTCTTATGAAAAATTTTTTAGGATCGTACGAGCTGGGTTTTCCCAACCCAGAAAACAATTAGGCAATAATTTTTCTCAAAAATTAAAAATGAACAGAGGAGAGGTTGAAGCGTGGCTCTCTAAAAATAATATTGACCCAAAACAACGGGCAGAAACACTAACCACACAAGACTGGGAGACCCTAACTCACTCAGAATAGAAATTTCATACAAGAGAAAAGCCAGAGTCATCCAAAACCCTGGCTTTCGCTTTTAGTAGTGTGGCGGTATGTCGCCAATTGGAGGTCCGCCCAGTGCGTTTCTCCCCATCTCATTGAAGAGACCGCCGCCAACAGGACCAAAACGACGAGGACGAGGAGATTCTACCGGAGGATTTTCCTCTTTTGCTCCTCCAAGAGGAGTGGAAATTACCTCCGTGGCTACTACAGCCTTCTGCCCCACTGGCTGAAGCACTATTACCTCAATATCCTCATCCTGTTTGGGCACAAAAAGCATGTAGCAGATTGCGCCCGCCACAACCAGAAAGAAAACTGCTGCCACCGAAGCAGCGACCAACACTTTCGAGCCAAGCCTCTTGCGACTCTTACGGTTATGTGAACCCACACCCTTTTGGGGTGGTTTTTGAATTCTCCGTACTTGTGATTCCTTCTTGGCACTGACAACTTTCACCGCTTGCCCCCCCTTTCTTTGGGCAGATGGTCAAAAAATGACAAGTGTTAAGGAGTTAAGCAACCCCTCAACAGAACTAAATTTATGGTATAACATTATAAGACTATGTGTCAATGGTTTTAGGTATATTACAAAGAAAGTTTTACAAAAATAAGCATATTAAATATCTGTGGATTAATTGTGTATTATTGACTTTTAAATTTATGGTATAATAACTGAATTTAATTGCGATATTAATGGCTAACTTTTTTGGTTTTATATATTCACTCAAAGCTTCATTAAGAAAAACTAAGATAACAAAGAGAAAATTATTATTTTTTGTTTTGTTGTTCTTAATATCTTTTGAAGCTTTTTTAATACCAATAAATACATTAGCCGCACCAAAGACCTTTTCAGCTGTTCCAAGAGTTTTCTATGTTCCAAGAGCGACAGCTGTTCAATGTACTAATAATACTTGTAACGATCCAGTAATTTCGCCCGAACAAATTCTTTCAAATCCCAAAATAATTACTATCAATGGAAGAGATTTTGGGGCGACTGATAAGTTGTGGATGAGAGTTAAAAAAAGTAAAAATGGCCCTGATGGTCCATGGATAACTCAGACAGTCCCTCCTAATTATACAGGTATTGATGGGCAGTATGGATCTAATCCTTTTTATAAATATAGAGGGGCTTATGGGATCATAAATAGTCAACGGGTTGATAATACACAATTTGCTGCCTTAATAGAGCCTGGCGTACCAGACTATTTTTCCAATGAATACATCATTTTGGCGACGGACAGAGAGCTTCAGTTTACAATATGCCCAGATAGAATAGACCCCATAGGAGATAATGTAACTCTCACAAATACAGGATGCTCTTCTCAGGTATCTATCTATGTGCGTGACCAAAATTCTTTCAGTGGTCTTTTTGATAGACTAGGAGACGGACTTGATGTAATATCTAATCTTGCTAGTGAAATCTATAGTGCGTTTTCCACGCCAGACCAATGGTGGACATCAGCTATTGTTAAAATCACCAATTTATTTTCAACAGTTTCTTTTTATTCCGCAAACTTATCAGCCCGAATATTCAGATATATACTCAACGAAATGATTCAAGACCCTGATGGCAAATGGGCTATAACCAGAGGTCCAGCTAGCAGTGTTGCAAGTGTATTTCTGATTGCCTGGAATGAAGTGAAGGGATACGCCAATATGTTGATCGTACTCACGGTCATTGCTATTGCCACTATGATGATTATTCGCTGGAAAGCCGAAGAGGCGCAGAGATTGTTATTTAGAGTCATTGTTATGGCTGTTCTTATTAATTTTTCAGTGGTATTTATTGGACTCATGATTGATGGATCAAACATATTGATTCGGCATTTATTAGTTGGTGCTGATGGTGAAATTAGTTTAACTATTCAAGTAAGCAGAGCTTTTAATCAGCTTGTGCGACCCTACCGATTTCCCATAGATTACAATGGAGCAATTTATTACTTCTTCTTAAGCATACCCGTTAACATCATGTACATACTGCTCACCATAGCTTTCCTGTATTTTTCATTCATGATTATACAGCGTTACCTTCTCTTAGGCATACTATTTATTGCCTCTCCACTAGCATTTGTATTTATGGTATTCCCGTTTGCAAAGGGAACCGAATTGTGGACTAAATGGTGGAGCGCTTTCTTAAAATATATTTTTATTTTAGTCCCCGCTGCGTTTTTCCTAAACCTTTCAGTGAGGGTCCTTGCTAGCTTACCAGCTGATATGTGGAGAATTTCCCCAGATCAACCTATAGATAGCTTCGCACGAATATGTTTTAGTTTTACTATTGTATTGTTTATTATGCTTTTTGGAATGAGACTCGCCGTTAAATCAGCTGGACCAATCGTAAATGCTATTATGGCAGGAATGGCTGCTGCGGGAGCAGCTATTCTCACTGGTGGAGCTTCACTCACCATGACTGGCGCTATGAAAGGCGCTGGCTTTGCGGCAAAAGGCACAGGTAAAGGGTTAATGTCATTAGCAAGCAGCGAGGGATGGAAGAGTATGGGTAGCGCGCTTAAATCTGCGGTGAGCACAACTGTGAGCGCTCCATTCAAGAGAGAGACATATAAAGCAGTGGGAAGAGGTATATTAGCCACCAGAAGAGGTCTTGCAGCTGCTCCTGGGGCCATTGCAAAGGTTGGAGGAGCAATAGGAGAAGGAGCGGCAGCAGCAGGCAATGCTATTTATAATACAGGGGCTGCTGCTTGGAACGGCGCCACAACAACTAACTTCATTGCTGGCTTACAATTAGCAAAAGAAGGATTATATGCTACCGGCAGAGGCATAAAGACCGGTGCAAAAGCCGTACCAGGAGTTGCATTAGAAGGGTTATACGCTACGGGGAGAGGATTAGAAGCTGTGGGCCCAGGACTAGGTGCTGCAGCAGGGACTGGGGCAGATTATGCAGTTCGTGGAATGGCATCTGCGCTAAGGGGTGCAGGAGTAGTATTAAGCGGCAGAACAAATATAAAAAATACTTTATCAGATTGGATAACTACATTGGGAGAATGGAGCACCGTGCTAGATCCAGGAACTCTTGATCTTCAACAATTAGAAAGAAATAGAGAAAAAATACAAGAACCTATGAAGAGGTATAAAGCTGTACAAGAAAACCGAGGCAGTCAAGAACTCTTTAATATGAGGAAAAGTGCGAGGTTCCCAGAAGAACAAGCTGCCATTGATGCAGTACTCGCACAAAACAATGCTCTTCATCTAATTGGTGATACAACAAAACAGCAAGAAGCTATGGATAATGCAATGAAATTTGGAATACCAGGAAGTGAATTCACTAAAAATAACGCGGATTTAATTGACACCAAGAGAATGAAAGAATTTGAAATAAGATATGCTCCAGATGTACAAGCAGGAAGAATGACTCCGGCTGAAGCTCGAGTAAGAGCTATTACTGATACTAAGGCTTCCAACTTTGCAAGAATGAAAATAGATGACATAGAAAATATAAGTGATGAAGATGTTGTTAGAGAAGCACAGGCAAAAACCGCAAGAGGAGCAAAGTTCTTACAAGAAGCTATTAAAAGGAAAATAACCCATATGATCAGTGATGACTTTGATGTAGTTTCTGATTTAGTTATACAATCAACTGACAAGTATCGATCCAGTGCTATCAAAGATTCTATAAAATCAGATTATCATTATGCTCCATTTGATTCTAATACTAGGGCACAGATATCAAGAGACAATCCTGGTTTTAGCGAAGATCAGATTACAGAAAAAGCGTTAGCAGATTCAGCTAAGAGAATTAATGGACGATCTCTAAGAGAAGATGTTTCCAATGATGCAATAGATATGACCCTGATTGAAAATACAAGAGCTAAGATAATTAGTGAATCAGACAAAGGCGGCGGTCTATCACCCAAGAAACTCAAAAAACTTAAAGATTTACTATCAACTATCCAAAGTAGAATTAATTACTATCGTAGTCCAGCTGGTAAAAACGACGACTTAGCTGATATGTGGGAAGAAAAATATCAAGCAATTGACAACTTAAAGAGTTGATAAAAAGTTTATTTTAATAAAAAATGAAAGATTATAGAATTATTTTTGACTTACCAGAAAATATAGTGGCGATTGAAGTTATTGGTGAAATACTAAAAAATAATGGCTTAGAAGAAAGCAGTAAGGAGTTTTTTAATAAATCAATTAAAGGGATAGAACCTAAAAAAAATATAGTAAGAGACGCGGCAATAGCTCTTTTTGAAAAAAAAATACCAGAGGAAAAACTATCTAATTTATTAACAAAACATCTTGAAACTTCCAAAGAAACTGCTGAAAAAATAATACAGAATGTTAAAGAGAGACTTATACCGTATGCAAAAGAAGTAGAAGAAGATACTGAAACGACAAGAAGTACAGAAGATAATACAACTACTCAAAAAGTTATTTTAGAGAAAATCCAAGAAAAGACACTTGAACAGAAATTACAAGAAAAACCAAAAGAAGAGCCACTGCCGCCAGGAGTAAAAAAACCAGGGAACACAAATGTAGAGCAGAATGCTAAACTCATGGAAAAGAAAAGCATTCCCATTGTAGATCAAGATTTAGTAGAAAATAAAGGGGAGAAAAAAGTTATTACCGTGATTGAAAAGAAAGAGGAACCAAACCCCTTAGATACATATAGAGAACCCGTTGAGTAATTGAAAATGCAAAGATCAAAATGGAAAATGACAATGCAAAGTTTTAAAATGAAAAATGTTGTCTATAATTTTAAATTTTTAACTGTAATTTTTAATTTTGATTTTTAAATTTTACATTTAATACCATGGATCAATACCCCGTGCCACAATTTATAGAATCTGAAGGGAAAATTACTTATTTCTTGACATTCAAGCAGTTTTTTCTACTCGTTGGCGGCGGATTTGCATGTCTTTTATTATATTACATCCTTCCATTCCTTATTTTTATTTTCTGCGCAATTATTATTATTATCAGCATATTAGCTATTGCTTTTGTTAAAATTGATAACGCATCAATACTGACGATACTTTTAAATCTTATAGGGTATTCGGTTGGTACTAAAAGCTACGTATGGAAGAAAAAAGAAATACCCAGTATTGTTGTTATTCAAAAGGCTCCTGAAAAACATGCTACTACAGAGAATATTCAAGAGCCCCCACTACCCAATCTTCAACAAAATCCAATAGAAGGATACAGTTTAAAGATGCAGAAAAGTAAATTAAAAGAAATTAGAACTATTATAGAAACGAAGAAATAATTCAAAATGCAAAAATCAAAAATTAAAATGACAATTCAAAATTAAAAATAAAATGAGCGTGAAGAATTTTGCATTTTACACTGTCATTTTGCATTTTGATATTTAAATTTTACATTTAATAACATGGAACAAGCAACACAAGATTTCCTACAAATAAAAGATATCCGCGAAGGCATTATTATTTTAAAGAATAATTCTATACGTGGAGTCCTTATGGTAGCATCTACGAACTTCGCCTTAAAATCAGTCGAAGAACAATCAGCTACCATTTATGCATTCCAAAATTTTCTTAATTCACTAGATTTTTCATGCCAAATTGTTATTCAATCCAGAAATATTAATATAACTCCCTATCTAGACACCATTAAAAAATTGGAGGAGAACCAACAAAACGAGCTACTAAAAGCTCAAACAGCTTCATATGGAGAATTTATTAAAGAATTGGTGCAGGGTGATAATATTATGACAAAAAACTTTTATATTGTAGTCCCTTACACTCTAGCAGAAATATTGGGAGTAGGAGCCGCACTTAAGAAATCAAGCCCCTTTAGTAAAAAGAATGATGGTCAGCAAATAAGTGATGAAGATTTTGAAAAGTGCAAGAATCAGCTTTGGCAAAGAATGGAATTTTTAGCAGGTGGGTTAAAACGAGCTGGGCTGGACGCCACCCCCTTAGCAACCGTTGAATTAATTGAATTATTCTGGGCAATTCATCACCCTTCGGAAGCCGAAGTAGGTTATTATCCTGAGATTTTACCAGAACTACTGAAATAATTGAAAATGCAAATATCAAAATGGAAAATGACAGTGAAAAATTTAAAATTGAATTTAAAAAGAGACTGTACACTTGGGTGCTCCGTTTAGTAAAATGGATTGATAGGCTACCTAAAGACTCTGTTGGTACTGTTATGGGAAAACAGTTATTAAGAAGTGGCACCAGTATTTTGGCACATTATGTTGAAGCAAACTCTGCGAGTTCTAAAAAAGATTTTATCAACTTTTTTACTTACTCCCTGAAATCAGCCAATGAGTCAAAAGTTTGGTTGACACTTTTACGAGATACCAACAAAGGAGAACAGGCTGAACTTTTATGGCTAATGGAAGAATTGATCCAAATAGCAAATGTTTTAGCGAGTAGCATATTAACTATGAAAGGTAAAAAATGATTTTTTATTTTAGATTGTAATTTTTCACTTTGATTTTTAAATTTTACATTTATTATGGCTTGGAATTTATTCGCAAAAAAAGAACCACTGGAAGATAAAGACACCCCAGATACTATTTCAAAAGAAGCAACACTGAATGTGGGTGATATTATCGCGCCTTCTTATATTGGAATTACTCA
>Ga0209542_10015967_pt1 | contig 12518 bp, 13 predicted proteins | sample RifCSPhighO2_01_FD_184028 | JGI IMG/M metagenome (GOLD analysis project Ga0209542, IMG submission 184028) | Soil microbial communities from Rifle, Colorado - Rifle CSP2_plank highO2_0.1 (SPAdes) (version 2) | ecosystem: Environmental > Terrestrial > Deep subsurface > Rock core/Sediment ...
TCTCCGTTTCTACCGGTCGTGAAGTATCGGGTCCCGTTCGCGAGCATCCCCGCCGTTGTCGCTTCGCGCTGACGCGCGACGAGTTCGATGAGAACACACTCTTTATAAAGCAGCTGGTACGTATTGATAGTGACAGCAGCGTCGTTGACCGGCACATACGCGCCTTGAGTCGCGGCGCGGGCGCCAACGCTATTTGCGTATTCCCCGCCTGCACAGTCAAAAATTCCCTGCCGCTTGTATTGATATGGCTCTTGTTGCGCCGCAGAAAATTGCGTCGGGATGACCAGTGTGAGGAGGGAAACACCAACAATGAGCGCACGTCTTATCATGGTGTTTTCTGGCGATAGTACACGCCGAGGTCGTTGAATGCGTAATAGACATGCTGTTCTGCTGAATTGTAGGTACGCACGAGCGCGGTTGAGCCGAGCGGGTCATCAGCGTGTGTCGCCAGCGCGTCGATGGTCGCAGCAAATTCCTGCATCGAATTCAGAACAGCGATATGGTAGCCGACTGCATCCTTTGGTACTACCACATGTGCGGTGAGTTCGATTGCGGCGCGATAATTTTCTACCGCGGTGTGAAGACGCTCTATGTAGAGTGGGTCTTTGTGTTCTATGTACGCGGCAAACAAGTCAAACTCGTCGGAATTGTTTTTCAGAAGCGGGGCGAAGGCGACCTTCAGGTCGTCTTTGTATTTGAGCATTCGCTCGTACGAGGTTTCTTCGTCTGTTTTTATTTCCTCGGGCGCGTATGTTTTGTAACTCACGGTCCCCTTCATGTTTTTTGCAATTTCTTCGGTCGCGAGAAGCGCACTTTCTGTTGTGTACGCTCCGGCATCAAGCAGGCCGCCGTACTGTCCCGCAAGTTGCGCCATGACCTGCGGCGCGATGAGTGTAATCGGATCTTCCGCGGAAAGAGCGGAAGGGTTTGTTGAAGTGGCAAGACCGAGCAGAATCATTTCCTGCAGAGAAAGCGCGTCGTTTGGATTTGCCGGGAATTCCTCGGCACTCGCTACATAGGTCGCGCTCGAGCCGTTTGCCTGAACGAATGAAACGGTTCGCCACGCGGTAACACCGATGAGTGCCGCGACGGAAATGACAGCCGTCATACCAATAGCGGAAAGACGCCCGCCGATTAACAGGTGTAATTTCTCCACAGTGAAAGTATAACTCAGGTATCCGCGCCTAAGCTGCGCGGTATAGGGACAAGCCGGTAAAAACAATCCCTGCGGATTGTTTATACACAGGCGAGTCGGCCGGAGCGATGTCGCAAAAGCTTTTGCGACCGCGAGGCGGGGGCTGCGACCGAGGCGAGTGACGACGAGCCGAGAGTTGTGGTCCAAGCCGAGAGTTGTGGCCCAAGTCGTTAGAGAATGTGCGGCTCAGAGACTCGCGTTTGTGAAAGTGAACACGCTCCCGCTCTCGTATGGCGCAAAAATCACCCCATGTGCCGAAAGAAGAAGCGCCACTCCAACATATCGTTTGATGAAGGTGTCGGCCGCGGTGTTGTATTCGGTGATAGCAGTGATAAACGCCTCATCCCCCGTCGCATCAGGTACCTGCTGAAGTTTTGCACCTATTTCTGTGTAGCTTTTTGCGAGAAGTGCGTGCGCCGGTTTAATAGAGGCCGGAAGTTCCTCCATTCCCTCAAGATTCCTGCCTACTTGTGCGAGTGCACGGCCGATTTCACGCACCGCTTCGGCTTTTTGGGGGTTGTTTCTGTCTTCAACTTGGTCGCGAAGTGTTACGTGGGCGTTCCGGTGCCTGTCTTCGTACGATTGAATGTACGAGCCCGCGTCATTTCCGTAATTATAGAGCGCCTGTTGTGAATCAGACCTTCCTGCGGGCTTTGTTGTGGTGCTTATGAGGCCACCCGGTATAAACGAATACGTATCGGTGGGCTCTGTCGTCGCACTGCCGGATACACGCGGTTCTGAAATCGCCGCAATAATCTCCTCGAAACTAAACGATTTGGTGTCTTGCGCAGAGTTCCCTGTGATAGTGGTGTGGATGGGTGTGTCGGTCGCGGTGTTCAAATACAACTGCGCCTGAAGCACTGGATTCGGTGTATATGAAGATGGGTTGAGAAGAGATTGCCCGCCTCCGCTCCACACTCTGGGTGGATTTGAGGGGGACATTTCTCGCTTACTTTCAACAAACGCGGCTCCGATGATGAGAAGAAAACCGGCCGCTCCTGATGCTGCGACATACGGATGAGCGCGAATCCATTCCATATGTGTAAGTATACGGCACCAGGCACGGGGCACCAGAAAATAGTTTTGATTTTGTTGTTGCCTGTTTTCTGTTGCTTGAGCCGCGAATGATACAATCTATTTATGCAAAAAGCAGCGGCACAGGTGCTTATATTTATTCTTGCGATTTTCGCGCCAGGCGCGGCACTTGCGTATCCCTTTGGTGGTGCTGCAGGACAAGTTTTGCCGTGCTACAACAATGCGATTTACGTAAGCGTGGGACCCCCGATTGGCGGACCGTACATCTGGACACCGGGTGGAACACAGACATATTCATTTGGCGCACCGACCCACTCTGGGCAGTGGCTCTTGGGTCTCGCGAGCGCCCCCTACTTTTGTATCGTTTCCATTCTTCCTGTCATTGTCTGGCCTGGAACCGCAATCACAATGCTCGGGACATCAAGGTAAGTTGTTTCCACTTTGCGAGCGGTACATCTTCTGCTCGCGCTTTCGCATCTATCCCTGTTTGTTCAAAAACTGCTGCGATTTTTTCCTTTTCCACTATCGAACTCAAGTTGTTGGCGAGCATTTTTCTTTTCTGCGCAAAACCGGCATGTATCACACGGAAGAAATCTTCCTCGGTGATTTCATCGAAGAATGCTTTTGAAATATTGTTGATTGCGAGGATTGCGGAATCAACTGAAGGCGGCGGGGAAAAGTGTGTGCGCGAAACTTTCGCGATTATTTTTGGTGTGCCGTATGCCTTGACGGAAAGCGATAGGATACTTTCCTTTTCGCTGGTGATGCGCTGTGCGACTTCTTTTTGTATAAGGAGTGCCATCGCACGCGGTTGTTTCTCTGCGGTGAGAAATTGCCGGATGATTTCGCCGGTGATGTAATATGGAATATTCGCCGCAACGACATATCCGCCGCGTAACTCAATACCATCTGCTTCGTTACGGAGCCTCAGCGTCTCGCTCACCGTACTTTTGTACGACTCACTCACCGCCTCTCCGTGCCTCGCATCTGGTACTGCCTTGCGCGGCTCGATTACAATGTCACGAACGTCGCCAGCGATAATTATTAGTTTTCCGGAAAAGATTTCTTCGGAAAATGTCTCCTGCAGAATTCTCACAAGCGCCTCGTCTTTTTCAATCGCGACGACAGGCCCTCGTGCGAGAAGTTCGCGAGTAAGAACACCTTTACCGGGGCCGATTTCCACGATTCTTTCTCCGGGGCGTACCTCAATTGCATGTGCGAGTTTTGCAGCCGCCCACGCGTGTTTCAAGAAATGCTGTCCAAGTCGTGCACCGGTGCGCATGCAGGGAGTTCTATCTGATAATGTCCTCGTCGTCGAGGAGAGAACGTTTTCTCGTGGCGGCCTGAACCAGTCGTGCGTCGATGTCTTCCAGAAATTCTGAAGGAATCGTAAATTCGCGCGAACCGTATTTCATGCGCTGCCCTGCGTAGGTGAGGTAGAGACGTTCTCGTGCACGTGTGAGTGCCACGTAGAAAAGCCGGCGTTCCTCTTCTTCGTCGCGCGACTCATCGTCGCGAAGCGAAGGGAAAAGTCCTTGCTCGAGACCCGTTACAAATACCGCATCGAATTCGAGACCTTTCGATGCGTGGACGGTCATGAGCGATACGGCACCCATTTCTTCGGAGAGTTCGTCTTGGTCGCTCTGCAGCGCTGCTTCTTCGAGCAGGTGTTCGATGCCTTCCCCCGGAGTGTCGTTGTCGTAGCGCGTCGCAAAGTTTACGAGTTCGTGGATGTTTTCCAGCCGTTCGCGACCTTCTTCGGTCTTTTGATACTCGCGCTCCATACCGCTTTCTTCCACTGCATATCGCACTGCTTCGGAGGCGGGCAGAATCATGACTGCTTTGCCGATTCTGACCAGTGTCTCGCGAAATGCGGCAACTTTCGCCCGTGCCGCTCCCGAAAGCCCTGCATCATCGCCTGCGAGCATTTTTTCGAGCGTGACTTTGCCGATACCACGCGCGGGTACTGCAATGATGCGCCCTAAATCTATTTTATTTTTCGGATTCATGGAGGCGCGCAAATATGAAAGTGTGTCTTTCACTTCTTTTCTTTCGAAGAACCGGGTTCCAAGCACGCGATACGGAACCCCAAAGTTAAGCATTGCTTCTTCGAGCGCGCGTGACTGGAAATTTTCACGGTACAACACCGCAATTTCTGCGGGCTTCATGCCGGCTTCAATAAGCGACGCTGAGGTTTGCGCGACAAACCATGCCTCGTCTATTTCATTCTGTCCACCGTACATCACAATCGGTTCGCCCGTCGCTTTGTCGGTGAAAAGATTTTTCGGCTTGCGACGGCGGTTCTTTTCGATGACAGCGTTCGCCGCCGTGAGGATTGTGCGCGTGGAGCGATAGTTTTGCTCGAGGAGCACTACTTTGCTTCCCGGGAAGGATTCCTCAAATTCAAGGAGGTGTGTGATGTCCGCCCCGCGCCAAGAGTAAATATTTTGGTCGGTGTCGCCGACCACGCACAGATTCTTTCTCTCTCCTGCAAGAAGGCGGGCGATTTCATACTGGGCCTTGTTCGTATCCTGGTATTCGTCGATGGTGATGTGTTGCCAACGGTTCTGGAGCAGGGAGAGAACGGCAGGTTTTGCACGAAGCATTGTGAGGGTTCGGAACAAAAGGTCGTCAAAATCGAGTGCCTCTTCCGCGCGAAGTGCCGATTCGTACTGTTCCCATGCCTGTGCCACTGCCCGCTCACGGAACGTGCGAGCGGTCTCGGTGTACTCGCCGACCGACACCCCGTCACCCTTTTGGCGCGAAATCGCAGAAAGAATGCTTCGAGGAGCCCACTGATTGATGCCAAATTTCTCGAGTGCCTGTTTTATTGCACGGACGCTATCGTCTCGGTCCCAGATGCTGAAATTTCGGGACAGCCCCGCCTCCTGGTGGAACTCGCGGAGTAGCCGGACACCGAGCGAGTGGAAGGTCGCGACCAGCGGCATCCCTTTTCCCTGCGGAACGAGGTTTTGCACTCGTTCTCGCATCCCCGCCTGCGCCGAGGCTTCGGCGGGCAGGTCGCCGGTCGTTAAAAGATTGCGAATACGATCACGCATTTCTCCAGCTGCTTTATTCGTGAAGGTCACGGCCAAAATCTGCCTCGCCGGCACTCCTGTCTCCATCAGATGTGCAATCCGATGGGTAATCGTTTTGGTTTTTCCTGCTCCGGCACCTGCCACAATGAGCAAAGGCCCCGCGGCATGCAAAACCGCCTCTTTTTGCTGTTCGTTCAGTCCCTCGAGGTACCTCATTAGGAGACTATAGCACGGCCAATGTGGCAATAGCTGGTGAAAAACGGCCTAAATAAGCCCTATTACGGGCGAATCGGTCATGGGAAGATGTATTGACGAAAAAGTTATCCACTCGTCTAATATAGTATGAATTGACTATGAAACCCCATTTGGATAGGGTGAATAGGACGGTGGCACATACCGCACATTCCGAAACGGCGAACTCCAGAATAGATAGGGTTTAAGCCAAGATACAGCGTTTCTGATTGTGCCATCGCTAAATTAGGCTTATTTTGCAGGATAAATTAGGTAAACCATCAGCGGGCACCTCGAGCTCGCAGAAGGTATTAAAAAGGAAGCGTATGCCGGCTGCGGCAGTCTCGCTTATTTCATTACTGCTCATCGTCGGAACCTTCCTACCCGCCGTCGCGCGGGCTTCTGTTTTGAGTACCATACTCAATTCAATCAAGATTTCACGGGCCGAGGCCGAAGTGGTCACGAGTTCGGGCAATCTCCAGACGATGGTGCTTCTCAAACCCGCCATGAACATAGACCCGACCCCAGCGAGAGGCGGCGGCGACATCACTATTGTCGATGATTCAGCGCTCATGCCTGAAGAGGGCCCCGCGGGCACAATTGCCGATATTGAAAAGCCGAAAAATTCCACAATCAGCATTTACGTAGTACGCGAAGGTGATACGCTGAATGAAATCGCAGAACTTTTCGGAGTGAAGCCAAGCACCATCCTCTGGGCCAACGACCTTCCCCGCAGTGCGACGCTTAAAGTCGGGCAGCGACTGACAATTCTTCCTGTTACGGGCGTAAAGCACACTGTAAAGAAAGGAGATACGCTCGCTTCAATAGCAAAGAAATATTCCGCAGACGCGGCGGAAATCGCGAGTTTCAACGGCGTAGATGAATCCGCGCTCGCGGTAGGACTCGAAATCATCATTCCAAACGGAGAAATCGCAGCTCCACCAGCTGCACCGACGAAAAAGAATACATCATCACTCGCGGTAACCATTGGGGGCACCTCGAAATCCGGATACTTTGCCGCGCCACTCGCGCGATACATCAAGTCGCAGGGCATCCACGGTTATAACGGTGTCGACCTCGCGGCAGCCATCGGCACACCGATTATGGCGGCTGCCGAAGGCGATGTGATTGTCGCAAAAGGCAGCGGTTACAACGGCGGCTACGGCGGCTACGTAGTCATCCAGCATAACAACGGCTCGCAAACACTCTATGCGCACCAGTCGCGCGTCGCGGTCTCTGTCGGCGACCACGTGTCACGAGGAGAAACAATCGGTTATGTCGGCTCGACGGGTAGGTCCACTGGCGCCCATCTCCACTTTGAAATCCGTAACGGCGGACGCAACCCCTTCTAACATATGGTTTTCCACGAAATTCTTCGCGCGGCCACTTTTCTCTTAAGGATGTTCTCCTAGCTCCCGTCGCAATTTGCAGTTCGGAGGGCCTGCCTCTATGATGGCCGGATGCTATCGGTTGATGTGATTGTTGATCTCCAGTACGGAGATTGTGGTAAGGGAAAAATCTCACACCATCTCAGCCACACCAACACCTACTCGCACGTGCTCCGCTACAATGGCGGCTGCAACGCAGGGCACACGATTTACCACAAGGGCAAGAAATTTGTCACGCACCACATCCCCGCAGGGGTGTTTTTTGGTGTGAAATCAGTAATCGGCAACGGGTGCGTGCTCGACCCCGACCAGTTTTTCCGCGAAATTAAAATGCTGGAAGCAGGAGGGGTAAAGACGAAAGGAAAGATTTTCATTGCAGAGAACACACACATCGTGACGGGTGCGCACAAAGCCGAAGATAAAATAAGGGGCGGCAAAATCGGTACCACCGGTCGCGGCAACGGTCCCGCCTACCGCGACAAATACGGCCGCACGGGAGTGCGTGCAAAAGATATAAAGAAATTGAAACCGTATCTCATTAATCTTTACGATGAGTGGTACGCAAAAAAGAATGCGCACATTCTCGCAGAAGGCGCGCAGGGATTCGGACTCGATATCGACTGGGGCGATTACCCGTTCGTCACCTCGAGCCATTGCACGACTGCGGGAGTACTTTTGAATGGTCTGCCCCCAAAGGCAGTAAAAAGTGTATGGGGTGTTGCCAAAATGTATGAAACGTATGTCGGCAGTAAAAAGTTCCAGCCAAAGGGCGATGTATTCAATAAGATAGGAGACATCGGCGAAGAATTCGGCTCGACCACCGGCCGTCGTCGCCAGTGCAACTGGATGGATATGCAGACGCTCGAACGAGCGATTAACATGAACGGCGTCACGCACGTGGTGTTCAACAAAGTAGACGTGCTCCGTACCGTGGGCGCGTGGGCGGTGATTGATAAAAACAAAGTGGTGAAATTTAAAGGCGAAAAAACGATGAAAGATTTCATCGTGAAGCGTTTGAGGACACTCGGTCTCGCAAAAAATCGAATTTATTTCTCCGAACACAAGGACCGGATTTAACAAAAGGAGTCGCCGAAGCGACTCCTGAGAAAAAACTATTTATCACCAACCTTTTTTGCGCCCGACCATTCCCCGACAGGCAGACGCTGTTGTGGAGGTGACGAAGATAACGGCCGAAGGATGTGCATTGTAGTTACTTTCTGAGCAGTTACTTCAATAGCATCCACCTTTCTTGATAAAAGTAGGCTGGTTATTGCCCCGAAGTTTTGTCGTAATTTAGCCACCGGGACAATGAGAACGAGTGTACCGTCTCGATTTTCTACGACTCCGCTTGGGGAAAGATCTCCGTGCCTGCCTTTCATGAATGTTCTCCTGTGCCTTTTGCTGGACTCTATTTCTTCACGTCTGTACGGCCGTTGCGTCAGCCGTCAGTTGACCCCTTGGTTTCCTGATTTCCAATGTCGAAGATCAGGTTGTCCCGATCTGCGTTGATGCGAAGTAGCTCCTCGTCAATATCGAAAAGCTGAGTCTCACGATAGAAGCGCATAACATGTGAGGCGAGCTTCTTGTAACGTTCGCTCCCCTCCTTCATGCATATGATATGAACACATTCCAGAGCACATACATCGCATATAGCTGCCTCCCTCGGTCTGGTAGGCAAATCTGCTTTCACCATTGCCTTAACGCGTTTGTCTGCGTCAGAATAGCCACAAAATGAGCAGTGTAATTCCCCAGCCACGTTCTTCTCCCTGTTGCTTACATCGCGGGTCTTCCGCGATTTCTGCACGCACTGCACCATTTTCCACGCCCAGCTTCAAACGGTTTTAGGTGACGTGATAGGGCTTGATTTTGCTTTAAAATATGGCTATTATACTGTTGTCAGTTTAAGGATGACAATATGAAAGACGAACTACAGGTGCTCGGCCTAACCCGCAATGAAGCGGAGGTCTATGAAGCGTTGGTGAAAAGCGGACAAACGAAAGCCGGCAGTCTTATCGCACGTCTTGATGTGCACCGGAATATCGTATATGAGGCGCTCGATTCTCTCATTCGTAAAGGTTTTGTGACAAAAGTGAGCAAGCGGGGCGTCTGGTGGTTCCAGATTACGGAACCCGATAGTATTCTCACTACGCTTAAGCGTCGTGAGCAGATTGCGCACGGTGTGATCGACGAGATTCGCTCCATGCGCCAGCAGATTGACCAGCAGATTACTGTCTACGAAGGTGTCGACAGTTTGCGGGCATATTGGCTGAGTTCACTTGAACGTTTTCCCGAAGGCACCGTCGACTACTGTGTTGGCCTCCCGCTCGGTAACCGATGGGAGAAGCTGATGGGCGATGCGGCGATGGAGAAATACGTTGAACTCCGCAAAAGAAAGAAATTTTATTGGAAAACTGTTTTGTTCGAGCTCGAAAAAGGACAGGTTGAACATTTTAAAAATGTACCCGGCCTCACAGAATATCGTCTGTGGCCAAAAAAGGTTCAGCCGATTGGCAACTTTAATGTTATGCACGACACCGTCATGCTCCAGACGATGACCGACAATCCACGTATCATAGAAATCCGCGATAAAGATATGGTTACCGTATTTCGTAATTATTTCGAAGCGATTTGGGAAGACGCAAAACCAATTGATATAAGCGCAGAAGACTAGCGTGATACGTGCGTGCGGAAGAGGTATGCCGCTCGCGGTATCGCACAAATGATTATCGCTGGCTCGGTACCAATGTTGTTGTCGCGTTGTTGAGGTAGAGCTGCACGCGCTGCACAGTAGAAAATTGTAGTGCGGTCTCTTCGATTTGTACCGATGCGCGCGGGTCGTCGCACACTCCTGCCATGCCTGTGAGCGAACCCGTGAGATAAATATTCGCGGTGCCAGCTACGACTGTCGCGCGGTCGAATTTTAGCGTCGCATTCGTGCGCGCAATATAGTTGAAGTATCCGCCGACGCTTGTTGTTGAAATCGCAAAGAGATTCTGCAGCGCGGCCGTGAGCGGCGCGGTCGTCTCCGCGACTGTACGCGGAATAAGGATTACTTTGTCGCACGCACGTGGCTTGCCATTCGATGTGCCCGCAGTGTCTAAGACCGCAATCATTACACTCGATGTTGTCGGTGTTGAGGTCGCCTGTGGAGGAGTCGTCGTTGCGACCGGTGGTGTAGTACCGACGCCCACCGAGTAGCTGTACCAAAAATATCCTCCGCCCAAGACGACAATCAGCGCCACAAGTGTGAATATCAGATTTCGCATGTTGCTTCCCATGGCGCCACTGTATGCTATCTACATGAAGATTGGAAGAAGGTCTACATCTCCCTTTGACGGTACTGCAGAGCTTCGAGCATGTGTGATGGTTCGATGGATTCGCTTTCTGCGAGGTCAGCAACAGTGCGAGCGAGCTTGATGGTGCGGTGGTAGCCGCGCGCGGAGAGTTTCATTTTTTTTGCGGCATGCACCAGTGCATCCTCCGCTTCTTGCGTGAGACCCGCGAGATTCTCAATTTCTTTTGGCCCCATGTCCGCATTGGTCGAGATTTCTTTGAGACCGCGAAAGCGTTCGGATTGTTTTGCCCGCGCGGACGCAATCCTCTCTCGCATAATTTTCATATGGTCGACATCCCGCTTCAATTTTAGAGAAAGCGTTTCCGGTGGCATGTCTCCGACCTGTACCCACATATCGATGCGGTCGGCGACGGGTCCGGAGATTTTCCTTCGATATTTTTCAATCGAGTGCGGCATGCATTTACATTCACCCGGGCCGTATCCTGAACGGCCGGAAACTGACTGACCGTATTTGCCGCAGGGGCACGGGTTCAGCGCGGCGACCAACATGAAGTTTGCGGGGAACGTCGCGCTCCCCCGTGCGCGTGCAACGGAGACCTTTGCATCCTCCAATGGCTCACGGAGCGCGTTTACAACATCGCGGTGAAACTCGGGGAATTCGTCGAGGAAGAGCAACCCGCGATGTGCGAGAGTCACCTCACCTGGTCGCGGAATGGCGCCGCCGCCGATGAGTGATGCGTAGCTTGAAGTGTGATGCGGCGAGCGAAATGGCGGTCGGCGTACCGCACCTTCTGCAATGCCGGCAAGCGAATGAATCGCGGTAACTTCTATCATCTCCTCCTCCGAGAGATTTGGCAGGAGTGCGGTAGCTGCGCGTGCGAGCATTGTTTTCCCCGTGCCGGGCGGGCCATAGAGTGCGATGTTGTGTCTCCCTGCCGCTGCAATCTCGAGTCCACGCTTCGCGCTCTCCTGCCCGCGGATGTCGTTCAGTGAAACACCGAGCTCGATGCCGGATTCTTCATACGGTTCGGCTATATATGACTCGATTGAAAAATCAGTAGTGGTGTCGAGATGCGACAAAATGTCGGCAAGTGTGCGCACAGGAAAAATAGAAATGCCGGAGACGAGTGCCGCTTCCGCCGCGTTTTCAACTGGTATATAGACTTCGGAGAAACCTTGTTCGCGCGCGAGGAGCGCTATCGAAAGTGCGCCGCGTACCGGCCGCAACGTCCCGTCGAGCGCGAGCTCGCCTGCGAACATTTTGCTCTTCGGGTCGAACGAGATTTCATCGGCCGCCAGGAGATATGCGAGCGCCACAGATAAATCAAAAGCGGAGCCCTCTTTTTTGAGCTCCGCCGGTGCAAGTGAGATAACGATTTTCTTGTTGGTACTTTTTGGCGAAACAAGCCCGGTGTTTTTTATCGCTGAGGCAACACGGTCGCGCGCCTCTTCCACTGCTTTGTCCGGAAGACCGACGACAGAAAATGCATGAAGCCCCCGGCCGATGTCTGCTTCAACAGAAACAAGATGTGCGCTCGGCAATGACGGCTGCGCACCGAAGACCCGCGCAAAATTCATTTCCCTATGGTACCAAGAGTTTAGAGATCATCCGCGTGTTCTACACACGTACGCGCAGACGGATTTGCTTTCAATCTATCGAGTGCAATCGGCTCGCTGCAGACTTCGCAGAGCCCGTAGACTCCCTCGTCCATCTTATCGAGGGCCTCGGAGACTTCGGTGTGTTTCTCTTCGAGTTCTTCAACAAGCGGCACATTGGTCGCGAGCTCTTCAATCTGATCGGCGACATCATTCGGGTCCGGCTCCGCGCCTTCAAAGCCGACGGATGCCCCCTGCCAATCTCCGGTCTCACTTTGTACGCGGCCGTGACCCGCGAGCTCTTCCTCGAGATTTTCTTTTTCTACCTCAAGCGCGCTGCGCAATACTTCTAATTCGTCCTGTGGTATTTTTTTCATGCTTTGCATAATACCCCAAATGTAAAAAAGCAAAAGTGAAGTACGCGAAAGAGAAGCGGGCACCTTCGTGCCCGCTCCGTTGCCGGTACTATTCGGTTGGTAGTACCCAATCGATGAAGAACAATAAGAGACACACCGCGAGAGTTATTCCACCCCACAGTACGAAAGGCGCGAGGAGTCTGAGCATGAATCTCTCGGTGGCGCGGGTTTTCCATCTTTCCTTGTCTTCTGCAGAAAGCGTCGATGCCTCGATTGCCGCGATGCATTCTTCATAGAGCGCGATTTCTTTACTGAGCGCAACGGCTGGATCTCCCATACTTGCCTCCTCTTTGCTTCCGGCAGTAGACATCATCTTTTGTTCTG
>Ga0209542_10015968_pt1 | contig 12517 bp, 8 predicted proteins | sample RifCSPhighO2_01_FD_184028 | JGI IMG/M metagenome (GOLD analysis project Ga0209542, IMG submission 184028) | Soil microbial communities from Rifle, Colorado - Rifle CSP2_plank highO2_0.1 (SPAdes) (version 2) | ecosystem: Environmental > Terrestrial > Deep subsurface > Rock core/Sediment ...
AACTCACCAAAAAAATCACAATCCAAATCCCGATTGCCGCCGCAGCCATGGACACGGTTTCCGAACCGACCATGGCTATTTCTTTGGGCAAACTCGGCGGCGTGGCCGTTTTGCACCGCAACTGCTCGATCGAACAGCAAGTCGTGATGGTGAGGGCTGTTAAAAAGGCGCGGGTACTTGCCGCCGCCGCGGTCGGACCCGGCGACATTGAAAGAGCGCGGGCTCTGGATCGGGCTGGCGCCGACATACTCGTGGTGGACACGGCCCACGCGCACAATCTCCGCGCTCTGCGAAGCGCCCGGGAGATCAAAAAAGCAGTGAAAGCCCAGCTTGTGGTAGGCAACATCGCCACCCGCGAAGCTGCCGCGGAACTCGCGAAATTCGCTGACGCTATCAAGGTCGGCATCGGGCCGGGCTCCATTTGCACGACCCGGGTTGTCGCGGGGATCGGCGTACCGCAGCTCACTGCCGTTATGGACGTGGCTGATGTCGCCAAGAAACATAATGTTCCCGTCATCGCTGACGGCGGGATGCGCTATTCGGGAGATGTGGTGAAAGCGCTCGCAGCTGGAGCCTCGAGTGTCATGCTCGGCTCCATGCTCGCAGGAACTAAGGAAGCGCCCGGTAAAATCGTAAAGATAGGAGGCGAACTAATGAAAACCTACCGCGGCATGGGCAGCTTCGAGGCCATGCAGAGCGATCGTTCCTCGGACCGCTATTTTCAAAAAAACGCGAAAGTCAAAATCGCCGAGGGCGTTTCGGGGGCAGTGAAGTACAAAGGCCCGGTTAAAGAGGTGATCGAACAAATCACGGGCGGCCTGCGCTCCGGAATGGGCTATATCGGCGCCGGAACGATTCCCGAGATGTGGAAACTGGCGCGATTTATCAAAATCACTAACGCGGGACTCCGCGAATCCCATCCGCATTCCATAACCATCACCAAAAAATCCCCCAACTACTGACCAATATCAAAATGTAAAATGACAAAGCAAAAATCAAAAACAAACAAAAATTTTGATTTTTGATATTTAATTTTTGATTTAAATAACGTGCCTCCAAAAACTACAACTCCTCGCGCCGAGCTCCATACCCACCTCGGCTCATCGGTCGACCCGCCTCTGCTGTGGGATATCGCGCATCGCCAGGGCATCAAACTCCCGAGCAAGAACTACTGGGATTTTGAAGACATGATTACGATGACGGGGTCGGAAAAAAACCGGAACCTCAACGAGATGCATTTTCACTTTTTCCACTGGACTGAACTCATCCAATCCTCTCCCGAGGCCGTGGAAGAATCGGTCAAAAGCGTCATCGGCGGCGGTTACCGCGCGTGCAACCTCGTGCTCCAGGAACTCCGGTTCAATCCGATGAAACGCAACCGCGGCGGCGAGCGGGACCTCGACCACATCATCATGTCATCGGTTTGGGGGCTGGACAAAGCGACTCTCGAGTATCCGCAGGTGAAAGCGGGAATCATTCTGATGATGGACCGGATGCTCAGCTTCAAGCAAAACGAAATCATTCTCAAAAAAGCCATCAAGTACAAGCCGCAGGGAATCATCGGCATCGATTTGGCCGGACCATCCCGCAAAACTTTTTCCATAAAACAACACGCTCCCCTGTTCCACCTGGCCCGCAAAGCCGGGCTCGGGACCACGATCCATACCGGCGAAGAAGGCCGGATTGACGAAATGCGTTTCGTGGTTGCGGAAATCAAACCCGACCGCATCGGCCACGGCATCCTGTCGTATCGGGATCCGCAGCTCCTCAAGGAAGTGGCAAAAAAGAAAATCACGTTGGAAATCTGCCCGACGTCAAACTTGCGCAACAGCGTTCTGAAAAACGCCGCGGAGATCAAGGCGGCCTTGCGGGCATTTCTGCGGCACAAAATAAAATTCACCATCAATACTGATGGCCCCGAAATGTATCGCACCAACATTTACGAAGAGCAGGAATTTTTGCACCGCGAAAAAATCCTGACAGAGAAAGAAATCGCGCGTTGCACGCGCTGGGCTTTTGACGCAAGCTTTATAAAATAGCTTTGTTTGTCGTTGCGAGCGTAAGCGAAGCAATCCCGTGTAAACTTTGAGATTGCTTCGTCTCCGTCAGCCGACGGATCCTCGCAAAGACATTAAAAAAATGAAAGAAGCAATATACGTTCTCGATTTCGGCTCCCAATACTCTCACCTTATCACGCGCCGCATCCGTGAACTGGGAGTTTACGCCGAGCTGGTTCCCCCGAACTTTCCCGTTAAAAAACTAAAAAACGTCCGCGGCGTCGTACTCTCGGGCGGACCGCAGAATCTCTCGGAGCGAAACGCTTTGCGCGTAAGCAAGGCGATTTTTAAACTGGGACGTCCAATCCTGGGCATTTGCTATGGGATGCAGTTAACGGCCTTTGAACTCGGCGGCAAGGTGAAGGCCGGAAGAACACGCGAGTACGGCCCGACCAAAATTCGCGTGCGCAAATCCCCCATTTTCCGCGGACTCAAACCCGCGCAAATGACTTGGATGTCGCACGGCGACCAAGTAACAGAGTTGCCCAAAGGCTTCGAAATGATCGCTTCCTCTCCGAGCTGCCAATACGCCGCGATGGCGGATGAAAAAAGAAGGACTTATGGGCTTCAGTTCCATCCGGAAGTTATCCATACCGTGAACGGCGCTAAGATATTGAAAAATTTCCTGGACATTACCGGCGCGAAAAAAACTTGGGAGCTGCGCGGATTTTTGGAAAAAACCGTAGCGGATATAAAGAAACGCACGGGGAAAGATCGGGTCGTGTGCGCGCTGTCCGGCGGAGTGGACTCCTCTGTCGCCGCGGTTCTGGTGAATCGCGCCGTGGGCCGACGCCTGCACTGCATACTCGTTGATCACGGCTTCGGCAGGCTCAACGAAATCGAGGAGATAAAAAGTTTCTTCCGGGTTTCCCCCTCTCCCAGCCTCTCCCACCAGGGGCGAGGAAAGGAAAAAAGGGCATTCCCCTCCCTCGTCGTACCTTTCGGTAGATCTGCCGTAGGCATGAATGGGAGAGGCAAGAGGAGGGTGAATCTCAACTTGCAGGTCGTGGACGCGCGCTCGGAATTCCTCGAAGCACTCCGCGATGTCACTGACCCTGAACAAAAACGCAAAATCATCGGCGAGCTTTTCATCCGGGTTTTTGAGCGAGAAGCAAAAAACCCCCTCTTGATCTCCCCCTCTCAAAGAAGGGGGAGAAAGAGTGGGGGTGGAAAAATCCGGTGGCTCGTGCAGGGCACGCTTTATACCGACGCGATTACTTCCGGCGTCAGCGTCGGCGGAAAGGCGGCGGTCATCAAATCCCACCACAATGTCGGCGGCCTGCCGAAAAAACTGGGATTTAAGCTTATCGAACCTCTTCGCGAGCTTTACAAAGATGAAGTTCGCAAAATCGGCCGGCTCCTGGGACTGCCGCGCTCGATCACCGAGCGCCAGCCCTTTCCGGGTCCCGGCCTGGCGGTGCGCATAATCGGCGAGATCACAGAGGAAAAATTGGATTTACTCCGGGAAGCCGACGCGATTGTCAGAGAAGAGATCGTCAAGAGCGGTGAAGACGTTCAGCAGTATTTCGCCGTTTTACCAGACATCCGCGCCGTGGGCGTCCAAGGAGACGCTCGTACCTACGGCTACCCCATCATTATCCGTGCAGTCACCACCAAAGATTTCATGACCGCCCACTGGGCCAAGCTTCCCCACGATCTTCTAGAACGTCTATCCGTGCGCATCACCAACGAAGTGCCCGGCATCAACCGCGTCGTGTACGATATCACATCCAAGCCTCCCGGCACCGTAGAATGGGAATAATAAAGCTCCCCAGCCTGAAGGCTGACGTATTCCTTGAGCCTTTGGCTCTACGGAATACGTCGCCGCATCGGCATTCGCCGATACATTGCGGCTCCCGGAGCTGTGTTATCCCCTCCGCCTTCGGCTCCGCGGCTTCTGCTTCAACCCCGCGCTTGAAAGCGCGGGGTTTCGCCGAAGGGATAATAAACCCGTTTCGGGGGGTTATTTCCAGCTCACATTTCCGTCCTGATCCACTACCGCGATCCAGGTTTTGCCTTCGTTGAGCACCACTGCCGTGCCGTCGGCGTCAATAAGTCGTAGCGGTTCGCTCACGCTATTTTTACGCCACCTGGCCTGGATGACCTGGCCGTCGCGGAAAATCGTGGCCTGGCCCGAACCAAAAGTTTCAATGTCCAAAGTCAAAAGTTTTTGATCGAGAAGCCGGCTGGTGGTCCTGATTATCACGACATTGTCGACGGCAAGCTGGGTTCCTGCTTCATCCAAATGCGCCTTCCCTCCCAGGGAACGCAAATATGAATTAGTTTGCTCGTCATATCGATAGTCGGCCTCAAAAAGCCCGAAGCTAAAATCAACAAAAATTTCCCGTATGACAGGTTCGGCCGGCACAGCGCCGCGCGGTTTCACATCCCAACCACGGACAAACTGCAGGGTACCCCAGCCTTTCGCGGCCACGGCGTCGCCGAGAAGAGCGGATGAAGTGAAAAGGTTATGGGGCGCGGCCCGGGATTTATCCCGGTAAAAGGTATCCTCATTGAAAAATTCATTCAACGCTCTCGCCCCCGCCCCTTGTGCTTCGAGTAGTGAAAGGGCTTCCGTGCTGCCGCCGGAAAAAGCGATTGGTGTGCCAAATCCCATTGCCCACTCCAAGAAATAAGGACGGAGGGAGCGCACCGGCCCGATTTTCGGTGCCTGTTCATTTTGAAATATTGCCAGGTACCTCGTAATTCCGCCCTCTGCGAGAGTCTCGATGACAACCTCCGCTTTTCCGAGTCCGAGCTGCGGCCGCGCCTCCCGTTCAGGGTCTTGAACGACGGGCGCGTTTTCAATCACTACCGCATACGCGGGCTTCGCGGGGGGAGGTGTTTCCGCCGGCAAATCATTTTTGGACCCGCCACGTTCAAAAAAAGGGTAGCGAATTGCATACCCAATCACGATTCCCAAAACAACTGCGGCCAATGCCGCGATTGCGACTTTTTTACTCATTTTTTCTCGGGCTTTTTCTCCGATTTCTTTTCCGCCTTGGCCTCTGGCGCGGCGGCTTTTTCCTCTCCCGGCTTCTCCCCTTCCGCTTCGGCTTTTTCCGTCTTATCTTTCTCGGCCTGCGCTGCCATGCCCTCGATTGCCGCTTTCTCCGCCTCGGCGGCCGGTTTTTCCAGTTCCAGGAGCTCGGCTTCCGTGCGGGGAGCCTTGACCGTTACAACGACTTCCTCGGGATGGTTGAGCATTTTCACTTTATCACTCAGGTTAAGCTCACTGACCCGGACTAGGTTGCCGAACTCCTTGAGCCCTTCGATGCTGACCTCGATAAATTGCGGCAAGTCTGTTGGCAGCGCTTCCACGCTGATTTCTCCGAGGTTTTTGACCAAAACTCCGCCCTGACCTTTGACCGCGGGAGACACGCCGACCAAGTGCACCGGCACTTTGGCGTGAATTTTTTTCGTCAGGTCGGCTTCGTAAAAATCGACGTGGATGGGCTCGTCCCGAAGGTAATGCTTGGCAACATCGTGCACCAGCACTTTGCGCTCCCGCCCCTCGACGACCAGGTTGATCAGGGTGTTTTCCCCGGCGGACTTGAAGACTTTATCAAACTCCTTCCGGGACACTTCCAGAGACTCGGACGTTTTTCCCTTACCGTAAAGCACCGCCGGCAAAATACCGGCCCGGCGCAATTTCTGCGTGCGCTTGCCGATCAATGTCCTGGTGCTGGCTTTTAACTTCGGCTCCATGAAAAATATCAAAAATTAAAAATCAAATATCAAAATTGAACTCGGTAGACTCCTCTAAACTAAGTATATGTCAGGGTTTTCTGCGTGTGTAAAATACAGAATAGCAAAAGGGAAACTATTAGTCAAAAAGGGTTAATCCGGGTCACATCGCGGTGGTTATGGGAGCCGCTTTCAGCTTAGTTTAGCAAGTTAGGGGGAAAGAAAAAACGGGGGCGACTGCTTGTTACAGCGCAGCCGCTCCCCCGCCGACCCGCACAGTAGAGGCGCGTCGCTATCAAGTAGGCTCAAGTTCCCTGTAGGTCACCGTGACCCACGTCCCGCCAATGGGAACGCCATGAGGTGGCAGAGTGACTTTGAAACCAACGATCTCCACCACCGGTAGAGGTAAGGATATTCGTTCCCTCTGCACCACCAACCGGCCAACAACCAACTCCTGCAGAGGTTTAGGATCATCCGTCGAAAAACTGTCCAAAACTGACTGGGGAACTTCCAGACCGATGGTCTGCTCCATGGTGCCTCCTTAGTTGAGAATCTAGATAAATGTGTAACCGCAGAGCGTAGCAAGATTACTAACCCACTGTCAAGCGGCTACACCCCTTACAGAAAACCGCCCCGAGAGGGGCGGTTTTCTCAAATGCTAGTGCGAGAGGGTCTTTATCTCAAAATGTTTTCGAAATTCCCGTCGAAACTGTTGAGGAAATCGTGAAACTCGATTACTTCATCCAAGGTAATGTAGTTGGAGTCGCGAAATCGCCTCGCATCGGTGGAGTTGAGGTCCGTAACCATTCCGACGGAAAAAATTTCCGGGCCGTCCAGCGAAATACTGAAAACCACCGAGCTTTTGCAGCGCTCGCAGTCGGTATGCACCAAAACTGAGGAATTGTCGTATTTCTCCACGTCTTTTCCCTCGATGATGCTCGTTTGCTCCGCGTTGTATTTATTGTTGCAGACCGGGCAATGCAGGATCACCGAGAGCAATTCCATCCACTTTTGGTAACTGAGCTTTGCCATAGCGCAAAATGTTTGTTTCTCCCTCCGAATTTCACTTTCTAAGTATAATTATACACTATTTTTTTCCTTTTGTCCAGCCGGGTAGTAAAAGTTTGCTTGGCCGCTGCCGCGGCCACATTTTGAATCCACTCACTCAAAACTCCGTTTATCAACGAAAATTATTATTTTTTTTTTGAAAACTGTCTTTAAAACCTAGCAAACTTTTACTACCCGGTTACGCGAATCTCACCGGTATAGAATTGCGCGCGATGTTCTGCATAATCCCCAGCAGCAAAAAATTTACTAGCAAACTCGAACCTCCGTAACTCAAAAAAGGCAGGGTGATCCCGGTGACGGGTAAAAAACCGAGATTCATCCCGATGTTCACAACGCTTTGCGTAAAAATCATGAAAAAAATTCCAGACGCGAGATAGGTGCCGAACAAATCCCGCGCCTCCCGCTGGATCTTTATCATCCGGAACAACAAAAAACCCAAAAGCGCCAAGACCAGCGAGACGCCGGCAAAGCCCAGCTCCTCCGCTGTGGAAGCAAAGATAAAATCCGTCTGCCGCTCCGGCAAAAACCGCAGCTGGCTCTGCAACCCGCGCGCAAGGCCGCTGCCAAACCACCCGCCCGACCCCACGGCCACGATCGACTGGATGACATTGTACCCCCGCCCCAGGGGGTCTGCTGTTGGGTCCATAAAACTACGGATCCGATCACGCTGGTACTCAACGAAAAAAAACTGCCATCCCAGAGCCACGAGAACGAGAAACCCGACCAGTAAATACAAGAAGTGCCGGCGAGGCATCGCGCTCACAAAAAGCATTCCCAACCAGACAGCGATGTGGACCATCGCGGAACCCAGGTCCGGCTGCAACGCGATCAACATGGCCGGAACGAGGACGTAGAGACCCGACCACAAAACGAATCCAAATTTCGGGAGCAAGGAGTGCCGCATCTCAAAATACTTGGCCAACAGGACGATGAGGGCGAGTTTCGAAAACTCGGCCGGCTGAAAATTGAAAAAAACAAAATCAAACCATCGCCGCGAACCGCGGATGTCCTCCCCGAACAGCAAAACAACCAAGAGCAGGGCCACGGCCACCAAATACAGCACTGAACTGTTCTTCCGGAAAAACCGGTAATCCAGCCCGCTCAATAAAAACAGCCCGCCCACGCCCACCGACAACGCGACGAGCTGACGCACCCACAATCCCCGCTCGACCGTCCCCGAAAGCCCGGTGCTGTAAATCATCAACAAGCCCGTCAGCGACAGCAAAATCGCTCCAGCAAAAAACAGCCAATCGAAATATTTTAAAGCCTTGGCGAACATAGCTTGCAAATTGTCATTGCGAGGAGTCTCCAGACGACGAAGCAACCTCACCCCCACTTCATCTCCCCCTATTCCGTTTCACGGGACAGGGGGAGAAAAGAGAGGGGGTTGCTCGCCTGCCTACCGCAGGCAGGCAATGACAGTACCGAGTGATTAAATAAATTTTACCTTACGGGAACTTTTTCCGGCGTGCCGATGATGACCCCGGGCGAGAGCAGGTTCACGCTGGGGATGACCTCCACGCTCTCGGGAGGAAAAACCCTGCTGCCCGGGAAAATCGCCCGAAAATACCGGTTCTCGAGCGGGAACAAATCCGTGTACGATCCGGTGTTCACTCCGAGTAGGTTTTGGTGCTGTTCGTCAAACACCAGAAAATCGAGATCGACTTGTTTGATCTGCACCGACTGAAGATTCCGCAGGAGCCCTTCGACAAAAAATCTTCCTTCCGGGGTAAACCCCGTGTTTTTTTGCGCGATCTCGAAACGCAAATCATGCTCTGGCTGGAGCTTGGTCCAGTCTACCTCGCCGAACTCCAGGCGAACCCGCGCCGGCTGACTGGCGCTGGCATGGGAAGGGACGACGATAAACCGGCTGTCGCCGGCGAGCAAATAACTTTTTCCCTCCACCCGACCGGTCTCCTGACCCGCGGCGTCTTCCAAAACAAAAACATAATCAAATCCCCGCGCGGAAATATCGGGATTGGGATTGCGAGGCTGTCCGTAAATCGAGACGACGCCCCCGCCTAGGGGCAGCACCCCGGTCTGTAAAACCTGGAGCGGCTCCGGCGTGTAAGGAGTGGTGTTGACCGGGGGCGGTTCGTAGGAGGCGATAAATGTTCGGCTGAGCGTACCGCGAAGCAGAAAACCGACGGGAACCGAAACCGCCGCCACGACGATGAGCGCGAAATACCAATAACGGGAGGAGGCGTCCAGCTGTTCGGACAGGGACAAAAAAAATTCCTTTTCTTTGAATTCCAGCTCTTCTTTTTCGGGAAGTTTCGGAATGTTCACCATTTATGAAGTCCTTTGACTGTATTATAATACATTGGCTGGAAAGAACGAAAGAACGTATGAACGAAAGAGCCAAAGAACATCAAAAACTAGCGATTTTGGCAAGGGCTTTTTGTTGCCGTTCTTACGCTTTTAGGTTTCTTAAGTTCTTAGGTTTGTATGTCTGACTTTGTCCATTTGCACGTGCACTCCCACTACTCTCTGCTCGACGGCTTGCCGAAAATTCCGGAACTGATAGCGGCCGCGAAAAAGCATGAGATGTCGGCGCTTGGCCTCACAGACCATGGCGCGCTTTACGGCGCTTTGGAATTTTACAAACAAGCCCAGCGCGCCGGCATCAAACCGATCGTCGGCGTGGAATGCTACCTCGCGCCCGAAGATTTGCAGCAAAAGACCGGTGGAAACGCCGACTACTTTCACCTCACTCTCCTTGCGCGAAACGCGGAAGGCTACCACAACCTACTGGAACTGGTGACCATCGCCAACTTGGAAGGTTACTACTACCGGCCGCGGATAGACAAAACGGTTCTGAAGCGACTCAGAGGGGGGCTGATCGGGCTGTCCGGCTGCCTGAGAGGAGAAATCGCTCGCTCACTCGCCGCCAAAAACCTCGATCAGGCGCGCCGTCTCGCCGCGGAGTACCGCGATATTTTCGAAAAAGATTGTTTTTATCTGGAAATCCAACGCAATATCAAAGACGGAAAAAATGAACCGCTCCAGCAAACCGTCAACGACTCCCTGGTAAAACTCGGGACGGAACTTAATTTGCCGATAGTCGCCACTAACGACGTCCACTACCTTGAACCAGAAGACAGCGCCGCCCAGGACATTCTCGTCTGTGTCGGCACCGGCCGCACCGTGGACGACCCCGACCGGCTGGATATGCGCGGTAGCGACCTCCACTTCCGTTCCCCCGCCGAGATGCAGCAGCTGTTCGCCGATCTGCCGGAAGCCGTCCAAAACACGGTAAAAATCGCCGGGATGGTGGACCTCCAGCTCGCGCTTGAGCGGCGGCATTTCCCGGTTTTCCCGGTTCCGGAGACCGACACTGCCGATCAATACTTTGAAAAGCTCTGCCGCGAAGGTCTGCAAACGCGCTACGCGGGCAAACCCGTCCCCCCGGAAGTGAAGGAACGCCTCGCCTATGAACTGGATGTCATCAAAAAAACCGGATACGTGACGTATCTGCTGGTGGTCGCTGACATCGTCAACTGGTCGCGGGGCCGTGGGATTATCAGCACGACGCGCGGATCCGCCGCCGGCTCTCTCGCCGCCTACGCGCTGGGGATTACCACCATCAACCCCGTGAGCTACAAACTGCCTTTTGAACGATTCCTCACGCTCACCCGCCCGAGCCCCCCTGACGTGGATATGGATTTCGCCGACAACCGCCGCGACGAAGTGCTGCAGTATGTGAGCGAAAAATACGGCAAAAACAAAGTCGCCCAGATCGTCACCTTTGGAACGATGATGGCGCGCGCCGCCATACGCGACGTGGGCCGCGCGCTGGGACTACCCTATTCCAAATGCGACCGCATCGCAAAAATGATTCCGTTCGGCAAACAGGGCTTTCACATGAGCATCGAGCGGGCGCTTTCCATCTCCCCCGAACTTCGGGAGACTTACCAGAAGGACGAGGAAACCCGGAACCTCATCGAGCTCGCCAAAAAAGTCGAGGGTTGCGCGCGGCACGCGTCCGTGCACGCGGCCGGCGTGGTCATCGCGCCGACCAAGCTCACGGAATTCACGCCCCTGCAGATGGACACCGACAACCGCAATGTCATCACCCAATACGATATGCACTCCGTGGAAGAAGCGGGCCTGGTGAAAATGGATTTCCTGGGCATCCGCAATCTCTCCATCCTCGGCAATGCCGTCGAGATTGTCCGCGCGACCAAGGCGGCAGAGGTCGACCTGCAAAACATCCCCCTCGACGACAAAAAAACCTTCAATCTCCTGGCCTCCGGGCGCACCATCGGCGTATTTCAGCTCGGCGGCTCGGGAATGACTAAATACTTAGTTGATCTCAAACCGACAAACGTCTTCGACATCATGGGCATGATTTCCCTTTACCGGCCCGGTCCGATGGAATCCATCCCGGAATACATCAGGCGCAAACATGACCCGAAGCTCATCTCCTACCTCGACCCGCGGCTGCGGGAGATCCTCGACACGTCCTACGGGGTGCTCACCTACCAGGATGACGTATTGCTCATCGCCATCAAGCTCGCCGGCTACACCTGGGAAGAAGCGGACAAACTCCGCAAAGCTATGGGCAAGAAAATCCCCAAGGAAATGGCGGCGCAGAAAGAAAAATTCATCCAGGGGGCTCTCGACAACGGACTGACTTCGGAAAAAGCGGTAAAACTCTGGGGGCTCATCGAGCCTTTCGCGGCCTATGGTTTCAACAAGGCGCACGCGGCTTCCTACGCTATGGTCGCCTACCAGACCGCCTACATGAAGGCCAACTACCCGGTGGAATTTATGGCCGCCGTGCTTTCCGCCGAAGCAGACGACAACAAAAAAATCTCCGAAGCAGTTACCGAATGCCAGGCCTTGGGCATCAGCGTCCTGCCGCCGGACGTCAACGAATCGCTCGCTTCGTTCACGGTCATCAATGACCGCGAAATCCGCTTCGGTCTGTCAGCGGTCAAAAACCTGGGGTCTGACGTCATTGACGCGATCATCGCCGAACGCAAACAAAGCGGGCCTTTCGTCTCCCTAGCCAACTTCCTCCGGCGCGTGCAGACGCGCAATTTCAACAAGAAATCCTGGGACGCCCTGGTGCGTAGCGGCAGCCTCGATCGCTTTGCCGAGCGCAACCTGATGCTGCAGAACACGGAAACGGCTCTCGAGTACGCCCGCGCCCACAAAAATCAGGGGGTGAGCGGACAGTCCATGCTTTTCGCTGGCGCATCGGGCGAAGGAGAAATGTCCCTCAAACCTGCCCCGCCGGCCACCGAGGCGGAGAAGCTCGCCTGGGAAAAAGAACTTTTGGGGCTCTACGTTTCCTCGCATCCGCTCGACAGCTTCCGCGACCAATTAAAACAACAAACAGCGTCTCTGTCGTCGATCACTCCTGAGCAGGACGGTGAATTTCGGACCGTGGGGGGGATAATCACCCGCGTGCAAAGAATATTGACCAAGAAAAATGAACAGATGTGTTTTGCGGACATCGAAGGGTTAGGCGGACAAATTGAACTCGTCGTTTTTCCCAACTCTTACAACCAATACCGCCCGCTGCTGGAAAACGACCAGCTGGTACTCGTCTACGGGCGTGTTTCCGAGAAAGACGGGGAACCCAAGCTCTTGGTGGAAAAAATGCAAAGCCTGCGTGATCCCCTCCCGGCGGACTGGACAACTACGGTAAGGCGAAATAACTACGCTCGTCCGGAAACGGAACCAATTCCTGTAGA
>Ga0209542_10015969_pt1 | contig 12517 bp, 12 predicted proteins | sample RifCSPhighO2_01_FD_184028 | JGI IMG/M metagenome (GOLD analysis project Ga0209542, IMG submission 184028) | Soil microbial communities from Rifle, Colorado - Rifle CSP2_plank highO2_0.1 (SPAdes) (version 2) | ecosystem: Environmental > Terrestrial > Deep subsurface > Rock core/Sediment ...
TAATAACCGTAAACAATGCCAACAAGGTTATTATGATTGTATATGTAAAAACATTTTTGCTCTGTGGAAAAAATATATAAGGAATAAGCGGAATCATACCAACAACAATAAATGTGATAAATGTTACGAGCGCGCTTGTTTGTGGTGTTGTATTTGCTAAAAAAGGGTCGTCAGTATCCCCAGACGCGTTTAAAAGACTGTCTTCAGATTCACTTGCCAAATAGTTAGAAGTCGCCATAGAAAAGCCGTCCGCAAATAAAGAAGCGACTCCTATTATAAACACAGTCTCAACCGACAAATTAGCGCCGACAACGCCAGCAACAATTGCAAAAGTGGTTATAATTCCATCATTTGCTCCATATACCGCATCAGGAAGAAAATATTTTAATTTCATTATAAAATCTATTGTAACACAGAGATAAGCGCTTCAAAATTATCTCCTTTTTGCACTTTGTTTCGTTTTTCTTCTCCACAAAGAAGACACTGATGAGTAATGGCATACTCCCCCTTCCTTTTTTCGAGAGAAACTGGTTTCATAAGGCCACCGCACTCCGCTCCGCGGTCACCGGGAAAGTTATCTACATGTTTACTGTAAAAACACAGCGAGCAATGATTTGTATACCCGTCGCCATCCATATTATGGCCACAATGTTCGCAAATAAAATCTTCTTTCTTTTTTCTAAATTCTAGGGTCATAATTTTTCAGTGCGGGTAGGGAGAAGAATCGGGGTCAAGTTTCTAAATTCGCTACGCTCATTAAGAACTTTCTCCCCGAGCTCGCCTGTCGCTCACGCGACATGGCTTCGCCTTTCGATTCTCCACGAAAGCAAAATAATTTGCTTTCTCTACCCATATCAATAAAAATTTAAAAATTCCAAAAGGGACCTTAAATTTTTATGCGGGTAGGGAGAATCGAACTCCCGTCTTGGCCTTGGGAAGGCCACATTCTACCACTAAACCATACCCGCCTATCACAATGACAAAAAGTTTTTTATACGACTCCACATTCCTTCGCTGTTTTCGTTTTTTTCAATATCACTTTTTCCATCAACAATAATAACCGCTTTTTCTCCGGGTTTTACAATTTGGAATTTTGTTCTTAATTCTTCTTCTACCCCACGCTCTGTGCTAAATAAATCAAGTTTTTTATTCAACTCTTCTTGTCGCAGAATAAGCGTTTGTAGCTCTAATTGGGCTTCTTTGTGCGTCTTTTTGATAATACTATTTTTTTTATATTCATTCCATGCTCCACTGCCAGCCCAAAAAATAAGTATTATTAACAAAACCCATATCAAAAGTTGTTTTATTTTTTTATTTCTCCTAACTCCTTGAAAGTTGTGAAACATTGAACAAATACTACTATTATTTTATAATAATTACATTCACAGTATAAACCCTTATATATGTTATTTCAAAAAAAACATAAGAAAAAAATCCGAATTATATGGAGCGTCATATCTTTTATTATTATGATAAGTATGATCGCTCTTTACAGCCCACTCCAGACAATGTTTTAAGCGCGGATAACAACTAACCACGCATTATTTTTAAAAAAACTGAGTGCGGTATAGAAACCCTTCCGCCTTCTTTTAGCTTTTTCTTTCCTTTTTTTTGCTTCTCGCGCAATTTCATTTTTCTTGTTATATCGCCTCCGTATAGTTTTGCGGTTACATCTTTCCTAAGTGATTTGATGGTGCGAGACGCCACAATGCGACCAAGCACCTTGCCTTGGATTTTTATTACAAATTGTTGCGCGGGTAAAATTGTATGAAGTTTTTCCACAACACCGCGCGCCTCTTCTTCCGCCCTCGCTACGGCGACAACCCGAGAAAATGCCGGAACAATTTCTTCCGCAATCAAAACATCTAAACGCGTTACATTTGCTTCTTTCATTTCTCCTATTTCATATGATAACGATGCGTACCCTGAAGATACGCTTTTTATTTCATCAAAAAAATTTCTCATCAGTTCGCGAAGTGGCATATTTACTTCAAGAGTCATTCTGCCATCACCGAAACTACTCGTGCTACCCACAGTCGCCTCGTGAGCATATAAAAGAGTCATTACATTTCCAACATATTCGCTCGGTATCATTATGGTTACCTTAACCCACGGTTCAAGAACTTTTTTATATGTGCCATGATCTGGAAACTTTACTGGCGAATAAATTGTTTCTTCTTTCCCATTTTCATAAAAAACCTTATATATAATAGTTGGACTTGTGATAATAAGATTAAGAGCAAATTCTCTTTTTAAGCGTTCGGCAATAATTTCCAAATGAAGCATTCCTAAAAAACCGCACCGAAAACCGCGTCCAAGTGAAACTGACGCTTCTTCTTCAAACGATAAGGATGAGTCAACAAGCAACAACCTTCCGAGCGCCTGACGAATGGCGTCAAAATCATCTTGGCTTTCAGGATACAAAGACGCCCACACAACCGGCTTTGGTTTTTCAAATCCGGCAATCGGAGTACCTTGCAGTTTAAATGAAGTTACAGTGTCACCCACTTGTGTAATACCCGGGCGTTTAATTCCGGTAACGATATAACCAATTTCTCCCTCGTCTAAAGAATCCTTTTTAACTCTAAAAGGAGAAAACGCTCCTACTTCTTGAGCAATAAATCGCTCTCGAACACCCATAAAAAGTAATTCATCTCCTTTTTTAACCGTTCCACCATAAATTCGCGCGTACACAATTACTCCTTGATGGTTTGAATATTCAAAATCAAAAATAAGCGCCCGAAGAGCTTGTGAGTTGTTGTGGCGAGGCGGTGGGATTCTTTCAATAATAGACGATAAAAGTTCGTCAATTCCCTCTCCTGTTTTTGCCGACACACACACTATTTCATCTTCATTACACCCAACAACTTTGACGGTTTCTTTTTTAACCTCATTAACTCGAGCAATTGGAAGGTCAATCTTATTTAAAACTGGAATAATTGGAAGTGATAATTTCTTTGCCATCTCAAGCACAGTAAGCGTCTGCGCTTGAACTCCTTGCGTTGCGTCAACCAAAAGCACCGCCCCCTCGATTGCTTTTAACGCCCGAGAAACTTCGTACGAAAAATCAATATGACCCGGGGTATCTATTAAATTGAGTGTGTAAGGAACACCGTCTTTTTTGTATTCCATACGAACAGGTTGCATTTTTATTGTAATGCCTCGTTCCCTTTCAAGTTCCATCTGGTCAAGCACTTGGTCCCTCATTTCACGCTTTGGTATTGCGCCAGTTATTTCAAGCATTCTGTCAGCCACAGTTGATTTTCCGTGGTCAATATGCGCGATGATTGAAAAATTTCGTATATTTTTTAAATCCATCCCGTTAGAAGTTGTTGTTTTTAATTTAGTACTATTCCATCCATCATAGATTCCTTCATTCCCATTAGGTTTAAACCGTGCCTTTACCCGTTAAACTTCTAACGGGATCCATAACATTACCATAGTAAGGTATTCCGCTTGATAACACAAAAAAAAAGGTCCGGTCTCTTTTCAGAGTACCGGGCCTTCATATTGGTAGGTGTAATGCCACAAGGTTGTAGTCAGCCATAAACGGTCTGACCAATGGATCTTCTTATGCGTGTGCGTGTACGGCGACTCGGTGGTTTTCTCCATCCGAGTAGATGCTGAGTCGAGCGACGCGCACCATTTCCGGATTCTCTGCGCGAATCCTTCGGATTTCGCGTTCCACTCTCTCTACTTCCTCCTCGGATGCAGTGTTCGGATTGATTCCGTGATGAATCAATCTTCGTCGCGCTTCCTTTGACATGTCATCACCCCTTTTACTTGGAACATTAGTGTGTAGTACCCCATCACAACACTCTATGTTCAACAATACTATATTAGTAACATATTGTCAATATCTACAATATCTCTTGGTCTGGGAGAATCGGTTTGGTGAAACTTATCTTTTTAATTAATGTCTTTCTGACATCTTTAATTTCTTGATTTCCCAACACTTCAAGTAAAACAACACCGGCGATAATGCCCAGAATTCCTGAAAAAAAACCTTGTGAAAGGATTCCCCAAAATGTGGTAATGTCAACTAAATCGTCAAAAATCTGAAGCGCATAATATGAAACCACTCCTATAACTAGAGCGCTTGCAAGAGATTGAAAAACGCTTTTCCTGATTGAAATATAGTGTTCACTAAATTCTTTTTTAAATAGCCACCATATAAGAGTCATATTTAAAATAGACCCCAATGAAAATGCCAAAGGAAGCATCAAAAGACGCGTTCCCGGTATTCCTTCTACACGAAAAAGATTTTCAAAAAATATTTGGAATTCCGACACCTCGCCAAAAAGCCAAAGAAGTCCAAACCCAAAACAAATAGTTAGAACCCCTGATACCATATTTACTATAAGCGGTCTTTTTGTGTTACCAGTTGCGTAATATCCTCGCACAAAAAGATTAATCAATCCTTGCGCGACAACTGAAAAAGAAAAGAGCGCGAGGGCGGCAGCGGTAAGACGAGTGTCTGCCCATGTAAACTCCCCCGCGCCTAAAATAACACGAACTATCTGCGCGCGAAGCACGACAAACAAAGAAAGTATCGGAAGCGACCAAAAAATAATATGCTTCCCCGCGATAACAACATACCGAACAAAAAGCGCTCTATCACCATTCAAAAAAAGCCGTGAAAGTGTCGGAAACGCCGCCACAGAGTAACTCATTCCAATAACTGCAAGTGGCACCGACTGAAGGTTGTACGATAAATTAAAAATCGAAATAGCTCCTTCGCCTATAAAAGAAGCAAGCGACATAAAAATAATAATTAAAATATGTTGCATTCCCAATGTAAGCGTCCTTGGAAGCGAGTGTTCTACAACTTTTTTAATGGAAGAGAAGTTCGGCGTGAAAGTAATGAATGGAAATATTTTTGATTGCACAACAAGAGGAACCTGAATCGCAAAATGCAAAAAAGCTCCAAGAAGAACGCCATACGCAAGCCCTTTTATTCCAAATGGTTCATATAAAAAAAGCACGCCAAAAATGATTCCGCAATTATAAACAAGCGGTGTAAGCGCGTAAATAAAAAATCGCCTCATTGTTTGTACGACGCTTCCAAATAAATTTGAAAGTCCAAGAAAAAACGGCGATAAAAGCAAAAGACGCGACACATCAACAAACTCATTTTTCATTTCAAAAGAAAATCCCGGAACCACGATATTCGCCAAGTACGGCATAAAAAAATAAGCCAGAAAAGATGTAACGACCATAAGCATTAAAAAAAAGGTAAGGATACTTGAAAGAAAATCATTTAATTCTTTGCGTTCATTCTTTTCAATAATTTCGGTTATAAAAGGAATAAGAACCGTTGCCGCAACAAGAGAAGCGATAAAAATATAAATAAGGTCTGGAATCCTAAATGAAGCATAATATATATCAAGTAACTCACCGGCGCCAAATTTACTTGCAAAAAGTCTATCTCGTATAAGCGCAAGAATCTGCGATGCTAAAGCAGAAACTCCTAAAAGATACGCGACCTCGTGAAGGCCATTAAAATCCTTATTAAAAAGTCGCTTAATTCCATTTACCATATCAATTTAGGTAATTATAGAAAAAGAGTATACTATAAGCAATCAAAATGTATGGAAAAAAAGGGAGTGACAATAGTAATAGCGTCAGAAATACTTGGAGTGTCAATTAACACTCTGCGTAAATGGGATAAAGAAGGGATTCTTAAAGCTAGACGAAAAGATAATGGATATCGATATTATTACATTAACGAACTTGAGAAGTTTGCTGAGGACCACACCTTAAGACGAAAAAAAATTATAAATCGAAAAACCCGCCGTTAGGCGGGGTTTTCGATTCTTTTTCCTTATGTCTATAAGCCGGATTCTGTCCGCGCGCCTTTTAAACAATACCAATCACAAATCTGACGATACGACCTAAAAGGCGCGCTGGATAGCCATTTATCTGTCATACTTGTTGCCAAGTAGATCAAGCGGCACTCCGAACGCCTTTTAAGTAATACCAATCGCACTGTTTAGGATATAACTTAAAAGGCGTTCGACACGACCTTGCACCCAGGTAAGGATTTGGCCGTTTCACCTCTTATATTTCTGTAAGAGCTAACCCCGAAGGGTCTCCCTTTTGTTTCCAAAAGAGACGTCTCTGCTCGCACCTCTCGCGTTACCGCGTGCGGGAGTTACCCGCTACCATTCTCCCAACACCTTTCAAGCAATATTGAAATATACTGATTGTCTAAGCCGTAAAGACTTAATTGGCCTAAATCGTATACAACAATACAACCTTAAAGGTGCTGGGGAGTGTCCGGACTTTCCTCCGAGCACCTTTCAAGCAATATCAATCACATCGCTGACGATACAACTTAAAAGGTGCTCGGCGACTATCCAACATAAGGTACGATAAGTATAGAGAACCAAAAATTATTTTGCAACTTTTTTCTATGTTTTCGTTTTACTCTTATTGTTTATCGGTGTAGAAACTGGCATATCTATTTCACATGTTCCAGACACGCACGCAAGCTCTTTTGCGCCTTCAGTTTCATCTTCTTCTTCATAAAGAACAATTTTAGAAAAATCAATCTCTGGAAATTCTTTTACTCGTCTCTCAAATTCTTCTTTCGTAATCGCCTCATATGGCGCAAGTCGATAAACATGATCGCTTCGTGGTAAAAATGATAACCCTCCAACAATATCCCAATTTTTATATACCCAATTTCCAACTTCAAGCCATTCGTTTTCTCCTACTGAAATTGTTGCTGATTGATTATGTTCTGTATAGTTTTCCTTCAACATTTTCCATCGTTCAAGAAGATCGAAGGCGGTTATAGTATCTTTAAACTTTGTGGTTTCTTTTGGCGCAGAGATAGGAAACTCGAGAACAAAGGTGTTTGTTGTATCTTGTGAGTATCCAACCTCTGGGTGATGAGGAACTCCAATATCTTTTAACATTTTAAAAAGAGGGTTGTGTCGCTCTACGCGAACACGACGAATATAATATTGCGAATGTCGTGGATGCATACCGCTTGAACAATTGAAAAGCTGGGATCCGTTTCCTGACGGTTTTCCTGTTGTGATTGCGGTTGCCGGATTAATTCCAAAACGATGAGCGTACTTCCTATTTACTTCTACAGCAACTTCTTTCATTTTTCTTAATGTTGTTGGATTTTGCACAGCTGGACAATCAAATTGACCGGTAATAGACACTCCGAGAAGCGCTTCGTTTTCGCAATTTTCTTTCCATTCTTTAGATAAATATCCAAAATTAGTGAGTGTCGCTTGATATGTTCCTAAAATAGTAGCTATACGAACCTTATCCAACAAAGAATCTTCCGTGTCATTTGGACGCGCAACAACTTCAGATAGATTACAAAATTGTTTTGACTGCAAAATGATTTCTCCGCATGGATTCATTCCTGTTTCCCATAATTTGTCTTTAATTTTAGGCCATCTTCTGGCAGGAAGCTGTTTTTTTAAAGACCCGCGGTTAAAAATCCCCCGTTCTCCTGAACCTGAATTTACAAGGTTCGTCCATTCGTCAAGAAACACTGGCACTGATGGCTTTTCATTATAAATAGCTGAATTATTTGCCATAGACCTTTGCGGATTAGTAATCCAAAATTGCCCATTTTTCGCTTCTCTCATTTCCACATCATCCAAATCAGTGAGTGAAATAAGAGCGCTTCGTCTTACCCCGCCCGCGACAACAGTTTCTCCAATTTTGCAAACGATATCGTGCACATCAATAGTTGCTAATCGTCGTCCTTGTCGCGCCATCATTCTGCCACGAGCAAATTCAATTGTTGCTTTAAGTGGGCCGGGTCCGCTTGCGCGCCCACCCATTGTTTTAAGTCGCGCGCCTTCTGGGCGGATTTCGGAGTAATCAAATTCCACATCCTTGCCACTTGCCCATGTTTTTAATCCGTGTACAAGAGCGTCAGCCCATCCTTCTCGAGAATCTTTGATTGCATAAGTTGAAAGTTTTTCTTCTGTCTGTCGTTCAATCATTGGAAGTCTTTCAACTGTATGATGTTCGGCTGCGAATCCAAGTCCTGAACCGCACATTAATATGTACATAATTTCTCCAAAGTCTTGCCACTTGCTTGGCGCGACAAACGAACAATTATACGCGGTAACATTTGTCTTGCGCGCAGCAGGTCCTGCACTCCACAATAATCTCATAGAGCCAAGCACTTTCATATTCAACATATATTCACGAATCTCCGCGTATTCTTTTTCCGTAAGTTTTTCACCAAGACTTTCTCTCATAAAATTAATATAGCGGTCAATTGTTTCAATCCATGTCTCTCGTCTATTTTCTTCAGGAATCCATTTTGAATATGTGCTGTAAAAAACATATTCTGAAAGAGTATTACTAAAATACTTGCTTGATTCTTGCGCAAGCTTCCTGACTTTTTCCGGAACAGGCTTCCTTAATTTGCGCAATTCGGCGCGTCTGTCTCGATACAAAATATACGCCTTTGCCGCTTGCGCATAACGATGCAAAATAAGTTGTCGTTCAACTAAATCCTGCACTTCTTCCACAACTGGAATGTAATGTTTATTTGTTTTTTGGATTGAAATAATATCATTCATCACCGCGTCAGTAATAATAGTTGGAGCATTTTCCGCATTTTTTTCTCCAGACGCCTTTATTGCTTTGCCGACAGCGGTGATAATTCTCTCTGTATTAAATTCAACAATAGAACCGTCGCGTTTTCGTATTTTTTTAGGGATGGAAGACTTAATACCCGTCTTTTTTGCAGTCGTGACGATTTTTTTCATCTTTGGCATTGCTTTTTTAAGAAATTAAAAAATAAATGATTAGGTGAACACATTGTACTAACGCGCACCCTCAAAACAAAGTGGATAAGTGCCATAAAACCCATAAAGAAAATAAAAATAACAATATGTAAATATCACATAAACACACCCCGCAGGAAACCCTTGAACCAACCCATTTCTTGAGCTATCCAAAATTAAGAATTTTTAGATTTTCCAAAAATGTGATTCTTTTTATGAGTCATTTTCCTACCGCCCCTGCCGTTTTACCCAAAATCTATCGGCGGGCACCACATTGGTTTACATTGAATTATGTTAGTTTTGTTTTTTATTTTATATCACCAAATATCTGCCAGTTTTTTATCTTCTCTAAAGAGTTTACTCTTATTTAGAACGCCAAATGCGTCATAAAATTCTTTCATATTTGATAATGGGATATTGACTCTAAACACTGACGGGGAATGCGGGTCTGTTATTAATCTTTGTCGTTCTGTTTCCCTTATTGTGTGTCCTCGTTCAGTGATTGCATATCCAATAAAAAACAATTGAGTATCTGTAAATCCTTGTTTTTTAAAATCTTTTATATTATTTCTTTTTTTAAAATGTTTATAAGCGTCAAGCGCAAGAAGTATTCCTCCCAAATCGGCAATGTTTTCTCCTAAAGTTAATTTCCCGTTAACGCACAAGCCCTCAAAAAGTTTTGCATCGCCAAATTGACACACTAAAATTTTTGCGCGATCTTCAAATTTTTTTCTATCCTCGTTTGTCCACCAATTTTTTAAATTTCCATACGCGTCAAAATGACTTCCTGTGTCGTCAAAACCGTGCGTTAATTCATGACCAATAACAGAACCTATTGCGCCATAATTAATTGCGTCCGGAGCAAGCTCATCAAAAAAAGGCGGTTGTAAAATACCGGCTGGAAATGTAACATCGTTTAATCCTGGGTCATAACACGCATTTACGGTTGATGGTGAAAAGTGCCATTCTGTGCGATTAACTTTTTTTCCAACTTTTTTTAAATTCCTCTTGTGATAAAACGCGCTAAGAGCGAAAAGATTTTCTATATAAGAATTAGACGAGGAAAGTTTGAGTCCTTTGTACCCTTTCCATTTTGAAGGATACCCAATTTTCTTTTTTATTGTCGCAAGTTTTTTTAATGCCTTTTTTTTAGTTACTGAACTCATCCATAAGTTATTTTCAAGACGAAATCTATACGCATCTATAATGTCGTCTATCAATATATCCGTTTTCTTTTTTGCGGTGGCGGTAAAATAAGATTTTATATAAATCTTTCCAAGCGCTTCGCCAAGATTTTGTTCTACGACGCCAAGGATTCTTTCCCATAAATGTTTTTGCTTTGTCTGTCCTGAGAGTTTTTTACCATAAAAATCAAAATCCTCGGCGATAAAATCCTCTGAAAGCGCGCCTGATAAACTATTTAAGACACACCACTCTAGATATGTCTTTATAAGAGGCAACGAAACCGTTCCAAACATCACATCTACTTGTTTAAAAAAGTCCGGTTGAGCAAGATTCAAAACCTTAATGTTTTTTATGCCAATGGCGGTAAAATAGCGTGGCCAGTTTATTTTTTTATAGGTTTTTCTGATTGTTTCTGTTGTTCTCCTGTTGTTTTGTTTGTGATAATCATAGCGCTCCTCTTTGTTCATCGAAACAAGCGCTAGTTGTTTTTCTATTTTTAAAACTGTGTCCGCTTTTTGAATGGCTTGTGAGTTATTATCACCATATAATATAAAAATGTTTCTTATATGAAAAAAGTATTGTTTTAAGATTGTTTTTTCTTTCGCGTTTTTTGGAAAATAGTAATCCTTCTCAGGTAAACCAAGCCCATCCTGAAATAACCAAAACATCATGCGTGTGCTTTTGTTAAGATCTTGTTCCGCAAAAGAACCCCAAAAACAACTAATACCTATTCGGTGAAACTCTCCAATAAGCGTCGCTAGCTCATCCGTATTGGTTATGGATTTTATTTTTTTAAAAAGAAACTCTATATCTTTAATTCTGTCTTTGTTTCTTTTGCGTATATTAATTCCGCTAGAATAAAGTGCGCGCGTAAGGCGAGCCTCATTACTTATTGTTTTATTTTTTTTATGTATAAGAGCTTTTAATAATGAGTGTAAAATAATTTTATTTTTCTTTCGAAGAACATAAAAAGTTCCCCACGAGGTTTCAGTTTTTGGGATAGGATTATTTTTTATCCAACCGCCATTAACAAAATGGAAAAAATTATCTCGTGGGTCAATCGAAAAATTAAAATCTTTTTTATTTAATTTCCACTCATTTTTATGTTTTAGTGTTTTCATTTTTGCTTTTTGCGTCTTATTCATAAAAAATTACTGTTCGTATACTATACACATATTTATTATTTACGAACATTTTTAGAATTTAAAAAATTAATCCCGACCATATCATATATGATACGATTGATTTTTATCAATTCTAAGCTAGTTCCACCAACCAATCATATCATATATGATATGATTATTTTTTTGGTTTTTGTAGATAAATTTTAGAGTGAATTTTAAATAGGAAGAAATGTGTGTCATTTTATTACAAGGTCGGACCTTGTAGAAACAATTATTTTTTGATTGCAATAAACCACCTGTTTTCCTTATCGTAACGAAACCCTTCACTCCAAAGTTTATTAAAATATGCTCTTTTATATTTGTGATCTCTGCCAAATTGTGGATGTGGGTCAAGAAGATAAATATAGTTTTTTGTTATTGATTTAACAACGGCGTAGTGTCCTATTTGCCATACAGGGTCAAAATATCCGACGATAATAACATATTTTTGTTCCAATATTTTTTCCAACGATAAAAAAGTTGCGTTACGAGCTACAATGTAACTCATTTTAAATCGTTCAAGTATTGGTGGAAAGTTTTCAACTCGTACTCCACTAATTTTATTGGTGCCTAAAAGGCGCGCCAAAATTTTTTCGCTTCTGTGTATGCCGTTTGCGGAAAGAGCCATACGCAATGCAGCCGCTCCACAGGTAGAATTTGTTTCTTGTTTATAATAAGGAATTTTCATAATGGGTAAATCAATATTTATTGGATGTCTAGGAATAACTTCAAAATGACTTTTGCCATATTGGAGCAAAAGTCATTTTGAAGTTATATAAAGAAAGGACACCCTACCTGCACAACAATAACACACTTTTGTATTTTTAACAAATTTATCGACATCTCATCATTCTTAAAAAAATAGTAAGACTATCGAGTATCCTTTCTTAATCTCATTGCTAAAACTTCTGGGTTTCTGGAAAATAAATCATATTTTTTAGGAAATAGTTTTTTTGCCTTTTTGACAGGTCTCGGTTCTGCTATTTCTTCAATAACAAAACCAGCACGAGAAGCTGCCTCAGCGTACCTAGATATGCTTCTATAATAGAAAGGAATTTTTACTCCCATTGAAGATGGAGAAAAGAAATCCTTTTTTTCTGATAAGTACCCATCAATCTTTTGTCTATATCCTTTTGAAAGAGCTTTTAGTGGGTGAGCAATGACAAAGACAAAAACTCCTCTATGTTTTAATGCTTTGTTTATTTCTTTAAATGCTGTGTCTATATCTTTAATATGATCTACTACTCTATTTGCTATGCAAATATCAAATTTGTTTCTGAAAGGAAGGTGATAGATACTAGAGTTTTTAATAACAACAGAGTCTAATCTTGGATTTTCTTTGGAAAGTTTCAAAAAATACTTATTCGGCTCTATGCCTTATACCATAGCCCCATT
>Ga0209542_10015970_pt1 | contig 12516 bp, 13 predicted proteins | sample RifCSPhighO2_01_FD_184028 | JGI IMG/M metagenome (GOLD analysis project Ga0209542, IMG submission 184028) | Soil microbial communities from Rifle, Colorado - Rifle CSP2_plank highO2_0.1 (SPAdes) (version 2) | ecosystem: Environmental > Terrestrial > Deep subsurface > Rock core/Sediment ...
AAGGCGAGGGCGTGGACACCGTGATGATAGGTGCCAACGACGAGAAATTCGACACCTGCGGACCGATAACCTCCAACGCTTCATGCACCACGAATGCGGTCGCGCCGGTCGTCGGCATTCTTGATGAGGCAATAGGCATTGAGCGCGCACTTCTGAATACGACCCACGCATATACCGCTTCGCAGGGGATAGTCGACGGCATCGCCCCCGACGATTTCCGGCGCGGCAGGGCGGGCGCGGCCAATCTCGGGCCCTCATCGACCGGCGCGGCGAAAGCGACCGCGCTCGTCTACCCGCAATTCAAGGGCAAATTCGACGGCATCGCGGTGCGCGTGCCCGTGCCGAGCGGCTCCATCGCCGACGTTACCTTCGTCGCAAAGCGCGCCACCACCGTCGAAGAGGTCAACGATGCGCTACGCAAGGCCGCGACGACCGACAAATGGAAGCGTGTCTTTAGCGTCTCCGACGAGCCGCTCGTTTCAAGCGATATATTGAATACGCCCTACGGTTCCATCGCCGACCTCACCATGACGCGCGTCGCCGACGGTACGCTCGTCAAAGTCTTAGCGTGGTACGACAATGAAATGGGGTATGTGCACACGCTCGTCGAACATGTTCTCGAAGTCGCAAAAAGAATCTAGCGCATGAAAGTATATTTTGCGGCGGACCACGCGGGATTTGAGTTGAAGAATGTGCTTCTCGCGTACGTTCGCGATGAGCTCCGGCACGATGTGGAAGATTGTGGCGCGTTCACGCTCGACGAAGCGGACGACTACCCGGTATTCATTTCCTCGGCCGCACGCAAGCTTTCAGCGGATGTTGCCAAGGGCGGAGAAAGCCGCGCGGTGGTCATCGGCGCGTCGGGACAGGGGGAGGCGATCGTTGCCAACAGGTTCAAGGGCGTCCGTTGCGTCCTCTATTATGGAGAAGCGACCCGCCAGCAGACCGATATGAGCGGGAGGAAGCTCGACATGCTCGGCTCGGCGCGCATGCACAACAACGCAAACGCCCTCTCACTCGGCGCGCGGTTCCTTTCTATCGATGAGGCGAAAACAGCGCTCGCGCAATGGCTTTCCACTCCTTTTTCCGGCGAAGAGCGGCACGCACGACGTATCAAAATGATAGACGAACTCGCATGAGCATCGAGATAGTCCCGACCTGTGTGCCCACGGAGGCCGCCGACATCGCCCGCACGGTGGAGGCGGTCCGTTCGTTTGCGGAAGCCATACACATCGACGTCGTGGACGGTCTTTTTGCGCCTGCGTACACGTGGCCGTATTCGGAGAAGGGAGTGTTCGGACCGTTCGACCTCTCGGGGGCGGGCGAGCTCCTGAAAGAAGTGCACCTCATGGTGGCGGAGCCGCGCGCTATCGGCGTCGCGTTCGCGAAAGCGGGAGCATACCGCATCATCGGGCATGTCGAAGCATTCCCGTCCGCCGACGAGGCGCACAGCGCGCTCGCTGAATGGAAGAAAAGCGGAGCCACCGAAGTCGGTCTCGGCATTCTCATGGGAACGTCCCTCGAGTTGCTCGAACACCATCTGCTCATCGTCGACGTCATCCACATGATGTCCATCTCGTCGATAGGGACGCAGGGCATCCCCTATAATCCTGCGGCACCCGCGCGCATACTCGAGTTCCACAAAAAGCATCCGGATATCCTTTTGAGCGTCGACGGCGGTGTATCCGCATCGAATATTGCCGACCTCGTACGCGCAGGCGTGCGACGGTTCGGCGTCGGCTCGGCTATCGCGAAGGCGGCGGACCCTCGAAGGGCCTACCGCGAGCTCGCGGCGCTCGCCGAAGATGCGCTACAATAGGGACACATGCAGGCAGTCCAGATACACAACGGATTTTTCCTCATCTTCGCGCGGGGTGAAGATTTCGTGCCGACCCTGACACGATTTTGCGAGGAGCAGGTCGTACACTGGGGGCAATTTCAGGCGATAGGAGCCGTCGAGGACGTCGAGATAGGCTACTACGACCTTGCGCGGCAGGAATACGCATTCAGGAGCGAAGAGGGGCCTCTGGAAGTGGCGAGCATGGACGGCAACGTCGCGGAAGTGAACGGTCAGCCGATGGTGCACGTACACGCGGTGCTTTCGCGTTGTGACGAGACACTCGAATGTATCGGCGGCCATCTCAAATCCGCCCGCATCGCCGCGACGCTCGAACTTTGCCTCTGGCTCGTCTCCCAGCCCCTCATGCGCGCTCCCGACGACGAGACCGGCCTCGACCTCATCCAGATAAGCGTATGAGCATCACCGATACAGAGGTAGCGTCCATCGCAGCGAAAGCCCTCGCTATCCGCAAGACCATTATAGAAATGCTCGCCGAAGCGAAGTCGGGGCACACCTCCGGCCCGTTGGGCATGGCCGATATTTTCGCCGCGCTCTACTTTCACGTATTGAAACACGACCCGAAAAACCCGCTGTGGGATGAGCGCGACCGGCTCCTCTTATCCAACGGCCACATCACGCCCGTGCGCTACGCGGCGATGGCGCATGCGGGATATTTTCCGGTGGAAGAATGCCTCACGCTCCGTAAATTCGGCTCGCGCCTGCAGGGTCACCCCGAGCGCGAATCGCTCCCCGGTGTCGAGACGACTTCCGGCCCCTTAGGGAGCGGTATCTCGCAAGCGGCGGGCTACGCGTACGCCGCACGGATGGACAAAAAAACATTCCGTGTCTTTTGCGCCACCTCCGACGGCGAGCACGAGGAAGGCAACACGTGGGAGGGCGCGATGTTCGCGGGCAAGTACCGGCTCACCAACCTCACGGCCATCATGGACCGCAACAACATCCAGATAGACGGCAATACCGAGGACATCATGCCGCTCGAACCCCTCGCCGATAAATACCGCGCGTTCAATTGGCACGTCATCGAGGTCGACGGGCACAACATCCGCGAATTCGTTGATGCCTGCGAAGAGTCGAAGTCCATCAAGGAGAAGCCGACGATGATACTCGCGTACACGACGCCGGGCAAAGGCATTCCCACCATCGAGAACGACTACCGCTGGCACGGTGCTCCTCCCGGCAAAGGCCCGACCGACAAAATCCCCGCCGATAAGCAGAAAGAAGTATTCCTGCAGGAACTCGAGATGACAGGCAAACACGGATAATGTATGGAGGTTGTATTCTGTCACCCGGACATACGACACTTCCTCGACATTTTGGACGATTCTACCGCTTCGAAAGTAGCGCGTTTAATTGATCTGCTTTCAGTTCGGGCATACCATCTTTCGATGCCATACAGTAAAAAATTGGAAAAGGATTTATACGAATTGCGTGCGCAAAATCTCCAGAACGTAAGAGTATTTTATACTTTTTACGATGGCAGAGTATTTCTTCTTCATGCAATCTACAAAAAGAGCCAGAAACTCCGTAAAAAAGACGTCGAAACAGCCCGAAAGAGACTCGCTCGCTTGCGCACTGTATAACGTATATGATATACTTCCAACTATGAAAAAGAAGAAAGAGAAAACGAAATTCGAGTCATGGAGCAGTCTAAGGCGGGATTTGATGAAAAGGCCCGGCTTCAAAAAAGCATACGATGATCTTGATCTGGAATTTACCCTTATCCGTGCAATTCTTGAGCAGCGGGCACGCAAGGGTATTACCCAGAAACAGCTTGCCGAGAAGGTCGGCACAAAGCAGTCCGCAATCGCGCGGTTCGAGTCTGGGAGGGCCAACCCGACGCTCGCCTTCGTCAAGAAACTTTCAGAGGCGCTCGACCTCAAACTCACTATCCATGAATAATTTCTACCGGCACGACATGTCGGCTTCCGCAAGGGCGCATTCTACTAACCGGTATGATTAATCCCGACGCAAAGCTCGCAGAGAATTTGTTCGATAAGCCGGCAATGGCGAGCACGCGCGAGGGATTCGGCAAAGGCGCCGTCGAAGCGGGGCAGGCGGACGAGCGCGTCGTCGTACTCACTGCGGATCTGGCGGAAAGCACACAGGCGCATCATTTCCAAAAAGCATTTCCGGAGCGCTTCATTCAGGTCGGTGTCGCCGAGCAGAACATGGCGACGGTCGCCGCGGGCATGGCGAATTACGGCAAAATACCCTTCATCACCTCGTACGCCGCATTCTCGCCCGGGCGGAATTGGGAACAGATACGGACGACCGTCGCGCTCAACAACGTCCCTGTCATCGTCTGCGGCATGCACGCGGGCGTCTCGGTCGGCCCCGACGGCGCGACGCATCAGGCGCTCGAAGACATCGCGCTCATGCGGACACTGCCGCGCTTCACGGTCATCTCGGCGTGTGATTCGGAGGAGGGGCGCAAGGCGACTCTCGCGGCGGCGAAGCTGGGAAAACCAGTCTACATGCGATGGGCGCGCGACAAATCGCCCGTCATGACGACTGCGGAGACGCCCTTCGAAATAGGGAAGGCGCAGGTGTTCTGGAAAGGGACAGCGCCGCAGGTCGCGGTGTTTGCCACCGGTCCTCTGGTACACAACGCGCTTCTCGCCGCCCGCGAGCTGGAGAAAGAGGGGGTCGCGGTAACGGTCGTCAACATCCACACGATAAAACCGCTCGACGAAGAAAACATCCTGCGCGAGGCGAAAGCGGCGGGAGCCGTCGTTTCCGTGGAAGAACACCAAATAGCGGGAGGCCTCGGCTCGGCAATCGCCGAAGTACTCGCACGGCGCAGCCCCTTGCCGATGGAATTCGTCGGCGCTCACGATACCTTCGGCCAGTCAGGCGAGCCGAAAGAACTCATCGAACACTACAAAATGGGAGCCTCGCATATTGTTGCCGCGGTAAAAAAAGTTATTGCAAGGAAAATATGAAAGAGGGCGGGGAAAAAGGATTGCACCGACGCGATTTCATGAGCAGGGCGGCCGCGGCCATAGCGGTGGGAACAGCGGGCGGTATTGTCTACTTGGGCACCCAACATACGGCACAAACCCCAAAAAAAGACGACGAGATCAAACGTCTATTGGATAAGAAAGAAGAGCCAAAGGAAAACCCGGAAGCGTTCCTCGATGTTGAGAAACGTCCGCGTACGTTCCAAATGGGGAATGTGGCTGGAGTTACTGTCAGCGGTCTTCTTGCCGCCTATACGGTGGAGCAACCGCGGCGCGTACGTCCGGTAGAGCAAATCGATTTTCGCTATTTGCAGGCCCGACTCTGGAAGCGCAAGCTACAATTTGTAAAGGAGAAGCGTCCGGGAGCGTATCCGGCGCTCTTGAACGGAGCCGCGAAACTTTTTACTTCTTACAATCCGGACAAAATAACGTCAATGACATTCGCGCAATATCAGAAAGAAGCAGATCTCGCTATCTCGGCCATACGCAAAGATACGGATATCGCAAGGATAAAAAATATTCCCGCGTTCAGTGATTTCAAGCCCGATCAGGTTGCGTTATTGAGGCATTTCGAGCAACACATCAACGGAGAGGCGCTGATGGCCTACGCGCTTACGGAGCTTATGCCGACGGGTGGAAAAGATTCCCGAACGGGATCGGACGTATTTGACTTCTTGTTGCGCAACGCGGGCCGCGAATTCGTAGACAGAATTCCTGCCGTGCATGATGCGCGGCTGTCAGTCGGAGCGTATCAATTTACAAGTGACGCGCTCTACGAAGTGGGAAGTGTTAGAAATGGCGCTTCCCGCGTACAGCACGCCATCCTCAAAGACCCGAAGAAACGTCACATACCCGGTAGCGTCTTGGACCTGCACGGTCCGGCGCAACATAAAGCAGCATATCTTTTCGCCATCGATAACCTTGCTATGTCGGTGCGCAAACTTGGCAATGGGCGGGCCAAGAAATTGCTCGCACAGATGGCCGACATCTCTCCGGATCTCGTCTCCGAATACATAGCCGCCGCGCACCACAAGCCCGTCAACGCCCGCAACGCGCTTTTGGCATACATCGATGAGGCTATCAAATTCAGAGCGTTACCGGATGATAAGCGTACCAAGGCAAAGATACCTGACTTCCTAGCGCATTGTCAGAGTACCGGTGTCGGCGAGTACTGCGCAAAGACGAGAGGCAACCTTTCGATGTTGCGGGCGCGCGGGTGATACCGTTAGAGTGCGGTCGGTTTGAAGTCCGCGGGGCGCTTCGTATACCGCGCCTCTATTTCTTCGTGCGTGAGGAGTTTGGCCTGCGCGCCGACACCTTGTACTACTGATGCCGCATTGATGAGACCGCGCATGAGGGCTTCGTGGGGCGCGAGGCCAAGCGCAATATACGAGGCGGTGGTCGAAGCGGTCGCGTCGCCTGCGCCCGTGCGCGAGACCGGCGGTGCCTCGTCCGGATACATCGGCAGATGCCACGCGCCGTTCTCATCGAGGATATTCGAGCCGTTGGGACCGTCGGTCACGACGACGGTCTTGGGGCCCAAGCTCCGGATGCCGAGCATCAGTTTTTTCACATCCGCCTCGTCCGTTGAGAGTATCTTTTGCGCCTCCTCCTTGTTGCAGAAGAAGATATCCGTCACCGCATACACATCCTTTAATCCTTCCGCGCCGAGTTTTATCTGGAACGTCCCCGGTTGAAAAACGAGCTTCGTCTCCGGATGCGCGCGTATATAGTCGGCGACCTCGTGATGGAACTCTTTTGCGCTCTCGCCGAGCGATGTGAGGTAGATATATTTCGGCGGACTTTCCAATGCGGGCAGGGTGTAGGTGAATTTCGTCTGCTTCACGAGAATAGTGCGCTCCGCGCCGAACCACAGCACGTAGTGGTAATTGGTCGGCAATCCCGCCTGTGTCTCGACGTATTCGTCCGCGACGCCGTTTTTCTTGAGCGTCTCGCGGCAGTGTTCGCCGTTCTCATCGTCGCCGACGCGTGCGATGAGTGCGGCAGAAAGTCCGAGCCGCACGGCCGCCACGGCGGCGTTGGCGGCATTGCCGACGGCGCGCACCTCGATGACCTCTTCGTACGGGACCTTATCGGCAAAGCGCACACACAGCTCGCGCGTACCGTGGTCCATCAATTCTTCGGCGTCTTTCAGCTTGATAAAGGCGTCGGTCGTAATGTCGCCGATGGCCACGAAATCGTATTGCATAAAGCAATAGTAAAGAGCAAATGGTAAATAGCAAATAGAAGATTCGGATATCTACATATAAGGGCTCTGATCGGGTGACCTTTTTCTATTTTCTATTTGCTTTTTGATATCGGGCAGTTATACTGCCCGCCATGTTGGCTCTTGAAGTCAAAGAACGAAGCGCAAAAGAAAGCGTCGACGCGCTCCGCGCCCGGGGCGCGGTGCCTGCCGTATTCTACGGGCCGAAAGAAGCCGCGACGCCTATTTCCATTGATGCCCTGAAACTCCAGAGTGTCTGGAAGCAGGCGGGTGAGACCACCATCATTACCCTGGAGGGCATCGGCGAAGCGAAAGACACCCTCATCCACGACGTCCAGTTCCACCCCGTCACGGGCGCCCTCCTCCACGCCGACTTCTATGTACTTGAGAAGGGAAAGAAAGTGCAGATCAAGGTCCCGCTCGAATTCACGGGCCAGGCTCCCGCGGAGAAGGTCGGCCACATCGTCGTGAAGACCCTGCACGAAGTGGAGATCGAGGTGGCACCGCAGGAATTACCGCACAATCTCCCCGTCGACATCTCGAAGCTCGAGAACGTGGGCGACCACATACTGGTCTCGCAGATACAGCTTCCTCCGAGCGCGACCCTTGTCACGCAGGGCGAAGAGATCGTGGTGTCCGTCAAGGAATTCAAGGAGGAGCCGGTCGAGATAACACCGGCGCCCGAAACCGTGATCCTCGGCGCGGAACCCGCGGCCGAAGGTGCGGCTCCCGCCGAAGCCCCCGCCGCTGAAGAGAAAAAAGAGAAACCTGCCTCGGGCGGAAAGGAACAGAAATAATTGGCCTGCCCCGCACTCAATCCAGCGTGTGCGGCTTTTACTTCATAAAGGAGAGGTGAGGATTGTAGTGTTGGGGTACAATGTACCGTTATGAATACGCGCATAGCTGGCGCCGGTTTTTTTCTTAGTGTAGCGCTCATCGCGTGTGTGCCTCTCTTCATATCCGCGCAAACGACACCGACCTCGGTCGAACAGCGCGCGGCCCTACAGGCACAGCTCGACCAGATAGAGCGCGACATCGCCAACAATCAGGGCGCGCTCGGCGGTCTCCGGGAGCGGCGGACGACCCTCGAACGCGACATCGCTATTCTTGATAACAAGATAAAGACCGCGCAACTGCAGATAAAACAGAGCGACCTCACACTCTCCAAACTCCAGGGGGATATTTCCACGAAAGTCACCGCCATCAAACAAGTGGATACGAGCGTTTCGAAGAGCCAGGCGTCACTCGCACAGCTTTTGCGCCGGACGCGCGAGGTCGACGACATCCCGCTCGCGATGTTGGCGCTGTCCGCCGGCTCCATCTCCGACATTTTCGAGGATATGGACGCGTTCGAGACGATAGAGCGCGCGCTCGATGAATCGTTTACGGAAATGGCGCGCCTCCGCACCGACCTCTCGGAGCGGAAGCGCTCCCTCGAAGAGAAAGAGGATGAAACGCAAAAAGTACGGCAAGCGCAGGTCATCGCGCGGCAGAACGTCCAAAAAGACGAGAAGGAAAAGCAAGGTATCCTCACCGCGACGAAGGGGCAGGAGAAGGCGTATCAGCAATTGATAGCCGACAAACAAAAACAGGCCGCGGCCATTCGCGCCGCGCTTTTCGGCCTGCGCGATTCGGGTGCCATTCCTTTCGGTACCGCGTATGATTATGCGAAAGGAGCGAGCGCCGACACCGGCGTCCGCCCCGCGCTCATTCTTGCCATCCTCACGCAGGAATCCGACCTCGGTCAGAACGTCGGCTCATGCTACGTCACGAGTCTGGAGACCGGTAGCGGCGCGGGGAAGAACACGGGGCGTGCCTTCAGCAAAGTAATGGCGGCACCGCGCGATACGGTGCCCTTCAGGACGATCACTGAGGCACTGGGGCGTGATTGGTCGAAGACGGTAGTATCGTGTCCTCAAAGCGTCGGCTACGGGGGAGCGATGGGGCCCGCACAGTTCATCCCCTCGACGTGGATGCTCTACAAGGACCGCCTTGCGCGGTTGACGGGAGAAGCATTTCCCAATCCGTGGAATGCCCGCACGGCAATCTTTGCCACCGCGCTTCTCATGGAAGACAACGGGGCCGACGGGGGCGTTCGCGCGAGCGAGCGCAAGGCCGCGCTCAAATATTTTGCGGGGAGCAATTGGGCGAAGCCCGCGAATGCCATCTACGGCGACAGTGTGATGGAATTGGCGGACGATATTCAGGCGCAGATAAATATTTTGGAGGGGAAATGACTTTTGGGGGGAGTGGAAAGGAAAAGCATTATATGCTAGAGTCTTTCGACATGAAAAAAGACATTCATCCGGCAAGCTATCGGGCTGTCATTTTTGAGGATTCCACGGCGGGGAAGCGCTTTTTGATATCGTCCACCATCGCGACCACGAAGACCGACAAATGGGAGGACGGCAAGGAATATCCCGTCTTCAACGTCGAAATTTCGAGCGCGTCGCACCCCTTTTACACCGGCCACTCGAAGCTCGTGGACACCGCCGGCCGCGTCGAGAAGTTCAAGACACGCGCTGCGGCCAAGAAGCCGAAGGCTTCCAAGAAGTAACGCTCCGCTCGCGGATACCTTTCAGGGTCGCTGTCTGCCGCTGTTGCGGCAGCGCTGCCTCTCGGCTCGTCAGCCTGCGAGACACCCTAAAAAGTATCCGACTCGCTCCGTCCGGAAAATCCATTTATACTCACCAATATGGCGGATAAAGAACACATCAACCCTCTCGACTACGCCGCCGACCATCGGGTCTCATATCTCGTGCAGGAGTGGCAGAGGCTGACCCAGGCAGAAAAAGACGCGCAGGAACTCATCGAGGTGGACCCTGCGATGAAAGAGCTTGCGGAAAAGGAGTTGCGGGAAACGGAAGAGCGGAAAGACGAGCTCATCGCGCAGATGGAAAAAATAGTCGGCGGCGCGAATGAGCGCGAATGGCCCAACGAGGTCGTGCTGGAAGTGCGCGCGGGCGTCGGCGGCGAAGAGGCGTCGCTTTTCGCCGAGGAGCTTGCGGGCATGTATCTGCGCTATGCGGAATCGCGCGGGTGGAGCGGCAAGCCCCTCGACGAATCGCGCGGCAGCCTCGGCGGTTACAAAGAAGCGCAGTTCGAGATAAAGGGCGAGAATTGCTACCGCGAGCTCCGATACGAAACCGGGGTGCATCGCGTCCAGCGTGTCCCCGCGACCGAGAAGGCGGGGCGGATACATACCTCGACCGCCTCCGTCGTGATACTTCCCATTTACAAACGCACCAAGATAGAGATAAATCCGGCCGACCTTGAAATAGAGACGTCGCGCTCCGGAGGCGCGGGAGGGCAAAATGTCAACAAAGTGGAAACCGCCGTCCGCATCGTCCACAAACCGACCGGTATCGACGTGAAATGCACATCGGAACGGAGCCAGGCGCAGAACAAGGAGAAGGCGATGAAGCTGCTCGTGAGCAGGATACAGCAGGAGCAGGACGAGCGGGAGGCGCGCGAGCGGAGCGCCGACAGGAAGGCGCAGGTCGGGACCGGCGACCGCTCCGAGAAGATACGCACGTACAATTTTCCCCAGGACCGGGTGACCGACCACCGCATCAAGGAATCGTGGTCCAATGTGCCGAAAATAATGAACGGCGCCATCGGACCCCTCGTGGAGGCGCTCGCCGCAGCGGACGATAGTCCCACGTCCGGGTCTGAAAACGTCGGAGCTGGCGCTGTATAATTACGATAATGGGAAAAGCGGAGGAAATACCGATAGCGGCCAGAAAGGCAAGAGAGTCTCAAGAACTTATTGCTTCCCCAGAATTGCGGCATGACCCCGATTACCGGGACTATCTCCGAGAGAGCATTGGCGATATCCAGAAAGTCATAGCCGACGTACGGGTCCACGGCAAACGCTCGGACGAATTGAACGAAAAACTTCAGGCATTTGGCTTTGCAGTGGAAAATGAGATTGAGCGACTCGCAAAGCCCGGTGCTACAGACGAGAACGACTTGCTCGGAGTCGTCCCTGCCCATAAGGAATTCCTGAAAGAGCAAATAGTTGAAGCGCTACGAGTGCATCTCATCGGATTTTTTCGTGCTAATCAAGGTGATCTCTCGGCCACCATTTTCGATGATGCAGCGACGAACGAGCATCAGCGACAGGCACGGTCACACTATATACAAGAATTTATTGCGAACTTCTGCACGCATTTATCCTTGCTTGGGTCTGGAACGGTAGATACTGATATTGGCGTTCGCGGTATCTCCAGACTTGCGACAAGAAAAATGCCCGATTTCACAACTGATTTTTTCTATGGCACTTATATTCACGAGACACTCGAAAAGGCTGGTCTCGCCATTTCTTCCGAAGACGAAAAGACACTTTTTTCTGATGGAATGAAACGCAATTTGCTTGGACATTACCTTGCCAACGTTGACGAGAGAATCATAGCGACTGCCGCAAATTGGACGCGCCTTGGTGATCCGGCTTTTATTTCTCAATATGCCGGAGAGCTTCCCATATCTGTTGAAAAACTCTTTTCGCCCGGTATTCGGCGCTCGATATGCAACCACTACAGTACCGACGGTGTGCCCACGGGCATTAAGCTGGTCGCGGACAATTATAGACTTATTGCGGATGTACCTAATCTCGTCAAAATACTGGAAGCAAAGCACGGTATCCGCATTACTTCAGGTGCCGATGTGATACCAAAGAATTTTGTCAATAACCGAAATATGTTGCTTATTAGTGATCCGCCGAGCGTTATAGCAGGATGGCTGCGAGAAAAAGGTACCCTCGGACACCTAGACCATTTGCGGTCTCGCATTGTCTTCGAGGACCTCAAGATAGGTACACGTGACCAAAAAGACTGACAGATTGCGCGCCGTACATCTTTTTGTTAGTATCTCCCGACATGACAACCGATATCAAGGTACTGTTTGAGGCAGGAGCGCATTTCGGCTATCCCCGCGCGCGACGCCATCCGACCGCCGCACCCTACCTGTATGGCACCAAAGACAGTACCGACATCTTCGATCTTGAAGGGACACAGGCGCGCCTCGATGCGGCGCGCGCGTTCGTAAGTTCCGTTGCGTCCGGTAAACAGGTCCTTTTTGTCGGCGGCAAGAACGAGGTGGCGGATATCGTCAAAGCGGCGGCAGAGAGGGCGGGCGCGCCGTACGCGGCCGGTCGCTGGATTGGCGGGACGCTGACGAATTTCAAGAATATCCGGAAGCGCATCGAGCTTCTGCTCAAACTGCAGCAGGAACGCGAAACGGGCGCTCTCGACAAGTACACGAAGCACGAACGCCTTCTCATCGACCGCAAGATCGACGAACTCCTCCGCCACTTCGGCGGGCTCACGAATATGAGCGAGCTACCGGGCGCGCTCTTCGTCGTCGATACGCGCCATGAGAATACGGCGGTCCTCGAAGCCAACCAGCTCGGCATTCCGGTCATCGGGCTCTCGTCGTCGGACTGTGATTTCTCGCTGGTCCAGTACGCC
>Ga0209542_10015971_pt1 | contig 12515 bp, 19 predicted proteins | sample RifCSPhighO2_01_FD_184028 | JGI IMG/M metagenome (GOLD analysis project Ga0209542, IMG submission 184028) | Soil microbial communities from Rifle, Colorado - Rifle CSP2_plank highO2_0.1 (SPAdes) (version 2) | ecosystem: Environmental > Terrestrial > Deep subsurface > Rock core/Sediment ...
TAATAAAATTATCTTTTTTTCCTATTGTCATATTTGAAACTAATTGCTCCATTTTATCACGTTTTTAGATAAACTTTCTATTTAAATTTTTTCTTGCTTAATTATCCTTGGGATTATAAGGGTCTTTTTCATCATAATCCAAATATTTCCTTATTTCTTCCAGAACTTTTGCATTACATTCAAATATTTTCGCACGCTTGTCTATCATTTATTTATTATTTGAAAACTCCAATGCAATTCTTAAAGCTTCAAAAGCATCTTCTCCCTTTATTGGAAATTCTTTGCCTTCTTTAATGCAATTCAAAAAAGATTGTAACTCTACTTTTAACGGCTCTTCTTTTTTGATTTCCATATTAACCTTTGTTGGTTTTCCAAATTTAATTATAAAATCTCCAAAGTCATCATAATCTTTTGCATAATTGCTTTTGTAAACATCTAATTCTTGAGTAATATAATTTAGTTCAGCATATCCTCTTGAGCCAGTAACATTAAGCAATCTTATTTTAATTGGTGTTACCCAATTTACTTGAATAAATGCATTTGTGTTTCCATATTTTAGCAACAAATCAGCATAATCCCCATTTGATATCAAGGAATTTCCTAGTAACCCGAACAATTTTGATGGTTTTTTATTCAATAAGTAATTAAAAATATCAATATCATGCACAGCCAAGTCAATTATGACATTTGTGTCTTTAACTTTTGGGGGAATAACGCCGACTCTTCTACACATAATAGAATTAATTTCACCTAATTCAAAATTATCTAGTAACTCTTTTAGTTTTATTATTGCTGGATTAAATCTTTCAATATGCCCGACCATGAATTTTATATTTTTTTCTCTTGCTTTTCTTATAATTTCATTTGCATTTTCCAAGGTATCAGCTATTGGTTTTTCAAGCAAAAAAGGAACTCCATTTTCAATAACGTCCAGAGCTACCATCTTGTGAAAAGAAGTTGGAACAACAATAGAAACAGCATCTAACTTTTCTTTAGAAAGCATTTCTTTGTAATCTTTATAATAATTGCATCTGAATTTTTCGCTGACTTTTTTTCCTAGTTCCTTATTAATGTCGCTGACAGCAGCAAGGCAACCAGCCTCACAATAGACTCTGGCATGATTGCTTCCCATGTTTCCAATACCAATAACGCCTACCTTCATGTTATTTCCTTTAATATTTTTATTATATAATCTAGTTCATCTCTAGTCAAGCTTGGATGAACGGGCAAAGATAAAACTTTCTTGCATAATTCATTAACAACTTTAAATTCTTTTCCATCATACCCAAATTTCTTGTATATTGGCTGCTCAAAAACAGGTTTGGGATAAAATATGTCTCCTTTAATTCCATTGTCAAGCAATTTCTTCAATACTTCATCCCTGTTCTCAGTCAAAATAGTAAACTGGTGAAATACATGTTTATATCCTTCTTTTACTTTTGGAAGAACTATATTAGAATCTTTTAAATTTTTTATTAAGTAATTAGCATTCTCAATTCTTTTATTATTAAAAAAATCCAATTTCTTTAATTGTTCTATACCAATTGCTCCGGCAATATTAGTCATTCTAAAATTTAATCCAAATATTTCATGATAATATCTTGTTTTGCTTCCATGATTTATTATCATCCTACATTTCTCGGCAAATTGTTCATCATTGGTTGTAATTAATCCGCCTTCTGAAGTTGTCATGTTCTTTGTTGGATAAAAAGAAAAGCACCCAGCCCCAAAACTTCCTGCTTTTCTTTGTTTAAATTCTGCACCATGTGCTTGTGCAGCATCCTCAATTAAAATTAAATTGTTATTTTTGCAAATCTCAGAAATCTTGTCCATATCAGGCATCAATCCGAAAAGAGAAACTGCAATTATTGCTTTTGTTTTTTTGGTAATTTTTTCTTGAATTAAATCTGGATTTATATTAAAATTGTCTTCATGAATATCAACAAAAACAGGTTTTGCATTTACGCTTAAAATAGAGTTTGCAGTTGCGGCAAAAGTAAAAGAAGTTGTAATTACTTCATCTCCTTCCTTGATATCGTATCCCATTAAAGCAGTTTGCAAAGCAGTTGTTCCAGAAGAAGTGGCAATTCCGTATTTAACTCCAATATATTTTGCAAAATTTTTCTCAAACTCCCTGACTTTTTCACCCTGAGCCAAAATACCCGACTTTAGAACATCTGAAACAGCCTTAATTTCCTCTTCCCCAATTACTGGTTTTGCAATATTTATCATCTTTTTTCTACCATAAAAATGTATTTAAAGTTATTTATTAACTAAATTTCTAATGGATCTAATATGCATAGATATGGATAATACCTTGATAGATTCTGATAAAACCCATATCATAGGTTATCTTTACGCTTTTAAAAAGAACAAGCTTCCAAAAGTTTCTATAAAAAAAATAAAAAAATACTTCGGACTGGTAAGTTCTGAAATTGTAAAAAATTTATTTCCAGAAATATCTGGGCAGAAACTTCAGAAAATATTGGAAGATAATTATAAATACTTTTTTAAGCAAAGGCACCACCTAAAAGCTTTCAGAGGAATAAAAAAAACATTATCAATCTTAAACAAAAAATATAATTTGGTTTTAATTTCAAATTGCTCAAAAAAAGAAGTTATAGCTTCTATTAAAAAAACAAAAATTAATCCTAAATTATTTAAATTAATGATAGGAAGTAATGAAGTAAAAAGGCCAAAACCATACCCAGATGAAATTTTGTTGGCTGAAAAAAAATTAAGGCAAAAAGTAAAGTTTGTAATTGGTGATTCTCCTTATGATATAATAGCTGGAAAAAAGGCAAAGGCAAAAACAATAGCTGTGTTAACAGGCAATCACTCAAAAAAAGATTTAGAAAAAGAACACCCAGATTTTATCTTAAAGGATTTTAATAAAATCTTAAAAATTCTAAAATAAAATTATATACTCTAATATAAGAATATTTAAAAAGAAACTATTATTCTACAGTGATAAGAGGGGGAATTGTTAATGCAATATGCTTTACATAATAAAAAAACAGGTGAAGTAAAAACTTATGAAGTATCTTACTCACAAGTACTTCAGGAAAAAACAAACAGACTATTGACAACATTAATTATTCTTATATTCGTTCTATTATTGGTAATTGGATATACCTTAATTAAAGTTGACACCCTGAATATACCAACTAGATTAATCTATGGCTGGTAAATTCAGAGATAAAAAATAAAAAGAAATTAATTGTAACTATTAAGATACAAAGCTAATATCTGGATATTAAGGTTTTTATATTGTCTCTTAAAGTGATTATATCTGATTTTTCTCTCTTTTAATGCCCAGATCTTCACCCACAAGTCTTTCTGAGATTTTAATGGTAACTCCTTATTCTCAGAAATCATGTAAATATGGTTGTATGCTAATAGCTGTTTATGCACCTTTAAAAGCTGTTCTTGTATCATTTTTATTCTTTTTCCTATAAGATATTTATAGTAGTAGTCCTAACTACTATATAAACATTAGCTAATTAAAAATAGCAAAAACTTATATAATTCTCTTAAACCAGTTTAATAAGCCAAAAATGTACCATATAATACTTGATACTGATTTTATTCTGCATTCAATAGAAAATAAAGTAGATTTTTTTGAAGAAATAAAACGAATATCTCAGTTTAAATATAAAATTTGTATAATAGACAGAACTTTAGAAGAATTAAAAAATAAAAAAAATGAAAAATTAGCTCTAAGTCTATTAAAAAATAAAGTTGATATAATACAAACCAAAAAAGACAAGCCTGTAGATGACCTTATTTTAAGCCTGGGGAGTAAGAATATTGTGGTTTGTACTTCTGACAAAGAACTTAAGGAAAAGCTTAAAAAGAGGAATATTCCGGTTATTCATTTAAGAAAAAGAAAATATCTTGTGATAGAGAATGTATTATAAAATTAATGTCAAAACCTTCATCAGAGTACCGCCTTCAAATTTTGGAAAGGACACTAGAAATATAATTTTAAATATATTAAATGAACAATTTCAAAACTATATCTCAGAAAGATTAGGCATAGTTATTGGTGTTCTTGATGTTCAAGAGACAGGCGAAGGAGTAATAATTCCTGGTGATGGAGCAGCATATCATGAAACCAAATTTACCTTGCTTACATTCAAGCCAGAAGTTCAGGAGATTGTTCTTGGAAATGTATCAGAAATCACAGATTTTGGTGCATTCTTGGATTTAGGTGCTATCGAAGGTATGATTCATGTTTCACAAACAATGGATGATTTCGTAAGCTTCTCTAAATCAAATGTTTTGACAGGAAAAGAATCGAAAAAAGTTTTAAAAGTTAATGATAAATGCAGAGCAAGAATAATTGCAGTTTCATTCAAAGATTTAGCCAATCCAAAAGTTGGTCTTACAATGAGGCAGCCTTTTTTAGGGGCAATCAATTGGATTGAAGAGGAAATTAAATCAAATTCAAAAGTAATTGAAGAGAAACAAAGTAAAAAATAATTAAGCTTCCAGTTTTTTGATGAAGCTTTTTTCAAAAAATTAGAAAAATGGTAAAAAAAGTTTGTAGAAAAGACAAATTATTGTTCGAAGGATCAGTATGCCCATTATGCAAGTCAGATTCATTTGGTCAGAACTGGAAAGGAAGAATATTCATAATAGATGCAAATAAATCAGAAATAGCAAAAAAAATAGGTATAACGGCAAAAGGCGAGTACGCAATTAAGGTAAAATAAAAATGCAAATTCTAGAACAAAAAGAAGAAAAATTATTGCACAGAAAAGAAATTAAATTTAAAGTAAATTTTGAAAAAGTTACTCCAACTAAAGAAACCTTAAAAAAACAAATTTCTGAAAAATTAAAAGTAGAGCCCGAATTAATTGTAATTGAAAAAGCCAGCCAATGTTTTGGAGAAAGAACAGTAGAAGTTTCTGTATTAATTTATTCTGACAAAGATTCAATGAAAAAAGTAGAAGTAAGGAATAAAAAAATAAAGAAAAAGCAGGAAGCTAAAAAAGAATAATGGCAAAACAAAAAGTAAAAAATAAAAAACCAAGTGAAAGATGGAAAAAATACAAAGTAGATCCATCAGGCAAATTAATTAAATCAAAATCCTGCCCTAAATGTAGTGAAGGAATTTTCATGGCAGAGCACAAGGACAGATCTTATTGTGGTAACTGCAAATATACAGAATTCAAAGCTAAATAAAAAATTTTTAAATACTTTTATCCCATTTATAATCAGTATAAAGGATAAATATTTAAAATTAATTTAGAACCATCTGGTAAAGTTCTAAAGTTCTTTCCTCTTTTTCAGTTTTTTCCTCTAAATTTTCACCCATATTAAAAAATTCTAAAAAAACAGATTTTAATAAACTAATATATTCATTATTAGGTAGTAACAAATAGAAAGATTTATAAATTAAAAAAATCAAAAAATAATAAGGAAAAACCATAAAAAAATATGGAAATACATTCAAGCAACTATAGCGCAAGAGCAGAAAGTATTGTTGAAAGAGCTAAAAAAAGTGGAGTAGCTTCATTTTTTAAGAACTCATCTAGTCGTGATAAATTAGATATCTCTCTTGAAGATCTTTGTGCTTTAATTGGAGTTGGTGCCAGGATAATTAATTTAAATGATAGCTACAAAAGCGAAGAATTTTCATATAAACATGAAGTAGAATATGAATATTTCAGATTTATTGCATTTAGCGAAGAATTAATTTCCCCAGTTATTATGCAAGCTCACCGCTAAAAAAACATAACCTTTATAAATAAATATTTTAATCAAAAAAGAACAGGAGTTAAGATCAAATATGGCAAAACAAAAACCCCACTTAAATGTTATCTTTGTAGGTCATGTAGACCATGGTAAAAGTACAACTGTAGGTAGATTATTCTATGATGCTGGTGTTGTAGATGAACAAACTATGAGAAAGTTAAAAGAGAAAGCCCAGGAATTAGGTAAAGTTGGATTTGAATTTGCTTTTATTATGGATACTTTAAAAGAAGAAAGAGAAAGAGGAGTTACAATTGATTTAAACTATAAAAAATTTATAACTGATAAAAGAGAAATTACAATTATTGACGCTCCAGGTCACAGGGATTTTGTTAAAAATATGATTACTGGTTCTTCACAAGCAGATGTAGCTTTCTTAGTTGTTTCTGCTGTTGATGGAATTCAAGCACAAACAAAAGAGCACGCTTTATTGACAAAAACATTAGGAGTTGGTCAAATAGCAGTAGCTGTAAATAAAATGGATGTAGCTAATTTTGATGAAGCTAAATATAAGAAAATTAAAGATGAAGTTACTGTTTTATTAAAACAGTCTGGTTATAAAACAGAAGGTGTTGCTTTTATACCAATATCAGCATTTAAAGGAGATAATGTAGCAAAGAAATCTGAAAATATGTCTTGGTATAAAGGACCAACAATAAAAGAACAATTAGATTTATTCAAGGAACCTGAGAAACCAACAAACTTACCATTAAGACTTCCAATTCAGGATGTTTACAACATTACTGGTATTGGTGTAGTTCCAGTTGGTAAAGTTGAAACAGGAGTTATGAAAATTGGGGACAAAGTAATTATTGTTCCAGCAAGAGAAGGCAAAGGTATTTCTGGCGAAGTAAAAACAATCGAAATGCATCATGAACAAGTTCAAGTAGCAGAGCCCGGTGACAACATTGGTTTTAACATAAGAGGTGTTGCTAAAAAAGATATTGCAAGAGGAGATGTTCTTGGTCATTTAGACAAACCACCTCACGTCTTGCCTAAAGACGCAGAATTCACTGCCCAAATTATTGTAATAAATCATCCCACAGTTATGACAGCAGGATATACACCAGTATTCCACATACATACAGCACAAGTTGCTTGTCAAATAGTGAAAATTGAAAAGAAATTAGACCCAGCAACAGGTGTAGTAATTCAGGAAAATCCTGATTTTTTGAAAAATGGGGAAGCTGCAATTGTAAAGGTTAAACCAACAAAACCTTTGGTAATTGAAAAACAGAAAGATATTCCTCATATGGCGAAATTTGCTATAAGAGATGCAGGATCAACAGTAGCAGTTGGTATATGCACTGACTACTCCCAATAACTTTTTATTAAACTTTTTCAGATTTACCTTGTTCACTTTCCTATAATTACTTTACTTTCGGATCTACTTCTTTTAAGAAATCACTTTTGTGCTGTTATAATAGCTTCTAAATGTTTACGAAAAATTCTTTTTATTTTTTTAAAACCTATTTCCTGCATTAATTTCTTTTGTTCAGGTTCTGTCATTCTTCTATATCATTTTTCTATAGGGCTTTTCATCCTCTAAATAATGATTAACCCATTCTTTCTTTAAATCTGGACGTCCAATTTCTTCAAATTTATCAAATTGCTTTAATTGCCAGTCTGAATGAATTTTATCTTTCTTTTCATTTCCGAAATAATATTTATCTGAATTAATAAAAAATCCTCTGTTTTTCAAACACCTGTAAATTTCTCTTAAAACTTCTTCTCTATAATTTCTTTCAAAATTATGTAAAGTAAAAGCAGAAGCAAAAGCATCAAAAGTTTCATCCTCTACAGATTTAAGATATTTTATAGCATTATTTAGAACAAATTTAACTCTCGGGCTTTCAAAATTAAATAATCCTAAAGAAATTCTTGCTTGTTCTATCATTATTTTTTCATTATCTACTGCAGTAACTGAAATTTTCTGACTTGCTCTTAAAATTCTGCCAGTTGTATGGCCTGTTCCACAGCCTATTTCTAAAACTTCAATTATCCCATTATTTTTTATAGAATACTCAAATAATTTTTGTTCAATTATGTTTTGTAAATCTTCATAATAGGGACAAATTGATTTAAACAAGTCATAATCTTCTCCGATTCTTCCTGAAAATCTTTTATTCATTCTTCTTGGAATACTTAATTTTTCTAAAACACACTAGTCATCAAATTTCTTGATCAATTTTTTGTTATTAATAGAAATTTCAGACCTTTCTAATCTGGCTACTATTCCTTTGTAACTTGTTTCATAACTATGAATATCCAGTTTGTCTTTTTTTATTTTCTGAACCATACAATATGCATAGTTCTGCCTACTATTTAAATAAAATGGAACTACGCAAGTAGTATAACGCCGCGACCCGGATTTGAACCGGGATGCCTTTGCAGGCCAGGCTAACTAGATTTTTTTCCAGGCCTGTGCAATCTCCTGAATTTTTTCAAAGAGTTTACCAGGTTATGCGATCGCGGCATAATAAAAATTTTAAAAAAATATTACTTATAAAGATAGCTATTTTTCTCCTAAAGTTAAAATGGCAAATAAGCCAATTCTTTTTTGTTTTATCACTTTTAATTTGTTTTTCTCAAAAGCTTTTTGAAATTCTTTTTCATTATAGATTTTTACATGTCCTGGCTCTATTTTTTTAAATAACCAATGAATAAAATTAGAGTAAAAATTTATGTCTGTAATAATTAATTTTCCTTTCTTTTTTAAAACTCTTGACATCTCTTTTATAGCTTTATTGGGATTTGGAAAATGGTGGAAAGCTTCTGTATTTATTACATAATCAAAAAAGTTATTCTCAAATTGGATTTTTTCAACATCACTGAATTTTAATATTGCTTTATTTCCTAGCTTTTTCCTAGCTATTTTTAACATATTTTTAGAAATATCTATGCCAAATAATTTCAATTTTTGATTTTTATTATATAAATAAATTAAGCTGTCACCAGTTCCACAACCAACATCTAAGATTTTAATATTATCTTTTAATTTTATCTCAACAACAGTTTTCTTCTGTATATATAATAGCCAGGGCTTTACAAAAAAAGAATAATCATAGAATCTAGCCCATAAATCAAAAAATCTTCTATTGATCTCTTTTATTTCCATTATTCTCTTAAATCTTTCTTCATTTGCTCAAACTCTTTTTTTGTTATTTCTCCTTTAGCATATCTTTTTTTTAAAATTTCTAAAGAATCTGAACCTAAATTCAGATTTCCATCTTTGAAATATTTAATAAAGAAATATGCCAAAATTAAAATAACTATTATCCAGAACAAAATATTCCACTCTCCGAATGGCCAATAAGACATCATTCCAAAACCAGGACCATAAGAACCCATCATGCCTTGAAAACCTCCACGATTCATCATATTTTGGGATATTGCATTTCTATTTCCACAATACATCATTTGCGCGATATTTATATGGGTTTGCTTCAAAGATTCTGAGCCTTCTCCACCCATTCTTTGATCCATTATTTCATGAATTTCTCCTGGATGCATCAGCTCCATGTAATACTCTCCAATACTTTCCAATTGATCTTCAGTTAAAAGGGAACAAGAAGTTTTGCTTTGAACAAGTTTTTCGCCTTCAATTATTTTCTCCTCATCTGCGTAAACAATGCCAGACAGCAAAAGTATTAAGAAAATAAACATAAGCTTTTTCATATTTTTCACTAAGTATATCTATTTTTGATATATCAGAACAAAGGAAAGTATATAAATATTTCCAATATTAATTTTAAGATGAAGAAAATAAAAATAATAAATTTAGTAAAATTTTACACTCTTTTGTTTTTATACAAGCAGCCAATGTGCGGCTATGAACTAATTAAACAGCTTGAGAAATGCACTGGAAAGAAAATAAGCGCTAGCCATGTTTATCCATTTTTAAGTCTTTTAAAGAAAAACAAGATAATCTTGATTAAGAAAAAAGGAGAAAGGGGGAAAAAAGACTATGCTTTAACAAAAGAAGGAAGGTACTTTACCAAAAGATTGATTGACAAATTTGCACAATTAATTGAGTTTGACAAAAAAATCAAAATATGTGTAAGCTGCGGATGTAAATTACTCAATGGGGAATACAAAGAGAAAATTGGAAATAAAATTTTGTGTTTTTGCTGCAAATACTGCGCCAAAAATTATAGACATTAATATATTTTATGGCTTATAGAACTTCATCAATAAGGAATTAGAGACCACTGATACTGAGGAAAAGGCCATTGCAGCTGCGGCTATCATTGGATTTAATAAAAATCCTGAAAAAGGGTATAAAACTCCGGCAGCTATTGGAATTCCCGCTGTATTATAGAAAAATGCCCAAAATAAATTTTGCTTAATTTTCCTTAGTGTTTTCTCTGATATTTTAATTGCTATTGCAACGTCTCTTAAATCGTTCTTCATCAAAACTATGGTGCCTGTCTCCAGTGCAACATCTGTTCCAGAACCTATTGCAACTCCAACATCTGCTTGGGCTAACATTGGTGCATCATTTATACCATCACCGACTGTGATTACCTTTCTACCAATGCTTTGCAGTTTTTTAACTTCCAATGCTTTGTTTTCAGGAAGAACTCCTGCAAGAACCTTGTCTATTCCTGCAATTGAAGCAATTGCTCTTGCTGTTCTTTCATTGTCGCCAGTAATCATTATAACTTCTTTGCCTAATTTCTTGAATATTTCAACTGCTTCTGTTGAATGTTCTTTTAATGTATCTGCCACAGCAATTATGCCGGCAATTCTTTTGTTTATTGCCAATATCATTACAGTCTTTCCATGATCTTCCAGCCCAATAATAATTTCTTCTTCTTTTTTAAAAGAAATATTATTTTCCTCCATTAGTTTTCTGTTTCCCAGGTGAATTTTTCTAATACCAATATTTCCAATAACACCAAGGCCAGGAACTGCCTTGAAACTTTTGGCATCTTCCAAACTTATTTTCTTTAGCTCGGCTTTATTTAAAATAGCTTCTGCAAGCGGGTGTTCTGATTTTTTTTCTAGTGAAGCTGCAGATTTCAACACATCTTCTTCTGAATAATTATTTAACGGAAATACATCTGTTACTTCTGGATGACCTTTTGTCAGAGTTCCTGTTTTATCCAAAACAATTGTATCTGCTTTATGGACTATCTCCAATACTTCGGCATTTTTAATTAAAATCCCATTCTCAGCTCCTTTTCCTGTTCCAACAATGATTGCTGTTGGTGTTGCCAACCCCAATGCACAAGGGCAAGCTATGATTAATACAGCTATGAAATTGGCAAGAGCAAATGTAAACTCTTTTTCAAATATAAAATACCAAGTGAAAAATGTCAAAAATCCAATAATTAAAACGCCGACTACAAAATATTTGGAGATTATATCAGCCAACCTCTGGATTGGGGCTTTGCTTCCCTGGGCTTCTTCAACAAAATTAATTATCTGGCTTAAAACTGTATCTTTACCTATCTTAGTCGCCTTAAAAACAAAATGGCCGTGCTTATTTATAGTTCCGCCTATAACTTGGGATTTAACTCTTTTTTCCACTGGAATACTCTCTCCAGTGATCATTGACTCATCAACAGAAGAATCCCCTTTTACTATAACTCCGTCAACAGGAATTTTCTCTCCTGGTTTAATAGAAATTAAATCATTTATTTCAACTTCTTCTATTGATATTGTAATTTCTTTATTGTTCCTTATTACAGTTGCTGTTTTGGGCTGCAAACCAATTAACTTTTTTATTGCTTCTGATGCTTTCCCCTTTGCTTTTGCTTCAAGCCATTTACCAAGCATAATAAATGTAATTATAACTGCAGCAATGTCAAAATAAAGATCAGAACCAAATGTTTCTGGTGAGAAAACACCAAGAACACTATAAAAATAAGCTGCGCTAGTTCCAAGAACTATTAGGGTATCCATGTTTGCGCTTTTTACTTTTAATGTAGTAAATGCACTTTTATAAAATCTGTAACCAACAACAAATTGAATTGGCGTTGCCAATATGAAAAGGGCTATTTCTCTATATAAAAAATCTATTTTAAAAAATTCATAGAAAGCAAGGATAGACAAAGGTATTGTCAAGATCAAGGAAAATATGAATAGATTTTTCAATTTTCTTATTTCAGCTGCCCTAACTTCCTTTTCTCTGTCCAAAGATGTTTCTTCTACAGCCTCATAACCAGCTGATTTTATTGTCTTGATTATATCTAAAGAGGACATTTTTTCTGGATTATATCTTATAACTGCTTTTTCATTCTGGCTTAAGTTTGCTTCAATAATTGAATCTTTGAATTTTGCCAAAGAATTGCGGACAGACATAATGCAGTGCTCATTATCCATTCCAATTACCTTTAAATGAAGAACCCCCTGCTTGTCTTCAGAATCAAGAACTTCATATCCTGCCCGGTTTACTGCCTGGACAAACAAATTTTCATCAGCATTTTCATATTCTATAGATGCTTTTTCTGTTGCAAAGTTAACATTAGCATTAATTACACCAGAAACTTTTTTAAGCTTTTTTTCTATAATGGTTGCACAACTTGCGCAATGCATTCCCTTTATTTTGAGGACTTTTTTCCTAACCATATGTCAAAATCTGATAGGTCTTATATATAAATATATCTTTTGCCTTTAATTAACTAATGTTAAGAATTTTTAATGTGTAGGATCAAGACATTTGTCCCCCTACTCCTTTGATAATTTGTTGTTTCTCTAACATATATTTCTTATGTCTTTTCCATCCAAAATAAACTTCATTTGGTGTT
>Ga0209542_10015973_pt1 | contig 12515 bp, 12 predicted proteins | sample RifCSPhighO2_01_FD_184028 | JGI IMG/M metagenome (GOLD analysis project Ga0209542, IMG submission 184028) | Soil microbial communities from Rifle, Colorado - Rifle CSP2_plank highO2_0.1 (SPAdes) (version 2) | ecosystem: Environmental > Terrestrial > Deep subsurface > Rock core/Sediment ...
TTTATTCATTTGCATATTTGTAAAGAGATAAAATGATTACAAGGGTTGACACCCATACAAGAAGTATAGCCCTATCACAGGGCGGGCTTCGCCCGCCCTGCTGTCATAAAATCTGCTCGGGAGCGACGGGAAGGATGGTAAAGGGAGGAATGCCAGTCGCTCCCTCACCCTCAATGGAATAATGGTGCGGGAGATATAAATAAACTATTCTTGATTATGATTAGGTGTGAGATCTAGTTCGTAAAACAAACGCTTATCATCTTCTCCTATTTTTTGAAATCCGTTCTTTTCATAAAATCTGTGAGCTCGGTTCATTATCTTGTCTGTATTCAACCTGAGAGTTTTATACCCATTGTTTTTAGTAAAGTTCAGTGCAGTATCAAAGAGTTTCTGACCGATACCGGTCCCTTGAAATTCAGGAAGCACAAACATCCTTTTTAGCTTGGCAATATTATTATCCTTTTCTTCAATAGCCACAGTTCCAATTAACTCTTTCCCTTTTAGGGCTAACCAAAACCTTCCTCTGTCTTTATATTTCTCTAAAATGTAATCTAAGTCAGTATCCCGGTTAATTTCTGGGTATTTATTTGTTATGCCAAGAGATCTCAATACAAGATGTATCAAATCTTTAACCGGCTTCTCGTATTCGGGCTGAAATTCAATTATTCGTATAGTACCCATCAGCAAATTATATTTTTTTGCTTCCTGTTTGATGTAATTATTAAATGCAAAGACCCATTCGACTTCTTTTTCTTTTACATCATCGGGCTGAGAAAAGGGACCTGACCCCTTTTCTCAGCCCCAGAGCCAGGGAACTTGGATTAATAGTGAGTTTTACTAATATTAATTTTCTTACCTAGCTTAGATTTTCCGCACTGTAACGAATGATGAGACCGGTACGGACAACCCTACGGTAAGCTAAGACAAAGATTCCATAAGCAACTGCAATATAAACAAGTGAGAGTACAATTCCAAAAATTAGAGTCTGAATAGAAAGCGCTTCTCCATTAACAATGCCACGAATACCAGAAAAAACATATGAGGGCGGGAGAATATGTCCAACGAATTGCATCCATTGAGGCAAGGTTGAAAGTGGATAAAATACACCTACAAACGGAGAAAGAACTGCAGGGATTGGCCATACAAACCATTCCGCTGAAGGTCCTAATCTGAGGACAATACTAATACCAAAGATTCCCAAGGCAATGCCAAAAAGAAAAAGAATACTGAGGAAAAATATCAATGAAACTCCATACGTAAAAACAGAAAACCCAAAAATAATCGTTGCTAAAGTAAGCATTACAACCAAAGCAAGAATACTTCTTGCAATTCCTGAAAGGGCAAGACCGGTAACGTATTCGGATATTCTCAACGGTGATGCAAAAATGTTTAGAAAATTATGAGACCATGCATCTTCAAAGAAAGACATGCTGATACCTTGCATAACTTGGATAAGAAAGTCCCAAAGTAATACCGCGCCCAGAAAGAGTGGGATAAAACTTAATGTGGACTCGGTGGCTCCTGAAAGATACTTACTCAAGAAACCCCATAGGGCTATATCGACAGTAATCCAAATAAATATCTGGAAAAATCGTGTCACATTATCACGAATGAGGTAGAACTGACGGAGAAATATTGCGTAAATTCTGATTGCTTTCATAAATTATGTTAACTCAAAAGTTAGTGGTTCTCTAGCAACTGCAATAAAGAGCTCTTCAAGATCTTTCTTCCCGTATTCTTGAGGTAAAGTTTTAGGGTTACCCTCAAGTAAAATCTTGCCATGGGATAGAAATAGAATACGATTACAAACGTTTTCAACCTCATGCATATTATGAGAAGTCCAAAGAACTCCTCCTGTTCCCTTGGCTGCATAATCCTTTATTTTCTCACGAATAACCTGCGCAGTAGATGGATCTAATGATGCTGTTGGCTCATCTAAAAGTAGAAGATGCGGTTTATTCAGCATTGCCTTAGCTAAACTGACTCTTGTTTGCTCCCCCGATGAAAGCGCACCACACTTAACATCTTTAAATCTTTCTAACTCAAACTCTTGCAGAAGTTGACCGATACGAGTCTGTAAATTAGCTACACCGTAAATAAGTCCGAAGATATACAAATTTTGAGAAACTGTTAGATTTCCAGGCACTTGAGCATAAACTGCTGTAAAATTAGTTCGTGATAATGCCTCGCTTCGTTTCTTAGCAATATTATTATTTTCAATATGGACAGTTCCTTCAGTGGGTTCTAGCACTCCTAGAATCATATTAATAGTCGTAGTTTTCCCAGCACCGTTGGGCCCAAGAAGGCCAACAATCTCATTTGATTTCACGCTAAAAGAAATATTATTTACCGCAGTTATATCTTTATAGGTTTTGGTTAAACCGCTGACTTCCAGTACTAAGTTCATTTTGTGAAACTTATTTAATAATATAACTTATCTTAACACTTAAACCAGTTAGGCTCTAGTCTGTCTGTCTAAGGCCATCTGACCCGTCTCGGTCGGGGTCAAAAACCAAAAAATGAGACACAGACTGATCTGATCTGACACAGCTAAAAATTCATGTCTCATTTTAGAATTATAAAGGTCTTTTCTTTACCTAGGATTACTACCTTTTAAACAACGAGAGAATTGACTGCCAAAAACGCGAGAAAAATCCTTTTGGTTTGGCCTGAACCGGATAAGCTGTTGGTGACGTTGTTTGTTCTATCCTGTTTTGAGGCAAGACGTTAATTCCTGGCTGTTCCTGAGGAGATAAAGACTGTTGAGGTTGAGGCGTTGGCGAATAAGCTGGAGCAGCTTGCCCATTCTTAACAGTAAGTAAACACCTCCAATCCCCTTTGACCGCGTTAGCTACGGAACTAAACGGAGTAACTACGTAGTTGTAGACATATTCATTGTAACCGGGAAGGGTACAGCGAATTCTATGAGTAGCACCACGTGAAACCTTTTTTACCACCGGAGCTTTGCCAACCAGTACCTCGTCTACATAAACAGTTGCGCCCGTTGGAAAAGAGTCAACAGTAAGGGGAAGGGTGGTTTGGGAAAGTGTATAGTCTACTTGAAATGTAATTGAACCATTGGCCGAAAGAGTTTTGGTTTGCGAAGCGGGAGCGTCGTAACCGGCTATTTCTCCGCTGTAAGTGATAGTATAAGTTCCGGTCGGGGCATAAAACCAGGTAAAGTTATCGGCGGTAATGGTTTTGTTTTGAGGACCAGTTAGTATAAAAGTTATATTTTTTCGGTCAGCAGACTGAACAAGATTGGTTCGTATATCGATGGTGCCAGTGGTAGCTGGTGCCGGTGTGCTTATATTTTGATAATTTCCGGCAAATGCAATAGAACCCCTGGTATCGGTTGTTTTAGTTTCCGAAGGTGGAGTTCCGCATCCTGAAACAGCGCCCCAGGTAATAGTATAGGTTCCGGCCGTAACCCCCTCTCGAGACCACGCATAACCGCCATAGCCACTCCCCTTATATACCAACTCCTGTGTTGCCGGATTAGTAATAGTAAAGCTTGCTTGAGCAGAATTTGAAATTACAAATATGATGCCGGGCTGGGCTTGAGATGTATCAATAATACTGGCGCTACCAGAACAAGGAGACTGGCTTTGGGCGAAGACAAAATTAGCCGCTCCCAGGCCGCTAACAGCAAAAATAAGACTCACAACAAAAATAAACTTATTTACCATATTTTTCTTTTATTTTTTTAAGAGATTCGTTCATGCTTTGACTGCGACTTTGAAGCTCTGGAGATTGAGGGTATACAGTAGACTGGGAAATTCCTTCGGCGCTGCCTCTGATAATTACACTCTCAAGTTTTTGTAGAAATTCATCGATTTTATCAAGTGAAGCGGCACCGGGAATCGTTTTTTCCAGCTCGGTTGGTGATGGCAGCGATTGCACCGGGAAAGACCGGCCGAATTTACTTTCTATGGCCGGCAGAACTGTTTTTGTCGCATTATATATCTCTTCCCAGAGAGATTTCAGATCCGAAAAGTAATTGTCCCCCAGATTAATCGGCTCCTGATTAAACATCCTGTCAGCATAAGGTCTTGCCCTCTCCATCATTGATTTCCATTGTTCAAATAATGTTGCCAAGTCGGATGGCTGTGTACGAGGTATGATTGATGGCGGCCTTCTTATTTCTGGAGACAATGTTGCCTGAATAGTTGTACTCTCGGGATAATATATTTTATAAATCTCTATCGCATCCTTTACAAAGGCGATTGCTCTTCTCCCGTTGTTAACTCCACTGGAAGATTCCTTTCCAAAAAGTAAAAGACTTTCCTTAAGTTCTTTCATCTCTCGGTCAAATAACGGCGGATTAAGAGCTTCAATTCTTTTATTAAATTGGACAAAAAATGCCTCGTGCTTATCAAGAGCATTCAGGGCAGTTTCGTAATCATATCGCCATCTAAATTGAGGTTGTCCCGATTGGGCTCCGTATGCTTGCATCTCTGCCTCAAGCGCAAAAATCGCTTTGGCATATTGAGCCGGCTGATACATCATTACATACCAATACCCGCCTCCGCCAAGGCCAAGAATAACTGCAACTAAAATAGCAAACAATTTATTCTTGCCTTTTTTAGCATCCGTTATTGCTGGCGTAAACTCAGTATTATTCATCCCGTTAGAGATAATGCAAGCACTTACTACCACCGTGTGGTGGCAGAAATCACTGTATTACCTTAACTTACAATTTTCAATATAAGCCCGTTAGGGTATCTTTAACGGGATTCATAGTTCTGTTAGAACAAACTTGATCTTTTGTATCTCGCCTCTTTCTCCGGGAGGGAGTTCTAATATAAGCTCCAGATTACCGGAGACAAATTTCCAGCTTCCGGTCATTTGCCGAGAGGGATCTTCAATGTTAATTTTGTCGCCTGATACCGAGAACGGCTGGTAGCTGGAACAAGGGTAAGGTTTTCGATAAGAATCAAGTTGGCCGTTAGTGCAAAACATATCTCCTTTGAACTCTAAATATGAATCTTTCTTCCCGGATGTTTCTAGTGGCAGTAATTTTAACTCTCCTGTCTTGGTATCTGCAAGATAAACTTCTTTAACAGTCCAGATGCCCTGGAGTGAACGTTCCGAGGTTATAAGCGAGGGAATGCCCGGTAGTTGAGGCGCGCCGGCTTTCTTAGCCCAGAAATTATATCCACCCCATCCAAGAAGAACTAAAGCCAAGATACCAACTATTACAATAATTAATTTTGTCTTTGCCATAAGTTTACCTCAACCTTATTGATTAAATATAAGCGCATTCAATGTTTTGCGAGTTATGGCGCCGAAGTAGCCATAGGTTGGTTGAATGCCGTACTTCTCTTGAAGTCTCTTAACGGCATCTCTGGTAATGCGGCCAAAGTAGCCGGTGAGCAGATTGGCTGAATAGCCGACTTCGTTCACCAAAAGAGCTTGGAGTTGTTTTACATCATCACCAGTTGAACCAATATACAAATCTCGAGTAATAATCTTGGATATACTAGCAAAATTACTTGATGAGTTTTTGGCATCATTGATTGCCGTACTGCCAACCGTAGCAGTGGCGATGTTGGAATCTGCTGAATAGCCGTATTGATTGCCTGCACGTACCATGAACTCATATGTTGTTCCCGTTTGAAGCCCTTGATACTCCATGCCAGTTCCTGTTGATATAGAAGGAACATCCCATTGGCTTGCGCCTTTTATTCTCTTGTAAGCAGCGAAACCTAGTTCGTTGCTAGAATTATCCGTCCAATTAACTGTAATGGCGAGCGTGCCATTGCTGTAAGTTTTCGGTGTAGCCGTAAGATTAGTTGGCGCAGCAGGAGCCACACCGCCCGGACATGTCAAATTGATTGAAAAAACCTTATCCGAAATATCTGTACCGAGATCGGTGCAACTAGGAAAAGTACCTCCGCACGCCCGCGCCTTAATAAGCGCCTGTGAACTGTTAATATCGCTTTTTTTAATTACATCGTACGTAGCCCAGTTGTATGACCGTGCACTATAGCTATGGAGCCACATTACATACCAATATGATGATCCGTTATCTACGGAATAATTTAAATCCCACCACTTAACCTCGGTACCAAGCAGAGATGACCAATTAATTGGCATAATGCCAGCCATACATTCCCCACCATTTGGCGAAGTAAGGGTTACGAGAGATTGAACTGTTAGAGTAGATGTAGGTGTAGGCACAGTGGCTGTTACTGAGACATATGCAGACGAGGAGAAGGTCTTGTTACCAGTCCAACTGCCATTGTCACTAATGTAGGACCTGAGTGTAAAGGAATATGTGCCAGGGGGCATATTTGCATAACCATTGTAGCTTTGCTGATTTGCAGGAAGATAAGCGTTTTCTTGACCGCCTGAGGGATTTGTTCCTTGGAGGTAATACCCGGTCTCGTTATTGGCATTATCTGTCCAGATCAAAGTAATGTTGACACCGGATAATGTTCCAGGAAGAACTGTGGCTTTAAAATTAGACGGCGCGGCTGGGGTTGTAATAGTAGTGGTTGGAGTTACTGTCGGTGTAGGTGAATATGATGACGATGATGTTGGACTAGGACTTATAGTTGTGCTTGGTGTTGGAGTAGGTGTAGGAGAATAACTTGGTATAGGTATTGGTGTGGGAGTCGGACTATAATATGGGATTGGAGTCGGAATAGGAGCTACCGGCGGTTGAACAGAAAGATGGATTACATCATCCTGGGTTTGACCGGCAACATTAGTACACTGAACTTGAATATCCAGTGTTGCAAGATACCCCTGACTTTCTGTACGAGCGTAAAGAGATTTAGTTCCAGATGTCGGCAGACTTATAAATTTAGCCCATACTCCTCCGTCAACTACCGGAATAAATTGACCAAAATCCCGGCAACTTACTGCGCCGTTTGAAGTCCAAGATACTGTAAATACCGAGTTATACGGGATACTAGCCGGGGTATCCGAGCCATTAATTTTCACGTCAACAGGAAACGTCTGTTGGACAGAAGACGTTGAACAAGCTCCCTTAGTATCTCCGTGTTGGAAATGGGCATCCAATGATTCGGGCGCAACTCTTATCGTTTCAAAGGTTTTTGGATCATCAGATGGATGATGGCAGATAACATAGTTCTCGGCTTCTTCTGTTCGGTGATATTGGGGAACTTCTCTTAGTTCTTTAAATTCATTTCCCCTCGGATACCAGTTAAATTCTTTTCGATTGATGCAGAATACTTTTTTGAAGAAATCTGGGTCTTCTTGCACCGCTTGGTCGCCGGATTTGTTTATCCAGTGAAGCCGGCCCATGTCTTCAGCCTCTACGCTTGTCCCGTATACTTTCTGATCATTATCTTCGCAGTTTCGGAAGAAACCGGAAGTGGGGAAAGAGTCCCTGATTTCGGGAGTAACCAGCTTAACATTGGCAAAACCGCCTAAATGGCTGTAGAACTTGAAAATCTCGGGATTTAAGAATAATCTCTTGTAGCCTTGGTCGTTGATGATATATACATCGGGATCGTCAGAAAAGATGGCGCTGATAAGGTCGCCTTCTTTGAGGCCGAAGTCGGAGGGTTTAGAGGCGTAAGAAAATCCTGAACCAATAATGACGACCGTAAAGATTAAAATAAGGAATACAAAATATTTCCTCATGTTTATTTCAGTAATTTCCCGAGTTTAGAGGTTACCAGAGCGGGCACCTCGTTATCAAGAAAATCGCCGGTTGGTTTTGCTTTTGAAATTTTTATGGCAAAAGATTTTTAATTCTCGAATTGAGCAAAAATACGATTTGAAAGAAATCGTGGGGTCCCCATCCGTTATTTGCAAAATCGACAGTATTCCTCGCCGTCAACCATCGGTATAATGCATCCGTGTCTTGAAGTACGTTGATTTTTGTATCAATATCTGCCAAACCTTTCTGGGTAAATGGAGCGCTGAAAAATCGTTCGATTGCTGAGATGGCATCTATGAAAGGCTTAATTTTGTTGAGGTTCGTTTCGAGTGTCTTAACTCTACTTTGTGCTCCAGTAAGATCTTGTTCGGTATTCTGTAGTTTCAACCTCAAGAATTCGTTGTCTTTTACAAAATCGGTGGCTTTAAGCAGGGCTAATTCTGTTTCAACCCTGGTGTTCTCACCTATTAATTGGGTTACCTGGGCTTGCGAGCCGGAATATTGCACGAAAAAATAAATGGCTGTTCCTAAAGCCCCCAACGCAACGACGATTACAACCAGAAATATTTTATTTAACTGTTGCATAATGCTATTTTATATTGTTTAATCATTATCTACTAAGTGTCGCCTCTGACGTATTGCCATACGCGCCTATATTCACCCGTCCACCATTAGGTTGGGGTTCGAGAGAAAAGTTAGATTTTTGATTCCCGGCGTCAACGTGGGGAGAACCGGTTCTTTCATGATAATCTCCCGCTCTGGAATTCACGAACAAAGGATCGGCAGAGATATTCCCATTTTTCCCCGTTGGATCATATTGAGTTTTCCCTGTTGGAAGTTTTGTTCCAAAATAATTTTGCCAAAAGACTGGAGCGTTGAATGTTTGCCAAGGACGATATGCAGTAGTACTTTCAGTAAAAAGATAATCTCTCGTATTACGCCAAGTATTATTATACTGAATGGTAAAATCCGTTGGCCGTAGAAAATCGCAAATAGTTGAACATATTACCCAAATACCGGCTTTCTCGTACTCGACAAAGGCATTGTTCTCAACAAGAGTTGATGGGTAGTCATAGTATGGTGTGCCACCGCCAACATTTATAAGCATGCCAAAATCTTGGTCTTTACCGCCGATAAAGGTGTTATTTACAATCGCCGCCGGGGAATCGTATTGAATAAGCAAGACACCCATATCAAGGTTTTTGAAAACGTTGTTTTTGATCGTTGCTAGTTGATACCATGGACCTGAGTTAACCAATACGCCTGTAGATCCGCTTGCAGAATAAGCATTATCAACAAGGCCTGTTTTTTGAACATAGTCGGAAGTGATCGTAAAACCACTAAGGGTGGGGATGTGATGCTCATATTTGCCGTCTCGATCCGAGTCTACAACTAATGAAGAGAGCTCAATAACCGATCCCCATCCGTTTTGACCCGCTCCCGGACCACGGATAGTCGTCTTTGACGCTCCCGCGCCAATAAGACTTACTCCGCCTCCGGTAGAAATTTCTTCACGATATTCTCCGGGCCCCACATATACCGTACTACCATGACAAGAAGCATCGAGAGCAGCCTGAATGTGCTGATAATCTTCCGGAACACGAAGATTATTTCTACATCCAGTAAGAACTGGATATCCAACTCCAACAATTGGGTAAACCGTCACTGTCTGGTCGGGGCTTACAGTCGATTTACCAGTTTTCGGATCAGTGGCAGTAATGCGAAAATGATACGTTCCCTCACCGATTCCGGTAAGATAAGCGCGATGTTTAACCGACCCCCATGGTTCTTCGGAGACTAGGCCATAAGACTCAGTTTTCCCATAATCAACTCTAGTAGTTGCCAAAACATCCGTTGTCCAATAAATAACCGCCCAACCTAAACGCGGCTGAGTAATAATATCTGAAATTACCGCCGAGGATGCATTTGAGGGCGGAGATTTTTGAGATTCGCCATTTTGAGCAAAAAGAAACCCCACGAGCGCAACCGGGGCCATAACCATTAACACCACGTGTCCATTCGCTTTAATTTTGTTTATCATACCCAGTAGTGAAACTTCCGATTGCCTTTTATTTTTTTATAAAAACAGCACAAGAGTTAATCACAGCTATTAGTTACTTACCCGTATAGCAGAATATACCGGCTTAAAAAATCCTGGAAGTTCTACTACTGGGCATATTTAATATTTTACCACGCTATAGCAATATATGTTAATGAGGTTATACACAATTAGAGTTAGGGCTTATGCGTAAGTCCTAATTTTATTGCTGAAGAGGGACATCTGATTGAGGTTGAGGGGGTTCTGTCGTTACCGGCGGCGTGGCAGTCTCGCTACGAAGCTTTTTACGAGCAAACAAAAAGCCAATAACTCCGATAATGCCAAACCCTATTCCCACTATCAAACCTATAAAACTGCTCCAACCAGCGCCAGGTTCAAGAGCTGATGTTTTCGGATCACCGGAATCGTAATAGACCTTAACGCTCTTTCCGACAGGATAGCGGCTGACAATGCCGCCGGCATGGCTTGGATCTGAAGAGCCGTAATCGCCGAAAGTTACCGTGCTTCCGGTGTACGACAAGCTATTTACGGTATAGTTATATGCCACTTGGGCGCCATAAGTAACACTGCCGTCATCAGAATCATAATTTTTCGACATGTTAGAAATGGTAATTTGTCCGTCAGTTGAAGGCCAGTTTTTGCTTTCCATGGCATTACGCGCTGTCGGAATCCCCCAGAAGATCGTGAGGGCAACACCGACAACAGCAAAAATGGGCATAAAAAACATCGCCTGTTTGGGCGTCATCTGTTTAACATTAGAGGGGGGAGAATATCCTAGGTTAAATCTCATATCAAACTAGTTTCAAAACCATCTCTTTCATTTTAATACATTACGAGAGTGGCTACAAAATTGTTATCAACACTTGAGACTTAAAAAGAAATCCGAACTTTGGGCAATAATTTTCTTATTCCGGCTTTTTCTTCTTCGGGTATACTTCCGTCTTTGATGTGAATATCTAGCCGCTTAAGATTATCGAGTTGGGGAACAAGATGCCGCGAAACCGAAGAATCGATCTCTGGAAATTGTTATTCAAATTGAGTAGCCATTGAGGTTCTAGTACTTATTCTACACTTTTTCAGGGCTTAAGTCAGGGTCTGGACTTACTGGACGAGTTGCGTCATCCCTTGTGTATGGAAAACATACAAAAACAAGGTAATTCGGGGGTTTCTGGGGCATCTTTGGAGACTTCAGTACGTTATTGCCTCTATGCTCGCAAATCAAGCCAACCTTGGCTGCGAGCCGTGATAGACGTTAGAACTTGGATTATTAAAAATAATGCTAACTTTTATCTGCCGTCTTACAGAAGAACTATTTTATAAAAATAATATTAAACTTTTCCAAGTCGCCCCGAATCTCTTTGTATTGATATACTATCAACTTTTCAAGAGTTGGATATGGTTGCCACTGCTCATAAACCCACTCCACATCTTCAGAAGATAAAATACTTTTCAAATAATTTCGTGTATTAAAACCTACAATAACGTGCTCCCAATAACTGTTTGGATATTTACCCGACTTGTTATGTTCCCCATCGTCTTCATACTTTGATTTTAGATGGGAGATGCATTCATTATATTTTGGATGATTTTGCACATACCAATGAAACTGCTCATGGACTAAAGTCGCAAGCAACGACCTTTTATCCTTTGCTCGAGTATTCAGCGTGAGTACGGGATGTGAGTGGGGTATAACGCCCTTCTCAATAATTACTTCCTTGGTAAAGAGCGGTAAATCGTAATCTTGGCAAATTTCTTTAATAATATCCACGACTTCTATCTCGTCGGCAGTATTGTTTTTAGAATATATTTTTGAAATCATTTTATTGATTTAGGTTCTAACTTATTAACCTGCTACATTAAAATTAGTTAGGTTTTACTTGAAAAAACTGTTGGCGACGAACCTAGGTCTCGAACTGTAAAAAGCGGCTAGGGGAACCTAGGTTTTCGATACTTCCAACCTAAGCTGCCGGGCTACGACTCGAACGTAGATAAGCACCTTCAAAGGGTGCCGTCCGACCTTTAGACGACCCGGCAGATTAGGCAAGAAATCCGATCAATAGACTCTGTAATTTTTACATATACCCTCAGTCCAACCAGCTATTCGCCGGTTAAGAATTGAGCTTTTTCTCACGGTAATTCTTACTAGCCCAAAATACTTACTTCCTATATTCTTTCTTTTTGTCTTTATTTTATTCTTTTTAAAATAATATATCAATTTATCTTCTGGGATATCCACTGTCTTTGCCCAAAATCTTATTACATCCCCGATTCTATTCTTTGAATTTTTATGAATATAAATTTCGCATTTAATATCACTATTATTAACTTTTATTATGTCCCTAAGCCATTTTAAGAATAATCTGACCATTAACGGATCAGAGTTATTAAATCTGACACCATTACCGATAGAAGAATCTCTTTCTTTTGAACCCTCGGCCCAGTATAGAGCAATCCCAATTAACCATAGATCTCTGCTACTTAAACCAGATATTTCCTGAATTGCAGATCTTTTAATTTCTTCTGTCCTATCAACTCGTATTTGACGCCATTTTGCCCATCCTCGTTTTATAGAAGCAAGTTTTTTCTCCGTTAATCTTTGTTTTTGTGACCTGGATAACCCCACCGATTTTAACCACAAAGACAGGCTAGATTTAGCAACCGGGACTTTCTTTAAAATCTCTCCGTATGATAGCCCTTTTCTTCTTAAGCTCAGCGCAACTAATTTTTGGCATAAGGTACAAAAACGCCGGCCTGTTTTTCATAAAATATGTTCCAATTTACCTTTAGTGGGAGCAATGGTCGAAGCCAAAAGAATTGAAT